>SWCA01008817.1_pt1 | contig 37385 bp, 37 predicted proteins | sample 4692961 | NCBI WGS metagenome assembly SWCA01 (sample SAMN10267275, study PRJNA491770) | bioreactor metagenome | isolation source: DHS bioreactor inoculated with | place: Japan: off Shimokita Peninsula
AAAAAAAACAGATAACCTATGAAATAAAAATAAACATAGAAGAAAAAATATCTTTTTTTAGAGTGACTTCTACTCCTTTTTATGATGTAAATAAAAATCTAAAAGGAATAATTCAAACATATACAGACATTACTATGATGAAAAAGCAAGAAGAAGAAATCCATAATTACGAAAAATTATTACAGGGAACTTTAGAAGGACTTGTAGATATAGTAAGAATATTATATCCAGATGGAAGGATAAAATTTGCGAATAAAGCAGGAAAAGCGTACGGCGAAAATCACATATTACCTCAATTTAATATACAAAAAGTATTAAATACAAAAAAGATGCAAAGATATCAAAAATATATTCCCTCATTGGACAGGTATTTTGATTGTGTTCACAATCCTATATTGAATGAAAAAGGAGAAATAGAGCAGATTGTGGAAAGATTAATAGATATAACGGATGAAAAGAAATACAAAGAAAATTTACAAATAGCAAAAGAAGAAGCGGAAAAAGTAAGTAGCTTTAAAAGTGAAATTTTAACAAATATTAGTCATGAAATGAAGACCCCTATGAATGGAATTTTAGGATTAACAAATTTGTTATTCGATACATCTCTTAATGAAAAACAAGCAGAATATGTAACGATGTTGAAAATTTCAGGAGAAAGATTATATGCAGTAATTAAAAATATTCTAGATTTTTCCAAAATGGAATTGGGGAGAATACAATTAACAGAAGAGGAAATTGAAATAAGAGAGATGGCAAAAAAGGTAATTGATTATTTTGATTTTCAAGTAACAAAGAAGAAAATAAAATTAATTTATAAAATTGATTCTAGAATACCTAAAAGTTTAAAAGGAGATTTAAATCGATTAAACCAAATTATCTTTAACATAATAGGAAATGCAGTAAAATTTACAGAAAAAGGACAAATAGAATTAAAAGTAGAATTAAAAGAAAAAGAGAAGAATAAAGTAAAGTTATTATTTACAATAAGCGATACTGGAATTGGAATTCCAAAAGAAAAACTGAAGTATTTGTTTAGACCCTTTAGGCAGGTAGATGGGAATTTGAATAGGAAATATGAAGGTACAGGACTTGGGTTAACAATATCTAAAAAGCTACTAGAGATGATGGGAGGCAGTATTATGGTAGAAAGTATAGTAGGAATAGGAAGTATTTTTTCTTTTACAGCAAATTTTTATAAAGAGGAAGAAATAACGCCGTATATCCAAAAACAAAACAAATATGATTTGGAAGGAACCAATATTCTTTTAGTAGAGGATGATATCATAAATCAGAAAATAGCAAGGTATATGCTAGAGAATAAGGGTGGAAAAGTGGTTATTGTCTCAAATGGTGTAGATGCTTTAGAAGCGTTAAAGAGAATTAATTTTGATTTAATATTAATGGATATACATATGCCAGAAATGGATGGAATAGAGACAACTTCAAAAATAAGATCATTAGGAATAAAAACACCAATTGTTGCGATAACAGCAGCCACTATGATGGAAGATAAAGAATTTTGTTTGAAATCCGGAATGAATGGATGTATATTGAAACCAATTAATCAAAAAAATCTTTATGAAATAATAAAAACTTTAGAGAGAAGCAGTTTAATGAATTTGAAAATATAGAAAAGAAATTTGAGGAGTGAGATAAATGAATTTTGAACTAGAAAAATACATAAAAAACATATTGGACATTTACGAAGGAGATTATGACCTTGCTATAGAATTATGTAAAGACTTCTTAAATTTGTTTGAAGAAAATACTTTTAATCTCATAGAAATGCAAATAAAAAAACAAGATGGAAAAGCCCTTGCTAAATTAGCGCACAAATTAAAAGGAGCAGTATGCAATTTTAATATGAAGAACCTAGAAGTATATCTAAAGGAATTAGAAGAGATGGGAAAACAAGCTCAGTTTCATACAGGAACAGAGAATATAGATAAGATAAAAAAAGAAATTGAGAAATTTAAAGTGAGTATAGATTTTTTTGAATTAAACAAGGTCCATGGAAAATAAAAAAGATATGAAAATAAATAAAATAAGAATAGGAGGGGTTAAGTGATCAATAAGCTAATATTAAAGGAGAATTTTGTGAAAATACTGATTATTAATCCTATAAATGGAGATATTTTAGATGCAAATTCCTCCGCCTGCTCTTTTTATGGATATAAAAAAGAAGAGATAATAAATAAAAATATAGGGGATATAAATATCCTTTCACATGAAGAAATCTTTAAATTTATGGAAAAGGCAAAAGGAAAACAACAACATCATTTTAATTTTATTCATCAGCTAAAAAATGGAGAAAAAAAAGAGGTAGAAGTATACAGCTTTCCTCTTGATATATACGGAGAAACATTTTTATATTCTTTAATTATGGATGTAAGTAAGAAAAGAAAAGAAGAAAATGCTAGAAAAGAAGCAGAAAAATTTAAGGAAACCTTCAAAAAAAATTTTAATGAATTTAAAGAAGGGATATGCATTATCGATTTAAATTACAATGTTATAAAAATAAATAAATACCTTTTGAAAAACTTAGATATAGATGAAAAGAACATACTTGATCAAAAGTGTCATCAACTATTTCGAAATAGAAATTGCTTTTCCAAAAACTGCCCTTTACGCAACATCAGACAAGGAAAGAATAATATTGTAGATAAAATAAAAGAGAATAAAAATAATAATGCCCTAGATACTGTTGTTGTATCAAATCCTTTTTTTGATGATTATGGTGATTTAAAAGGAATGATTCAAATCTATAAAGATAGTGGCAAATTAAAAGAAGAAGAAAAGAAAATAAAGGGATATGTGAAGCTGTTAGAAGGTGCCCTAGAAGGTTTAACGGACATGGTAAGTATACTAAATCCAAATCGAACTATTTTATTTATGAATAAGGCGGGAAGAGAGACTATAGGAAAGGATTTAAAAGGAGTTAAAGGGAAAAAATGTTATATTTTAAGAGGATATAGTGAGCCCTGTGAAGATTGCAATATAGAAAAAGTTATAGAAACAAAACAAAATCAATATTCTCAAAGATACAATCAAAGCGCAGATATCTATTTTGACTGCGTACATATTCCTATATTGAATGAATATGGAGAGATAAAAGTAATAGTTGAAAGATTAATGGATATTACAAAAATAAAAAGATATGAAATATGTTTGGAAGAATCAAACTATAAACAAAAAGCAATACTGAATAATCTACCTTTTGCAGCTTGGTTAAAGGATACAAATGGAAATATTGTATCTGTAAATAGTGTATTTATTGATTTTTTTGGAAATAAAGAAGATTTTAAAGAAGAAATAATACATGATGAAATAAGAAAAATATATAAAGAAGTATTAACAACAAAAAAAGAGCATTACAGAGAATATAATATAAAACAAGAAAAAGAGGAAAAATGGATTAAGATTCATAAAATTCCTGTTATAAATGATGACAATAAGGTTATAGGCATTTTATCTACATTAAGAGATATAACCTATGAAAAGAAGCAAGAAAAATATTTAAAGGAAGGAAAAGAAGAAGCAGAAAAAGCAAATCATTTTAAAAGTCAATTTTTAGCAAATATGAGTCATGAGATGAGAACCCCCATGAACGCAATTATGGGAATAGTCAATCTTCTAAAGGGTACTTCTCTTACAAAAGAACAACAAGAATATGTAAAAATGTTAGGGGATTCTGGGGAACGATTATATGCCATTATTCAAGATGTGTTAGATCTTTCAAAAATAGAATCAGGAAAAATGGAATTAGAAGAATCTGTTTTTGAAGTAGAAAAGATTATAATAAAAGCAATTGAAAATTTTAGGATAAGGGAAAAAGAAAAGGATATAAATATTACATACTTCATAGAAGAGAATGTTCCAACGATTTTAAAAGGAGATGCATATAGACTGGGACAAATTTTATTGAATTTAATAGGAAATGCTATTAAGTTTACAGAAAAAGGATATATAAGAATAAGTCTAAATCTTCTTCAGAAAGAAGAGGAGAGAGTTAAGTTAAAATTTCTTGTAGAAGATACTGGAAAAGGAATAAGAAAAAAAGATTTACCCTACTTATTTAAGCCTTTTAGTCAATTAGACTCATCGATGCATAGAAAATATGAAGGAACAGGTTTAGGATTAGTTATATGCAAGAATCTAGTGGAAATGATGGGAGGAGATATTGGAGTAAATAGTACAGAAGGAAAAGGAAGTACTTTTTTCTTTACAGCAAAATTTGAAAAAATAAAAAAAATGAAAAAAGAAAAAAGTATAGAAAAAGAAGATCTAAAAGGAATAAATATTCTTTTAGCAGAAGATGATCCTATAAATCAAAAAATTACAAAATATATGCTTGAAAAGAAAAATGCCATGGTAACCATAGTAAGCAGTGGAAAAGAAGTGCTAACTATGCTGAAAGAAAAATCCTTTGATGTAATATTGATGGATATTCACATGCCTGAGATGGATGGGATACAAGCTACTTTAGAATTAAGAAGAGCAGGAATTGATACTCCAATTATTGCTATGACTGCAGCTGCTATGACACAAGATAAAAAATTATGTTTAGAGTCTGGGATGCAAGAATATATATCAAAACCGGTTAAATCACAAGAACTATATAAAGCAGTAGAAAAGTATTATAGAAAATAGACGATATTTAAAATATCGTCTATTTTCTGAAACGATAACCTACACCTCTAACAGTTTCTATAAAAAAATCATTTTCATCAGGATTTTCTATTTTTTTTCTTAAAGAAGAAACGTGCATATCTACTGTTCTTGTTTCTGTAATATAGTTATATCCCCATAGAGCAGTAAGGATTTCATCTCTTGAAAAGACTTTTCCAGGGTTTGTTGCAAAAAGTATAAGGAGTTCAAACTCCTTAAAGGTAAGATCTATTTTTTTATTAGATTTAAAGACAGTTCTACTTTCTACATCTATTCTCAATTTTCCAAAGGTAAGATTTGAATAGTTGATAGAAAGAGTAGAATTTAATTTTCTAAGAGCAACGTGAATACGAGCAATTAATTCTCTTTTGTGAAAAGGCTTAGTAATATAATCATCTGCTCCCATTTCTAAAGCAAGAACTACATCTAGTTTATCTGTACTGCTAGTAAGTACAATAATAGGAATAGATTTATATTTTTCATGAGATTTAATTTGTTTAATGAAATCAAATCCGGTTGTATCTGGAAGATTTAAATCTAAAAGAATAACATCTATTTTGTTATTTTTTAAATAATCCATGGCATGTGCACCATCTGGCGCTAAAAAAACATTAAAATGATGATTTTGCAAGGTAAAATGAACTAACTTTGATGTAGTTAGTTCATCTTCTACCACTAATACTGTTTGTTGATACATAGTAATCCCCCTATAATATATAGTTTCTTTATATAGGAAATTGTACCCGATTTTATATGTATTAAAACAATACAAGAGGAAATGGAATATTTTACTAAAATTTATTCAAGTGGAGAAAAAATATGATAATAGAAAATAAAAACTACAATGAAAAAGAGATATATAGTGTATTAGGTGTTTCTAAAGAATTTTTTAATTCCTTACCAGATCCTGTGCTGGTCCATTGTGATAGGAAAATTGTTTTGGCAAATGACTCCTTGATAAAACTCATGGGAATTCATAGAAAAGAAGAAATTATTGGAAAAAATCCCTTAAAAGCGTTACCTTTTCATCAAGAATTTGTAGAGATAATAGAAGAAAGAATAGTAGCGTTAGAAGAAGGAAAGAAATTATCTCCAATGGAAGAGAAGCTTATTTTACAAGATGGAAGTATCCTAGATGTGGAGGCTTCTTCAAGCCTATATCGTATAAAAGAGAAAAAATATATTATTGCTACCTTTCGCAATATTAAGCAAAGAAAAAAACTAGAAAAGGAGTTGGGTAAAACAAAAGAAATATATGATAATTTAAATGCTATTTCTACAAGATTGATTAATATTGATATAGAAAATTTTGATCATGAAATAGATCTTTTATTAAAGAAAATAGGAGAAGTACTAAATTGCTTTGGAACATATATTTTTAAAATAAACCAGCATAAAATAGAATCTATTAATGAATGGATTTGTGAAAATGGGATTTCCATGAAAAATAAATTAAAGTATAAATCAATAAATGATGATTCATGGACCATAAAAAAGCTAAATAAACAGAAAGAAGTTTTTGTAGAGGATGTAGACCTTTTACCAGAAGATGCAAAATTAGAGAAACAATATTGTATGAAATATAATATTAGATCTTTTGCTGCAGCACCTTTAATACTAGATAATACTGTTATTGGATTTTTTGCAATTATAAATAAAGAAAAGCAAAAACTAGATACATATGAAAAATTAATACTAAGAGTTATATTAGAAATTATTTCAAATGCCATTGCGCATAGAAAAAAAGATATAGAGTTTAGAAAGAATATGAATTTGTTTTCCTGCATTTTAGATTCTATAAATGATATAATATTTTTATTAAACAAAGAAGAAAGAATATTAGGAATATTCGGGAGATGGCTTAGCGATGAAGGGCTATGTCAAGCAAATTTTATAGGAAGAACCCCTGAAGATATATTTGATGAAAAAGATGCAATCATTCATAAAAAGGCTAGTGAAAAAGCCTTAAAAGGAAAAATCGTAAAATATGAAAGGATACTTAAAATAAAAGGAAAAGAGCGATATTTTCAATTCATATTGTCTCCCATAAAAAATGAAAAAGAAGAAGTAATTCAAATATTAGGAGTAGGAAGAGAAATTACAGAATATAAAAAATTAAATGAAAAATTAATCAAAGTAAATGAAGAGAAGAGCCAATTCATAAGAAATATAAGTCATGAAATTAGAACACCAATGAACAGCATTATAGGAATGACAGAATTATTAATTGATGCAAATTTAAATAGTGCACAAAGAGAATATGCGGAAGTGATTTATGCATCTGGGCATATATTGTTAAATATTGTAAATGACATTTTGGATTTATCTAAATTAGAAGAAGGAAAAGTTAATTTATATGAAGATTTATTTGAAATGAATCATTTAATAAAAGATACAATAAAAATTATTAAAGAGCAAGCCTTAAAGAAGAAGCTTATTTTAAGAGAGGAAATAAAATTGCCCGATGAAATATATGTAAAGGCGGATTCTTTAAGGTTACAACAAATACTATTAAATCTACTCAATAATGCAGTTAAATTTACAATGGATGGGAACATTATAATAAAAAGCAAAGTAATAGAAGAAAAAGAAAAGAAAATTAGGATTTTATTTCAAATAATAGATACTGGGATTGGTATCCAAAAAGAAAAATTAAAAGATCTATTTAAGCCCTTTAGCCAAGTAGATACATCGAGTACTAGGAATTTTCAAGGAACAGGATTAGGACTAGCGATTTGTAAAAACATAGTGAAAAAAATGAATGGAGAAATAGGGGTAGAAAGTTCATTTGGAAAGGGATCTATCTTTTGGTTTATCATACCCTTTGAAAAATCCAATGAAAATACAAAAATCAAAAATAGCATGATTGACAATATAAAAGAAGCCATAGAAGAAGAAAATTTTCTCATGGAAAAAGCACATAAAAAAATATTAGTAGGAGAAGATAATGCTTTTAATCAAAAAATAATTGGAATACAGTTGCAAAAGCTAGGATATGATTTTCATATAGTTTCAAATGGAAGAGAAGTTATTGAAGCTTTAGAAAAAAATCACTATGATTTAATATTAATGGACTATAATATGCCCATATTAGATGGGTTGGAAACTACAAAAATAATTCGAAAAAAAATAAAACAAGACAAAAGATGTATTCCAATTATAGCTTTAACAGCAAATGCCATGAAAGGAGAAAAAGAAAAGGCAATAAAGGTAGGAATGAATGATTATATGAGTAAGCCTATTATGCTAAAAGATTTAAAGAAAAAACTAGATACGCATATGAATAAAATAAAATCAAATGAAAAAAATGGAATAAAATATTTTAAAATAGAAGAATCTATATTAAACGAATGTGTTAAATCAGAAGACAAATCATTCGCCTATGAAATTGTACAAGATTATATCGTAGCTTCTAATAAAAAAATAGAGTTACTGCAAGAATCTATACAAGCAGAAAACCTTGGATTTATACAAAATATAGCCCATGATTTGAAATCTAATAGTGGATATATGGGAGCGAATCTTTTATTTGTTTTATCAAAAGAATTAGAGTTCATGGCAAAAAATAAGGATGCTATAGAAAATATAAAAATTAAATTAACAGAGATCAAAGATATGTTTCAAAAAGTAAAAAGTGAATTAGAAAATTTTTTGAACAGGATGTAAAAGCACTTAGGTAGGAGATAGCAGAATTTTAATTTTTAAGGAGTTTTCTGATGATACAAACAGAAAATAAGAATATAGTAAAAAAGGGAATACTTAGAGTAGATAAAGATTTAAGAAATTTATCTACCTTTTGGTTTATTATTGTCATGTTGCTGTTTAATTATTTAGTTGCAAGGATGGATTTGTTTAATTTTTTGCCTGATTATAAGGACGCTGGGCCTCAATTTATTTCAAAAAAAAATGCGTTAATAGAAAGTGTATTTATTGCACCTTTATTTGAAACCTTGCTTTATCAGAAGATAATTATTTCTTTATGTGATTATATCCCATTTTTGAACAAGCGAAAATATTTAATTATACTTATTTCTGCTTTAGCATTTGCTTGGAATCATCTTTATAGTATAAGATATGCTGTACAAGTGTTTTTTTCAGGAGGAATTACCCTAGGATATGCTTATGTGGTATATGAAGAAAAAGAAAAACACCCTTATTGGGTGGTGTTTAGTATTCATGGATTTTGGAATTTACTTATATTTATTTTAAAATAACATATGTAAATGATGAATATTGTTATTTTTTAATTTATTGAAGACAGATATATGTAGTTATTGATTAAAATATCTAGCTTTTGACTTAATTTTATTAAATCTTGATTTTGACATAAACACTGCTCCTGTGATGCCATATAATTTAGTTTTATTCGGATAGTTTCAATTTCCTTTTTTATATGCTCTAATTCCATGATACATACTCCTTTATATCTATTTTTTAGGCAAACATAGGATATATTATACTAAAAAATGTAAAATTAATCTATAATATATCATGAATTTTTCATAAAAATAGAATTGATATCATAATATTGAAAAAATTTCTAAATATATGTTGAAAAATAGTGGTTAAATTAATAAGGAGAATAAAAAATAGGAGGAATTATGATGGCTAAAAACTATAAAACAGGACGTAAAATAACAGAAACAGCTGCAAAGCAAGCCGTAAATCAGATGGAATTTGAAGCAGGAAAGGAACTAGGGATAATGAAAGATAACGGGTCAAAAGCAAATAAGAATAAGAAGCATAAAAAATAAACATTTTTGATGAATTATTTTTACTCCAAAAAACTTCTAGAATATTCTAGAAGTTTTTTGGAGTAAAAATATAAAAAAACTGTTGATGAAAAATGTATCAACAGTTTTAATTCCAGCATAATTTATGTAAAATAATTAATATCTAGAATCTCTATTAAATGATCTTTGATTTCCATTTCCTCTTTTTTCTGCTTTCTTTTTTGAACGACAATCTTTACATCTTTTTGGTTCGTTATCAAATCCTCTTTGTGCATAAAACTCTTGCTCACCAGCTGTAAAAGTAAATTCTACTCCACAATCTTGACATGTTAAATTCTTATCTTGATACATTAGACATTCTCCTTTTTAGATGTTATTTAACAGAGCAGTGTATATTCTGTTACACCCATAGCCTTGGAATTAAATAACTTCTGAGGAAATGAAAATGTAAGACAAAAATATAAATCTGCAATATTATTAAATATATTATAACTTTAAGTAATATGGATTGCAATAGATATTAAAAAGAATAGAAATGAAATAATTTTACTAGCACAATAGTCATTTTTCTTACATATTATAAAGGGTATTCTATCAAAAAGAGGTGGAGATATGAGAGAAGATATCAAGGCAAAAAAATTTGATTTTGAAGACATAGAAGGTCTTTCTCCAAGTCAATTAAATCAACATTACCAGCTTTATAAAGGTTATGTGAATAAAGTAAATGAAATATGGAATATATTAGAGGAAAAAAAAATATTCAAAAACCCAAACTCTACGTATAGTAAAATGAGAAGTTTGCAATTAGGACAAAGCTATGCTTTAGATGGTGTAAAGCTTCATGAATTATATTTTGAAAATTTAGGAGGAGAAAATAAAAAAATTTATGGAAAAGCGATAGATTTAATTGAAAGAGACTTTGAATCTTACGATTTTTTCTATGAAAGGTTCAAAAATACAGGGTTATCCATGAGAGGATGGGTTGTGCTAGGAATAGATTCTATAGATAAAAAACTTCATATTTTTGGAAGCGACGCCCATGATGTAGGTGCCATATGGCTTGCTTATCCTCTTTTAGTAATGGATGTGTACGAACATGCTTATATGATTGATTTTGGAATTGATAGAAAAGCATATATTGATGTTTTTATGAAAAATATTAATTGGAAGGTAGTAAATAAGAGGATAAAAGCATATTCAAATTGGATGGATGAAAATAAGTCAAATTTAAAAAAAATGGATCATTGGTCAAAATATTGTAAGGAAGAATAAAAGAGATTAGGGGAAGTATTCCTCTAATCATTATTTTTTTTATGGTTTTTGATTAAGTTATTTATATCTTGATAACAGCATCTTCCCAAGGGATTATTTTTTTCGCAATTTCTATTTTTTAGAACGTGGATATTAGCCATTATATCGCTTATGTTTTTTGCTCCTTTTTTTATGATTTGCATAATATCATCAATGGTGATTTTATTGCAGTAGCATATGTATTTAGGGTAGGCATTTATTTTAAAATGTACAGGAACGGTAATTTGATGTTCATAAAATATATTTTTATTTTCATTATTAAAATAGACCACATTACAAGTGGGTGTGAGGCATATATAATAATCTAAATCATCTATATCTGTTTTGAAATTTTCTTTTAAGAGGCTCTGTACGGTTATGTTTTTAACCTGCTCTCCAAAATTTTTGCATATGGGGCATATACTATCATATTCTAATAAATTATTAGAGGATGAAGTAGTTTCATAGCTTCCTTTGATATACATAGGTTATCTTCTCCTTTCTATTTTATTATATCATTTTTTGAAAATAATTTCTAAAGGGGATTTATTCCTTTATTGACCATAGAAAAATAGTATGATAATATTATGTAAGAAATCTAACTATTAAAATTCTTACTATTTAAAATCTAACAAAGGAGAAATATAATGGAGACTGTATTAAACAAAATGAAGTCATTCGTATTCACCGTATTACCTAAGATGCATGAAAGATTACTTATTCATTACTTTAAAGATGAATGCAACCTGTGTAATATGAATAAAAACCAATACAAAACCCTAATGATTCTTAAAAACAGTGGAGAAAAAAGCATGACGGATTTAGGAAAAATACTTCATTTGGAAAAAGGTAGCTTGACCACTATAATTGACACTTTGACAGAAGATGGATATGTGGTTCGATCACAAGACAAAAAGGATAGAAGAAAGTATGTAATTAAATTAACAGAAAAAGGTGTTCAATTTACACAAATTCAAATGAGTAAATTTGGTATATTTTTAGAGGGAAAACTTGAAAAGTTATCTTTGGAAGATAAAGAAAAGCTTTTAGAGGCTATAACGATTATAGAAGATATTACAAACAAGTTATAAATAGGAGGTAAATTATGGATGAAAGAAGAGAAATTATGGCAAATGAACCAATAAATAAATTGTTACTCAGGTTTTCTTTTCCTGCGATTATTGGGATGATCGTAAATGCACTATACAATTTAGTTGATGCTATTTTCATAGGTCAGGGAGTAGGGCCGTTGGCTTTAGGAGGATTAACGATAGCTATGCCTATTATGATGATTATGATGGCTATTGCTTTTATGGTAGGGACAGGAGCAGCATCGGCCATTTCCAGAAGAATGGGTGAAAAAAATATAATAAGTGCTGAAAAAATATTAGGAGAAGCTATATCGTTAAATTTGATCATTAATACCGTTGTTACCATTATTGTTTTTATTTTTATGGATAAGCTACTTGCTTTATTTGGTGCAACAAAAGCTACACTTCCTTTTGCTAGAGACTATATGCAAATTATAGCATACGGAATTGTTTTAAATAGCTTTGGAATGTCTACGAATAACTATGTAAGAGCAGAAGGAAATGCAAAAGTTGCTATGAAAACCATGATTATAGGCTCTGTAATAAATGTAATATTAGATCCCATATTTATATTTGGTTTAAAAATGGGTGTTAAAGGAGCTGCACTAGCTACTGTGATTTCTCAAATATGCACATCCATTTGGCTTTTATTGTATTACATTAAAGGAAAGAGTATTCTAAAAATCAAATTATCTAATTTTCATCTGACAAAAGAAAATACGAAAGAAATTATTGTGATAGGAATGGCAGCTTTTTTCAGACAAATAGCAGGAAGTGTATTGTTGATTATTGTGAACAGGAGTTTAATTAAATACGGAAGTGATTATCATGTGGTTGCTTTAGGGATAATAAACAGGTTTATGATGTTTATGTTTATGCCTATATTTGGTATTGCCCAAGGATTTCAGCCTATAGCAGGTTTTAATTACGGAGCTAAAAAATTCCATAGAGTAAAAGAATCTTTTGGATATGCTATCTTATATGCAAGTATTCAGAGCATGATAGGATTTTTGGTAATGTTATTATTTCCTCAGCTTGTAATGAATATATTTACAAAGGATGTAGCTACTATTGAGATTGGAATAAAAGTGATTAAAATTATGATCTTAGGACTTCCTTTCATTGGATTTCAAATTATAGGGTCCACTTTATTTCAAGCTGTAGGAAAAGGGATGGCTGCACTTATTCTTACTATGTCTAGACAGATTTTAATATTAATTCCTTTAGTTTTACTACTTCCTCTATTTTGGGGTATAAATGGGATATTCTATGCTTATCCTATATCTGATATTCTTTCTTTTATGATTACAGTGATATGGTTAGCAAGGGAAAATAAAAATTATACAGTAAATAAACTACAAGGAGAGTTTTAAACTCTTCTTTTGTAATTTATATCACAGAAATAATTATTTTTAAAAGCTATAATATGGGTATAATAAATTTATAAGAGGTGATGAGCATGGGAGCACATTATGGGAATTTACAAAAAATAGTAGATGGTAAAAGGCGGTTTGCTATAACCCCTCATATACCAGGAGGATTTGCAACACCAGAAATACTGATAAAAATAGGAACTATAGCTCAAAAATATAAAGGCGTATTGAAAATTACATCTGGGCAAAGAATAATGATAACCAATTTAAAAGAAGAAGATCTTCCAAATATATGGAAGGAGTTAGGAATGGAGCCTGCTGTGAAAAATCAGTATTCTGTAAAGAACGTAGAGATGTGTCCAGCTGGATTTTGTAAAAGATCAAAACATAATACTATTGGAATAGGAATGAAAATTAGCAAAGCTTTTCATGGAGCAGATATGCCCAATAGAACGAAAATAGGAGTAGCAGGATGTAGAAATGCTTGTACAAGTGTATATTCAAAGGATGTGGGTGTTCTTGCAGATATTGATGGATTTATTGTTACGGCAGGAGGATCTGCAGGTTTTCATCAAAGACCATCGGATATTATCATCAATAAATTAAGTGAAGAAGAAGCGTTTATAGTAGTTCAGTGCATTTTAGAATATTACAAGAAAAATGCAGAAATGGGAGAAAAACTAGGTTTTTTTATAGATAGAATAGGAATAGAAAAATTTAGAGAAGATGTTTTGGGTAAAGCAAATATAGATAAAAAATAATATAAATTAGTGATAAATGTTACAGAAAAGTATAGAAATATAGGATACTATAAAATCAATAAAACAATATAAAGGAGGTTTTCTTATGAAAATAACAAAGGATACAATTATTGCGGAGGTTTTAAAAATTAATCCAAATGCAGCACCAATATTAATGGGATATGGTATGGGTTGTTTAGGTTGCCCATCTGCTCAAATGGAAAGTCTAGAGCAAGCAGCATCTATTCATGGAATAGATTTAGATGCATTATTAGTAGAGTTAAATAAAGGATTAGAGTAAAAAATAGATTTTTAGTAAAATTTGTATAAATAATATATATTTGGATAAAATAACCTCTAAAAGGAGGTTATTTTATGTTTGAGAAAAGAAGATCTTCTAATATTCCCATTTTAATTATGGCTTTACTTATGTTGGTAGCAGGATTTTATATAGGAAAAATGCTTGAAAATAAAGAAAATAAAGAAGTATTAAAAACCGTTGAAGCAGAAACAGAGGCAGGGGAAAAAGAAAATGCAGTTGTATTAAAAAAAGATGCCGTGCTAATTTTTAGAACAAAATATAATAAATGTGAGCATTTTAAGGAGAAGAAGGAAAATATAAAGGACGTGCTAGTAGGTGTAGAGGAAAAGAAATTAAAAGAATATGTGAAGTTTAATTATCCAGGTTGGAAGGTAGAAAAATTTAGTGAAAAAGAGGTTGCTTTATATAAGGAAATAGATAGTTATTGTGATGAACATTATGAAATTGGCGAGGAAAATGGGAATATCGTCATATACAAATATGATGCAAATGGAAAGAAAGAAGTGGTAGAAAAAACACAATTCTCAACTACCTATTTGCCACAAGTAGATCAAGAGCAAATAAAAGCAGGAATTGTAGTAGATTCTATTGAGAAAGTAAGAGAAATTCTCGAAGATTATGCAAGTTAGGGCTAGAAATTCTAGTCCTTTTTTCTTTTTTTGAAGTGTTATATAATGGTATAGAATATTTGTTTGGGAGATGAGACAATGATTGTATTAGGAATTGATCCAGGAATTGCAATACTAGGTTATGGTATTATAGAATATAAAGGGAATAAATTCAAAGTAATAGATTATGGAGCGGTAACAACACCTTCTAATATGGAGGTATCTCAAAGATTAGAGAGAATTTATAAAGGAGTAGACATTTTAATAAAAAAATATAATGTAGAGGACGTGGCGATAGAAGAATTGTTCTTTAATAAAAATGTAAAAACTGCAATCACAGTAGCACAGGCAAGAGGGGTTGCTATATTAGCTTGTGCTCACAATAATATTAATCCATATGAATATACGCCACTACAAGTAAAGCAAGGGGTAGTAGGATATGGACGAGCGGATAAAGTTCAGGTTCAAAATATGGTTAAATCTCTTTTAAACTTAAGCGAAATTCCAAAACCAGATGATGTGGCAGATGCTTTAGCAATAGGCATGTGCCATTGTCACTCAAATCATTTTGAAAAAATAATAAAATTTTAGGAGGAAAACATGTACCAATACATAAAAGGCATTGTAGAAGAAGTGCATATAGACTATATCGTTGTTGAAACTTTTGGAATAGGATATAAAATAAATACTTCTCAAAATACCATTGCACAAATTAAAAAAGGACAAGAATGCAAAATCTATACAAAATTAATCGTTAGAGAAGACGACATGAGTATTTGTGGATTTAAAACAAAGGAAGAGTTAAGTATGTTTGAACTTTTAACCTCTGTTTCCAAAATAGGACCAAAGGTAGGACTAGGAATCTTGTCCTTTGCAGAACCTAAAAAATTAGGAGCATATATTGTAAGTGAAGATATCAGTTCTCTTTCTAAGGCACCAGGAGTAGGAAAGAAAACCGCAGAAAGAATTGTTTTAGAATTAAAAGATAAGGTAGACAAAAGCAATGTTGCGTTTGAGGTGACACTTTTTTCAAAAGAGCCTTTAGAATCAGATGAAGCAGTAGCAGCATTAGTGGCCTTAGGATATTCACAAGTAGAAGCAAAAGAAGCGGCTAGTAAATGTAAAAAAGATGCTTTTGATACAGAAACTTTGATTAAAAAGGCTTTGAAGTATTTAATGAAATAGGAGAGAAGAGGGATGTAAATGTTTAGTGAAGAAGATAGAATTATAACATCTGGTATGAAAAATGAGGATGTAGATATAGAGTACAGTTTAAGACCTAAAAATTTGAATGAATACTTAGGACAAGAAAAGGTAAAAGAGCAACTTCGAATATTTATAGAGGCAGCCAGATCGCGAAAGGAACAATTAGATCATGTTCTTTTATATGGACCACCAGGACTAGGAAAAACAACTTTGTCTACTATTATAGGAAATGAAATGGGAGTAAATGTTAGAATAACATCAGGGCCTGCTATTGAAAGAGCTGGAGATTTAGCAGCAATTTTGACTAATCTAAATGAGAATGATGTTTTATTCATAGATGAAATTCATCGAATAAATAGAACAGTAGAAGAGATATTATATCCTGCTATGGAGGATTTTTGTCTTGATATAATCATTGGGAAAGGTCCTTCTGCAAGATCCATAAGACTCGATTTACCCAAATTCACTTTAATTGGAGCAACCACAAGGGCTGGAATGTTAACATCTCCTTTAAGAGACCGATTTGGTGTAATATGTAAGCTTGATTTATATACAAAGGAAGAACTTACAGCTATTGTGATGAGGTCTGCAAAGATACTAGGTGCACCTATAGATAAAGATGGGGCTATAGAAATAGCAAGAAGATCTAGAGGAACACCAAGAATAGCAAATAGATTTTTAAAAAGAGTAAGAGATTATGCTCAAGTAAAAGGAGATGGGAGAATTAATAGGGAAATGGCCATGGCAGCATTAGAACTACTAGAAGTAGATAGTCTAGGGCTAGATCATGTGGATAAAAAGGTACTACTTACGATTATTCATAAATTTAATGGAGGACCAGTAGGGCTAGATACATTAGCTGCAGCTACAGGAGAAGACAGAAATACCATTGAAGATGTGTATGAGCCTTATTTAATACAGCTTGGATTTATCAATAGGGGCCCAAGGGGGAGAATTGCATCTTCTCTTGCCTATAATCATTTTCAAATTCCTTATGAAAGATAGAAAATTTTAAGTATAGAGAATGGATGATAATATAATACCAAAATTCTTTTTAAGGTGGGGGAATATAAAATGTGGAAATATAGATCTAAATTTGTTAATATAGTTATTGTGTGTTTTTTATTTCTTTTCTTTTCTACTCACTCTGTTGCAGCTTATAGTGTGCCAAGGTACATAAAGATAGGATTAAAATATGGTTCGGCCTCTGTATCTACAGTAACCTTACAAGGAAGCGATGGACTGAGAATCGCTTTAATAAATGGAGAGAATACAGAGGATATAATGAATATTGCCCAAGAAAGCTTAAAAGCAACAAAAGATACTTATCATTTAAAACTGGACAAAGTCTTTGATTCCATAGAAGAGGCTATAAGCTTTAAAAGTGATTTGGAAAACGCAAATATTCGTACATATGTTTTTTATGATGGAAGCTTTAAGTTATACATAGGAAATTTTTCTTCTTCTAAAGAAGCAATGCAAAATCAAAAAAGTTTTAATGAGATCTCTGGATATGGTTATGGGGTGGTAGAGCCAAAGGATACTGTAGTGTTATTAGAAAACAAAAATGGAGAAAATATTTTTGGATATGATGCAAGCAAAGAAATAGGAATATCTAGTAAAAATAAGGAGCCTATTTCTGTAGATGGAAAAAAGTATAGAGGAAGTATCCTACTAAAAAGAAATGGAAATATAAGCATCATCAATAGGCTTCTTTTAAATGAATATTTATATGCAGTAGTTCCAAAGGAGATGTCAGGATCATGGCCTATAGAGGCATTGAAAGCTCAAGCTGTTGCTGCTAGAAACTATGCTGTAAAATATATTGGAAAAAAACATGCTAAAGAAGGATTTGATTTATGCCCTACGGACCATTGTCAAGTTTACGGCGGATATGCGGCAGAACATCCTAATAGTACAAAGGCAGTAGAAGAAACAGGAAACGAAATCATGGTTTATGATGGAGAAATAGTAGATGCAACCTATCACTCTAATAGTGGAGGAAAAACAGAAAGTGCAGAGAATATATGGGTAAATAAAGTGGATTATCTTAAAGGGGTAGATGATCCTTATTCTATTGGATATCCAAATGATAACTGGAGTGTATCTTTAACGAAAAAGGAGATACAAAGTAAGCTTTCTCAAAGTAAGGTAAGTATAGGAGAACTAATAGATATAAAAATAGAAGAAAAATCAGAAAATGATAGAGTCTTAAAAATAAAATTTATAGGAAGTAATGGAGAAAAGGCATATTTGAAAGATTCTGCTAGAAGTGTATTGGGACTAAAAAGTACATGGTTTGATATTTCAAAGGATGGACAATCTTCTAGTAATGAAGATATGACCATTATTTCTTCTGATAGCAGCAACGTAATAAAAGATATTGCTAATTTAAAAACAATCACCTCTAGCGGAATAAAAGAAACAAAAAGTAACATGGAACTTAATTTAAAAGGAGATACTAATAACAAAAAAATTGGTTTTTCTCAGGGCAGTACAGATAAATACACTTTCAATGGACATGGATGGGGTCATGGCGTTGGAATGAGCCAATGGGGGGCAAAAAAAATGGCTGAAAGTGGATACTCCTATAAAAATATATTAAAGCACTATTATACGGGAATAAAAATTGAAGAATAGAAAGGAAGTTTAATTTGAAAACGAGTGATTTTGATTTTAATTTACCAGAAGAATTAATTGCACAGGTACCCCTTCAACAAAGAGATGAATCTAGATTAATGATAATAGATAAAAATACCGGAGAAATAAAGCATAAAATATTTAAAAATATAATAGAGTATCTAAATCCAGGAGATTGTTTGGTTTTAAATAATACAAGAGTTCTTCCAGCAAGACTAATTGGAGAAAAAGTAGGAACAAAAGGGAAAATGGAGTTTTTGCTTTTGAAAAGAATAGAACTGGATATCTGGGAAGTTTTGGTGAAACCAGGGAAAAGAGCAAAAATAGGAAGTGAATTTTCTTTTGGAGAAGGGAAATTAACTGCAAAAGTGTTAGATATAGGGGAAGAAGGGGCAAGAATTGTAAAATTTAGTTATGAAGGAATATTTGAAGAGATATTAGATGTTCTTGGAAATATGCCCCTACCTCCTTATATTACAGAAAAATTAGAGGATAAAGAAAGATATCAAACTGTATACTCAAAGCATAAAGGATCTGCGGCAGCACCAACTGCAGGATTGCATTTCACCAATGAACTACTAGAGAAAATAAAAGAAAAGGGAGTAGAAATTGCTTTTGTTACCCTTCATGTTGGACTTGGAACCTTTAGACCTGTAAAGGTGGAAGATGTACTGCAGCATACGATGCACTCTGAATTTTACACTATTGAAGAAAAAGAAGCAGAAAAGATCAATAGATGTAAAGAAAAAGGAGGAAGAATTATTCCTGTTGGAACTACTAGCTGTAGGACCTTAGAATCCATTAGTGGGGAGGATAAAAAGATAAAATCTCAAAGTGGATGGACGGATATATTTATTTATCCAGGATATAAATTTAAAATAGTAGATGCTCTAATAACGAATTTTCATCTTCCAGAATCCACTTTAATCATGCTTGTAAGTGCTTTAGGAGGAAAAGAAAATATTTTAAAAGCATATGATGTAGCCGTAGCAGAAAAATATAGATTTTTCAGCTTTGGAGATGCTATGCTGATAAAATAAAATAGGAGCAGAAATATGAAAAAATTTAAAAGTATGATGAAAGAACGATTTATTATTGTAAGTCATGTGTTTGAAGTGATTATTGCCATGGTTATATTGATTCAAGTCTTATTGGGCACCGTGGATTTGTTTAGAAATTTATGGCAAATATTTATACAAGATTTGCAAAATCCAATAGCATATTATCAATTTGAATCCTTACTAGGTCAAGGGCTACTATTGGTTATAGGAGTAGAACTTGTGGTTATGCTTACCCTTCATACCCCCGGAAGCATAATCGAAGCCCTTTTATATGCCATAGCAAGAAAAATATTATTAATACCAAAGAATAAGGGAATGATGGAGGTTGTACTAGGCATTATTGCTATTGCACTATTATTTGCAATAAGAAAATACTTGTTTGTCAATAAAATTGTTGTAGAGGGAAACAATTGTGTTCTTCAAGCTGGAATGTCCATAAAGGAAGCAAAGGAGCTTTCTGGACTAGATATTCCACTGCAATATGCTAACACTATAGGTGGAATCATAAGCTATATTGCGAGTAAAGAAGGACGAAATTTAATGGAAGGAGAACATTATTCCATTGAAAATATTAGTTTTTTGGTATTAAAGATGGAAAATGATCTTATTCAAAAGGTAAAAGTATATAAAAAATGCTAAAAAGGAGAAGAAATATGTCAGCGATAAGATACGAATTAATTAAAATATGCAAACAAAGTGGAGCAAGACGTGGAAGAGTACATACACCACATGGGGTCATTGAAACACCAATATTTATGCCCGTTGGGACACAGGCTACAGTAAAGGCAATGACACCAGAGGAATTAAAGGAAATTAATGCACAAATTATTTTAAGTAATACATATCATCTTTATATGAGACCAGGACATGAATTAGTGGAAAAAGCAGGAGGACTGCACACCTTCATGAATTGGGATAGACCAATTCTTACGGACAGCGGTGGATTTCAAGTATTTAGTTTGGGACCCCTTAGAAAAATTACAGAAGAAGGGGTAGAATTTAGATCTCACTTAGATGGATCAAAGCATTTTATTAGTCCAGAGAAGGCAATAGAAATAGAAAATGCATTAGGCGCAGATATTATTATGGCTTTTGATGAATGTGCACCTTATCCTGCAGACAGAGATTATGTAAAGCATTCTTTAGAAAGAACAACAAGATGGGCCAAAAGATGTAAAGAGGCACATAAAAATCCACAGACACAAGGATTATTTGGAATTGTTCAAGGGGGAATGTACAAAGATTTAAGGGAACAATCTGCAAAGGAAATAATGGAACTTGATTTTCCTGGATATGCAGTGGGAGGACTTAGTGTAGGAGAACCAAAACCCCTAATGTATGAAGTATTAGAATATACAACGCCTCTTCTTCCTGAAGATAAACCGAGATATTTAATGGGAGTAGGAAGCCCAGATGATTTAATAGAAGGAGTTATAAGAGGAATTGATATGTTCGATTGTGTACTGCCTACAAGAATTGCTAGAAATGGAACCGCCATGACAAGTGAAGGAAAAGTAGTCGTGAGAAATGCAAAATATGCAGAAGATTTTACCCCTCTTGATCCAGGGTGTGATTGCTATACTTGTAAAAATTACACAAGAGCATATATAAGACATTTGGTAAAAGCAAATGAAATATTAGGAGCAAGGCTTATAACCCAGCATAATCTTCATTTCTTATTAAAATTAATGGAAAATATTAGAGAAGCTATTATGGAAGATAGACTATTGGATTTTAGAAGGGAATTTTTCACAAAGTATGGATATGAACTTTAGAAACAGGAGAGGAATTCTTAAATAAAAGTCGAATTACATTAAAAAGATGAAATATGGAGTAAAAATGAAAGGAGGATATAAAATGCCACAACAAGTAGCTAGTTTAATTATGCCTATAGCTTTTATCGCTATATTTTATTTCTTATTGATAAGACCACAGCAAAAAAGAGATAAGCAGTTAAAAGAGATGAGAAGTAACTTAAAGATTGGGCAAGAAATAGTCACAATTGGGGGAATGATAGGAAAAATAATGAAAGTTGAAGAAGATCATGTTGTAGTAGAAATAGGACCAGATAAAACAAAAATGCCTGTTGAAAAATGGGCTATAGGAAAAATAAAAAATAAGTAATGCTAAAGCCTCTCTGCGAATATAATTAAAAAAAAGGCAGGGAGGTATTTTTTTTATGAAAAAAACGGTTACTTTATTAAAATCTCTAGGATATGCTTATTTAGCCACTATCCTACTTGTATTAATTTATAATTTACTTTTAACGTATACTCCTTTAAAAACCTCTAGCATACCTTTAGCTACTTCATTAATTACTACATTAGGTGCAGCTTGTGCTGGATTTTATATGTCATATAAAAATGCTTCAAAGGGTCTTTTGTATGGTGTTTTAGCAGGAGTTTTTTATGTTTTAATCATGATGATGATTTATTTTTTAGTAGAAGATGGATTTAAATTTGAAATGGTAACGATATATAAAAGCTTGCTAGATATCATAGCAGGTGGGATCGGTGGAATTATAGGTGTAAATATGAAATAAGCTTGATTTATGGTAAATTTATGATATAATGATTGGAGAAACTTTATATTAGGAGGTAGTATACATGAAGCATATAAAAACATTGTCAAATGCTACTTTAAAGAAAAGTGCTGAAAAAGGTGGATGCGGAGAGTGCCAAACCTCATGTCAATCAGCTTGTAAGACTTCTTGTACAGTAGCAAATCAAGAATGTGAAAGATAATTATACATATTTTTAGCAGCATAACTTTTTAAAAGTTATGCTGCTTTTTCCTTGTTTGATTATTTTTCGAAAATTTGATAAGATGAAAAATGGACAGCGTTTTTGCATAGGGGGTTTATATAAATGGCTATGATACATAAATTTTCGTTAGATGAAATTAATATAGTGCTAGATGTAAATAGTGGAGCAGTTCATGTTGTAGATGAGCAGGTACTAGATATACTAGACTACTATGAAGAAAAAAATGTAGAGGAGATTATTTCGTTATTAAAAAACAAATATGATGAAGAAAAAATTAAAGAAGCATATGAAGAAATAAAATATCTTGAAAAAGAAGGACTTTTATATTCAAAAGATGAATATGAATATCATCCAAGTTTTGTAAATAGAAAACCAGTTGTAAAAGCATTATGTTTGCATGTAGCCCACGATTGTAACTTAAAATGTAACTATTGCTTTGCATCACAAGGGGATTTTGGTGGAGAAAGAAAATTGATGCCCTACGAAGTGGGAAAAAAAGCGTTAGATTTCCTTATAGAAAGCTCAGGAAATAAAAAAAATCTAGAAGTAGATTTTTTTGGTGGAGAGCCTTTAATGAATTGGGATGTAGTGAAAAAACTTGTAGAATATGGAAAAGAAAAGGGAAGAGAAAAAGGGAAAAACTTTAGATTTACCATTACAACGAATGGAATTTTACTAGATGAAGAGAAAATAGAATATATTAATGAAAATATGCACAATGTGGTACTTAGTTTAGATGGTAGAAAAGAAGTGAATGATGGTATGAGGCCTACTTTAAATGATAAAGGAAGCTATGATATAATTGTGCCAAAATTTAAAAAATTAATAGATAACAGAAGTAAAGACAAATACTATTATGTTAGAGGAACTTTCACAAGAAAAAATTTAGATTTTTCAAAGGATGTACTTCATTTTGCAGACTTAGGATTTGATCTTACATCCATTGAACCTGTTGTAGATAATGAGGACAATCCTTATGCATTAAGAAAAGAAGATTTGCCTAAAATATTTAAGGAATACGAAAAATTAGCAGTAGAATATGCAAATAGAAAATTAAAAGGAGATAAATTTACCTTCTTTCACTTTTTAGTTGATTTGAACCAAGGACCTTGTGTCATAAAAAGGCTGACGGGATGTGGTGCATGTTCTGAATATATGGCAGTTACTCCAGAAGGAGACTTATATCCTTGTCATCAATTTGTTGGTAATGAAGAATTTAAGCTAGGAAACTTATTAGATGAGGAAATCAATATACCTAGAGAAGTGCAGCTAAAATTCCAAAGCGCTCATGTATATAGTAAGGAAGAATGTAAAAAGTGTTGGGCAAAGTTTTATTGCTCGGGAGGATGTCATGCAAATGCCCTTAACTTTAATAATGACTTACTAAAACCTTATACAATTGGATGTGAAATGCAAAAAAAACGTACAGAGTGTGCACTCATGATTCAAGGAAAACTCATGTTGGAGGGAAATAAAAATGATTAAAGATTATGATAGAAAAAGGCCTGTTATTCCAAGGAGTTGTTTTATAGCTCAAAGTGCAGATGTAATAGGAAATGTAAAAATGGGTGAAAATACAAATATATGGTATAGTTGTGTATTAAGAGGCGATGAAAATGAAATAATAATAGGAGAAAATACAAATATTCAAGATGGAACCGTTGTTCATATTAGCAAGGAAAATAAAACAGAAATAGGGAACTATGTAACAATAGGACATAAAGCTACGATTCATGCCTGTAAAATAGGAAATTATAGTTTGGTTGGCATGGGGGCAATTGTGCTAGATGGAGCAGAGATAGGTGATTATACACTAATTGGAGCAGGAAGTTTGATTCCACCAGGTAAAAAAATTCCATCTGGGGTGTTGGCATATGGAAACCCTATTAAGATCATAAGAGAGCTAACAGAAGAAGAAAGAAAATCTTTAGAAAAGTCTGCAATAGACTATGTACAATATGCGCAAAAGCATAAATAGATAGGGGGAAAACTTATGAGATTTAAAAAACTATCCATTTTCTTATTGGTATCCATTTTAATAGGATTTTTTTCCTATTCTGCTGTAAATGGACTAAATATTGGAAAATTCAAAATGGAACCAGTGAAAAATTCTATTAAACAAGGACTAGATTTAAAAGGTGGAGTATTTGTAGTTTATGAAGCACAAACAAAAGAAAAAGGAAAAGAGTTAGATAAAATATTAGATCAAACCATTGAAGTATTTAGAAAGCGTATAGATAGTATGGGTCTTACAGAGCCTGTTATTGTAAAAGAAGGAGAAAAAAGAATCAGGATAGAACTTCCTGGTGTAAAAAATGCAAAAGAAGCAATTGACATGATAGGAAAAACAGCCCAGCTTCAGTTTGCAAAAGAGGATGGAACTATAGTGCTTACTGGAGGCGAAGTGAAAAAATCAGAGGTTGTATTTGATAAAAAAACAAATGTTCCAATTATCTCTTTAGAATTTAATCCAGAAGGAACGAAAAAATTTGCAGCAGCAACAAAAGAACTGGCGGGTACAGGAAGACCGATATTAATCATATTAGATAATAAGGTTATTTCTCATCCAGTAGTAAATGAAGAGATTCCAAATGGCCAAGCTGTAATCAATGGAGATTTCACAGTAGAGAGTGCATCACAACTTGCAAATTTAATTCGAGCAGGAGCTCTTCCCGTGGAATTTAAAGAAGTACAAACTTCTACCGTGACAGCGACCCTTGGTGAAAATGCCCTTCAAAAAAGTATACAAGGAGCAGGAATAGGGATACTTTTAGTTATGCTGTTTATGCTTATTTATTATAGATTGCCAGGAATGGTTGCAGATATAGCATTAACGGGATATATGCTTATTATCTTATTTGTTTATACAGGAATGAAGGTAACGTTAACCCTTCCAGGAATAGCTGCCCTTATATTATCTGTAGGGATGGCGGTTGATGCTAACGTTATTATTTTTGAAAGAATAAAAGAAGAACTTAAAAATGGAAAATCCCTAAGAGCGTCTATTGATGCAGGTTTTGCAAAAGCATTATCTACTATAGTAGACTCGAATATTACTACATTTATTGCAGGAATTGTTTTGTATAATTTTGGAACAGGTCCAATAAAAGGATTCGCAATTACCTTAATGATTGGTATTTTGGCCTCTATGTTTACTGCAATTGTTATTACAAAACTTTTATTAAAATCCTTAGTTCATGCAAATTTAGTAAAAAATAAGAAGTTCTTCGGTGCTTAAGGGGGGAAAATGATGAAAATAATAGAAAAAACAAAGATATGGTTTGGACTGTCCCTTTCCATTATAGCAATAGGTCTTGTGATTACGCTTACAGCAGGACTCAATTTTGGAATCGATTTTACTGGAGGAACATTAATGGAAATGAACCTTCATAAAAATATTACCGTAAAAGAAATAAGAACCATTACGGATACTGTAGATAAGGGGATAAGTATAAATTATATAGGAGAAAAAAAGGAAACTATTCAGGTTAAAACAAAAAAATCTTTAGATGCGAATGCAAGACAAGCCGTATTTAATAAGTTTAAAGAAAAATATAATTTAAAAGAGGATGATTTAGAAAAAGCAGAACAATTTGGTGCTTCTGTTGGGAAAGAAATAAGAAATAAAGCACTAATTTCAACGGTAATTGCATCTATAGGAATGTTAATTTATGTTAGTTTTAGATTTGAAGTTTCCTATGGTATAGCGGCAATACTGGCCCTTATACACGATGTTTTGATTCTTATCTGTGCATATGCAATATTTAGAGTGCCGGTAGATAGTCCTTTTGTAGCTGCCGTGCTTACTGTAGTAGGATATTCTATAAATGATACTATTGTTGTATTTGACAGAATAAGAGAAAATATGAAGCATGCGAAAAAGAAAGATTACGCCGCTGTAGCAAACCAAAGTATAGGACAAACTGTTTCAAGATCTATCAATACTTCTTTAACCACATTAATGGCAATTATTGCACTTTATGCAATTGGTGTAGAGTCTATAAAGGATTTTACCCTTCCACTTATAGCTGGAATTGCAACTGGTACTTATTCATCGATTTTCATCGCTAGCCCAATATGGGTAATGTTAAAAAGAAAGGGCAATATATAATATATTGTCCTTTTTTATTCTACCTAAAACCGAGGTGTATAATATGATACTGAAAATGACATATAGAAATCTTAGAAGATATAAGGAAATTATACAAATTCTTATCACTTATGGATTTAGTTTTTTAGTAGAAAAATTTAAAATAGAGGGTATAGCCTACAAAATTCCTTTAACACCGAGGGAAGACATAAAATATATGTCAACAGGGGAGAGAATAAGAAGAGCTTTAGAAGAATTAGGACCTACCTTTACAAAACTAGGTCAGATTCTTAGTACAAGAACAGATATAATAGAACCTTCTATTATTGAAGAATTATCTAAGCTTCAAGATAATGTACAGACTTTTGATTTCGAGGAAGCCAGAAAAATATTTAAAGAAGAATTAGGACTTGAATTTGAAGATGCTTTTGTGGATTTCAATGAAAAGGAAATTGGAGCAGCTTCCATAGGACAAGTTTATGAAGGAAAATTAAAAGATGGAGAAAAAGTTATTGTAAAGATACAAAGACCGAATATTGAAAATGTAATTAAATCGGATTTAGAAATATTATATGCCTTAGCAAAAGTAATTGATGAGTATTATAAGGATAGTATTTTGAGGATTTCTGATGCAGTAGAGGATTTTTCTATCTCTATTATGAGAGAGTTAGATTATAATATAGAGGGAAGAAATTGTGAAAAATTTAGAGAAATGTTTAAAAAAGATAAGCATGTATATATTCCTAAAGTACACTGGGAATATACTTCAAGAAGAGTGTTAACATTAGAAAAAATAGAAGGAATAAAGATAATAGATGGGGATGAAATGATAAAAAGAAGTTGGAATCCAAAGGAGATTGCAAATATTGGCGCCATGGCATTTATGAAACAAGTTTTTCTTCACGGATTTTTTCATGGTGATCCCCATCCAGGAAACATATTTGCCGTAAGCAAAGACAAAATATCCTTTATTGATTTTGGTATAGTGGGATTTATTGATAACATAACATTAGATCTCATGACAGATATATTTTTTGCCAGTGTAAACAGAGATATGGATAAAATTATTAGCTCTCTCATCGAGTTGGATGCAATCGAGAAAAATACAAATTTGAGAAAATTAAGGGAAGAATTAAGCTTTTTTATTCATTATTATTATAACATGCCACTAAAAAGACTGAATGTATCGGAAGTATTAAATGAATTTATGCGATTTGCTCGAAAAAATAAGATCAAACTTCCTTCTCAATTTGCTGTATTAGCAAAATCTATTGTTACATTAGAGGGAGGGGGAAAAACTTTAAATCCTGATTTTTCTTTATCTACTATTGTGAAGGATTTTATGAGAGAATTTTACCTGAATAAGTTAAAACCTAAGAATCTATTTTTTGCTTCTAAAAGCTACTTAGATGAAGCCTTTCATGATTTAAAAGTAATACCAAGACAAATCAGACTTCTTCTTAGAAATCTTGAAAAAAATGAAATAAAGTTTAGCATAGATGAAATAAAGTTTACAAATTTAGAAAAAGAAATCAATAATATGACAAATAAGTTATCTATAAGTCTCATTATATCCTCCACTATTGTAGGTTCATCTCTTGTGATTACAACCAAAATAGGATATAGTGTTTATGGATATCCACTCCTTGGAATTATTGGATATGTTATTGCATTGATTATGGGGATGTTTCTAATCGTATCCATTCTTCTTTCTAATAAAAATAAGAGGTGAAGAAATGATTGTTTATGATAAAAAATGGACATTAAAATATCATAAAGCCCTAGAGGAAGACGAACTAACTAAAAAATTAAATATTTCCAGGGTAATGACCCAAGTAATAAAAAATAGAGGGATTGAAAAGTTGGAAGAGGCAGTTTCTTTTATCAACCCTTCTTTGGAGTATCTACATGATCCTTTTTTGTTAAAGGATATGGACAAAGCCACTTTACGAATAAAAAATGCTATAGAAAATAAAGAAAGTATATGGATTTATGGAGACTATGACGTAGATGGAGTATCCTCTACTTCTCTTTTACTCTTATATTTTAGATCCATTGGATACAAAGTAAATTACTATATACCCAATAGATTAGAAGAAGGATATGGAATTAATAAAGAAGCAGTTGATTATATAAAAAGTAACGGTGCGGATCTTATTATCAGTGTAGATTGTGGAATTACATCTGTTGAAGAAGTAGAGTATATTAATGATTTAGGAATGGATATCATTATAACAGATCATCATGAATGTAAAGAAGAAATACCCAAAGCCATTGCTATTATTAATCCAAAGCAGGAGGATTGTACCTATCCTTTTAAAGCATTATGTGGCTGTGGCGTGGCATTAAAGTTAATACAAGGACTAACACCGAAAGAGGAATTTAAAAACAATATATATAATTATTTAGAAATTGTAACCTTAGCAACTATATGTGATATTGTTCCACTAGTTGGAGAAAATAGAATACTAGTTAAAAATGGATTAAAAGTCATGGAAGATAGCATCAACTTAGGAATTAAAAGCTTAATAAAAATTTGTGGATTAGATGAAAAAAAAATAAGTTCATCTCATATAGGTTTTGCCTTAGGGCCTAGGATCAATGCTGCTGGAAGAATGGGTTATTCTGATTTAGGGGTAAAACTTTTTACGGAAGAAGATGAAATAAATGCATTAGAAATAGCAAAACTATTAGAAGAAAAGAATATAGAAAGACAGCTTGTGGAAAGCAGGATGTATAAAGAAGCAGAAGAAATCATGCTAAGCGATAAAAAATATGAAAAAGAAAAGGTACTTGTGATTGCTTCCTCTAATTGGCATCACGGAATAATTGGAATTGTAGCTTCTAAAATTACAGAAAAATATTATAAGCCTACCATTCTTTTGGCAATTGAAGAAGGAGAAGGAAAAGGATCTGCAAGATCTATTGAAGGATTTAATATGTTTGAGGGCCTTTTAACTTGTCAAGATATTTTAAGTAAATTTGGAGGACATGAACAAGCTGCTGGACTATCTGTAGCGGAAAATAAGATTCCCCTCCTAAGAGAAAGAATCAATCAATGCGCAGACTTTAATTTAACAAAAGAAGATATGATTGAAAATATACAAGTTGAATTAGAACTTCCACAGGAAGCTATTCATTTTCCTTTAATAGATGAACTTCATCACTTGGAACCTTTTGGAATGGGAAATCCAAGCCCTAAATTTTTAATGAGGGAGGTAGAAATTGCAGAGATAAGAACGGTAGGAAGAGAGAAAGAACATCTTAAATTATCTATAAGAAAGAAAAAAAATTATGATTGTATTGGATTTTATATGGGACATTATACAAGTAAACTAAAGAAAGGAGACAAAATAGATCTTGTTTTTTCTTTAGAGATAAATGAATATATGGGAAATAAAAAAATTCAATTTCTGTTAAAGGATATAAGACTTTTTTATCCTCAAAATATAATGATGCAAGATGCATTTGTACAGGCATTAAAATGTATGAATCCATCTATTTTAAAATATAAAGAAAATAGTGTACAAATTATATCCAAAGAAAAAGTGAATGTGTTAGAAAAAATAAAAGATAAGACGCTAATATTAGCAAATTCCATAGAAAGAGGAGCAAAAGCAATATCGGATATCTCTCTTTTAGACATAGAGTATACCTTTTGTTATAATGAAGAACAAAACAATAAGGCAAGCGCTGTAATTATATTGTTTCCCTATATTGATAAAATTAATTTAAAAAGATATAATAATATTATTCTTTATGATTTTCTTTATACACGAGAAGAATATACATTTTTATACGAAAATGTAGACGAAAACACAAGGATTATAAAATATTATGAAGAAAAAGAAATGGTCTATTTAAATCAATTTGTAGAAAATCTAATTCCAAGTAGAGAAGAGCTTATAAACATTTATAAATTTTTAAGACAGCATACAGATTTAAATGTAGAGTTAAAGTACATAGAATCTTTTTTCCATGTAAATATGCACAAGGTTTTGAGTGGTTTGAAGATATTTAAGGATGTTTCTCTTCTTGATTATGAAATAGATGATACCTTGAAAATAAAACTTTTGCCTTCTCCAAAGGAAAAAGCAGATTTAAATACAAGTGAAACATTAAAGGATTTAAAATTATTCAAAGAAAGATTTGTAAAAATGAGAGAGAATATAGGAGGAATAAAGAATGGATTTAAAGTCTAAAATAAGAGAAATTCAAGATTTTCCAAAAGAAGGAATAAACTTTAAAGATATAACCACTTTATTGAAAGATGGTGAAGGATTTAAATATGCGGTAGATCAGATTATTGCAGATTTAAAAGATAAAAATGTAGATGTAGTGGTAGGTCCAGAAGCAAGAGGATTTTTAATGGGAACACCAGTAGCCTATGGATTGGGAGTAGGTTTTGTTCCGGTTCGAAAGCCAGGAAAGCTTCCGGGGGAGATAGCACACTATGAATATGATTTAGAATATGGAGTGGATTCTTTGGAAATACACAAGGATGCTATAAAAGAAGGACAAAGAGTTGCAATAGTAGATGATCTTCTTGCTACTGGAGGCACTATGGGAGCTGCTGCAAAGCTAATTGAAAAATTAGGGGGTCAAGTGGTTGCCATGGAGTTTTTAATAGAACTTGAATTTCTAAATGGTAGAGAAAAGATTCAAGGATATCATGTAAACTCTTTAATTAAATATTAAGAAAAAAATAGTTGGTGTGGGGCCAACTATTTTCATATTACCAAATATATATTTTAAAATAGGGTGGTTTTATGTTAGAAAATTTATTATTGATGATACAACAGTATAGTCCAGATAGCGATTTAGATTTAATCATAAGAGCATACAACTTTGCAGAAAGTGCTCATGAGGGACAATATAGAAAGTCGGGAGAAAAATATTTTATACACCCTGTAGAAGTTGCGAAGATTTTAGCAGAGCTAGAACTGGATATATATACTATCGCTGCAGGGCTTTTACATGATGTAGTAGAGGATACAAAATATACGTATAAAGATATAGCTGAAAACTTTGGAAGAGAAATTGCGGATCTTGTAGAAGGCGTAACGAAACTTGGACAAATAGAATATAAGTCAAAAGAAGAAACACAAGCAGAAAACCTTAGAAAAATGTTTATGGCCATGGGAAAAGACATAAGAGTTATTTTAATAAAGCTTGCTGACAGACTGCACAATATGAGAACTCTAAAATTTATGTCCGAAGCAAAAGCAACGGAAAAAGCACGAGAAACTGTTGAAATTTATGCACCTATAGCCCATAGATTAGGTATATCTAAAGTGAAGTGGGAGCTAGAGGATATTGGGCTTCGATATTTAGATGCACAGGGATATTATGAACTTGTGGAGAAAGTTTCTAAAAAACGTAGAGAAAGAGAAGCGTTTATAGAAAAAGTTATTTCTATTTTGAATGAAAAATTAAAAGCATCTCATATTGAGTGTGATATATATGGAAGACCAAAGCATTTTTATAGCATTTATAGAAAAATGCATTATCAAAATAAAAGCTTTGAAGAATTATATGATTTAATGGCAGTAAGAGCTGTTGTAAATTCAGTGAAGGATTGTTATGGTGTGTTAGGCATTGTACACACAATATGGAAGCCCATACCGGGTAGATTTAAGGATTATATCGCCATGCCTAAACCCAATATGTATCAATCTCTTCATACAACCGTAGTAGGTCCAGACGGAGAACCCCTTGAAATACAAATTAGAACATGGGATATGCATAGAATTGCAGAGTATGGCATAGCTGCCCATTGGAAATATAAAGAGGGACATACGGATGCAAGTGAAGACAATATGGATATAAAATTATCTTGGCTTAGACAAATGATGGAATGGCAAAAAGAATTAAATGATCCTAAGGAATTTATGGAAGCCTTAAAGATAGATTTATTCACAAATGAGGTATTTGTATTTACGCCTAAAGGAGATGTGATAGAGCTTCCAGCAGGATCTACACCAATCGATTTTGCCTATAGAGTGCATACTGGTGTAGGAAATAGCTGCATGGGTGCAAAAATAGATGGAAGAATTGTTCCCATCGATTATAAATTAAAAAATGGAAATATTGTTGAAATCATCAGATCATCTCAAAGTAATGGTCCTAGTAGAGATTGGCTGAATATTGTTAAAACCTCTCATGCAAAAAATAAAATTAGACAGTGGTTCAAAAAAGAAAGAAGAGAAGAAAATATTCAAAGAGGAAGAGAAATTCTTGAAAAAGAAGTAAAAAGACAAGGATACAATCCAACGGAGATATTAAAACATAAATATATAAGCACTATCCTAAAGAAAATAAATCAAGGAAATGAAGAAGATTTATATGCAACATTAGGATATGGAGGAATTACTTTAGCACAGGTTGTTCCAAGATTGAAAGAATTATATGAAAAGGAAAATCAAAAACAAAAAGAAGAGATTAAAGTTCAAGAGAAAATTTCAGACGATAAAGAATATAAAAATAAAAGAAAACACAGCAGTCAAGGGGTTGTAGTAAAAGGAGTAGATAATATATTGGTTCGATTTGCAAAATGTTGTAATCCCCTTCCTGGGGATGAAATAACAGGATATATAACAAAAGGAAGAGGTGTTTCTATTCATAGACATGACTGTCCGAATGTATCCAGTAATGATCCCGAAACTTTAAGTAGGCTTCTTGAGGTAGAATGGCATTTGGAAAAAAAAGTAAGTTTTGAAGCGGAGATTCAAATAAGAGCAAATGATCGAAGGGGAATTGTAACAGAAATAACCCATATTATTTCAACGGAGAAAATGGGACTAAATGGGATAAATGCTAGAACAAATAAAGAAAAGGTAGTCAATATGAACTTATTATTAGAAGTAAATAGTATAGAAGAGTTAAGCAGTGTGATGAACAAGCTTAAAAATATAGCTGGGGTAATTGATGTATTTAGAGTAATTAATTAAAGGAGGAGATTTATGAGAGCGGTAGTTCAAAGAGTATCCTCATCACAGGTTACGGTAGAGGAAAAAACAGTTGGAAAAATCGAAAGGGGATTGATGGTACTTTTAGGTGTAACCCATGATGATGATATAAAAGATGTAGAATATATGGTTGAAAAAATAGTAAATTTAAGAATATTTGAAGATGAAAATGAAAAAATGAATTTATCCTTAATGGATATAAAAGGAGAGCTTCTTGTTGTATCTCAGTTTACACTCTATGGAGACTGTAGAAAAGGAAGAAGGCCTAACTTTACAGAGGCAGCAAAACCAGATATAGCGGATGAACTCTATGAAAAGTTTATGGAAAAAGCAAAGGAATATGATGTAAAGGTAGAAAGAGGAAAGTTTGGAGCCCACATGATTGTAGATATTGTAAATGATGGACCCGTAACATTAATCATTGATTCAAAGAAAAATTTTTAAAGGGGTGTTTTTATGTTCTTGCATAAGATTGTAGCTGGAATATATGGTGTAAACTGTTATATACTAGGAGATGAGGAAACTTCAAAAGTAGCTGTCTTTGATCCTGGAGGAAATGCAGAGGAAATACTGGATATTATAAGAGAAAAGGGACTGACTCTAGCGTACGTCATATTAACCCATGGCCATGGAGATCATATAGGAGCTGTAAAGGAATTGAAAGAGAAAACAGGTGCTAAAATTTTAGTACATGAAGATGAAAAAAACATATTAAATAACAAAGATAATAATTTGACTGCATTGATGGGAATGGATGCAGTAGAAATAGATGCAGATGAATATTTAAAGGATGGACAAACTATACAGCTAGGAAATTTAGATTTAGAAATTATCCATACTCCAGGACATACTCCCGGAGGAATGTGCATAAAAGTAAAGGATTTATTGTTTACAGGAGATACTTTATTTGCAGGATCTATTGGAAGAACAGATTTAACCGGTGGAGATTATGATACTATAATGAAATCACTAGAAAAATTAGGAAATCTAGAGGATGATCTTACTATACTTCCAGGCCATGGTCCAGCAAGTAGAATAGGAATAGAAAAATCCGTTAATCCTTATATGAAAAAGTAAAGTAAGGAGAAATATAAATGCTCAACATATTTTTGAAAAACCATGATTATAAATACGAAGTAGGAGAATTAGTTAAGCTATTTACTTCTCAATTTATATTTGTGAAGGAAGATACAAATACAGAAAAGCTTCTTATCAATGAATTAGAAATAAAAAAAAATAAGATGATTTCTAAAGTTTATTTTTATGAGAACCATGATCTTAAAATAACCTTAGAAGAAAAACAAGAAATTTATAATCTAGATGAAAAAACATTGAAAAAAGAAAGTAAGATGATGATTAAAAGAAATATTTTTAAGGTCTTAAAAAGAATATATCCGATTCATGTTCCTTGGGGAATTTTAACAGGAATTAGACCGACAAAAATAGTTCATGAGCTTTTAGATGAAAATAAAAAAGAAAAAGATATAAAAAGGATTCTAAAAGAAAAATACTTTATGGATGAAAGTAAGATAAAATTGATAAATGAAATCGCGGTGGTAGAAAGACAATTTGTATATCCACCAAATAAAGAAAAAATTGCCCTATATGTGAGTATTCCTTTTTGTCCAACAAGGTGTGTATACTGTTCCTTTCCATCTCATACCTTAAAGCAGTGGGGACATATGAAAAAAGATTATTTGAAAGCTTTAATAAAGGAAATAAAAGGAGTATCTGTTTTAGTAAAGAAGCTACATAAGGAAATAGAAAGTGTATATATAGGAGGAGGAACTCCTACCACACTAGACCCAGGAGAACTTTCTTTATTAATAGAAAGCCTTTATGCGCATTTTGATTTAAGCAATATAAAGGAATTTACCGTAGAGGCAGGAAGACCAGATACTATTAATAAAGAAAAATTAAAGGCCTTAAAAGATGGAAAGATAAGTAGAATTAGTATTAATCCTCAAAGCATGAATGAAAGCACTTTATTAGAAATTGGTAGAAGCCATAGCGTAAAAGATATAATAGATACCTTTCATATGGCAAGAGATATAGGACTATACAATATAAATATGGACATCATATTAGGACTTCCAAAGGAAACACCTGTTATGGTAGAAAATACGTTAAAAGAAATTTCTAAACTATCTCCAGAAAGTTTGACAGTACATACCATGGCCATAAAAAGGGCTTCAACCCTGAAAGAAAATATAGGGGAATATGAACTGAGTCAATATAAGGATATGATAAATATGATTGATATATCCATGGACTATGCAAAAAAAATGGAGCTTCATCCATATTATATGTATAGACAAAAACATATGCTTGGAAACTTAGAAAACATAGGATATGCTAAAAAAGGCTTTGAATGTATATACAATATTCAAATCATGGAGGAAAAGCAAAGTATATTTGCTTTAGGAGCTGGCGCTATTTCTAAAATGGTTTATTTGGATGAAAATAGAATTGAAAGAGTTCCTAATGTGAAAAATATAGAGCATTATATTCCTAGGGTAGAGGAAATGATTCAAAAGAAAGAAAAGGAGGTATTTAAAAATGCTGACTAAAGCCCCAAGGGGAACAAAAGATGTAGTACCAAGTGAATCCTATAAATGGATTTATGTAGAGAATTTATTTAGGGAAGTATGTAGTTTGTTTGGATATGATGAAATTAGAACGCCTATATTTGAGCATACAGAGTTATTTAAAAGAGGAGTAGGAGAAACGACAGATATTGTTCAAAAAGAAATGTATTCTTTTCAAGATAATGGAGGAAGAGATATTACATTAAAACCAGAAGGAACAGCGGGAGCTGTACGATCTTTTATAGAACATAAATTATATGCAGATGCACAACCTACAAAGATGTATTATATTACACCTTGTTTTAGATATGAAAGACCACAAGCAGGAAGACTAAGAGCTTTTCATCAATTTGGAATAGAAGTTTTTGGAAGTTATTCAGCTTCCGTGGATGCAGAGGTAATGGCTCTTGCCATGGAGTTTTTTAAGCGAGTAGGATTGAATAATTTAGAACTTAGAATCAATTCTGTAGGATGCCCAAGCTGTAGAAAGGCGTATAATACCATACTAAGAAATTATCTTAAAGAAAAGTTAGATAAGTTGTGTGGTACTTGCGCAGACCGATATGAAAGAAATCCCCTTAGAATATTAGATTGTAAAAATGAGGCTTGTAAAGTAGAAGCGGAAAATGCACCACTTATGATGGGTCATCTTTGTGAGGAATGTAAGGATCATTTTGAAAAAGTTCAAGGATATCTTACAAATATGAAAATTGAGTATGAAGTAGATCCCAAAATTGTAAGGGGACTGGATTACTATACAAAAACTGCTTTTGAAATTATATCTCATGATATAGGCTCTCAAAGCACAGTATGTGGGGGAGGAAGATATGATGGATTGGTAGAGGAACTTGGAGGACCTAAGGTTCCGGGTATAGGATTTGGAATGGGAATTGAACGATTACTTTTAACCCTTGAAAATAATAATATAGAAATACCAAAAAAAGCTGGAATGGATATATTTATTGTGAGCATCGGAGAAAGAGCAGATGCAGAAAGCTTTAAGATATTAAAAGGGTTAAGAGAAAATGATATATCCTGTGATAAAGATCATATTGGAAGAAGTGTAAAAGCACAATTTAAATATTCAGATAAAGTGAATGCAAAATATACGATTGTATTAGGCGATGACGAAATAGAAAAAGATGTAGTATCATTAAAGGATATGGCTACATCAGAACAAGAAGAAATTAAACTAAGTGAAATCGTAGTAGAACTTAAAAACAGGCTTTAGGAGGAAAAAAA
>SWCA01008916.1_pt1 | contig 37366 bp, 34 predicted proteins | sample 4692961 | NCBI WGS metagenome assembly SWCA01 (sample SAMN10267275, study PRJNA491770) | bioreactor metagenome | isolation source: DHS bioreactor inoculated with | place: Japan: off Shimokita Peninsula
GGGGGGTACGCTGTCGTTGTGTACTTACCACCAGCTCGCTGTCGTCTTCCAGCGGGACGGAAGTTTCCGCCAGCGGAGGGTAGTAGCGTAGCCGGGCCAGCCCATCGTCATGGATCACTTGAAACGGTGTGGTCTGCGCCTGAATCAAGGGGCGTGGGCGGGTGACCCACTGACGGGCGTTTTCCAGGATGGCGCGGGCGGCACCCAGAGCGGGAACGGAAAGCGGCATGATACGAACCGTTTTGGCGAATAGCGGGGCGCGCAGTGTACTGGGGGACGGGGTGGCCGGGAGTTGCCGGTGAGCCGCTGGCCCCTGTCGTGTTGGCAAGCCGCGCGCCGCCCGGCGGTTCAGAAAATGCCGTTGTCCAGACCGGCGGCCAGATACAGCCCCAGTTCTTCCACCTGCTCCACAAAGGCATCCTGCCAATCGCCTCGGCAGACCCGTGGTGGCTGCACCCAGTTCCAGCGCAGACCGGTAACGATGGATTCGATGGCGCGGCGAGTGCCGGTGCCATCGTGGCCGGCGCGGATGTAAAGCGCGCAGGGCAGTCCCTGTTTGTGTTCCAGTACGGCGTAATAGGTACGGTCAAAAAAATCCTTCAGTGCGCCGCTCATATAGCCCAGATTCTCGGTGGTGCCGAGCAGAATGGCATCGCAGGCCATGACGTCATCGGGGCCGGCTTCCAGCGGCGGTTTCCAGATCGCGCGGACATTCTCGATGTCGTCATGGCCGGCGCCGCGCAGGGCGGCGTCCACCAGTTTGCGGGTATTGGGCGAGGGCGCATGGGCCACGATCAGCAGGGTTTTGGTGTCGCTCATGAGGTCAGTTTAAGGAGCCTCCCCCAGATTCACCAGGTCCGGGTCGATACCCAGGGCTGACAGATTCTCGGTGGTCACCCGCTCGGTGCAGAAGCGCATCAGATAGTGCGGGCCGCCGGCCTTGAAGCCGGTGCCGGACAGGCGTTCACCGCCGAACGGCTGGCAGCCGGGCACGGCGCCGATCTGGTTGCGGTTGATGTAGAGGTTGCCGACGCGGACTCGCTCCACCCAGTCATCGATGTGCGCCTGGATGCGGCTGTGAATGCCCAGGGTGAGGCCGTAGCCGGTGCGCTCGATGTAGTCGATCACTTTGTCCCGCTCATCGTGACGCCAGGCGGCGATGTACAGCAGCGGCCCGAAAATTTCTTCTTCAGGCAGGTGTTCCCAGTCCACCAGCGCCGCTTCCGGCGCCACGTAGAATCCCTGTGCGCCAAGAGCCGGGTCAACTTCCGGCGTGACCGCGCTCCAGCGAGCGTGGCGGCGCAACCCGGCGCGGGCCTGTTCCAGTTGATCGCGGGCGCCGGCGTTGATGACCGGCCCCACGTCGCTGGCCAGCAAGGCGGGATGGCCCATTTTCAGCGACGCCATGGCGCCTTCGAGCTTGGGCAACAGGCGGTCAAGCAAGGTGTCCTCCACCAACAGCACCCGCAGGGCGGAGCAGCGCTGACCGGCGCTGGTGCAGCCGCTGGTCAGCACATCCCGTACCAGTTGCTCAGGCAGAGCGGAGCTGTCGGCGATGAGGACATTGAGTCCGCCGGTTTCGGCGATCAGCGGCAGCAGGGGACCGTCACGGGCGGCCAGGGCGCGTTCGATATGTTTGGCGGTGGCGGTGCTTCCGGTCACCGCCACTCCGGCGAGGGCAGAATCGTTAAGCAGCGCGTCGCTGATTTGGCTGGCCTCGCCGCCGACGAAATGCAGCGCCGCCTCTGGCACGCCCGCCTCGTGCAGCAGTTGCACCGCCCGCCAGGCGATGAAGGGTGTGTCGGAAGCCGGCTTGGCCAGTACCGTGTTGCCACTGACCAGCGCCGCGAGAACCTGCCCGCAAAAAATCGCCAGCGGAAAATTCCAGGGACTAATGCAAAGGAAGACGCCACGGGCATGCCAGGTCAGTTGGTTGGCCTCACCGCTGACATGCTCCAGGACCAGCGGTGTCCCCTGCAGTGTCTCCGCCTGTTGCGCGTAGTAGCCACAGAAGTCATGGGCTTCGCGCCAGTCGGCGAAGGCGTCGGCGAAGGTCTTGCCCCCTTCCAGCATGAGCAAATAAAGCAGTTCCGGCTGATGCTGTTCCAGCAAACCGGCGAAACGTCGCACGATGTCCGCTCGTTCCGACACTGGCCGATGGCTCCAATCAACGAAGGCCTCCCGCGCCTGGGCATAGGCCTGATGGACCGTGTCAACGTCGGCAAGGAAAACTTCTCCGAGTTCGCGGCCGTCGGCGGGGCTGTGGCGAGGCCGGGGATGATCGTTCGACGCGCCGGCGCGCCAGCGGTGATCGTGCCATTGATGCAGGGATTGCCGTAATGAATGCAGAACGTCAGGGTCGGTCAGTGACGGTAGCGTCGGCACCCGGCGGGGCGCGAACCGTTCTGGTGGTGGTAGCAATTCCTGTGGTTGTTCCCTGGCAGGGCGCCAGTTCAGGGTAGGGTCCACCGCCAACTGTTCCGCCGCGATGTGTTCATCCAATAGCAAATTGACGAAGGACTGGCTGCTGCCGTTTTCCATCAGACGCCGGACCAGATAGGGCAGCAGCGTACTAAATGGGCCCACGGGGGCGTACAGGCGAAGTGGATAGCCGTGCCGTTCAACGAAGACCCGGTGCTGGGCTTCGCCCATGCCCGCCAGTCTCTGGAATTCAACATCGCCGCTGAAGCCGTCCAGATGATGATGCAGCCAGGCCAGGGTATGGCAATTGTGCGTGGCGAATTGCGGATAAAAACACGTCGGTTCGGACAGCAGCCGTTTGGCGCAGGCCAGGTAACTGATGTCGGTATGCACTTTACGGGTATGGACCGGGTAATCACACAGGCTCTGCTGTTGCGCCAGCTTGATCTCGGTGTCCCAGTACGCCCCTTTCACCAGGCGTACCGGCAATTTCAGATTATGTTCGCGCGCCTGATCGGCCAGCCAGTCGATCACCGCCGGCGCCCTTTTCTGGTAGGCCTGCACCGCCACGCCCAGCCCCTGCCAATCAGCAACTTCCGGCAGGGTGAGGGCTTGCCCGAACAGGCGCAGAGCGATCTCCAGGCGGTCCGCCTCCTCCGCGTCCAGGGTTACCGGAATGCCGGTGGTGGCGGCGCGGGACACCAGATCCTGCAAGCGTGGCCACAATTGCTCCCGCACGATGGCCCATTGGGCGAATTCGAAACGGGGATGGAGCGCGGACAGCTTGATGGAGATGCCGTCCCGGGCCAGCACCGGCAGGCTCGGGTCCTGACCGGCGAGCACCTCGATGGCCTGGCGATACTGGCGATGGTAGTGCTCGGCTTCGGCATCGCTCTGCGCTGCTTCACCGAGCATATCGAAGGAATAACGCAGCGATGGATCGCGGCGCCGCAGAGCTTGTGGCAGGGTTTCGCCGAGCACGAACTGGCGGGCAATCAGTTGCACACCCTGCACCAGGGCGCGGCGGAACAGTGGGTCTCCGAGACGCCGGCGCAGCCCATGCCAGGCATCTGGAAGACTTTCATCCTGCTCCAGCCAGCGGGCTGACAGGGACAGGCCGCGGGCGGCGACCTGTATCAACGCCGGGGCGTCGTCGTCCGGCAGGCTCCAGTCGCCACGGGTGAGCAGATCGTGAATCAGGTCGTTGGCGTTATCGGCATCGGGAATGCGTAACAAGGCCTCCGCCATTGTCAGCAACAGACGGCCCTCGCGGGAATTCAGGCGCCAGCTGTGCAGGAACTGTTCGAACAGGGCCGGGCGGGCGGCGCGGGCCGCCTCCACCAGAGACTGGCATTCGGCGGCGATGGCCTGCCGATCCGCTTCGGCGAGCCTCAGAGCGGGCAACAGATCGGCGATCAGGGTGTTCTGATCCGCCAGATGAAGCGCCCGCAACGGGGCCAGGTCGGGGCGGGGGTCGGGCAGGTCGGCAAGCGGTGGGATCATGATGTCGATCTCCAGGCTCTCCATGAAGCCATCAACGGGGGTATGCTGATGGCAACGGGGCGTGCGGAAAGAGTCACGTCTGTTTTGAGGATAACCGCGACGGGCGGTTTCGGCGAGGATTGGCCATGTTGTCATTACCCGCGCTGGCGGCGCCGTCCTATCTGGGTGGACGGCGACCGGAAAGGCCCTGGCGGCCTGGAGATATCCGCTTGACGCCGTTGTGGCGAAGACTGCGGCGGCGCCATGGTCTTACGCTGGACTGGCGCGGCTGTTTAACGCCACCGGACAAGGCGTCCGGCCAGCCCGCCCTGGCCGAATACCTGAACAGACTTCGAGACGGCGTGTACAACGAACTGAGCAGCGGCCGGCCATTGTTCGTGCTCGGCGGAGATCACGCCAATGCCATGGCGGTGTGGGACGCCGCCATGGCGGCGGTCGGTGAGCGCCGCTTCGGACTGCTGTGGATCGACGCTCATCTGGACTGCCATACCTTCATGACCACCCCTTCGGGCAATGTGCATGGCATGCCGCTGGCGGCCTTGTTGGGGCTGGCGGATCCGCCTCTGGCGGCGCTGATGCCCGGCCGCTGCCGGTTGCGGCCGGAAGCACTGTGTCTGTTCGGGGTGCGCAGTTATGAGCGTGCCGAACAGGAAGCCATGGCGCGCTTGAAGGTCCGCGTGATTCAGGCGGCCCGGGTGCGCCGCGACGGCATCGACGGGGCTTTGGACGGAGCGCTGGATCACCTGGAGCGGCACTGCGAGCACTATGGAATCAGCATCGATCTTGACGCTATCCATCCGCGCCAGGCGCCGGCGGTGGCCACGCCGGTGGTCGGGGGGCTCAATGGTCCCGCCTTGTGTCAGGCGTTGTGCCGGAGGGTGGATCCGGACCGCTGCCGGATCCTGGAAATCGCCGAGTTCTACCCGTCGCTGGATCGCGCCGGCCGCACCCAGCGGCTATTGGCGGATCTGGTTGGCGCCTGGTGGTGGTCCCGCGGCAGCCGTCGGCGGGGGTGGGCCTGAGGCCTCGTCAATTGCCCGCCACCAATGCAAACAAGTCCTTCGGATCGGTCAGATCCGGTACCAGGGTCACCTCGCTACCGATGTCGTATCGCTCCGCCAACCGTGCCACCAGGTCCAGCACCGCCAAGTCCTCCACGGCGATGCCCACGGCATCGAACAGGGTGATTTCATCATCGTTGTCACGCCCGGGGCGCTGATTGGTGAGCACTTCCCACAATTCAGCATGGACGCTGGCGGCCCCGGTTTGCTGGATCTCGCCTTCCTGTTCGCTTTGCGGCCGGTACTCCACCACGGTTTTGCAACGGCGTATCACCTCTGGTGACAGTTCCGTTTTACCCGGGCAGTCGCCGCCCATGGCGTTGATGTGGACGCCGGGACGCAGCAGCGCTTCGTCGATCAGGGACTGGTGTTGCTTGGCGGCGGTGAGGGTGATCCAGACATCGGCGTCACGGAGCGTATCGGCGATGTCCTGTCCCCGCCGCAGCCGGAAACGGTGGCCGAGATGGCCGGCGAATTTGTCCATGGCGGTGCCGTCGATGTCGAAGTAGTTGACCTCCGTCACCGGCAGGCGGCTGGCCAGGGCCAGCACCTGGAATTCCGCCTGGGCGCCGCAGCCGATCAACGCCACCCGCTGGCTTTCCAGCCGCGCCAACAGGCCGGCGGCCAGGGCCGCCACGGCGGCGGTCCGCACCGCGGTCAGCAGGGTCATCTCACTGATCATCAGCGGATAGCCGCTGGGCACGTCGGCCAGCAGGCCGATGGCGGTGACACTGAGTTTGCCCCGCGCCGGGTTGCCCGGGTGGCCGTTCACATATTTGACGCCATAGAGCCGGTCATCGGCGCAGGGCATCAGTTCGGTAACGCCGAAAGGGTAATGGAAGGCATGGCGGGGAGAGAGCTGTAACTCCGGCCAGCGGCGCAGATAATCCTCGATGGCATCCACGGCCAGCGCCAGGAAAGGTTCCAGGCCGACGCGCCGGATCAGGGCTTGCATATCGGTCACGGTGATCAGCTTCATACGCCCTCCCACGTGGATACATCCCCATGCTACCCCCGCTGGCCGCCCTACAGATAGTCCAGAGGCAGGGCACTGGTGTCGATCACCCGCCGCATCACGAAGCTGGAGTGCACGCCGCTGACACCCTCGATGCGGGTCACCTTGTTGAGCAGAAAGTTCTGATAGTGGTCGATGTCCGGCACCACCACCTTGAGCAGGTAGTCCGCTTCCTGGCCGGTGACCAGATAGCACTGCTGCACTTCCGGGTACCGCGACACGGTGGCCTCGAAATTGGCGAAGCGCTCAGGGATGTGGCGATCCATGCTGACCTGAATCATGACGGTGAGGTCCAGACCCAGCTTCCGGGGATCCAGCACCGTTTCCCGCCGCAGGATGATCCCCGCCGCTTCCAGCTTTTGTACCCGGCGCGAGCAGGGTGAAGGGGACAGGCCGACCCGCTCAGCCAGTTGTTGGTTGGTGAGACCTCCGTCTTCCTGGAGAGCTCGCAGTATGCGGACGTCGGTACGGTCCAGATTTGCCGGTTTTTCCATTGGTGTGACGATTCCTATCTGTTTTCGAATGATTTTCGAGATAATATTGCTCAATATTCGAAAATTGAGGGAAAAAAGCAAGCACATTGCCTGGTTGTCTACGTAAACTGTCTCTTGTCGTCACGGGTCACAAGTCCGGGCGACACCGGAAGCGGCCCCGCCCTACCCGGCGGTGGTCGTACCCGGATCCGCGTTGGCCGGTGATCCCGGAGAACGACAGAGGGCCTGCCTGGCGGGCCCCCAGAACCCAAAAAGCGGGCTTCCCTTACCAGGGTATCAACTGGAGTCACTTCATGAGTTTCGATCATCGCAAATACAGTCCTTTCGTCACCGTCGACAAACCGGATCGCAAGTGGCCGAGCCGCCGCATCGAGCAGGCGCCGCTATGGGCCGCGGTCGACCTGCGTGATGGCAACCAGGCGCTGATCAAACCCATGTCGGTGGCGCAGAAAAAGCGTTTCTTCAAGCTGTTGGTGGAAGTGGGCTTCAAGGAAATCGAAGTGGGTTTCCCGTCCGGCAGCCAGATTGATTTTGATTTCTGCCGTGCCCTGATCGAGGAAGACCTGGTGCCGGACGATGTCCATATCCAGGTGCTCACCCAATCACGGCACGAGCTGATCGAGCGCACCTTCGAAGCGGTACGTGGCGCCAAGAACGCCATTGTTCACATTTACAACGCCACCTCGCCGACGTTCCGCGATCAGGTGTTCAATGTGGACAAGGAAGGTTGCAAGGCCATCGCCGTGCAGGCCGCCACCTGGGTGCGTGACATGGCGGCGCGGCGGCCGGAGACCCATTGGAGTTTTGAGTACTCGCCGGAGACTTTCAGTGCCACGGAGACCGATTTCGCCGTTGAGGTGATCGATGCCGTGAATGAGGTATGGCGCCCGGATCAGGGACAGCGGGTGATCATCAACCTGCCCGCCACGGTGGAGGTGAGCACGCCGAATGTGTTCGCCGATCAGGTGGAGATCGTGCATGAAAATATCCGCTATCGGGAGCATGTACTGATCAGTGTCCATACCCATAACGACCGTGGCTGTGGCGTGGCCGCCGCCGAGCTGTCGATGATGGCCGGCGCCGACCGGGTGGAAGGCACCTTGCTGGGTAATGGCGAGCGCACCGGGAACATGGATCTGGTCACCTGCGGCATGAACCTCTATACCCATGGGGTCGATCCCGGAATTGATTTCTCACGGATGAAGGAAATCGTGCAGGTGGTGGAGGAGATCACTGATATCCCCACGCATCCTCGTCATCCGTATGCCGGTGACCTGGTGTTCACTGCCTTCTCCGGCAGCCATCAGGATGCCATCCGTAAGTGTCTCGGCCTGTACAAGCCTGGTGACATCTGGCGTGTGGCTTATCTGCCCATTGATCCGGCGGATCTGGGCCGGCGCTATGAGGAAGTGGTGCGGATCAATTCCCAGTCCGGTAAAGGCGGCGTGACGCACGTGCTGGAGCGGGACTACGGCATCAGCCTGCCGCGCTGGCTGCAGCAGGAAATGGCGAAACTGGTACAGAGTGATGCCGAGGAAGACGGTGGTGAGATCGATAGCCGCCGGGTACATCAGCGCTTCAACAGTGACTATCTGGAAGTGCCGAATGGCTGGACCCTGCGTTCCTATGACCTGCATCGCGGCGAAGAAGGGGTGCAGGCGCAGATCAGCATTGGCGATGAGCGTTCACCGGTGACGGTGCTGTCCGGCCGCGGCGAAGGTGCCGTTGGCGCTCTGGTGGAGGCACTCAATCGCCGTCAAGGGTGGCAGTTGCAGGTGGAAGCGTTCGATGAGTATTCCTTGGGCGACAACACCGAAGCCAATGCCATGGCCTGTGTCCGGGTGCAGGTTGGCGGCCACACACAAAGTGCCGTGGCGCTGGCCGCGGACACCACCGCCGCTGCCCTGCAGGCGATCCTGTCCGCCGCTGGCCGCATGGCCGAAGCTCAGGCGCGGAAAAGCGCCTGAGATTGGCATCGCGAGCCTGCCCCTTCCCATTCGTTTCCGATCACCGGTCCTGTTCTTGTGGCTGGTGATCGGTTTTGTCCTTCTTCTCTCCGGGCTCTCCCTCGCTTCCATCATCTTTTTCGCCTGGATTTGGTGGCGAGCAATCATCAATCCAGGCAACTGCCTCGGTGGGGACGAAGTAGGTCTTTTTTGAGCTTGTGCCGTGTGGGCGTACCACATATTGGCTGTCCGCTTCCGTCAGAATTTTCAATGGAATGCTCGTGATGGGGGTGGCGCGTATATCATCTAGAACAGAAGGCTGAGTGTTCAAACCAAAAATTGCACAGGCCCTGGCGCCGGAGGCGGAGATTTGTAGAGCATTGGCGGTTAATGCCGACCCCACCGGTTGAAGAATGGTGTGGGATAAAGTCATCAATGCCAGCGCAGCGAAAGTGCTAGTGGCGATCGGCTGCTTATTTTTTGACAACGTACCTATGAAAATGGCGCCAAGGATTTGAGTGAGTATCAAGGCGATGAAAAAAGTACTAATTAGAGAGATTCTTTGATCATTGGGTCCTTGTTGGATACTGCTTTCCGAAATCGCTAATGCGGGAAGGGTAAAGATAAAAAAAGTCAGGATTTGAAATAGGCTGCTGAAGAGACTTATAAAAAAAGCATGAGTTATGCTTTTCCTGGTTCGGAATATAATGGCTACCAGTGTGGTTAGGAAAAAAGTAGCGAAGACGAGGAGCAGACCTGACGTAGTGATTCGGGTTCCATCTTCCGAATTTGGTTCTAAAGCGAGAAGTTTGTATACGGTTGCCAACCATATGACGCATGACAATAGTGAGGCCATCGACCAGATTAGAGCAAAAGGATGTTTCTGAAAGAGTAGTTTCGCTCTTCCCGTTATACTCTGAAATCGACTCCGCTTGGTCGCTAGTAGAAGCCTTTTCTTTCTGGAAGGAACTCTGACTTTTGGTAGCTCTGAATACAGAAAGAGTGCAGGAGAAAGAATCATTGCAACGATGAGGGTAATCGCCAGCAACTGAAATACAAATAAGGCCGGTAACCCAGTAATGATTCCGGGTGAGAATAAGCTTAGTGGGACTTTTTCGTGGACGATATAGCCATAAAGCCCCAGTACGGCCAGGACAAGAACCATACTGGCCAATGGCCAGGTCCGCTCATTTAACCATTTCAAGTCACGACTGATTGATTTTATTGCGCGGTGGGTAGCAGGGCCGCCGGAGGTTGAAAGTGCTGTCTTGTTCAAACCTAACTATCCATGAATATAGAAAACCCAATTAATCCGAGCCGATATCGAAAAAACGCCCCAGCATCACCGACAGCAACCGCTGATTGGCGGTGAATACCTGGGGCATGCTGAGGATTTCCGTGGCGCTCTGGGTCCAGGGGCCGGGGCTCAGGTCGGTGGCGCATTCCTGGCATAGGGTGCGGGCGTTGTCCTCGCCCATTTCCAGGTGAAATTGCAGGGCCAGGACGTTTTCACCGTAGCTGAAGGCCTGATGCTCGCATCCCCAACTGCGTGCCAGATGCAGGGCGCCGTCGGGGATTTCGAACGTATCACCGTGCCAGTGAAATACCGCGGGTGCATCGTTGAACAGGCTGCCCAGCGGGTGCTGGCGGCCCAACTCGGTGCTCTGTACCGGAAAAAAGCCGATCTCCTTGTCCGGATTCTTATGCACCCTGGCCCCGAGCGCGCGGGCGATCAGTTGGGCTCCCAGGCAGATACCAAGCACCTTGTGGCCGCGATCGATGCAGGCGCGGATAAAACGCTTCTCGTCCGCCAGCCAGGGGTAGCGGTGCTCATCGTTCGCGCTCATGGGCCCGCCCATGACGATCAGCGCGTCCAGGTCATCCGGATCGGGCAGCTCTTCACCGTGATAAAGGCGGGTGGCGGTGATGCGCGCGCCATTGGAAGCCAGCCAGGGTTCTATGGCTCCCAGCTTCTCGAAGGGCACATGGGTCAGGTAATGGATGCGCATGACCAGCCTCTCAGTTCCGGTTACAGGTACTCCGCGGTGAACACCGCCAGCAGATGGTGTTCCTGGTCGTAGAGACTAAGCCGCTCACCATCGATCCGAAAGCCCCGGGTTTGCTCCAGACTGGCGAGGAAGGCGCCGGAGACATCGTCTCCGGCGCAGGCGCGCCGGGTGGTGGCCAGCTCTCCGAAGCTGAGGTTGTCGCCGTCCAGGGTGAAGCCGCCGGTGAGCCGGTTACAACCGGTGTCGCCTTTGACGGTCTTGTCACTGGCGAGGATCAAATGGACCTGGTTCTGGCCTTCACCGGGGGGCGGGGCGGACTGGCCGTTCACGTCAATCAGCTTCCAGTAGGTGTTGGTGAGCTGGGCGGAGGGTTGCTCGCACTGCTCGGGTTCTCCCACGTTGCGATAGTCGCGAACCACCAGGGCATCCACCTGCGTGCCGGCCTCCTGGCCGCGCCGTTTTTCCAGGGTCCCGTCCAGTTCCATGAACAGGGGAGCCATGGGTTCCAGGCCCGCCTGCTGATAAGCCTTGGTCAGGGCGTCGGCCATGGCGCCGGCCACCGTCAATCGCCGGTCGCTGTTACACGGCGTGAAGATGGCCTGCCCGTCGTGATAGAGGTAGCGGCCGACCAGACTGACCGGCGCCGGGCCGCTGTCGTGGGCGGTCAGGGCCAGGGTGTCGAGGTTTCCCTCACCATCCCGCTGCAAAGGCGCGTCCCCGGTGTTCATGACGACGCCGCCGTCGACAATGACCCGGGCATTGACCGCATAGTCGGTACCGGCCTTGAGGCGCCCCTTGGCCAGGTACAGATGGAACGGCTGCGGACTGTCCCGCAAGTGAACCAGGCGCTGCAGCAAGGGGGTCCGGTTGGCGTCCATCAAGGTCACGGCCAGCACCGCTTGCGGGGGCAGTTTGGTATCGCTGGCGAAGGTGATTTCGCCGGCGATCTCTTCCACCGCTTCGCTATCCCGTTGATACACACCGGTGTAAGGGAGGTTTTCGTCCTGCTCTCCCTCCTGGCCTTCCAGGGTCAGTGTGTCCTGCTCCAGGGCCACGCTCAGGGTGGCTTCGTTGACGTTATCCTGCCCATTCAGGTAGCGCAGGATCAGTTGATCGTCGCGGCGTTCCCAGCTCAATCCCTGGTGCTTGCTGTCGCCAACCAGAAACAATTCGCCGTCCTCGGCCAGTACCAGGATGCGTGTTGCCTTGTCACCGTCGGGGCGCCAGGCGCCGCTGATGCTGTCCCGTTTCACGGCGGCCGGCTCGGGGGCTGGGCTGGCTTGCTCGGGCTGCGGTTGCGGCGCAGCGGGGGCATCGGGGGAGGGGCTGTCGTCACAGGCAGCCAATAGCGCTACCAGGGGCAGCACGAGCCCGATTGCTTTCATAGGAAGCTCTCCAAATTCTGTCTTGAATCTCTAGGGCCTGTTCATACTATTTGCATCCCGCCTGCTGGGGGCCCTTTGTGCTTCCAGCCAGGCGGGATGCAAATAGTATGAACAGGCCTTGGTCGAATCGAACGCCAGGTTCGAACCCGTGGGTGCGTGATGGTGAGATACCATCCGCCCCGTTTTGTTCAGCTCCGGTCTGGCAAGGCCACCAGCGGGAGCTGGTTTTGTATCCACTGGGTGCGCTGGTGAACGTAATCGGTGACACCACGCACGTCGTAGTAGCTGGGGCGCGGCAGCATCGCCGCCAGTTGCGCCGCCTGCGCCGGCCCCAAGGACGCGGCGCTGATGCCGAAGTAATGCCGGGCGGCGGCTTCGGCACCGAAAATCCGGTTGCCCCATTGGGCGGTATTCAAATACAGCTCCAGGATCCGCTGTTTGGACATGGTCGCTTCCAGCATCAGCGCGATCAGCGCCTCCTGGCCTTTGCGCCAGTAGCTGCGGTCACTGTTCAGGAACAGGTTCTTGGCCAACTGCTGGGTGATGGTGGACCCCCCGGCCACCGGGCGCCCCGCCTTGCGGTTGCGCTCGATGGCGTGGCGGATTCCGCGCCAGTCAAAGCCGATATGCTCAACGAAACGGGCATCCTCGGAGACCAGCACCGCCCGTTTCAGGTCCGTGGCGATCTGATCGTAATCACGCCACAGATACTGCACCGTGCCGTGTTGGCGGGACCGTTCCATGAAGGCGGTATTTTGCGGGTTGTAGGCACGTAAATACAGTACCTGGCCGAGGAACCACAGTTGTGTTCCCAGCACCACGATGACGGCCAGACCCAGCAGCGAAAGAAAAAAGCGTTTCATGGCGTACCCGTTCCGTCCGGCGATGCCGGCGGCGTCCCTTCTCATGATCCCGGTCTATGTTGTCCAAAAGCGGCGGGTTTGTCAGGTTGAAAACGTCGGGAACGTGACCGGAGCCTGCTCCTGGTCAGCGTCCCGGCACCGGCAGGTCGAGCTTGGGCGGCTCATGCCGCTTCGGTGAGGAAAATGGCTTGGCGGTGTTTCGAGGCTGGTCCTGGCTCTTGGTGCCGGTCATATCGTTGATTTCCAGCTTGTGTTTTTCCATGGGGTTCTCCTCGAGAGAGCCGGAATCATCGTTCTGCAGGCGGGTACGCGGAGTGCTGCTCAGGCCTTCGTAGTCGAGGCCGTAATTGTAGTCTTCCTCGTAGACGTCATCGCCGCGGATGTAATCGTAGCCGTCCGCGTGAACCGAGCCGGCGGTCAGCAGGCCGGCCGCCAGGAGGGCGATAAGCAGGCGCATGAGGCTTCTCCCTGTGGCTTCACGGAAGATTGGACGCCAGCGGGCCGGAGGGGTTCCCGGCCGGGTCAGTCTTGCTCGGGCGTCTTTGCTGTCAGAGCCACGATCGCCTCGCGATTGTTGACGAACAGATTGTCGTCACCAAGCCGTTGCAGCAAGCCGATGTGGGCCAGACGGTCGCGCACCTGCTTTTTCACCCCGGACAGGGCCAGCCGGATGCCGCGCCGCTGCAGGTCCTGATGCAACTGGGACAGGGTGTCGGCACCGGTGGCGTCCATGTCGTTGACCGCTGAAGCGCAGATCAGGATAACCCGGAGATCGGTTTCTTTTTGCAGACGTTCGCGGATGAAACGGTCCATTAGCGGCGCGGTGATGTAGGTCAAAGAGGCGTCCAGGCGCAGCGACAATACCCCCGGCGCGATCGGAGGCAGGCCGTTGAGGGTACGATCGCGCAAGGTACCGGCGGGATCCAGCCCCAGCTCAATCAGGCGCGGATGGGCGCGCCGGTAAAGAAAGAACACCATCGCCAGCAGAAAGCCGGTGAGGACACCCCAATGCAGGTACGGCACCGCGATCAGAGTGGCGATGAAGGTGGCCACGGCTACCACGCCATCGTCCCGCGAGGTGCGGAACAGATGCAGAAAGGCCTTCGGCTGGATCAGATTGAGTACCGGCACAATGATGATCGCCGCCAATACCGCGCGGGGCAGATGTTGCAGGTAACCGGTGAAAAACAGCAGGCAAACCAGCGTACACAGGGCGGCGAACAGAGCCGACCAGCCGCTGGTGGCTCCCACGTAGAGATTCAGGGCGCTGCGGGAGAAGGAACCGCTCACCGGGAAAGCGCCGCTCAGACCACTGGTGATCTTGGCCAGGCCCTGGCCCACCAGTTCCTGATTCTGATTCCAAAGGCGGCCGTCCGGATTGGGCAGGGTGCGGGCACTGGCCATGGCTTCGGTAAAGCTGATCAGGGCGATGATCACCGCCGCCGGCAGCAAGGCGCGGTGTTGTTCAAGGGTGAGGGAGGGTGGCCATTGGGGGGTGGGCAGACCGGCGGGAATCAGTCCCACCACGTTCCCTCCCAGTGCCTGATAGCCGAACAGGGCACTGATGGCGATGCCCACCACACACACCACCAGAACACCGGGCAGGCGTGGCGCGAAGCGTTTTTGCAGCCACAGCAGTGCGATCGACCCCAGGCCGAAAGCCAGGGTCCATAGCCAGGCGGCGTCGGCATCGGCCAGATGACGCTGGAGGCCGGCCAGGGCAGTGCTGAAATCCTGGCTCTCCAGGCCGAGCAGGGCCGGCACTTGAGACAGTAAAATGATCAGTGCCGCCGCGTTGATGAATCCCGTTATCACGGCGTTGGAGATGAAGTTAGCGATCACTCCAAGGCGAAAGGCGCCAAGCAGGAACTGGATCAGACCGGCATACAACGCCAGCCAAATGGCCAGCACCACCCATTGGCCGCTTTCCGGTTCGGCCAGAGGGTGCAGCGCGGCGTAGGTCAGCAAGCTGGTGAGGGCCACCGGGCCCACCGCTAGCAGCGCCGAGGAGCCCCACAGAATCCCCACGATACTGGGCAACAGCGCGGCATAGAGCCCGGTGACCGGGGGCATGCCCGCCAGAGTGGCGTAGGCGATGGCTTGAGGAATCAGTACCAGTCCCACGGTAATGCCGGCGAAGGCGTCCTTGCGCAGTGATTGTGCGCTGGGACGGGGCCACTGCGTGAACGGCAGCAGGCGGCGGATCCAGGGCTTCATTGAAACTCCATGAGCGACATCGCGGCGCGGCTCACGGTAAGACCGGAGCGCCGGTGCAAGCTTATTTGAGGTAATGTGAGGCAATTATAAATGAGGAGAGGCGGGTATTGAAATTGGTTCTCCAGCCTATTTTTTGATGGCTGGTTATTAACAGGGATGATTACGGCAAAGGCTGAAAGCGGCCACTGGCCGCTTTCGCCAGGATGGATCACTCCACGGTGATGAAAACAGGGTTGGAGTAGAACCACAGATCGTTGTAATTGCGGGCGTTGATGGCATCAAAGCGGGCGGCGTCATTGGCTACCTCTACTTTGGCGTCCGGCAGCGGCTCGCCGTCTTCCATTTGACCAGGCACATTGACCGCCAGATTGGTGCCGCGCAGACGCAGGTACTGATCGCCGGTGACGGTGAGAGTGTGGGTGATGACATTGTAACCGTCCTCGTCCACGGTCCAGTCGTTGGCGGTGAAGCGGGCCAGAACCCGGGTGCTCGGGTTGCTGGCGGACTGGTAATCGGCGGAATCGGGTTGCGCGGGCGCCTGGACATCGCCGACGATCAGGTCCACATGATCCACCGTCGGTTTCATATAGGCGGACTGGCCGCTTTCCAGCGGATACTCGTAGTGATTGGTTTGCGGGCTACGGAAGCGGATGGTCACCGTCACCTGTTCGCCCAGGGCCGCCGTCAGAGTGCCGCCCATCGGCGTGCTGCCTTCGGTGCTCTCGGCCTGAAACTCCAGTGCGTCGATCAGATCACCGAAAACGCCGAACAGACGGCCGCCGCGCAGACCGTCCAGCAGGGCGGAAGCATCCTCGCCATCCTTCCAGACATAGGTTTTGGCGTACTCGCCAGGGGCATAGCCGCTGCTGTATCGGCCCTGCGCCGTGGTGAAATGGTAGTCGGAGTTGGCCACGTTCCAGATCCGTCGGCCTTCACCCAGCAGCGCGTCCCAGGTGCCTCCCAGTTTCGCTACCAGGTAGTCGACACCGCCATAGGTGCGCGAACCGAGGTTTTCCTCGGTATAGGCCTCGGCGTAGCCGCCCCGATCCGGCTCCATCTGATTACCGACCATGCCTTCGATGGCGAAGAACTGATCGGGGGCCAGGTCGTGCATCTGACGGATCTGGGCGATGGTGTATTTGCCCATGTAGCGGGAAGGGTGATTCAACAGCATATAGCTGTCGGGATGATTGTCACGCAGCCAGCGTAACGCGGTGAGGGCGTCCTCGTGGGTAGTGTTGGCGCGCGGCTGATCGCCCAGGCTTTCCACCAAAGCGGGATCGAAAAGGCTGGCATCGCGGGTGGTGAACAGATACTCGAACTCCGCCACCGCTTGCAGATTGGCCTCGGACATCGGGTCGTCCATGCCGATGCCGACATTGACGTGATCATGGGTCGGCATGTCCCACTCGAAAGAGGAATACATCAAGGCGCCGGGATAGCGGTCCTGGTCCAGGGCCTGCTTCAGATAAGGCACTTCGTAGTCGATGAGCGCCTGATAAAAGGGTATGGATTCTCCCAGCTCGGCGCCGTCATGATCCCGATAGGACGTGCGCAGATGATTGGAAATGGTGAGCCAGTCCAGGTCGTAGCGGGTGAAAGCATCGTCCAGCACGCTTTCCAGGGACACCTGGGCATCGTCGGATTGATAGGTATGCACATGCAGATCGCCGGCGCTCCAGGTCCCGCTGGGTTGCGGTTCTGGAGTTGGCTCCGGGGTGGGTTCCGGAGAGGGTGAGGAACTGTCCCCGGAGCCGCCGCAGGCGCTCAGGAAAGTGGCGAGTGTGATGGCCGACAATAAAGAAACGCGAGAGTCGCGGGAAAAAAGAAATGACATTAAAAGTACTCTCCAGATCAGGGCACCAGGTCTGGCGCCGTGAAAAAGAAGAGCACTGTGGATCAATCAGGTGACGATATAATGACGCGGAGATACATACTGGTCAGTCTTTCTTTTCTTTCCAAAAGCGCAGGTGAAGAGCGGCGGCTTCCTCTTCCAGTAGTGGTCCGATCACCTGAACGGAGCGCTGTCCGGCGGCGAAAACCGTCCGGCAGGGCAGGTCCAGGGTCGGATTCTCGGGGTGGTTGCCGGTAATCGCTTTGAGTCGTTTCTCGGAAAGACCGTAGACCACGCGTCCGATGCCCGCCCAGTAGGCCGCCCCGGCGCACATGGCGCAGGGCTCGGCGGAGGTATAGAGCGTGCACCGGGCAAGAAAATCCGGTGAATAAGATTGAGAAGCACGCGTGAGGATCACCCGTTCCGCATGTCCGGTCATATCATGATGAGGCAGGAAGGCGTTCTCCTGTTCCAGCAGAATTTCGCCATCGGCATCCACAAGTAGCGCACCGAATGGATGGCAGCCGTCGTTCAGTGCCCGTTCGGCGACCAGGAAGCTTTGCCGTATATAGTGCTCGTGATCCAGTCCCCGTGATATTTCATTGGTGTTCATGGTTATCCCATTCATCTCTTAATAGCTGCGACGGCAGAGTGATAAAGCGCGCTCAGGATTTCGGCAGGCTCCAGGGGAACCACCATTTCTGGATCATCGCCACCAGCCGGAACAGGATCAGGCTGATGGTGACCAGAATGGCCAGTGCGGCAAACGCCTGGGGCACTTTGAAAAACGAGGTGGAGAAGGCGATGAAAAATCCCAACCCATTCTCGGCGGCGACAAATTCCGCCACCACCGCGCCGATAATGGCCAGCGTGATGGAAATGCGCAGCGCGGAGAAAATATGGGGCACCGCGAAAGGCAGTTGAATGTTGCGAATCTCGCGCCAGCGACTGGCCCCGAGGGAACGGGAGAGCTCCAGCAGTTCAGGTGGTGTCGACATCAGTCCGGTGACGGTGGAAACGACGATGGGGAAAAAGGTGATCAGGAATGTAATGACGATGCGCGGCGCGTCTCCGGCGCCCAGCACCACCACGATAATCGGCGCCACGGCGACGATGGGGGTGGACTGCACCACCACCAGCATTGGGTAGAGTGTTCGGGACAGCAGCCGGCTGTTGGCCAAAGCCACCGCCAACGGAATGCCGATCATCACCGCCAGCGCATAGCCCAGCAGGCTGACCCGGAGCGTTGCCCAGATATGGCCACCCCAACTGCTGGGGCTCACCGCCAGTGCGCCTTCAACGATGGCGCTGGGAGGGGGAAGCAGATACACCGGCACGTCCAGCAGACGGCAGCCAAGCTCCCAAATCAGCAGCAACAGCAGGGCGGCAAGGACCGGTGCTCCCCGGTCCAGCAGTCGCAGAAGCGCGCGCCCGGCGGATTCAGGCGAGGACCGCATGGCTGAAGACCTGGCCGCGGATATGGTTGGCGATTTCATGGAAGCGGGGCTCCGACAAGGTTTTCAGGGTGCGCGGGCGTGGCAGGCCCACGTCGATGATCTCGCGAATGCGTCCGGGGCGGGCGGACATTACCAGGATGCGGTCCGCCAGCAGCAGGGCTTCGGGAATGGAGTGGGTGATGAATAGCACTGTTTTGGGGCGCTCGGTCCAAATGCGTAGCAGTTCGAAGCTCATCTCGTCACGGGTCAGGGCGTCGAGGGCGGAAAACGGTTCGTCCATCAGCAGAATATCCGGGTCGTGCAGCAGGGCACGGGCGATGCCCACCCGCTGTTGCATGCCGCCGGATAATTCGGAGGGGCGTTTATGGGCGAAGTCCCGCAGCCCCACGGTGCCCAACAGTTCCTGCGCCCGCTGTTTCTCCTCAAGGGTGACGCGGCCATACTTGTGCTTCATCGGAAAGGTGATGTTGTCCTCCACATTGAGCCAGGGCAGCAGCGTGGGCTGTTGGAATACGATGCCGATTTCCTCGCGGGGCTCGGTCACCGGCAGTCCATAGATTTCCGCCCGCCCGGAGGTGGGCCGTACCAGGCCAGCGATCACCCGAAGCAGCGTGGATTTGCCGCAGCCGGAAGGACCGATAACGGCAATGAACTCGTGCTTGTGAATGTCGAAGCTGACGCCGTCCAGCGCGTTGATGACGCCGCCATCGGAGGAAGTGAACACCTGGCCCACATTGTTGAAGCGAATGCTTGGTCGCGGGCCGTCGTTATCGTCGTGGGGCGCCATGAAAACCTCGAATCGGGTTTGAGTCCATAAAGCCACCCGGAGTGGCCGTCATAGTGTGAGCGTTGCAACATGCGCGCCAAAAGCAGAGATTTCCGCACGGGCCGTTGCCAGACCAGCATCATCCTAAGCTGCGAAAAAAACGCGGGCCGGAAAGCCCGGACCCGCGTGCAATGAAAACGTTTTCTTGATGTTGTGCTTGCCTACTTGCTGATGAAGTCACCACTGACGGCGTCTTCCGGATTCAGCGTATCCTCCGGTAACCCCTGGGCTTTGGCGACCCACTTCCAGGTGGTCGCAAGGAGAGAGGGATTGAAAGTGCCAGCGCCATCGCGCTCGCTGATTTCGTTTTTCATCAAAGGAATGGAGGCGGAAAACTCCTCGGCGGCCACCGCCGCGTCCACTTCCGCCACCTTCGCCTTCAGCGCTGCTCCCGCTTGTTGGGGATCTTCAATAGCCATTTTTTGCGCCTGGCGATAAATGGTGAGTACCTTTCTGACCAGCTCCGGCTTTTCCTTGATCAGACGGTCGGATGCAAACACCGAGAGGCCATAGCCATCAAAGCCATAATCGGACCAGGGTAAAACCCGAATCTCCTTGCCGGCTTGCTTCATTAAGGCGTTGAAGGCCGGCAGCTTGGTGATCCAGTTGATGGTGCCGTCCACCCGGCCGGTACTCATCATCGGGCCCATGGCTCCGGGATCCACTTTGGTGACACGCACATCGTCCGGCGACATGCCGTTGGCTTCCAGGACCAAGGGCCAGGTGACATTGGAGGCGGAGAAGGTGGCGGTAGCGAGATTCTTTCCTTTCAAATCGTCCAGGGTTTCGATGCCGGAATCGGCACTGACGAAAACCGCATCCGGCTGTTTGGTATAAACGGAAAGCACGGCAGTTACTGGCACGGTGGCCCCTGCCTTCGCTTGCAGTAGCGCGGACAGGCCGCCGGTTCCCATGTCGGCGGCGCCAGTGGCCAGTTTGGTGACCACATCGCTGGAACCACGCCCTGACATGATTTCCACTTCAATATCCTCGGCGGCGAACAAGCCTTTTTCCACGGCGAGGTAAATGATGGCCTTGTCGCCGGCGGGCAACCAGTCGTTGAGCCAGCGGATTTTATCCGCCGCCTGAACGCCCGCCGTCATGCTCACCAAGACGGCGGTCAAAAGGTAACGTCTGAAACGGTAGATCATGGGAAACTCCTTTTGGGTCCGGGGTCGCGTGCGGCGATACACCCTCGTCTATCTATAGTGGTCCATGCAAAGGGCATGCCTTGTCCCGTGTGTTAACGCGATGAAAGAAACCAGCCAGTATCTCTCCAAGCTTTTGGGGGGAAGCCAGTTGCGGGGCATGCCCTGTATCGAGTGTGGCGACGTCTGCGCCGGGCACCTGTTGTTGCATCCAGCGCTGTGCCTCCAGGATCACCGAGCGGTCACGCAGCGCTTCCACATACAAGCGTGGTAATGCGCCGAAGCGCTCAGGTGTCCAATGCGCGACACCAGCGCGAGGACCTTCCGGTTGTGGTGTGAGCTGTCGCGCGGCGGCCCAGGCGGGAGCATCGTCGACGTCGTGAAAAAAAATGTCGCGGCCGGCGGCAGGCGGCACCTTGCTGTAACGGCGCCTTTGGTCCCAGATCAGATGCGGGCCGATGCCGGCGGCGGCGGGATTTCTCTGGACCAGATGCCGGGTCAGGTCGGCGAAGCCGGTGCCCGTGGGCAGCATCATTCCTGCCACGTAGGCGATGCCCGCGATATGGTCCGGGCGGTTTTCCGCCACCTGGGTGGCGATCACGCCACCGCCCGAGTGCGCCACCAGGAAGGCGGGGCCGTCGAGCTGATCGAGGGCTGTTTCCACACAGGCGACGCAGTCCGCGAAATCGACCTGCTCCGCGGTGCCGGTACCGTGGCCATTGCCGGGCAGATTCAGCGCGTGGGGATGGAATCCCCGCTGACGCAACAGGGGTACCAGGGCGTCCCAGACCCAGGCGCCGGCCCAGGCGCCGTGAATCAGAATGACATCGTTCATCGAGTTACTTGAGCTACTTATAGGTGCGTTGATACATGTCGATCATGTGCTGTTCGACGGTGACCGGCGGATACTTCGGGGAAGAGCCCGGGGCAAGACAGCTGGGCAGGCACCGCACCTGATGGTCCGGATTTCCGGAATGGAAGAACGGCACGGAGAAACGCTCACGGCCGGACAGGTTGACCACGCGATGCAGGGTCGAGCGATAACGGTCATTGGTCCAGCGGGCGATCATGTCACCCAGGTTCACCACATAGGTGCCGGGAACGGGATCGGCATGAATCCAGCCCTGGCTGGCCTGATCCCAAACCTGCAGACCGGGATTGTCGTCCTGTAGCAGCAAGGTGATGCCACCAAAATCGGTATGGGCGCCACAGCCTTTTTCGCCGGGCTCGGGATTGCCCGGTTGCGGCGGATAGTGCAACAGACGCAGGACCGCCATCGGCTCATGGCAAAAATCAGCGAAGTAGTCTTCCGGCAAGGAGAGTGATAGCGCCAACCCTTGCATGATCCGCGCGCTGAGTTCGTTCATGGCTTCGAAGTAGGTTTCCATGGTCTCACGGAAGCCGGCTTGCCGTGGCCATTGGTTGGCGCCGTGATTGAACTTGCCGGCGCGTACCGCCGGATGGTCGTCCGGCAAGTCGCGGCCAATATAGTAACCTTCCTTCAGATCCGGTGGCGCGTCCGCTTCCAGAGTCTGGCCGCGCAGTGGTTCATAACCCCGGTTGGCGGGTGAAAGCGCTTTGTCGACCTGTTTTTTGGTTGCCAGTGGCTGTTCGAAGAACGTCTTGGCGGCAGCGAACACCCGCGCCTGCAAGCGCGCTTCGATACCGTGGTTGCGAATGTAGAAGAAGCCCTTGTCGAGGCAGGCGGCGCTGAGTTGTTCGGCCACCGTTCGGCGTTGTTTCTGGTCACCGTCGATCAAGGCCCCGATATCGATGATCGGCAGTGACTGCTGATTAACCTTTTGCGCTTGCAGGGTGCTCGTCATGGAACTTCTCTCGTTGGCGGACGATCCTTACCTGCCAGTGTGCGCGGCGCCCCGGCGGCGCCAAAGAAGAGAATATCGACCGTGCCGATGCCGATCCGGCAGCGGCGTCGGGATCAATCGGTCAAGGGTTCACCGATGTTGTTGGCCTCACGGAGTTCCCGCTCCGCCAGCTCATCGGCCAGCAATCTTGCCACTGCATCGGCCGCTACTGGCAGGGAACGGCCGGTACGGGCATAGATACCGAGGTCACTGAAAACCGGGCCATTGTCATTGAGAGGAATATGTCGAAGCGTGCCGGCGGCCAATTCCGCTTCCAGCCCGATACGGGTCTGGAAGGTGACACCGACACCGCGTCGCGCCAGCTCCTTGCCCAGTTCCACCGAGTTGGACTGCACCACGCCCTTGTCGCCGACGCCGGCGCGCTCGATGGCCGGCTTGAGCAGGTGGTATACCGATAGATCGGTCTTGGCCAGGATCAGAGGGTACTCGGCACAGGTGGCGAAGCTGACTTCGTGGCGTTTTGCCAGGGGATGCTCAGCCGGCACCAGGGCTCCGAGCCGGAACCGGCCTACCATGATCTGTCGCAGGCCGGTGCTGCGTTGCAGGGCGAAGGCCATGCCCAGGTCGGCGGCGCCGCTGGTTACGGCTTCGGGAATGTCGCGGGAGCCGAGGGTGACCACGCCCAGGGTCACCTTCGGGAAGTGCTCCCGGGCGCGTTCAATGATGGTGGGCATGAAATCCGAGGTGACCCCTTCCACGGTGGCGATTTCCACGTGACCGGTGCGCAGCCCTTTGAGCGCGTCCAGCTCCGAGCGTGCCCGTTCCGCGTCCTGCAATACCACCAGGGCATGGCGGGCGAAGATCTCACCGGCGGTGGTCAGCCTGAGTCCACCGGGCAGGCGTTCGAACAGTGGCGTGCCAACTTCGTCCTCGAGTTTCAGGATCTGCCGGTTGACCGCGGAGGACGCCACGAACAGGCGCCGTGCCGCTTCCCGTATGGAGCCGGCGCGGCGTACCGCGTCGAAGTACACCACCGCCGGAGAATGAACGCGCAACCGTGTGCTCATCGGGAGCCTCTCTAACCGTCGATCAATCTAGCCGTCGATCAATGTTCGCGACAATTGATTGTGCCGTTCCACCAGGCGTGGCAGTTCCACGGTGGTGAGCTGCCCGTCACGCACCACCGTCTTGCCATTAACAATACTCAGGGAGACTCGCCGGGGCGCGCAGAACAACAGGGCCGCCAGCGGATCGGACAAGCCGCCGGCGAAGGCGATGTCGTCCAGTTTCCAGGCCACCAGATCGGCGCAGTAGCCAGCCTGGATACGCCCCAGATGATCACCGCGCCCCAGTACTTCGGCGCCGCCGCGGGTAGCCAGTCGCAGTGCTTCGCGGGCCGACAGGGCGGTGGGGTCTTCGTCTCGGACCCGCGCCACCAGCATGGCCTGGCGGGCCTCTCCCAGCAGATCATTGCCGTCGTTGGAAGCGGAGCCGTCCACGCCCAGGCCGACACGGACACCGTTGTCCAGCATGCGGCGGATCGGGGCATGGCCCGATGCCAGGCGCATATTAGAACAGGGGCAGTGGGCGACGCCGGTGCCGGTGCGGCCGAATAACTGAATACCGTGCTCGTCCAGGTGCACACAGTGAGCGTGCCAGACGTCGTCACCGACCCAGTCCATTTCCTCGGCGAATTGCGCCGGTGTCATGCCGTAGCGCTGCTGGCTGAACGCCAGATCCTTGCCGTTTTCGGCGGTATGGGTATGCAGTCGCACGCCGAGATCGCGCGCCAGAACCGCGCTCTGGCGCATCAGATCCGGTGTTACCGTGAACGGCGACGATGGTCCCAGCGCTACCTGCAGCATGGCGTCGCTACTGGCGTCGTGGTGCGCTTCCACCACTCGCTGCATTTCCTTGAGCACCGCGTCCTCATTCTTCTCCACCACCAGATCCGGCGGCAGCCCGCCCTGACTTTTGCCCAGCGTGATGGCGCCACGGACACCGTGATAGCGCAGGCCCATGATCGAAGCCGCCTCGATGTTGTCCTCCAGGCGGCCGCCGTTGACATAGAAGTAAGCGTGGTCGGCGGCGGTGGTGCACCCGGAAAGCATTAACTCCGCCATGGCGGTTTGCGCCGATACGGTCATCATTTCCGGGGTGATATTGGCCCAGACTGGAAACAGGGCGTCGAGCCAGTCGAACAGCTCGGCGTCTTGCGCCGCCGGTAAGGCCCGAGTCAGGCTCTGGAACATATGGTGATGGGTGTTGACCAGACCCGGTATCAGCACATGGCCACTGAGGTCGATGGTTTCGTCCGCCTCCCGGAACAGGGTGTCGCTCGGGCCCACCGCGCGAATGCGGTTGCCTTCGATCAGAACGGCGCCGTCACGGATCTCGGTGCCGTGATCGTCCATGGTCGCCACTACAGTGGCGTTTTTCAGTAGCAAAGTGCGGCTCATCACCCGGGCTCCCTTTTTTAAAAAGCAAAAACGCGAATCAGCGCGGCCCGAGGACCGCGCGGAAGAACGTACACTGACCTGTATACCGCCACCGGTGGCGCACACTCAAACCCGGCCGAGAGGGCCGTCGCCAGGACCAGCGGTCCGTTTTACCTCAGGTGTAACGCAAGATGCTTGCCAGATCGATGTCGCCGGAGGGCTCATCCAGATCCAACAGGCCTTCAAGGGTGTCCAGGTGTTCCCGCGCCAGTTGCGCGGCCTGGTCCGCCTCGCCCTTGATAATCAGGTCGGCCAGGCGACCGTGATCATTACCAAGAAAGCAGGCGGTGATGCCCGGGGCTTTGTATAGCGCGATGACAATGGAGGTGCGCAATACCAGTTCCAGCATCATCTTGCCGAGCACCTGATTGGGGCACTGGCGAGCCAGATACTGGTGAATTGCCATGGAGCAGTGCACGCGGTGTTGGTCCTGGCCGCGCTCGTGGGCGCTCTTTTCTTCCTTGATCAGTTTGCGCAGGGCTTGTGCCTCGGATTTGCCCAGGGTGCCGGCCACCAGGCGGGTGACCTCCCCTTCCACCAGGCGGCGGGCGGCGAAAATCTGCCGGGTTTCCTCGATGCCGGGTCTGGCCACCACCGCCATTTGATTGGGGCTTTGCTCGGTGACGTGATCGGATGCCAGCCGGGTCAGTGCCTTGCGCACGATGGACCGGCTCACTCCGAACAGTTCGCTTAACGCCACTTCCGGCAGTTTCGAGCCGGGAGGCAGCCGCTGGGTGAGCACCGCCTGATAGATGGAATCGTAGATGGTCTGGTCGGTGGCTTTGCGCGAGCCCCGGCCACCATTGGTGTGCATGGCGCCTAGCGACGCGGCGGCCTGTTTGTCCGTACGGGGATCGACAGCCATGGGTACCGTTGTTCCTTCTTTTTTGGACTAGCGGAATGTATACAGACCTTTATACGGGTGCAACCGGAAGGCGGATACCCTCCAGAAGATGTTCCTCGCAGTTGTGGCCCGGCCCTTCCCGGTCCACTACCAGGAAGTCGCCGCCAGGCGAAAGGGCCAGCAGGGGATGATGCCAGGTGCCCGCGTGATAATTGACGCCGGTGCCATCGGTGATCAAAAAAGCGTGCAGGTCCGCCACCGCCGGCGGTGGTCCGGGAGGGGCGACCACCACGATGTAAGGCTGACCGGCCAGCGGCACGAACGCCTGGCTGCCGAGGGGGTGGCGTTCCATCAGCACCAGAGTGTGCGGTAGTGAGATCGGTCGCGGCCGGAACAGACTGAGAATGGCGCCGCCGTCGGTGCCGGTTTCCACTTCGGCCAGCCGGTGGTAACGCCGGCATTGGCCATCGTTGATCAGGAAGTAGTCCCGCTCATGGCTATGGATGAGGTCGCCGAAGGGGGTGAACGCCTCCGCCGTCAACGGCTCCAGTGTCAGCTCTTGAGTGGTCATTGTATCTGGCCGAACACGCGAAAGCGGCTGATGCCGCCGTCCGGGTGCATATTAAGACGAACATGCGTCACCGCATCCAGGGTCTCCAACTGGTCCTGGAAGTGGTGCATGGCATCCGGGCCCAGTGGTTGCGGTGTCAGCAGCGTCGGCCAGAACATACTGGAAGCGCGTAGCAGGGCGGTGTCCGCGTGGTCTTCCAGATTGGCCGCTTGCACTGATATCTGAGCCGGAAAGTTGCCTTTGAAAAAGGCGGTGTCCACTTCCAGTCCGGTGACACGGCCACGGTGGCCCAGACCGATCACGCACCAGTCGAAACCCGGTTCGCGGCGCCGCCGGGTTTCCCAGCCGTCCCCCATGTTAAGGCCCCGGCCGGGATAGAGCAGGGAGTGCGGCCAGCCGTAGTGGGCGTCGCTCAGAGCCAGGACCTGGCCGCCAAGCCGGGCCGCCGACAGTTCCACTTCCTGGTCCGCGTCAACGCCGGCCCAGTCCACTCTTGGGCGGCCCAGCACACGAAAGCGCGCGACGCCGCCGTCGGGATGGAGGTTCAGACGAACGTGGGTGGCATGGCCTGGGGTCGGCAAGGTGAAGCGGTGCAGATGGTCGCCTTGCAGAGCGGTCATGGTCAGCAGGGGCTGCCAGCGAGCGGAAGCCGGATCCTCGCCATCGCCGAGGACGCAGGCGTCCACGGAGGCGGCCATGGGGTAGTTGCCGGTGAAGTGAGCGGTATCGATTTCCAGTTGGTGGACGTCACCGGGGGCGCCCAGACGCACGATTGCACTGTCGTGTCCGGGGCCGCGGCGGCGGCGGGTTTCCCAGCCATCCATCCACTTGCCGTGATCATCGAATTTGTCGGCGATGAATCGAGGGGGCGTCTCCGCCAGCATGCGTTCGGCGCTGGCGAAGAACTGGTCGGTAACCGATACGATCTCGGTGCCCAGCCGGGCGGCGGCGAGATTCGGGTAGGCGATGATGGTGTCCGTCATTGAGAGCTCCATGGTTCCGGTCATGGCCGGGTTATTCCGTCGGACCGTTTTCCGAATTGTGTTCCGCGCCTTGTTGCAACCAGCGGGCCAGCAAAGCGCGTTCGTCGTCGGTGATGCGGGTGATGTTGCCTGGCGGCATCACCGAAGTGGTCACGGCCAACTGGCCGATCTGGGTTTTGTGGGCGCGGATTTGCGCCGGTGTATCCAGCCGCACGCCCTTGGGCGGTGTGGCGAAGCCGGCGAAATCCGGGCGCGCCGCATGACAGCCGGCACAGCGTTCCTGCACGATGCTTTGCACCTGGGAGAAGGGCACCGGTGGCAGGTTCGCATCCACCGGTGCTGGTCCGGATGGTTTGGTCAGTACGATCAACACGACCAGCCCGGCCGCGCCGGCCAACGGTAATGCGATCTTGGCGGGCCGGGGCAGATGGCGGATGTTGAAGTAGTGACGGATTACCATGCTGGCCGCCATCAGGGTGGCCAGAATCAACCAGTTCCAGTGGCTGCCGTAGGTACCGGGGAAATGGTTGCTGATCATGATGAACAGCACCGGCAGAGTCAGATAATTGTTGTGCCGGGAGCGTTGCGCTCCGGCCAGGCCCCTGGCGGCATCCGGTTCGCGACCGGCGGTCATGGCGTCCACCATGGCGCGCTGGCCGGGAATGATCACGAAAAAGACGTTGGCGACCATGCAGGTGCCAATGGCGGCGCCGACATGAATATAGGCGCCACGGCCGCTGAAAATCTGGCTCAGTCCCCAGGCCAGAGCCACCAGCAAGATAAAGCCCACTGCCGCCAGCAGCGCAGGACGCCGGCCCAGTGGTGAGCGGCACAGTCCGTCGTACACCAGCCAGGAGAGAATCAGCACGCCAATGCCGATCAGGCTGGCGGTAAGCGGGGATAACTCCGCCACCGAGGGATCGATCAGATTGGTTCCGGCATTCAGGTAATACACCACGAACAACAGCAGGAAGCCGCTCATCCAGGTGTAATAGGCTTCCCATTTGAACCAGTGCAGACGTTCGGGCAGTTGTTCCGGCGCCACCTGATACTTCTGCAGGTAGTAAAAGCCGCCACCGTGGATGGCCCAGAGAGTACCAGCGACGCCCGGTGGCTTTTGGCCCTCTCGCTGCAGATGGTTCTCCAGCCAATTGAAATAGAAAGAAGCCCCTATCCAGGCTATGCCGACGGTGATATGCAGCCAGCGGATCAGCAGGTTGGCCCATTCGTACCAATGCGCTTCCATTGTCTCTCCCCCGTCAACTGCCGCGGTAGGTGCTGTAACCGTAGGGAGAGACCAGCAGTGGTACATGGTAATGCTGGTCGGGGGTGCTGATGCCGAAGCGGATCACCACGTCATCCAGAAATGAGGGGGTCGGCAAGGATATCCCCCGGGCAAGGAAGTAGTCCCCCACCGCGAAGTTTAGTTGGTATACCCCGCTTGCCATCGTGACGCCTTCAAGCAACGGCGTGTCGCAACGTCCATCGGCATTGGTTTTGCATTCGGTCAACAGACGGGCCTGGCTTCCCTCGATTCGCCACAGCTGGAGAGAGAGATCGGCGGCGGGGCGGCCACTGCTGGTGTCCAGAACGTGGGTGGTCAATCGGCCCATGTTCGCTCCTGTGTTCGTTTTAATGTCGACAATTATTAAGTCTAAATGTATACATGCATGATTAATGCCAGAGTGGAGGCAAGCATGAGTAACCCGTCTTATCCCCGTGACCTGATCGGTTACGGGGCCAGTCCGCCCAATCCACGCTGGCCCGGTGAAGCCCGTGTGGCGGTGCAGTTCGTGCTTAATTACGAAGAAGGAGGGGAGAATTGCGTCCTGCACGGTGATCCGGCTTCGGAGTCCTTCTTATCTGAAATGGTCGGGGCCGACGCGCGCGAAGGCGTACGTCACATGAGCATGGAATCGCTCTATGAGTACGGCAGCCGGGTCGGGGTGTGGCGCCTGTTGAAGCTGTTTCAACGCTATCGGATTCCGCTCACCGTGTTTGCCGTGGGCATGGCGGCGGAGCGGCATCCGGAAGTCATTCGCACCATGGTGGAGCAGGGCCACGAAATCTGCAGTCACGGCTATCGCTGGATTGACTATCAATATGTGCCGGAGTCGCTGGAGGCGGAACATATCGGTCGCGCGGTGGAGGCGCTGACACGCGCCGCCGGCACGCCGCCGCTGGGCTGGTATACTGGCCGCACCAGTCCGAATACCCGGCGGCTGGTGGTGGAGCACGGCGGCTTTCTCTATGACGCCGACGACTACAGTGATGAGCTGCCGTTCTGGACGACCGTGTCCGGGCGCAAACATTTGGTGGTGCCCTACACGCTGGATGTCAACGACATGCGTTTCGCCAGCCCTGGTGGTTTCAACAGCGGCGATCAGTTTTTCACATACCTGCGTGATGCTTTCGACACACTTTATCAAGAGGGGGCGGAGCAGCCGCGCATGTTGTCGGTGGGTTTGCATTGCCGGCTGGCGGGGCGTCCAGGCCGGGCCGCGGCACTGGAACGCTTCCTCAAATACCTGTGCGCTCATAACCGGGTGTGGTTCGCCCGGCGTATCGATATTGCCCGACACTGGATGGAGCACCATGGCTGAAACCGTCGTCCGTCTGACCCCACGCCCGAGCCGGCTCAGCGAGGCTGATTTCGTTGAACGGTTCGGCGATGTTTATGAACATTCTCCATGGATTGCCAGAGAGGCTTACCAGTTGGGGCTCGGTGAGCCGCAGGACACCCCGCAAGGATTGGCGGAGGTGATGGCGCGGGTATTTCGCGCGGCGGATCCGGAGCGCCAGCTGGGCGTATTACGAGCGCATCCGGATCTGGCCGGCAAGGCCGCGCTGGCCGGTGAACTGACCCGGGACTCCAGCGCGGAGCAGGCATCCGCCGGCCTTGACCAATGCACCCCGGAAGAATTTTCCCGGTTTCAAACGCTTAATGATGCCTATCAAAAGCGTTTCGGTTTCCCTTTCATCATCGCGGTAAAAGGGTTGCACCGTGGGGACATTCTGAAGGCCTTTGCCGACCGTTTGGAGCATGACCTGGAACAGGAGCGCAGGGCCGCGGTGGAGCAGGTGAATCGTATTGCGTTACTGCGTTTATGTGACCGGGTCGGGTGAGACCGGAGTGCCGCCGAGCCAGGTCTGTAATGGGCGCCGTTCCAGATCGGCGGCATCGCCGCGCAGTAATTCCTCGAACCAGTCCTCGATACCGGCTTTGCCCGCCGGGCGTGGCAGTAGAACGAAGTCCGCCCTTTTTCCCGCGGCCAGACTGCCGGCTTCGCCGCCACGCCCGAGGCAATCCGCGCCGGCCTGGGTGGCCCGGTAGAGCGCTTCTTCCGGTGTTACCGGGACGCCGGCGGCACGATGCTGGTCCACAAAGCGCTGCATGACGTGCAGCATGCTGTGGCTAGGCCCTGCTCCCACATCCGAAGCCAGAGCAAACCTCAGCCGGTGCCGCCGTACCGCTTCCAGATCCATCCGGCCGCTATCCAGGGCCTCGTTGCTTGAAGGGCAATGCGCGATCCAGCTGCGCCGTTGGGCAAGGGTGTGGTACTCGCGCTGCGAAAGGTGAATGCAATGGCCGAGCACCGTGCGTGGGGTCAACAGCCCGGCCTGATCATAAACGTCGGTGTAGTCCCGCGCTTCGGGGAAGGCTTCCCGGACTTCACGGATTTCCCGCGGGGACTCGGACAAATGCGTCTGCACGAAGGCGCCGGTGCGTCGAGCCAGTTCTCCCAGCTCCCCCATCAGCCAGGCACTGCAATTGAGAGCGAAGCGCGGAGTAATGGCGTAGTGCGCGGTGCCCAGTTCCTCCAATAACGGCGCCACGGCCTCGGCGTTGTCCGGGCTGGCCCTGCGCAGCGGCTCCGGGGCGGATTTTTCCATGATGGCGTTTCCCAGGATCCAATCGCCTCTGGCGTGCTCGGCGGCGATGCGCAGGGCGCCGTCGTGCGGGCTGGAATAGGCCATGCCCAGGGTGGTGCCGGCGCGGATCGTGTCGCTGAAGAAAGCACGGGCATGGTCATGGGCCAGCCCGGCGTGCTCGAAGCCGGCTTCTTCCGGCCAGATGTGTTCGCGTAACCATTCCATCAAATCGGTCTGGAAGCGCCCGCGAACATGATGTTGCACCCAATGAATATGAACATCCGCGAAACCGGGCACCAGCAGGCCGTCCAGCTCCAGAGTGTTGCGGTCCCGGCCGTCGGCGAACTGTTCTATCCGGTCCACGTCGACGATGCGCCCAGCCTCGATCAAAAGACCCCCGTCGCTGATGTATCGCCAGCGGTCAGCGTCCAGTGGTGTCAGCAGGCTGGCTCGGATCAGCAAAGTCTTGGGCATGGTCGGAAATCCCTAATGTATACATCAGGAGAGAACCATATCGCTTGATGCGAAGCGAGGGAAGCGGTTCCTTGAAGTGGACGAAAAGACTTAAAACAGTGATCAAAAAAGGGGCGAGCGCACAAATTTAACGCATGAATTCGGCAAGGCTGTATCAGTATTCGGGGTGTTGTCACCATGGCATGGGAGTTGCCTGTATACATTTTTTATTGAGGAATGTGCCATGACATCGATTGATCCGGACGGCGCCACCGTGTGTGTGATCTGCGACTCCCGCTACGGCAGTACCCTGGCGCTGGCACGGGAAATCGCCGAGGGGGCGGGCAGCGGTGGCGCCCGGGTCCGGCTCTGCCGGGTGGAACTGAGTGAGCCGGAATTCAGTGTCGATAGTGAGCGGGCCGACTACCGGGAGGCACAACGAATCTATCGTGAACTGCCCCGCGCCACGGCGGACGATTTGCGTTGGGCCAAGGGGATCGTTTGGGGATCGCCTACCCGCTACGGCCTGATGAGTACCCCATTACGCGCCTTTATTGACGAAGTGGCCCCGTTGTGGCGGGAAGGCGCTCTGATCGGCAAGGTCGGCGCCGCTTTCACCTCCACCGGTGGCATGCATTCAGGTAACGAGATGACGTTGTTGTCTCTGCTGCTCCCATTCATGCAGCACGGGATGATCATTGCCGGTGTACCGCATAGTGTTCCCGCGCTGGTGCGCACACGTAAGGGCGGCTCCCCCTATGGCGCCTCGGCGGTCACTGGTTTCGATGGCACTTTGTCCGTGGACGATAACGAGAAGGCGATTGCCCGCGCGCTGGGGGCGCGGGTGGCGCGACTGGCCGCGCAGGTACGTCCGGAGCCGGCATCGGTGGAACTGGCCGGCGCCAACCGGGAGCCCTGAAAAGGGGCATGCCTCATGCTTCTTTTTGTGGCCGCAAAAAGGCGGCACGAAGGTTGCTTGCATACAAAGCCGAGGGCCGATCAACACTTTTTTGTGGAGTCTGAAATCATGTCATTCGGTTTTTTAAAGCATCTGTTCGGATATCGTCGCACTGGCCTGGGGGTGGTCATGGCGGCGATTGTGGGGAGCGTCGCGGGCGGTGTTCAAGCCGACGACAAGGTGACCATAGGCACCAGCTGGTACGCGCAGGCGGAGCACGGCGGATTTTATCAGGCCAAAGCCACGGGGATTTACAAGAAGTACGGTCTCGACGTGAACATCAAAATGGGTGGGCCCCAAGTGAATGGCCTGCAATTGCTGGTGGCTGGGCAGTACGACTTCACCATGGGGTATCCGATCCGCAACATCAATGCGGTGAAGGAGGGGCTCCCGGTAGTGACCGTGGCGGCGACCTTTCAAAAGGACCCCCAGGGACTGATCGCCCATCCGCAGGTGGCATCGCTGGAAGACGTTAAAGGGCACACCGTGCTGATATCCACTTCGGCGCGCACCACCTACTGGCCCTGGCTGAAAGCTGAATACGGTTTCACCGACGACCAAGCCAAGCCCTATACCTTCAGTCTGGGTCCCTTCCTGGCCGACAAAGAGCTGGTGCAGCAGGCGTATATCAGCTCCGAGCCTTTCGCCGCGGAAAAGGGTGGCGTCAAACCGAACATTTTCCTATTCGCGGATCATGGTTATCCGCCCTATGCGGCGACATTGGAAACCCGCAGGGATCTGGTCGAGGAAAAGCCGGATGTGGTGCGCCGATTTGTCCAGGCCACCCTGGAAGGCTGGAAGAGTTACCTGCAGGACCCGCAAGCAGGTAATGCCCTGATCAAGAAAGACAATCCGCAAATGACCGATGAACAACTGGCTTTCGGTATCGAGAAGTTGAAGGAATTCGGCATCGTCACCGGCGGGGATGCGGGGGAGAAGGGCATTGGTTACATGAGCGATGAACGCTGGAAGAAGACGTTCGACTTCATGGTGGAAGCGGGCCTGGTCGGTGCCGACGTGGATTACCACAAGGCTTACACCCTGGAATTTCTGCCGCAAACACCGGTACTTCCCTAGGACACCTGCCTCTGTTGGTGAAAAGGAGAACGATGATGGCATTTTCCCTTAAGGCCTGGACGGGCTTTCCGGCTGAACATCTGCGCGGGTTTTTGCTGTGCTGCGCTTTATTGATTCCGGCTCTGGCGGTGGCGCAGCAGCCTCTGACCAAGATCACTTTTGGCACCAACTGGTTCGCCCAGGCCGAACATGGTGGCTTTTACCAGGCCAAGGCCACCGGAATATATGAGAAGTACGGACTCGATGTGACCATCACAATGGGCGGGCCGCAGGTGAACAATCTGCAGCTTCTTCTTGCAGGGCGGCAGGATTTCACCATGGGGTATCCGATCCGCAACCTCAATTCGGTGAATCAAAACATGCCCGTGGTGACCGTGGCGGCGCCGTTCCAAAGCGATCCACAGGCCTTGTTGGCGCACCCTCACGTTAAGTCTCTGGAGGAGATAAAGGGGCAGCCGGTGTACGTCTTCTCCGGCGCGCAACAGACATTCTGGCCCTGGTTGAAGCAACGGTTCGGATTTTCCGACGATATGATCCGCCCCTATACGTTCAGTGTCGCGCCATTCCTGGCGGATAAGAGTGTGGTGCAACAGGGCTATGTCACTTCCGAGCCATTCGCCATGGAGCAGGGCGGCGTCAAGCCATCCATCTTCCTGTTCGCCGACTACGGCTATCCTCCCTACGCTCAGACCATCGAAACCACTCGGGAGATGATTGAAAGCAACCCGGAAGTGGTGCGTAAGTTCGTGCAGGCGTCCATGGAGGGCTGGAAAAGTTACTTTGAAAATCCGGCGCCGGCCAATGCCCTGATCAAGAAGGATAACCCGGAGATGACCGATGCCCAGATCGCCTTTGGCATTGGCAAGATCAAGGAGTATGGCCTGGTGGCCGGTGGTGACGCCGCCACCAAAGGGCTCGGAGTGATGACGGATGAACGCTGGAAAGCCACCTTCGACTTCATGGCGAAGGCCGGGTTGGTACCGGAGGATATGGACTATAAACAGGCTTATAGCCTGGAACTCCTGCCGAGCCCGCCGGTGATGCCATAACCGGGTTCCGATGGCACGGTAACTGCATACATTTCTTTCAATGACGGTATACCGCTTTGTGTCCATGGTGGCGAGGCGCAAAGCGGTGCACGACTCTCGCCACCCTGATCAGAGGACAAGCCGGCCCTGGGGTAATGGGCGGGGGCTGCCTCGCCTGGGCCCGCTGCCGTTACGGCAGTGCTACCGGACGTGGAGCGGGCCCCAACTGGAGAGACTGGCCATGCTTGCAACTCAACAACCCGTACTGCGTCGTTTTTGGTATCCGGTGATGCCACTGGAACAACTTGACGATGGCCCCAAGCCCTTCCGGCTGATGAACGAAGAGCTGGTGCTGTGGCTCGATTCCGAAGGCAAACCGCACGCCGCTGAGGACCGCTGCGCGCACCGTACCGCGCGTTTATCCCTGGGCTGGGTGGAGGGCGACAACATTGTTTGCCCCTATCACGGCTGGACCTATGACGGCGGTGGCGGCTGTGTCCGTATTCCGCAGACGCCTGATCGCCCGGCCGGCCGTGCCAAGGTCCGTGCCTTCAACGCCGAGGCTCGTTACGGCTACGTGTGGGTGTGCCTCGGTGATCCGCTAACCGATATTCCTCACATGCCAGAGGCGGACGAGCCCGGTTACCGCGTGATCCATCAGTTTTATGAAGTCTGGCGCACCGCCGGCCTGCGTCTGATGGAGAATTCCTTCGACAATGCTCACTTCAGCTTCGTGCATCGGGAGAGCTTCGGCCAGTTCGACAAGCCGATCCCGGCCAAGCTCAACATCGTCGAGGAGGACTTTGGCTTTCGCTTTGAAACCGTGGCGCCGGTGAACAACCCGCCGTTGCAGAAAAAGCTGTTGAAGATGGACAGCGATACCACCGAGCGGCACATGACCAGCAACTGGTTCATGCCGTTCGGTCGCAAGCTCAATATCCGTTACCCCAACGGGCTGGTGCACGCGATCATCACCTACGCCACGCCAATCGACGATGAGCACTCCATGATCTGTCAGTGGGCTTATCGCAGCGACTCCGAGGCGGACGCGCCGGCGGAGCAGATCATCGCTTTCGATCGTCAGGTGACCGAAGAGGACAAAAGGGTTCTGGAAAGCACCGAGTACGACGCGCCTCTGGATACCGCCAGTGGTGAGGAACGTCATATGCCTTCCGATCAGCCGGGCATGGTGATGCGCAAAATGCTGTTGGCGTTGCTGGCCCACTTTGGAGAGGAAGAAGCACGCATTTCTGGGGCCCGCATTCCGATGAAGGAAAAGGCCTCATGAGCGACCTGCTGATTCGTGGCGCCGAAGCGGTGATGACCGGACTGCCCGGGGATCAGGCCCGGGCGGGAGCGGTGGACCTGCGTATCCGTGACGGTGTGATTCACGAGATGGCGGCGGGGTTGATCCCCGCCGCCGATGAACGGGTAATCGAAGCGCGCGGCTGCGTGGTCTATCCGGGTTGGGTCAACACCCATCACCACCTGTTCCAGAGTCTGCTGAAAGCGGTGCCGGAAGGTATCAACGAACCGCTGTTCGGCTGGCTCGGCGCGGTGCCTTATCCGCGCCTCACCCGTATCCGTGACCATCATCTGGAAACCGCGGCGATGGTGGGGTTGGCGGAACTGTTACTCTCCGGCACCTCCACCTGTGCCGACCACCATTACATCTACTACGCCGGCCTCGACAGTGAGATGGGGGATGTGCTGTTCGAGGTGGCGGACCGTTTGGGATTGCGATTCGTATTGTGCCGTGGCGGCGCCACGGAGAAAGGGCGGCACCCGGGCTATCCCAACAATCTGGAATCGGAGAGTGTCGACGACATCATCAACGATGTGCAGCGGCTGCGCGAACGCTATCACCAGGTGGGGGCCAACCCCATGCGGCAGGTGGTGATGGCGCCGACCACGCCGACCTTTTCGGTGAATCCCGCGGTGCTCAGGGAGTTGGCCCGGGCCGCCCGATCCATGGGGGTTCGGCTGCACAGTCATCTGTCGGAGACTCGGGACTACGTTACCTACTGCCGGGAAGTGCACGGCATGACGCCGGTGCAATTCTGCGCCGAGAACGAATGGCTCGGAGAGGACGTGTGGTTCGCCCATATGGTTCATGTGGCGGACGATGAACTGCCGTTGTTGCTGCAAACCGGCACAGGGATTGCCCATTGCCCGCAAAGCAACTGCCGGCTGGGCAGCGGTATCGCCCGTGCTCCGGAAATGTCGCGCCTGGGCATTCCGGTATCGCTGGCGGTGGATGGCGCTGCCTCCAATGAGGCCGCCGACATGATCCAGGAAGCGCATCTGGCCTGGATGGTGCACCGCGCCCAGGGAGGCGCCGACGCTGTCACCGCCGAAGAAGTGATCGAATGGGGCACGCGAGGCGGGGCCCGGGTGCTGGGACTGGACGGCATCGGCACTTTGAGTGTCGGCAGTGCCGCGGATCTGGCGATTTACGATCTGGACCAGCCCCGCTACTTCGGCGTGCACGATGTGGCGGTGGCTCCGGTGTGCGCCGGGGGAACCGCATCGTTGCGCTACCTGTTGGTGAACGGAAAACCGGTGGTGGAGAAAGGGGTTATTCCGGGCCTGGATATGGAGGCGTTGCGGGAGCAGGCCGCCAGGGCCACGGCGGAGTTGCATTGATGAAGCGGATGCCGCAAGCGCCTCCGATAAGACCTCCGGCGCTGTGGTGGCTGGTGCTGATGGTGCTGCTGGCGGGCCTCAATCTGCGCCCGTTGCTGACCACGCTCGGAACCAATCTGGAATTGATCCGGGTGGACCTGGGATTGTCCAGCACTCTGATCGGTGCCCTGGCGGCGATCCCTACACTTTGCATGGGGCTGGTCTCCCTGGCCGGTGGTTGGGTGATCACCCGGCTCGGTGTCGGTGCCGGTATGCGCCTGGCGTTGTTGCTGATCGCGGTGGGCTGTGTCCTGCGCTGGGCTGGTGACTGGTTGCCGATGCTGGCTTTGGCGACGGCACTGGCGGGATTGGGGATTGCCTGTGGCCAGGTGCTGATCCCCGTGGTGATCAAACGCTATTTCCCTTCCCGGGCGGCGTTGATGATGGGGGG
>SWCA01006641.1_pt2 | contig 37358 bp, 28 predicted proteins | sample 4692961 | NCBI WGS metagenome assembly SWCA01 (sample SAMN10267275, study PRJNA491770) | bioreactor metagenome | isolation source: DHS bioreactor inoculated with | place: Japan: off Shimokita Peninsula
CATGTCTAAAGAACAAGCAAACAGTTACCATTATGAAACAACAGCACTGCCCTGCTTGTGAGAGCGAAAGTACGGAAGCTTTTTTTGTCGTAAAAAACGCGCCGGTACAAAGCGTGGTCACCATCAGGTCGTATGAAGACGCCATCGCCATTCCCCGAAAGGATATTACCCTGACTTTTTGTAATTCTTGCGGGTTCATTTTTAACAGTTCATTTGATACCGGTATTGATTATTATTCCAAGGGTTACGAAGACCAGCAGGGTTTCTCCCCCACATTCAAATTTTTCATCACCGGGATTACAAGCAGGTTTATAAATAAATACGCAGTACATGAGAAAAGTATTGTTGAGATAGGCTGTGGCAAAGGTGATTTTCTACATTTGATTTGTGAACTTGGAAACAATACCGGCGTTGGTATCGATCCGGCATTTGAACCCGGGCGGGAAAAACCCAACGGGAATGTAACATTTATCAAAGATTTTTATTCCGAAAGGTACGGTCAAATTGCTGCTGACGTCATTGTTTGCAGACACACCCTGGAACACATCCATGATCCCGGCAACTTTGTGCATACCATCCGAGAGTCAATCGATGGCAACGCCGATGTCACCATATTGGTAGAAGTACCCAGCATGGTTAGAATCTTGAAAGTTCAGGCATTTTGGGATATTTTTTATGAGCATTGCTCCTATTTTAGTCCGGGTTCCCTGGCACGTCTTTTCAAGAGGAATAATTTTGAAATTCTGGATTCATACCTTGAGTACGATGACCAGTACCTTCTTTTGGAAGCCAAACCCACGCGGGATACAATACAGAAGCCGGGGCAATTGGAAGAAGATGTTGAAGAACTTCGAAAGCTCGTCTATGAATTTGTAGCTAAAATCAACCACCAAATGGAGGAATGGCGAAAGCGACTCCTTAAAATGAAGGCACAGAACAAACGAGTGGCCGTTTGGGGAGGAGGTTCAAAAGCAGTTGGGTTTTTGACCCACTTTGATGATTTGCAGGTCATCAAACACGTCGTTGATATTAATCCGAACATGCAGGGCAATTTTATTCCCGGCATTGGCATGCAATATACCAATCCTGACTACCTGCAAACGTTTAATCCTGATGTGCTGATCGTTATGAATGGCGTTTATCAGAAAGAAATTAGAAAAATGCTTTCGGAACTGGACCTGTATCCTGAAATGATTTGTTTGTGATCCATGTTTTGAAGGTCAATCCGTGATGAATACGCATCAAGTCGAAAGCATTTCACGAAAAAGGTGTGTGTATCTAATATTTTTATTAAAACAGTTATTCAAATCAAATCACCAGGGACCCTTTAGAATTAGTCAAAGTCGGTACCTGGTAGTTATCACAATTTCTCATACGAAATAATTTTATGCAACCAGCTAAGCGTGTAGCAGTCAATACAGGCATTCTGTATGCCAAGATGGCAATCACAGTCTTTATTTCACTTTATGCAACACGGCTAATCTTGGCAGCTCTGGGAGCGGAAGACTACGGGATATTTAACGTAGTAGGTGGTGCCATTGCCATGTTGACGTTTCTAAACATCGCCATGGCCTCGGCCAGCCAACGGTTCATGTCCTTTGCGCAAGGGGAAGGTGATGAACAGAAACAGAAATACATTTTCAATGTCTCCATTACCCTGCACTTTCTGATTGCTATTGTTATTTTTTTACTCTTACAAGTGGCCGGCTATTTTCTATTCAATGGGATTTTGGAAATCCCTGAAGAACGTATGGATATAGCCAAGTTGCTCTTCCAGTTTATGCTGGTGAGCACTTTTTTTACTATCGTTTCAGTTCCATACGATGCGGTACTTAATGCTCACGAGAATATGCTCTTGGTTGCAATTCTAGGAATCATTGAGTCAGTTTTAAAGTTGGCCATTGCCATTTATATTACTTACACGGCATTTGATAAATTATTGACATTTGGTATCCTAATGGTTTCGTTACCAATTCTTCTATTGGTGTTGCGGAGCAGTTATTGCCACCGCAAATACGAGGAAGTTGAACTAGCCCCAAAAAAATATTATAATAAGCAATTATTCAAAGAAATGACAAGCTTTGCTAGTTGGGCACTGTTAAGTAGTGCCGCTAGTATTGTCGCTATGCAAGGAATCACAATCATCCTGAATTCATTTTTTGGGGTAATTGTGAATGCAGCACAGGGAATTGCAAACCAAGTTTCCGGTCAGTTGAGCGCTTTCTCCAATACAATGCTCAAAGCGCTGAACCCTGTCATTGTCAAGAGCGAAGGAGCTAAGAACCGGGATCAGATGTTAAGAGCTTCGCTAACGGGGAATAAAGTCTCTTTTTTTTTACTTGCTTTTTTCGCTGTTCCTGTGATTATCGAAATGCCTTTTATTCTGGACATCTGGTTAAAGGATGTTCCTGAATATGCGATTATATTCTGTCGATTAAGCCTAATTAGGGCATGCATAGAACAATTGACGATTACTTTTGGAACAGCAATAGGGGCGACAGGGCGAATCAAACAAGTTAGTGTCTGGAATTCATTAACATACGGCGCACTTTTGCCAGCGACTTACATTGCCTTTAAGGCAGGGGCTTCGCCTGAGGTTGTTTATATTAACTTAATTTGCATCGTTGTGGCCCTGGCGATCATAAAAGTGTATTTTACTTGGCGCCTTTGCGGTCTGAAATTAAAACGTTTTTTTGCCGACGTGTTGATGCGTTCCTTGCTCACAACTTTCTTTGCTACCGTCTCAGCATATATTCCTCTGCTGATATTAGGTGAGAGTTTTATACGCTTGGGAATGGTTTGTTTATTGAGCGCAACTACGTTTTTGGCTCTGTTATTTATGGTTGGGTTGGAGAATGATGAAAAACGACTCATACTATCGGCTTATCGATCAGTCATTGCAAAAATTCGTTCAAAATCAAGGAATTCTTGAATTTGGATTTCACAAGGACACTAAGGTTGGGAAGATTAGTAAATTCTTTACGGGTAGAATAGTTACCAAATAAATACTCTATGAAAATTTTACATGCCTATGGGCAAACATGCAATAAGTTTTTCATCTATATCAATTACATTGCTGATGGGATCGAGACAGGTGAAAAGATAGTGATTCTTTCTCCCGACATTACTACCCGATATTATTCAAATTTGCGAAAATCGGGTGTAGTGAAGTTTCCGTTCTATAGGCAATCTCTCATAAATACGATTGGCTATAACCGCTATATTCATTGGCTCAGTTCTTTTTGGGGGAATAGGTATAGTTTAAAGATTGCGTCTTTATTCTTTAAGCTTGTTCCGTCAGTTGATTTTGTAACTGCCCCAACAGGATCATATCGGAGTCCACATCGGCTTAAACACGATCGTGCTTTAAAAAAGTTTTTTACTCCGGACCGCATAATTACATCGGAGGTTGAATCGGTTTTTGGCAAGATCAAGAAGAATCATGACATAATATGTGGAGTACACTTTCGATTTGGAGATTATCGATCATGGCAAGGAGGAAGATATTATTATTCTAAACAGCAATATTACGCCGCTATGTTGAATTTTAAAAAGCTTTTCCCGGACCAGTCAGTAGCATTCTTCGTTTCAAGCAATGAAAATATCGACTTGACATTATTCCCGGATTGCACTTGCTTCTCATTACCCAATAGTAATTCCGTGAAAGATCTTTATGGCCTAAGTCAGTCCGACTACATCATTGGGCCGCCATCTACTTTCTCCGCGTGGGCAGCTTATCATGGCAGCAAGTACTTGTATTTTATCGAAGACCCTGCCGTTGAGATTACCTTATCCAAATTTAAAAAAGGGTTGGATATCTGGAAATGAAAAGTGAAGTAAAGAGGCGCTGCTGATGTGAAAACTAACCATTGATAGAGCGAACATTTATATTCGTTAGAAGGTTTACAATTAAGATTTGAAGCTAAAGGAATTGTGGGAGATCCGACGAGGTTGTACCCTGCGAATGAATGAATACCGTAGCTCGCTAAAATCACAAGTCTCGGATGAGCCTAAAAGAATCAGGAAAACCGGCTAACACATACATGATAGAAGGCAGACGGTATTGCCATTCATATAGAACTATTTAAGCGACTTGATAATTGATCTATGGATTGAACGAAGAAGCTTTCCTCTCATTATTAAGAATTAACAAAGACTCAAAAATTGGTTAATGAAGCAGATTATCTATCTTAAGAATTACTATAAAGCCTATCTGAAAGCATATTTGAAAACCCATCGAAAGGTGAATCAGAATGGGGAGAGTTCGAACCAATACCTTGATATTGGAATATTGAACCCGACCATCGGAACATCTAATCAAGGGGATTTTATCGTTCACGAAAGTGTTTACAAATATCTTAGGGAAGTATACCCAAAGGATGTGTTTACAAATTTTCCAACACAGCTTTATACATCATTTGACACAAAATACATCATGAGTCAAAAGGATTTGTTGTTTGTTGCTGGCACGAATCTACTGGCATCGAACCTCGAAAAAAGGATGCAATGGAAAATTAGCTATTCACACCGGCCTTTTTTAAAAAATAAGGTGGTATTGTTTGGTTGCGGATGGTGGCAATACCAGCAAGCTCCAAACAGCTATACAGCAAAAATCTACAAATCAATTCTAAACAGGGAGTTGCTTCATGCTGTACGGGACAATTACACGGCTGAAAAATTGCACTCAATCGGGATCAAAAATGTCATCAATACGACTTGCCCCACGCTGTGGGGGTTAAGTCCTGATAGATGCAGGAACGTTCCAATTCAACGAAAAGATAAAGTGCTAACCACATTGACTTCCTACAATAAGGATAAAGCAGATGATTTAAAAATGCTTGAATTGTTGTGCAAAAGTTATGATACCGTTTTTTTATGGATGCAGAGTTACGAGGATATTCAATACTTGAATGAACTAAAGCCCAAGATTGACAACATAAAAATCATACCTCCTACTTTAGAAGCTTTCGATTCGGTGTTGGCTCAGGAATCTGTTGATTACATTGGAACTCGTTTGCATGCAGGTGTGCGTGCACTTCAAAATAATATTCGAACGCTTATTCTGGCTGTTGACAACCGCGCGATAGAGATAGGCGAAGATACCAACCTAAATGTCATTCGAAGAGAACAGGTTGAAGAGATCTCCTCGTTTATTAGGGGGGAGTATATAACCAACATTAAACTACCGTATGAGAATATCCTGGCGTTTAAGAATTCGCTAGCCAATTATAAGTTGGCACGCCATTTTTAGGGCGATCTCATTTAAGATTTTTAGAATATAACCTTTTTAGACCTCTTTAAACGATTAAAAAATTGCGATTATGGATTACACTAATTTACTTACAATCTCTATGCCTGTTTATGAGCGGAAGGAATTTTTTCGGGACGCGTTGGAGAGTGCATTAAATCAGACGGTGAAGTGTAAGGTTATCGTTATTGACAACTGCTCTTCACACGATTACTTTGAACAGATTTGCAAAGAGAAAGGAGTGACCTATTATCGGAATGACCGTAATATTGGATTGGCTCCAAATTTTGCCAGGGGATTTGAACTGGCAAAGACAAAGTATGTCACGAACCTTCAGGATGATGATCTGCTTTCTCCTGATTACGTTGAGGCATTTGTGAATGCACTAGAAAAATATCCTGACCTGGATATTTTTTTTACTGATTTTGTTCGGCTAACTCCAAACGGGAACTTGCCGCACCATCATACCCTCCCCTTTGGGTACATGGAGAATGGGGATAAAGTTATTGAGTACGGGATCAGATACAAATTAGGATTTCCATACATCTCAAGTGCAATCAAGCGGACAAATGTCAATGGATTTGACAAATATGATGGCGGAGGAAGTTATGACTGGGCTTGGCTTTATTCGAACGCCAATCATTTTTCCTTTTATGGTGATTCCCGAAAACTCTACTCATTCCGTCAACACGAGATGCAGCATACCCAAAAGAACGCTGTTCATTATAATTTGTCGACTCCTTATATTTACGAAGCAATATTAAAGGAGAAAACTTCTGATCCAGAACTTAAAAAGTTAGCTGCAAAACGGGCATTTTGGGAACTAGTTCACTTAAAGTCAGTTGCTGATAAGGATGTGATCTCGAGTTTCCTTCAAAAAGACAATATTTACAGTCACTATCTCAAAGATAAGCTGGAAAATGATCTCAGGCTTAAGACTATTTTTTTCGTTCCCCAGCCAGGCATTGATTTCCTTTACCGGTCAATGAAAAAGATTGCCTTACTATGAGATCCCCGGATGAATTCCGAAGGACCCAACATTCACTAACATTGTATTAAACCTTGACTATGAATTCAACAGATTTAATTACGATCGCTATGCCTGTCTTTGAAAGGAAAGAGTTTTTTCTTGAAGCTTTGGAAAGTGCCATGAACCAGACCGTTAAGTGCAAAGTAATGGTGATTGATAACTGTTCTTCGCATGACTATTTTGAGCAGGTTTGCAAGGACAAAGGAGTCACCTATTATCGAAATGAACGCAATATCGGGATGGCTGCAAATTTCTCCAAAGGCTTCGAACTATCGGATACTCCTTTTGTCATGAACCTGCAGGATGATGACCAATTGGCTACAAATTACGTTGAAGCTTTTCTGGCTGCGATTGGGGAACATCCGGACATTGACATTTTTTTCACGGATTTCATCCGGCTGACTGATAAAGGGAAGTTGCCCCACAAGCATACACTTCCATTCGGATATATGGCAAATGGCGATAAGATTATAGAATACGGAATTAAATATCGGTTGGGTTTCCCATACATGGCAAGCGCCATCAAACGGACAAAGGTGAATGGATTCAAATGTGCCTACGAAGGAGGTGGAAGTTTTGACTGGGTTTGGATTTATTCTGAGGCCGATCACTTTTCTTTTTATGGTGATTCCCGGATCCTTTATACATTTCGAGAACATGCGATGCAGGATACCAAAAGAAATTTATTACACTATCGGCTGACAATCCCGTATATCTACGACAAAGTTCTGAAGGAGAAAGTCGCTGACCCACAATTAAAGAGGCTGGCAGGAAAAGCTGCGTTTGACGAATTGGTACGCTTAAAAACGTATGCAAACAACCGAGTAGTCAGGGAGTTTCTCAAAAAAGACACCATATTCAGTAATTACCTGAGAGAAAAATTAGAAAATGACAAACGGATTTCCTTCATTTTTCGCCTACCAACACCAGGAGTGAAGTTTGTGTATAAGTCACTGAGGAAGCTTGCCGCTATTTTGTAGGCATGTTCTTAAAATTGAATAAAATGAAGATACTTTGGGTCACAAATTCGCCATTCCCGGAAGTCTACGAGATGTTAAACTTGAAAGCTCCAGTAACGGTGGGATGGGTGCATTCAGCAGCAAATGCCTTGCTTGATCAAAGTGAGGCAATCGAGCTGGGGGTGGCTTCTTTTTTCAAAGGGAAAACACTGAGAGAGTTCGATGGTAGTCGGATAAAGCATTATCTCCTTCCCGACGTTTTGAAAACAAGGCCAGATGATGCGAGCAATGACAATCTTTGGCACTCTTTAAAAGAAAAGTTTAAGCCTGATGTCATTCATATTCATGGAACGGAGTATCCACATACCTATTCTTTTGTTCGGGCATGTGGTGCCGATAATGTGGTGGTCTCCATCCAAGGGCTGGTGAGCGTATACGAACGTTATTACTATGGCAACATCAGTAAGGCCGATTTATTGAAATCCACCACGATCCGGGATATCGTCAGACTTGATACGCTTTTCTCTCAGCACAAAAAAATGAAGAAGCGAGGCGTTTTTGAACGCCTGTTGGTTGAAAGAGTCAATCATTTTATTGGGAGAACATCCTGGGATCATGATCATATTTGGGCCATTAATCCAAATGCAGAATACCATTTTTGTAACGAAACACTACGTCCATCCTTTTACGGAAAACAGTGGTCATTGCAGAATTGTGAAAATCACAGCATTTTTATAAGCCAAGCCCATTACCCAATCAAAGGGTTTCATCAGGTAGTCAAAGCTCTCCCCTTCATTTTAAAACATTTTCCATCAACGAAAGTCTATGTGGCCGGGAACAATTTTTTTTCCAACAAGGGAATGCGGATTAGTGGATTTGGCCATTACATCAATTCTTTAATTCATCGGTACAATCTTGAGAATAACATTGTGTTTACCGGATTATTGTCAGAAGACGAGATGAGTCAGCGATTTCTTCAGTCGCACGTTTTTGTTTGTCCTTCTGCGATTGAAAACAGTCCTAATTCGGTTGGTGAAGCCCAATTGTTGGGCGTGCCATGCATCTCTGCCGTAACAGGAGGTACAGCTGATATGATTGAACACGGCAAAACAGGATTGCTGTATCGATTTGAGGAAGTTGAAATGCTTGCTTCGAATGTATGCAAGGTGTTTGGAAATAGAAAACTGGCATTAAGCATCTCAGAGGGAGGAAGGGCTTGCTCCCAATCAAGGCATGATAAAGACCGAAATGCAGAACAACTCCATCAAATTTACGGAAAAATCGTAAGACAGAAGTAGCACTCTTCCTTTTCTGTAGCAGGAGGAGTAGCCCAAACAATAATTCCTAATCAAGCGTTTATCTGTTATACTTCATAAGTACAAGCACAATGCGAGGACACGTGAGATAACATGTTAAAAAAAGTCCCGGGTAAATCGCTGACATAGATCAAAAAAAATATGCTTACTAAAAGTTTATCAAAAATAATTCCCTTTGCAGTTTTGCTGATTGCTGTCTATTCGGTCCAGCGCTATGCTGTCCGCCCTGTAGGCAATACCGTAATTTGGTGGCTTATTGAAGCACTGATTTTATTTTCCTTTTTTGCTGTGGTTCGATATAGTCAAATGAAGCAGGAAGACCGGCAGGCGATGCAAGCCGTAAAGTGGTTTATGCTGTGGAACGTATTCAGCATTATCCGTGGTATTTTTGTCGCCGAAATCTACTGGGATTATAAAGGTCTAATTAGTATGTCTATGGGCCTATTGATTGCAGTCGCAGCGTACATTGCTCTAGATAAAGAAAGGGTTCGGGCAATCTTTGCATTTTTTATAAAGTATGCTTTGCCTCTGGCTATCGTTTTATTTCCACTTCAAGGCTCAACCTCCTGGGGCTGGTACTTATTTCCGGTTAGCCTGTTGATGTTTTTTTTGCCGGTTCTGCCTATTCGAGGAAAGATAATAGTCATAATTGTGACTATCATCGCAGGCTTTGCGGATTTGGGCACCAGAAGTCATGTCATAAAATATGGTCTACCGATTGTTCTTCTACTGGTTTTTTATAGTAGCCGTCACTTCTCCCTATCCGGAAAACTAATGAAATTGGCTCAAAAAGTATTGATTGTTATGCCTTTGATATTTCTCGTCCTGGCTGTTTCGGGGATTTTTGAAATATTTAAAATGGACGAGTACATTGAAGGTGACTATGTAGAAACAAGAAAAGGCACTGACGGAGAAGTCGTTCAAGAGAATCTAAAGTCCGATACCCGAACCTTCTTATACGTCGAAGTTCTGCAATCTGCTAAAAGAAACAATTATTGGTTAATTGGACGAAGTCCAGCCAGAGGCAACGATACTTCAGCCTTTGCTGACTGGGCTGAAGAAATAACTGGACGCCCGGAACGCTTGAGGAACGAGGTAGGCATATTAAATACTTTTACCTGGACTGGGGTCGTAGGAGTTATTTTATTTTTTCTTGTTTTTTACCGAGCTTCTTTTTTAGCCGTTTACCGTTCAAAGAATATTTTCTTAAGACTGATTGGGCTGTTTGTGGCATTTCGCTGGGCCTATTCCTGGGTAGAAGATTACCAAGGATTTGACATGAACAACTTTGTGCTCTGGTTAATGATAGGAATGTGTTTTTCTTCTTCTTTCCGAGAAATGAATGACACACAAGTTAAATTATGGGCATGGGGCATTTTTGACCGGAGCATATCGCAGAGGTTTAAAAAGTATGAACAGGGAAAGCTAGTAAACAGCATTCAATGAACAAATAATGGATCAACAAATGAAGTCTGATTTTAAAATAGCAGTACTGCTAACCTGCCATAACCGTCGAGACAAAACACTCTCTTGTTTAGAAGCACTTTTTAAGGCCTCGCGAGCACCGAATGACAAGCTTGATATTTTTTTGGTTGATGACGGTTCAACAGACGGGACAGGAGAGGCAGTAAAAAATAGGTTCCCAAAAGTCATTGTCGTGCAAGGCGATGGCAGTCTTTTTTGGAATCAAGGGATGCGGCTAGCTTGGAATACCGCAAGTCAAAAAGCGACGTATGATTTTTACCTGTGGCTCAATGATGATACGATATTAGATGAATCCGCTCTGGAAGAGTTATTGAATTGTTACCTGGAAGCGTTTGAAAAAGATCAAGAACCAGCCATTGTTGTCGGAGCCTGTGAAGCACTGGCGGGGAGCGAAGATTTTTCATACGGAGGGAGAAACGAAGACGGGGCTGTCATTCCAAGCGGGAAGTTACAGACTTGTAAGTACATGAATGGAAATGCGGTGCTGATTCCCCAGATGATCTTTGAGAGACTAGGTAATCTATCTGCAGACTACACCCATGGAATGGGTGACTTCGATTATGGCTTGAGAGCCCGGAAAGAGGGATTTATTTGTTACACAACAAAAAAATACATTGCTGTATGTCCCAGAAATGAGGGCGTGTCTGCTTGGTGTAATCCCCAAACACCCATATCGCAGCGGTTGAGGTTAGTAAATTCTCCTAAAGGACTTAATTTAAGAGAATACAACACTTTTCGCAGAAAGTTTTGGGGATGGAGATGGATGATCTTTGCAACTAAGGTCTATTTAAAGATCTTATTCCCATCATTCTATTTCTCATTAAAAGAATCAAAAAAATAGTAGTTATGCTTGCTCCAATTTGTCTTTTTACATACAACAGACTAAGCGAGACCCAACAGACCATCGAGGCTCTGAAAAACAACTTTTTAGCCTCCGAAAGTGAGTTGTTTATTTTTTCTGACGGGGCTAAAAACGAAAGTTCCAAGCTTAAGGTTGATGAAGTCAGGAAGCATGTCCGCTCTGTTTCCGGATTCAAAAGTGTTTCCGTTATTGAGTCTGACAAGAATAAGGGACTAGCGAGATCGATCATTTCAGGTGTCTCGGAGGTTATTGAAAAATTCGGGAAAGTCATTGTAGTTGAAGATGATTTGATTACTTCAAGAAACTTCTTGCAGTTTATGAACGAATCGTTAAGCCGATTTCAAAAGGTTGATCAGATTTTTTCTGTTTCTGGATTTTCAGTCCGGATCAATGTTCCGGTAAATTACCCTTACGATGCCTATTTCTGGGGAAGGGCGCATTCCTGGGGATGGGCAACTTGGCTAGATCGCTGGAAAACAATCGACTGGGAGTTTTCTGATTTTGATTCCTTTAAATCAGACAAGCAGCGCCAGAAGGAGTTCAACAGATACGGAAGTGATCTTACCAAGATGTTGGTCTCTGCTCAAACAGGCAAGGTTGACTCCTGGTATGTCCGCTTCACTTACAATCAATTTCTGCAAAAGCGCTTAACGGTGTATCCTGTTTTATCGAAGGTAATCAACAATGGTTTTATGGAAGGAGCGACCCACACTAATTCTTACAATAGAATCAAAATTGAATTCGATAAAGGAGATAAGATTGATTTCAAGTACCCTGATAACATTGAAATGAGCGAGGCTATTTCGAAGCAAGTATATAAGTATAAGAGTTTGTCTTTTCGTGCAGTTGGAAAAATATTGACATACTTAATGAGATTTGGATTCATTTCACAAAGAAAAACCACAATTTAACATGGGATATTTAAGCAACTACATCTCAAGCTTTGGAGATAAAAAGAGATACTACAAAGGAGTTTCTCTTTTTGCACTTTGGGATCGGAGTACCGAATTTCCGAAAAGGATATATCTGGCCGCAGGCGCACAGTTAAATGAAACAATTGTCGGTGATTATACCCGAATCAGACAGTTTACGACGATCCATAAGACTACGATTGGAAAATATTGCAGCATCAGTAGAAATGTCAGAATAGGTTTAGCCGAACACCCGACAAACTTAATTTCAACCAATTCTATTTTCTATAGTAGACAAGCGAATGAAATAAGAAGTGATTGGGTTAGGCCAATACAATTTGAAGAGCGAAAAAAGATAGATATCGGGAACGATGTATGGATTGGGGAATTTTCAAGTATCAAGGGGGGGGTTAAAGTTGGTGATGGAGCTGTTATCGCAGCTCGTGCCTTAGTAACAAAAGACGTTCCTCCTTATGCGATTGTTGCCGGAATTCCTGCTAAAGTTATTAAGTATCGATTTAATGATGAGATCATTAAACATTTATTGAGGATTAAATGGTGGAATCTGCCAGAAAGAGAGATTGAAGAAAAACTCAAAGTTTTTACCACTTTTGACATTTCAACAGAGGGAATACTGAGTTATTTCCCAGATCGTCCCTGTGATGATTGATCACTTCTACGTGATTTAAAAGATCATTTTAACTTGACAATTAGATTTTTACTTAGAACTACAGGTCCGTAGTTATATTGTTGAATTTTAGCATATTCCCATTATGAAAACCGAGCTTTTTTTACATCCCAACACGCGTTGCCTAAGGTTGATGGAGATCAAAATAGCCTTTTAGAGTTGACGCTCAACGCATTTTAATTAGAATATTAAAAATCTCTAATTTATTCTTCCCCAATAAATGTAAAATCTATGAATACCATACATACCTTGGGATTTACTGTTTTTTCAGATGAGTTGGATATAATTCCAATTCGCTCGGAAAAATGCCGGGTGATCAACACGATCAGCCCAAATTCCTACGGAGTAAGCACGAAAGATCCGATATTTGAAATGGCCTTAAAAAACTCAGACTATTTGGTATTGGACGGTGTTTATTTTGCTTTTTCATCCTTGCTGCTTCAGGGCAAAAATATTAAGCGCAACCAGGGACCCGATGTTTTCTATCACTTTATCGATCGCCTGAATAAGCGGGCGGGTAAGGCTTTCTTTCTGGGTTCGTCGGAAAGCACGCTTCAAAAAATAAAAACCCGGGCCAAAGACGAATATCCAAACATTATTGTTGAAACCCATTCACCACCATTCAAACCTGAATTTTCGGCTGAAGAGAATGCAGCCATGGTAGAAAAAGTTAACGCATTCGCACCCGATATCCTGTTTGTTGGCATGACTTGTCCCAAGCAGGAGAAGTGGGCGATCGAACATCGCCATTTGCTCAGTGCAAACCTCGTGATTTGCATTGGAAATGTTTTTGATTGGTTTGCAGGTACGCAAAAAGCCATTCATCCCATTTGGTTTAAATTGAGAATTGGCTGGTTGGTGCGCATTTTTTTGCGACCAGAGGTATTTAAACGAAATATAGGAAACCAGATGCTTTTCTTCTGGCACGTAATTTTGATATTCTTTAAAATTAGAAAATATGATACAAGGAGCAATTATTGGATTAGGTAAGATGGGACTGTCGCATGCAGCCATTGTAGGAGCACACCCACAGGTGGAACTTGCAGCGGTATGCGACACGTCATCCCTCGTTCTGAGTGCCTTTAAGAAGTTCAGTCAGATAAGGACTTACAGTGACTACACGAAAATGTTGGACAGTGAAAACCTGGATTTCGTGATCGTTGCTACACCCACCCGTTTTCACTACCCCATTGTCAAATACGCATTGGAAAAAGGGATTCATACCTTCTGTGAAAAACCATTTAGCTTGAGGGTTCAGGAAGGGAATGAACTCGTTGAGATCGCCCTCCGGAAAAAGCTTGTCAATCAGGTTGGCTACCACAATCATTTCATTGGTACGTTCCGTGAATTGAAGCGATTGTTAAAAGCTGGTGTTTTGGGTGAACTGACTCATTTCTCAGGAGAAGCTTACGGACCAGTCGTGACGCGCGAAATTGGCGCAACCTGGCGTTCGAAGCCGGAAGAAGGGGGAGGCTGCCTCTATGATTACGCTTCGCATGTGTTGAATTTGATTCAGGAAATAGTTGGCCGGCCAACTCAGTTGAATGGATTATTACTGAAAAACTTTTACTCGAACGGGGTGGAAGATGCGGTATATGCCTTGTTGACCCTGGAAGGTGGAACAAGCGGGACTTTGTCTGTGAACTGGAGTGATGAAACTTACCGGAAGATGTCGACTTCAATAACCGTACACGGGAAAAAAGGCAAAATAATTTGTGATGCCACTGAACTGAAAATTTACCTAAAAGAGCCTTCATTGCTGGAAAAACTGGATAAGGGCTGGACGATAAAATACATTACCGACTTGGCCATCCCAGTGGATTATTATCTCCGTGGCGAAGAATACAGTGCTCAAATCGACTATTTCATTGATTGTATTGTCAATCAAAATCAGTCTCAGCACAACACATTTGAGCAGGGATTGTACACGGATAAAATTATTGAAATGTTTATTGATAACGCTAAAAACAACATAACCCATGGATAAAGTACTATTTGGAGATAATCAATTTTTTGCGGTGAACCATTCATCCGACGAAAAGTCTCGTGCCCAGGCCATTCAATTTAAAGATGATGCCGCAATTATCCGGGTGTTGGATCAGGCGATAGATACCGGAATCAATACATTCATGTGTACCACCCACGACCGGATTGCCAATATTTGTAAGCATTTGCGGGCCGATCCTTCAAAATATGCCAACTTCAATATCTTTCCCTGTATGCCTTATGCCCATAAATATGCCAATGCGGTTACTGAGCTTGGCATTGCCGGAACGATTAAGCAATATGTTCCGGGAAATGTCTTTAGTACGTTTGCCAAAGGTGGGGTTGCCTTTTTGAACAAGGATTTTATCAAGTTGATGAAGCTTCTGATTGATGCGGAGATGAAAATGTTCAACGGAATCAATACGCCGGTGATCTTCATTCAGAATGTATTGGTTGATATGATTTTGGGATTGAAGATGTATGAAGTATTTCAGGAGTATGATGCCTATATCCGGAAAAAATATAAGGCGGAGCCGGGCTATATCACAATGAATATGCCTGCCCTGTTGGATGCGCTGAATTCGATCGGGATTGAGAACCCCATTATTTGTAGCTCGATCAATAAGATTGGGTTTCGTATGAGTGGCGGCATCGAGCTGTATGAGAAATACCTGAATGAAAAACAGTTTCGGCCAATTGCCATGCAGGTGCTGGCAGCCGGCGCTTTGCGGCCCAAAGAGGCAATCGAATATTTGGGAAGGTTCCCCAAAATCGAGTCGGTCTTATTTGGCGCATCAAGTCAGTCGCATATCCGGGAGACAAAAGATCTGATCGAAAGCTGTCTGAAATATGGAGAGTTTAAGGAGCCAGTGGTGATTCGTTAGACGGCTAACTCATACTATGCTCCGCCAGTCAGGTCATATGGAACTTTACCACTGTCGACAAAAAAACCACCCACGGGGAGAAAATTTATTCTCATCGTGAGTGGTTCTATTTTACACTATTCTTATGGTCTGCTTACATAATCACAATCTTTTCCTGAAAGATCTGTCTTTTAGAAATGAGCTTGATAATATAAGTTCCTTTGTTTAGTTGAGACAAGTTGAGCCGTTCTTCCAGGTTGCCGAACGAAGCAGAAACAAGCTTTTTGCTCACCAGGTTGCCGGTCATACTGAAGAGGAAGAGTTCACAATCATCTGACGTCAGGTTATTGGCGCGAATATTAACTTGCCCGTCTGAAGGATTTGGGTAGACGATCACATCCAGGGCATTCGCCGTTGGATCAATACCTGTATTGACACCATTCCCCATAAGTATATTGTTTGTGACCTCATAGCTATCAAAGGGCTCCACTTCATTTCCTGATGCATCGTAGATCGGTGTCGACCCTCTGCTATAGCTTACGGTAATTTCGTCCTCGTATTGGTATTCTGAATCCAGATCCAGATAAATCTCATTTCCGTTGATGGTGACTTGCTGAACGGTTTTGCCTCCACTAAGGACAAAATCAGAGAAAATTTGGGAACTCTTCAAATTAGCCGATTTCAGCGGTTCGCTGTAAACCAAAATAATTCTATTCGGATTATTATTCTTTACCTCTCCATCCACAATCTTGCCATTAATCACGATAGTGATGGTGATGTACGCATTTACAGAAAGAGGTTCCACCGCATTATCCGTGACTTCCACTTCAAGAACGATGGATTCAGAAGTGGTCAACTGGATCGCATCCGTAGCATAGAGGGCGCCAGTCACCGGATCAATGCTAAATGCACCTTCTTCGTTGCCTGATACGATATCGAACGTTAAGCTTTGTTCTGCATTAGGATCGCTGGCCAGCACCTGCCCGATCATATCTCCCAGCTTGTCATTCTTCCGAATCTCAAAACTTTGATCATCGATCACCGGACTTTGATTGACAAATGCCGGAGTGATTTGAATCGTTACATTGGCATGGGCTGAAAGCGGCATTTGATGATCATCGGTAACTTGGACAACGAAAGTGAATGTTTCATTACTGTTGACCGAAATTGCCTGATTGGCAAAAACCTCTCCGGTTTCGGGGTTCAGTTTGAATAGGCCTGCTTCGTTTCCTTGCACGATCGAATAGCTCAGTTTCTGACCAGTGTCAGGATCTGAAGCAAAAAGTTGTCCAATGAATTCATTGTTGGTCAGATCGCCGTCAATGTCAAAAGCCTGATTGGAAATCATCGGACTTTGATTAAGCTGAATACCCGTAATGTTGATCGTTGCGGTGGTGTTGACAACCAATGGCTCATCGGCGTTATCCTTCACCTCGATCGTTAAAATAACCGTTTGGTCGGTTGTGCTGATGAAATCGACTGCCGCATGGATCTCACCCGTTTCCGGATTGATCTTAAACAGGTCTTCCTGATTTCCTCCGGTAATGGTGTAGGTCAATAGCTGACCGGCATCCGGATCAGAAGCCAGGATCTTTCCAATCAAATCATTCACTGCAAAATTCCCTTCTATTTCCACGGTCAGGTTTTGTGCGACGGGTTGCCTGTTGATCGCTGCAATTTTTAGGCGGATAATGGTAATGTTGGCATGGGCAGACATAGGATTTTCAGCATTGTCAGTCACCTGAACGACAAGAGAAAATGATTGGTCGATCGCACCGGAAATGGCTGCGTTGGCAAAGACTTCTCCGGTTTCCGGGTTAATTTTGAACAGCCCGGCTTCATTTCCTTGAATAATGGCATAGGTAAGTTTCTGTTCCACATCGGGATCGGAAGCCACCACCTGCAGAATGAAATCGTTGATTTGAATTTCATTCTGAATTTCAACGATTTGATCTTCGACTGCCGGGCTCTGGTTCAGCTGAATTCCTGTAATGTTAATTGTTGCAGTACTACTGGTGCCCAATGGCTCAGTAGCATTGTCTCGCACTTCAATCGTTAATATAACCGTTTGGTCAGTTGTTGTGATGAAATCAGCGGAAGCATGAATGTCACCGGTTTCCATGTCGATATGGAACAAGCCCTTTTCATTCCCACCGACGATGGTGTAAGTCAATAGCTGACCGGCATCCGGATCAGACGCGACAATCTTTCCAATCAAATCATTCACTTCAAAATTACCTGCTATTTCCACGGTCAGGTTTTGTGCAACCGGCTGGCTGTTAATTTCGGCAATTTTTAAGCTGATGATGGTAATGTTGGCTTGAGCAGACAACGGATTTTCAGCATTGTCTGTCGCCTGAACAACAAGGGCAAACGCCTGATTGGCAGTCGCCGAAATGGGAGCATTGGCAAAGATTGCCCCAGTTTCGGGATTAATTTTGAACAAGCCTGAGTCGTTGCCTTGAGTAATGGCGTAGGTCAGTTTCTGATCCACGTCAGGATCCGAAGCCACGATTTGCAAAATGAAATCGTTGATCTGAATATCTTTCTGAATTTCAACGGTCTGATCTTCAATTACCGGACTTTGGTTAAGCTGTATTCCTGCTAAATTGATCGTTGCTGTAACGCTAGCTGCCAATGGCTCCGCTGCGTTGTCTTTCACCTCGATCATTAAAACAACCGTTTGGTTAGTTGTTGTAATGAAATCAGCTGCAGCATGAATTTCGCCCGTTTCCGGCTTGATATTAAACAAGCCTGCTTCATTTCCACCTGTGATGGTGTACGTTAACAGCTGACCGGCATCGGGATCAGACCCAACGATCGTTCCGATCAAATCGTTCAATTTAAAATTACCATCAATCTCAACCGTCAAATTCTGGGCAACCGGACTTTGGTTAACCTCAATGGCCTGAATGGCAATGGTTACATTGGCGCTTGCGGCCAAGGGTTCCTGATGACTATCGGTAACCTGTATAAGCATCGTGATCGTTTGATCGACGCTTGCCGGCAGGCTGGAATTGGCAAATATCTCCCCGGTTTCCGGATTGATTTTAAACAGCCCTTCCGTGTTTCCTGATGTTATGGCATAGCTTAGCGTTTGATCTAAATCGGGATCGCTTGCGATAACTTTTCCTACGAAGTCATTGACAGCCTTTGGCTCGGTAATTTCAAACAACTGCGTCTGAATTACAGGGCTTTGATTTTGCTCGATTTTAACCCTGTCAAAAAGCTCACCAATCTGCGAACTGGTTAATGCGCTATTGTAGATTCGCACTTCATCAAGCAATCCTTCATATAAAAGGGTTGGATTTTCATCATCTCTTCCGGCTCCAATCAATAGATTGTAACCTTCGCCCGATTCAATCAATCCAGCTGCGTCGACAGTAAGCAAAATTTCGCCGTCGAGGTAGATCACTTTTTGAGCTCCATTATAGGTGACTGCCAGGTAATGCCAATTACCATCCCATAATCCTGCAACATTGCCAATGGTCGTCCATGCCGATGTTGTTCCCGAGGTTTTAAAGGAAATACTTTGATCGCCCGGATGGATGTAAAGGGCATAAGAGTCAACATTCGGTCCCCCATGCATGATGATTCCCTGGTAGGTGCTGGAAGTGGACTGGGGTTGAATCCAGGCGCTGAGCGTTAGCTCATCCTGAACATTCGCACCGAAGCTTTTTCCCAAACTGATGTAACCTTGGCCGGTGAGTTGCAATCCATCGCCGCTCACTCCTTCAACCCTAATTTCTTCATTTAACAGGGTTCCATCGTTCGAGCCTTGTGTGTCAAGCACGGTTTCGCCGGCAGGTTCTTCAAACAGGTACTCTGAGAAAGTGGGAGATAAGTCGGGCAGGCTAACGGCGACCGAACTGCTGGTTGCTGGTGAAATATTTCCTGCCGCATCTTTTACCCAGGCATAGAGCGTATGGGTACCTTCTGCTGAGAAGGTATGGCTTTCAGGTGCAGAAGCTGTCCAGTTCTGGTCATCTGTTGTCGGTGTTGTTGCAGTCTCCGTTAGCTGGTATCCTGTAACTCCGGTGTCATCCGAAGCGGTAAATTCAGAAACTGGAATCGTTAATGCACGATAGCTTGAAGGAATTGAGAAGGAAGCAATCGTAGGAGCAGTTGTATCCGGAGCTGGTGCAGTTTCAACAGCATTAATCCGGATGCTGATTTGCGCACTTGCCGAAAGCGGAGTCGAGGCATTATCAGTAACCTGTACAGTCAACGCGATCGTTTGATCTGTTGTTGCCTGAATGGTGGCGTTGGCAACCAACTCACCGGTCAATGCATCAAGAGCAAATAGATTATCCCCATTTCCTTCTACGATGGTATATGTCAGCACCTGTCCAGCATCCGCATCGGTTGCGATGATTTGTCCAATGAACTCGTTCACGTCTTTTGGTTGGCTAACGTCGAATGACTGGTCTAAAATTTCAGGATTACTGTTGGCCACCGTTGCTGATTCCTTGCTTGTTTTAATCAGAATCTGGGAAGTAAATGGCTCCAGACTGATTGAACCAGAAATTTCTTTGCCGTCCAAATCCCGATAGATCGATGAACCTAAGCCAATTGCTTTGGTTTGTTTGGTGTCGTTGTAAAAGAGTTCTTCGATCTCTCCTGCAGCGAGAGGGGAACCGTCAAAAGTAGAGTTGACATCTTGCCCGGTAGCGGATTTCCACTCATTAAAGTTGTAGCCATTGCTAAATTGATTATCACCCTCATAAAAGTGATAATATTTGTTTAAATTATAAGTGGGTGAAGCACCGTCATTCTTAGTCATTCTCTGATGACTGCTAGTCCACCAGACGGTACTTCCAGGTTTATTTGTCGCGTAAACTATATTGCTCCTGAAGTAACTAGTTCCATGCTGCCCGCTGGCCAATAGCCCCATCGATGAATTAAACGCTGTGTTATTTCTGGCATCAATGTTCCTGTTTATATGAAGGAATATTGCCCCACCTGCGGGTGCCCCACTTACTGTGTTGTATTGAATAGTCACATCTCTAGTCCCATCATCCATATATATCCCGTGTGCGTCATCCCAAGCATGTGTGAACCCATTCTTGTTTCCATTCGTATTCAATATGATGTTGTACATAACTTCTGAACCTTCTGACGCCGTTGCTTCAACGTTTGCTCCATTATAGGTGTAAATGGCTCCCCCATCGCTAAGAACCGCCATTGAATTGTCAATGAAGTTATATTTAACCATAGTGTTTACACCCCAAAAGTTAATGCCATCATAACCAGTATTAATTATTCTATTATAATTGATGGTACATCCACCAGCTCTAGAAAAGATTCCTGTTCCCACATTCTGCCCGGCAGCTATCTTGTGAAAATTTTCAAACAGTCCAATATCTTCTACTATATTATCACTAATAGTAGAGTTTGATGAATAAGCCCTCACCGCGCTCCAGTTCGCTTGATATACGTAGTTGTTTGTTATTGCATTTGCTGTTGATCCTGCATTTGGTATATGCACGCCAACTTGTTCGGGAGAAATTATATCGTTGCCGTTAATTATAATATTGTTTGAACTGTTGGCAAATATTCCTGAATTTCCACTATGCAAAACTTCTATATTTTCAATGGAGACATATGATTTCGATGATATGCTTACCCCGTAATCACGAACGGAAGCCCTAACTTGATAGTTTGAAGGTGAGTTTCCATTTGGTGTCCAAAAATACAAGGTGCTAGTTGATTTGTCCCAAAACCACTCTCCAGCTTGGTCAAGAAATGCCAGTTTATTTGTAAGAATAAATCCTTCTCCAACGCCTAAACTTAGAGAAGGTGCTGAATCAAGCGTAATCGTCTGAGAACTTGAGGCAGTTACATTTTTTGAATATAAAGTATAAGCACTCGTTCTTCCAATCCAAGTTGCACCAGTATAATTAATCACCCCATTTAAGTCTGTTGAAGTAAATTGTGATGAACTGTTGACTGTCGTAACATCGAAATAACCCGTGTTTGGATACCTTGCTAATAAAGCACGGTTACCGTCAATAAATAGCTGTTTTACTTCCTGTGAAACTGTCGTTTTATAAATACTCCCTTTATGCAGGGTCCATCCTGTAATTTCCTGTGAGCCATAAATCTTAGGCTTATTGCCTGTGCCGTAAGCGCCATATGTGATCGGATTCCCTGCACTTCCCGATGCTGGCGGAGTTAAGGTGCCGACCCATTCATCTCCTCGTTTGAATAATATTTTGTCTCCGGCTTGTGGTTTAAAACTGTTTACTTTATCCAGTGACTTCCAGGCTTGACCTGTTGCGGTTCCCGAATTTGAATCATTTCCTTCGCTGCTACTCACGTAATAACTTGTTTGAGCTATTAGTGAACCCGGTAGTAACAGGAATACGATTAGTATTAATTCTCTCATCTCTCTCTTCATCTCTCTCACTATTAATAAATTAATCCTATCCTTAAAAAATCTTTGGACTCTTTCGCTCGAGCCATTTGTATTATCTTTTGTAATTTACCTGTGGTAATGCCAGGTATCATCTGATTTGTTGACATCCTGTCCAGAGGCAGACGCACGAACAAAATTTAGTGTCTACCGCGGATGCCAGTCTTGGGCTGATAAGATTCAGTTGATCTGTTGCTTCCCTTTCTGCGTTTAGGTGTTCTGCACGATTGTTATTTCGTTCTGAAACATTTTTGCGGTCAGGTGATTCAAACGGAGTCGCTGATGGTCTTTCAGTCCGCGCTGATTTCGATCATGCGCTATGCAATGATTCGAACAGCACTAAAAATTAGCGTCACATTCTTCTTTTCCAATGGAACTGGAGGTGATAGCTTTAGCCTCAAGAGCAGAATCGACTGAAAATTCAGAATCGAACGGCAAGCGGACTTTTCAAAAAGTTTGTATGAATACACGGCTTGAGACATCAAGCCACCAAAAAACGATAAAGGCAGAATAATTGTTTTCAATTCAATTTGATTATTGTTAATATTAATACCTATCTAACACAAATCCCACTTCACGATAATATAAACACACTCAAATTTCGACTACAATAATGCTAAAAAAAACGAAAAGTAAATAATACATTTAGTGGAATTGGCTAATTTAGAATCAATTCAAATAGGGTAATTTGTTGATTTTCCTTTATATATAGGGTGTTTGGAGTTTTTGGCTCATGCCCTAGATATCAAAATAAAATCTTGTTTCTCAGCACCATCGCCAGCAAAGAGGTCTTTCTTTGATCATTTTGTATATCAGATGTATTCGGTCGTTTCAAAGGTGGATTTCTAAACGAAAAGACATAATGAATTTTGATTGCTCAATTCATCGTATTGCACCGTCACTAATCAAGCTTCTTTAAACCTCTCCGAAAAGACATCGTTGTTTCTATTGATCAGCAATTGTCAGCTGACAACGGGTCGTTATCAACCCCAAGCGACAGAGTCAGTTTCTGACATGATCGTCTGCCTTATCGGTTCAAATCCGGTTCATATCTAAATATTCAAGGTATCTTTTGTGTTGCTCCTGTGTAATTATAACACAGCAGATACTCTAAAAATACTCAGCAAAAACACGGAAAAAAGCAATAAAACAGGGAGCATTACCCCAATAGAAAATCACCACATGCTACTAAATTGGCTACGATCGGCTTCATATTGGCACTGACCAGAGAGTGGCTGTTCTTTTTTGGGTACTCGTGACAGGGTGAGTAAATTTACCTACCCGGGCTTGAAACTGACCGAGCCGTGTTCTACTGACAACCCCTTAAAGGGAAACAGAATGTCTTCAAATTGACCTTTATAATCATCATTTCATGTGGTGAAGACTTTTCGAATACTACTGCAATACACTGAACCACTGGCTATTTAGCTCGCCAAAAACACAGCAAACCTGCCCTTGACGGTCGGCTCCGGCATCTGTATTCAAAGGCATTTAATGGTTTTACGTGAAATTACCCATTGTTTTCTACCGGTTGTCGTTGGATATTTGAGTAGACAAAATAACCAGCGAGATACCATTGAAATAAAATGGGAAAACTGGCTTTTTTGAATGTTCATCAAAGGATTGAAAACAGACTGAACGATAATTCGAGCGTTCATTCAATTACAGATTTTCAGAATCAATGTTCCCAGAGAAGAATGGGAGGCAAAGAGCGAAGCTGTATCATCCTTGCAATGACAAGCGAGTTGATTATCCAAATTTCCATTGGATTAGAGGGTTGGGAAAGAAAAAATTAAGATTATGACACACATTAATTCTTCCTATAATTGGTATGCTTTATATACCAGATCGAAATACGAAAAAAAGTTACACCAGGACTTAAACCGAAGAGGAGTTGAAAGTTATTTGCCTCTTAAGGTCGAGAGAAGAAAATGGAGTGACCGGGTAAAAATTATTGAAGAACCTCTGCTCCGAGGCTATCTTTTTGTCAAAGTGAGTAACAGAGAATATTTCGACGTATTAAACAATACTGGTGCTGTCTGCTATGTCGCATTTGGAGGAAAAGCAGCTTCTATTCCAGAGAATCAAATTCAGAATTTAAAGACTTTCGTAAGCAATTTCAATGATCAAATTAATGTGACCCGGGAGAGAATATCGAAAGGCACGCTTGTAAAAATCAAGCGAGGCTTGTTGAAGGACGTTCAGGGAGAAATCGTTGAGATTCGGGGAAAGAACCGAATTGTCTTGCGCTTTGAAAGTCTAGGCTACTGCATTCACAGCGATATCGCCATTGAAGATGTCGAATGCTTGGAGCCCGCCAGCTCCTTGGACTAACGATGATTTGCCGAATAGTATTGACTTTGCCCATTTAAACCCACCAATCAGCCAAAAACGAGGAGCTTCACTTGATTCTCAAATAGCTCATCATTGGTCTGAAATTGATTTTTAACGCCGATTTTAAAGAGATAAATTATTTTTTCAGCCTGATTCGATTCAGTCGCCACCCCATCAATATTCAAAACAAGCAATTTTAACAAAAAAGAATCCTATAAATTATTGATAGATGAAAGTTTTGATATTAGCGGGGGGTCTCGGAACGAGGCTTTCTGAAGAAACTACGATTAAACCAAAGCCAATGGTTGAGATAGGAGATCGCCCGATCATCTGGCACATCATGAAAATCTATTCCCAACACGGCCATAATGAGTTTATCATTTTGTGTGGCTACAAGGGTTACGTCATCAAGGAATTCTTCGCCGACTATGTGCGATACCGTTCTGATGTGACAATTGATCTTTCCACTAATACAACGACGTACCACAAGAATCACTCGGAGCCATGGAAGATAACCCTTATCGATACGGGGCAGGAAACTATGACGGGCGGTCGGATTAAGCGGGTAAGGGATTATGTTGGTGATGAACCATTTTTGCTAACCTATGGCGATGGCGTTTCGAATGTCAATATTAATGAACTGATCGAATTTCACAAACTGCAGAATGCTTATGTTACCCTCTCTGCGATAAGACCACCCGGTCGTTTTGGTGCCTTCAGTTTATCTAACGAATCGGATATGGTTACCAATTTCAAAGAAAAGCCAGATGGAGATGGCACTGAAACTGCCTGGATCAATGGGGGATTTTTTGTCGTTGAGCCGGAGGCTTTTGATTTTATCGAGGGAGACCAAACGATCTGGGAAAGAGACCCTTTGGAGAGAATCGCCGAACTTGGCAAACTAGCAGCATACAAGCATAAAGGGTTTTGGCATCCCATGGATTCACTGAACGACAAACACAAACTCGAAGAACTGTGGGCAGCAGGGAAGGCTCCATGGAAAATTTGGGAATAGATCATATTAGAACAGAATAAAAAAAAAAAGCAATGAAAATACTGATTATTGGGAACATGGGCTACGTTGGCCCCGGAGTAGTCGCACAACTGAGATCAACATATCCTGATGCCGAATTGGTCGGCTTTGATATCGGCTATTTTGCCAACCGACTTACTGGCACTGAATTTATTCCTGAGGTCAAGCTAAGTCAGCAAATTTTTGGAGATGTTCGTCATTTTCCTGCCGAATTGTTGGATGGTGTAGATGCAGTTGTTTACCTGGCTGCGATTTCAAATGATCCGATGGGTGCCAAGTACGAAGAAGTAACGCTTGACGTGAATTACCGGTCGTGTGTCCGAATTGCCAGGCAGGCGAGGGAAGCAGGAGTTAAATCATTTGTTTTTGCTTCGAGTTGCAGCATGTATGGTTCGGCCGATGGTGAGGCCAAAACGGAGAATGACAGCCTCAACCCGCTTACTGCATACGCTCGTTCAAAGGTTTTTGCAGAGCAGGAACTGAAACCTCTGGCTACGGACGGATTTACGGTGACCAGCTTGCGTTTTGCAACCGCATGCGGAAAGAGCAACCGACTGAGATTGGACTTGGTGCTCAATGATTTTGTGGCTGGAGCCGTGGTGGCAAAGGAAATCAATATTTTAAGCGATGGGACTCCTTGGAGACCCTTGATTAACGTATTGGATATGGCCAGGGCAATCGAGTGGGCCATCGGTCGCGAACAAACAAACGGCGGACAATTCCTGGCTGTTAATACCGGTAGTAATCAATGGAATTACCAAGTAAAGGAATTGGCTGAGGCGGTAGGCGAAATTGTCCCCGGATGTAAAGTTACGGTCAATCAGGATGCCCCGCCGGACAAGCGTTCCTACAAGGTGAACTTTGACCTCTATGAGCAACTGGCTCCAGACCATCAACCCATATATGACTTGAAGACAAGCATTGAAGAAATTTACAAGTCCTTGTCGGAAATCGGTTTGAAAGACCCCAAATTCAGAGAGTCAAAATACATGCGGCTCAAAGTATTGGCCGGGCTGCAGGAGAATGGGCATTTAGACGACAATTTATCGTGGACTTGGTAATTCATTAGGATATGAGATTTATTGAAACAGCATTAAAAGGAGCTTTTGTTATCGAGATAAACCAAATAACTGACGAAAGAGGTTTTTTTGGCCGCTCCTGGTGTAAACGGGAAATGGAAGAACATGGGCTAAACGGCAATGTTGTGCAGGCCAATACTTCTTTCAGTAAAACGAAAGGAACGCTTCGTGGCATGCATTATCAAAAACATCCGCATGAAGAAACCAAACTGATACGCTGTACAAAAGGGGCCATCTATGATGTGATTGTGGACTTGCGGAAAGACTCACCCACCTACCTGAAATGGTTTGGAATTGAGTTGAGCGAAACCAATTACAAGATGCTCTATGTGCCGGAGAAGTTCGCTCATGGTTTTATTACCCTGACAGACGATGCCGAAGTGACTTATTTGGTGACCGAGTTTTATACCCCGGGAGCTGAAGCAGGTTTGCGATTTGATGACCCCACACTGAAAATTGACTGGCCATTGGAAGCAACTGTAATTTCGGAAAAGGATAGCCAACATCCGGATTTTGATGAATCAGTATTACCCTAAAATACCAAAAACATGATCATAGTCGATAAAGCCCTGCAAAAAAGGCACGAAGATAAGAACCCAATCCGGGTCGGAATGATTGGCGCCGGATTTATGGGGCGTGGAATTGCTATTCAAATATGCAAATCAGTTCCCGGTATGGAGCTGGTGGCCATTTCAAACCGTACCATAGAAAAAGCAATCAAAGCATACGAAGAATCAGGAATTGAAGATATCAGACTTGTTGATAAGCTGTCTGACTTAGAGGACAATATAAGAAAAGGAAAGGTGAGTGTTACGGAACAACCCGAGTTGATTTGTGAGGCTGAAGGCATTGATGCCATTATTGAAGTCACCGGAACCATTGAACTCAGTGCCCATCTCATTCTTAAAGCATTTGAACACAAAAAACATGTGGTCATGATGAATGCTGAGGTGGATGGCACCATCGGACCAATTCTGAAGAAGTATGCTGATGAGGCAGGAGTAATCCTGACCTTTGCTGATGGTGACCAGCCTGGTGTTGAAATGAATTTGTATCGCTTTGTAAAATCAATTGGTGTTAAACCAGTTCTGTGCGGAAATATCAAGGGCCTACATGACCCCTATCGAAATCCGACAACACAAGAAGGCTTTGCAAAGAAGTGGGGGCAAAATCCCTCGATGGTTACTTCATTTGCCGATGGAACGAAGATTTCATTTGAGCAGGCTATTGTAGCCAATGGAACCGGCATGCGGGTTGGCAAGCGTGGCATGTATGGCCCGACAGTTCCTTCCGGGGCTCCGCTTCATGACGTGGTTCACCAGCTTTACCCGCTCGACCAGTTGCTGGAGGGTCCGGGGATTGTTGACTATGTGGTTGGAGCACAACCGGGGCCGGGAGTATTTGTGCTTGGAACGCACGATGACCCATTACAACAGCACTACCTGAATTTATATAAGCTTGGCGAGGGGCCATTGTATTTGTTTTACACGCCATACCACCTTTGTCATTTCGAGGTGCCTTTAACCGTTGCCAGAGCAGTCTTGTTCGGAGATGCTGCGTTGGCGCCAGCTCGCGGACCGCTGGTGGAAGTGGTGGCTACTGCGAAAATTGACTTGAAGGCCAATACACAACTGGATGGTTTGGGCGAGTACATGACTTATGGTTTATGCGAGAACTACGATACCGCCAGAAACGAGAATTTGCTTCCGATCGGAGTAGCCAACGGCTGCCGGTTGAAAAAAGACATTCCCAAAGACCAGGTGATCACCTACGATGATGTCGAACTTCCTCGAGGCAGATTATGTGATCAGTTAAGAACGGAACAACTCGAACGATTCAATCCTGAGTTGCTTTTAAAAAGCACGAAGCAATTTGCTTTTTAGTAGCCCTGTGATTGCCTGATTAGAATCTGATCCGCCCCATATGGTTCAAAGAATGCCAACTAAGAATCATGGCAGGATCTGATTTTTCAAACCAAAGAGGAACTTCAGAAAATAAACTTTTCCATAAAACGAATCAAACCAAAAACATAAAGATATGCCTGAGATGAATACCCGCATCTCAAAAAGCATGAATTATTTATTTGTAAAAAAGAGAGAGATATGTCAAAAGTTGCATTAATTACTGGAGTTACCGGACAGGACGGAGCGTACCTGTCGGAATACTTACTGAAAAAAGGATACATCGTTCACGGTGTAAAACGTCGCTCATCGATGTTTAATACCGATCGTATTGATCATTTGTATCAGGATCCACATACTTCCAATCGCAATTTCATTTTACACTATGGCGATTTAACAGACAGTTTGAATCTAACCCGGATTATTCAGGAGGTTCAGCCCGATGAAATTTATAATCTGGCTGCCATGAGCCATGTAAAGGTGAGTTTTGACACACCTGAATATACGGCCAATGCGGATGGAATCGGAACGCTAAGAATCCTTGAGGCAGTGCGCCTGCTGGGATTGACTAAGACGAGAATTTATCAGGCATCTACCTCCGAATTGTACGGGATGGTGCAGGAAATTCCTCAAACGGAGCGGACACCTTTTTATCCGCGCAGCCCTTACGCTGTTGCCAAAATGTACGCTTACTGGATAACAGTAAATTACCGTGAAGCCTACGGGATGCACGCCAGCAATGGAATTTTGTTCAACCACGAATCACCCATTCGCGGTGAAACATTCGTCACTCGTAAAGTGACACGGGCAATATCACGAATCGCTTTAGGCATGCTCGATAAAGTCTACCTCGGGAATTTAAGCTCAAAACGCGATTGGGGCCATGCCAAAGACTATGTGCGAGCCATGTATTTGATTCTGCAACAAGATAAACCTGACGATTACGTGATTGCAACTGGAATTACAACATCTATTCGTGACTTTATCACGATGGCTTGTGAAGAGGTTGGTCTGGAAGTTGCCTTCAAAGGGCAGGGTGTTGATGAAGTTGGCTGTTTGGTAGGTGTTGACGAGGTGAGGTTCCGGGAACGGGTAGGAGATGAATACATTGAAGAGATTCGGATGCGGATTTTGTCGAATGACAATGAGATCGTCAAAATTGATCCGATGTATTTCAGGCCAACCGAAGTTGACCTGTTAATTGGTGACCCAGCCAAATCGCAACAGGTTTTGGGATGGAAACCGAAGTATGATCTGCAGGGCTTAGTCGCAGACATGATGGCATCGGATGTCAAACTCTTCCAGAAAGAATCGTACCTCCAAAATGGGGGATACCGCATTTTGAATTTCTTTGAATAAAAATAGTCCACGCTGAGTAAAAAAGCTGAAAGAATGAGCTGCACCTGCAGAGGCAGGTGCAGGCTTATCTTTCGGCGTTTAACAAGGCTTGGCAATAAAAATGATCAACAGCGTATCGTGTGGATAAAATTAAAAAGCACATTTCGAAGCATGAAGGAATAGCTATAGATAAGTAACGATGGATTGTGCCAGTAAAATTAGTTTAGATGATGAACAAAAACAGTAAAATATATATTGCCGGGCATCGGGGTCTTGTCGGGTCAGCCCTCTTAAAAAACTTAAAAAAGCAAGGATACCAGAACTTTGTTCTGCGGACGCATGCTGAATTGGATTTGACAAATCAAGAGGCTGTGGCAGACTTTTTCACAACTGAAAAACCAGACTATGTTTTTTTGGCTGCAGCAAAGGTGGGCGGAATCATGGCAAACAGCACCTACCGGGGCGAATTCATCTATGATAACCTAATGATTCAGAACAATGTGATTCATCAGGCCTGGTTGAACGGTGTCAAAAAGCTTCTATTTCTTGGAAGTACGTGTATCTACCCCCGCGAAGCCCCACAGCCAATGTCTGAAGATAGCCTGCTAAGTTCAGCGCTTGAATACACCAACGAACCATACGCCATTGCCAAGATTGCCGGCATTAAGCTGTGTGAAAACTACAATCTCCAGTACGGCACAAACTTTATTTCAGTCATGCCAACAAATCTTTATGGTCCCAATGACAATTTTGATCTGCAAAAGTCTCACGTTCTTCCAGCCTTAGTTCGCAAACTACTGTTAGGTAAGTATTTGGAAGAAAGCAATTGGGATGCGATCCGGAAGGACATCGAAATGCGGCCGGTAAACGGAATTTCCGAATTGAATTCGGCAAATGAGATTGAAGCATTGCTCGAATCAATTGGGATTAAGAAAGAAAACAAGGATGGAACTCCAGCGATCTCTGTTGAGATTTGGGGCAGTGGAAAACCCATGCGAGAGTTTCTTTGGAGTGAAGACATGGCTGATGCCTGCGTGTTCATCATGGAAAAAATAAATTTTGATGATGTTGTAAAAGCGAACCCTGTCGCAGTCGACTCTGGAGAAATTCGGAATACACATATTAATATTGGAACGGGGCGCGAAATAAGTATTGGTGATTTAGCCAGATTAATCAAAGCAGAAGTTCGCTTTCGTGGCGATTTGGTTTTTAACACCAGTAAGCCCGATGGAACCATGCGAAAATTAACAAACCCTTCCAAGCTTCGTCGATTGGGGTGGAAACATCAGATCGAGATTGAAGAAGGCATTTCAAAAGTATGCCAATGGTATGCCAGCGAAAAGAAGTCTTACTCCACTATGAATTTATAATTTAAAACATAATATTAATAAGAGCGAAATGAAAAGCGACACCTTTGTAATCATCATGGCGGGAGGAATAGGAAGTCGGTTTTGGCCTGTCAGTACAGAACGAAAGCCGAAGCAATTTCTCGATATGCTTGGAACCGGAAAAACACTCTTTCAACATACCATCGACCGGTTCAGTGATATCTGTTCCATTAGGAATATTTTTGTGGTGACCTCGGCTCAGTATATTGATATTGCGCTTGAACAGGGTCCGGAGATTCCTGAATCAAATATTTTAGCAGAACCAGTGATGAGAAATACGGCTCCATGTATAGCTTATGCGAGTTATAAGATTCGTAAGCTAAACCCAAATGCCAATATTATTGTAACTCCTTCGGATCATTTGATTGAGCAGAAACAGTTGTTTCAAAAAACCTTGCAAAAAGGATTGAACTTTGTCAAGGACCGGGATGCTATTTTAACGATCGGAATTCAGCCCCACAGGCCTGAAACAGGCTATGGCTATATCCAAATGGATCACCCGGATAAAGAAATCGGAAAGGTGAAAGCCTTTAAGGAAAAACCCGACCATGAAACAGCAAAATCCTATCTTGCAAGCCAGGAATATCTTTGGAATGCCGGTATTTTTCTCTGGTCGGCAAAAACAATCATTCAGGCTTTTGAAACTTACATGCCAGCCATGGCCCGGGTTTTTGACAATGGGAATGATATTTATTTCACTGACAAGGAGCAGAGCTTTATCGACTTGGTTTATCCAACCTTTGAGAATATCTCAATTGACTACAGCATGCTTGAAAAGGCCGATAATCTCTATGTTCAGAAGGGCCATTTCGATTGGTCCGACTTAGGAACCTGGACTGCATTGTGGGAAAAGTCAACCCGGACTTACACTGGAGACACAGTGTCGTCGGAAAATGCCTATTTGTACGAAACATCCAACAACATCATTCATGTTCCTGAAGATAAAGTAGTTGTAGTACAGGGCCTGAGTGAGTACATTGTTGTTGAATCTAACAATGTGTTGCTCATTTGCAGTAAGGGTGAAGAGCAACGGATCAAAGCGTTTCGACACAAAGCATCAAACTCAAAATAAAGAAGTACGATTATTCGTTGTCCTTTTTTAAGCTCTGACTCTGAAAAAGCTTAATCTCAGTTAACTTCCACAAAATAAAAATTGTAGGCATGCATCGCTTGCAAGTAGTCTTGATCATTATTGATTAAGTGGCAGTGTTTCAATTTCAGTCACTTAATAATTATCAGGTCGTGTCTCTGGTCATAAAGGGACAGGACCTTTAGTCCTTAGTTTTACTCTAAATGTTTTACCATCATGCTTAAAGAACGTGAATATACACTCGAAAAAATGAGTATTGTCTTCCAGGTGTTACTCAGCCTTGGATGTTTTACCTTGGTTTGGTGGTCAGCAAATCTCTCTACCGAGATCCAAATGGAAGCCATTAATGAAGTCAAGAACTCATTGATTTTTGTCGCACTGTTATGGTTTTTGTTATTGGAGCAATTTGGATTGGGGAAGATGACCCGAACCAGTAGCTACCGACAGTTGTTTGTTTCATACTTCAAATTAGTGTCTATTGGAGTCGCATTCTTATTCGCTATAAATATTGTCTCAGGGTATGAAGCTCTTAACATGAGGAACCTGTTCCTTTTCAGTGTACTTAATCTGATTATTCTGACAGGATATAAGAACTTCTTTTTCCTGATCATGCGTTTCTTTAGGAGACGAGGTTATAGCATGCGTCAAATCCTTGTCATTGCGGATAAAGGATCGGAAGACTACATTGAAAAAATCATTCACACGAAGGATTGGGGTTACAATATTCGGGGAATCATGACCGGATGTAAAATTGTCTCTTCAAAATATCAGGATCGCTTTAAGGTGATTCCGGAAAGAAAAAATCTGAAAGAGGTTTTGGACAGGGAGACAATTGATGAAGTTATTTATTGTAAGACGGACTACAATCACGATGAAATCACCCGGTTTATTTTGGAATGTGCCGAGGTTGGTATTAGTTTCCATCACTACACAGGAATGATTTCCAAAGTGCGGGGAAAACGAATAAGGAGCTCAAGTTTTTCACTAATCAACCAGTTACCTTTTGTGACCTACATGAACACTCCTGATAATTATGCAGGTCTGAAAATAAAAAGTGTATTCGACTTTTTCTTCAGTTTGATTGTTATCCTGTTGGTTTCTCCTGTATTTATCATCATTGCCATTGCCATCAAATTGGATGACGGAGGTCCTGTTTTCTTCAAACAAGAACGGGTGGGCCTTAATGGACGTCGTTTTTATTGTTATAAGTTTCGTACCATGGTGGCCGATGCCGAGGCATTGAAAGCATCGCTAATGGGGCAAAACGAACAGGAAGGACCGGTATTTAAAATTACAATGGATCCAAGAGTTACCAAGGTAGGCCGGTTTTTGCGGAAAACCTCATTGGATGAACTCCCCCAGTTTTACAATGTCATTCGCGGAGAAATGTCGGTGGTAGGGCCACGCCCACCAATCCCTTCAGAAGTTGAAAAATACAAACGCTGGCAAATACGCCGACTGAGTATGAAACCCGGAATAACCTGCATTTGGCAGGTGTCAGGGCGGAATGACATTCCATTTGAAGAGTGGATGCGGTTGGATATGAAATACATCGACAACTGGTCGCTTGCTCAGGATGCCCTTCTGATTCTAAAGACAGTCAAGGTAATGCTTGTAGGAACAGGAAAGTAAGCCTGCAAGCGATGTAATCGAAGAATATCGGATTAATCAAAGACCAAATAAATAAAATAATTAACTCGACAAATATGATATTTCCAGTTCAAAGCAGACGAAGTTTTTTAATGCTTCTAGTCGTGACAGTTCTTCTGTCTTCTTGTGTTTCCAAGCGGAATTCTTATTTTCTGCGTGACTTCAAGGCTGAGATTGATGCCAATATGGTACAGCAGGCCGATAAGGATTATGTCGTGAAAACCAATGACAACCTCTACGTTAGCGTTAAAACCATTAACCCCGAAGTCAACGCCATGTTTTCGCAGAGCGAAGGAACTCTCGGATCAGGCAACATGTATAACTCTCAGGCAGGGCAGCACATTTACGGCTATCAAGTTGATAATCAAGGTGAAATAATCTTGCCTGTTATTGGTGCTGTTCATGTGGCCGGGCGTACGTTGAAGGAAACCAAAGAACAAATTCAGTTAAGAGCAGATGAGTACCTGAAAGATGCAGATATTCAGGTACGCCTACTCAATTTTAAAGTGAGTGTTCTGGGAGAGGTTCGGTCGCCCGGCGTTTACTACAACTACAATAATACGCTGACAGTATTGGAAGCCATTGGTATGGCACAGGGGACGACTGATTATGCTAAAATAAAAGATGTTTTGGTAGTGCGCCAGGGAGAAGATGCGGTGCAGCCTTTTCTACTTGACCTTACAGAAAAGAAGATTTTAGCATCTGAGGCCTTCTATCTTCAATCGAACGATGTCGTTTTTGTACGGCCGCAGAAATTGAAGAATGTGAGATTGAATGCATCTTATTATACCATTGGAGCATCCACGCTTACTACCATTATGCTGATTATTAATTTTCTCTGGGGCTAGGGCCAGAGTTTAATTGATAGGTGTAGTGATGATTTTTTAACAACTAAGTAAAGATTTTATCTATGAAAACAATGGAAGAATTCTCCAATTCGTTGGAGAGAGAAGACATGCTTGCGATCAAGAAGTTTTTCCATAAGCTAAAACGCAATTGGTATTGGTTTATGATCGTCGGCGTGATTGGAGGCGGTTGCGGCTATTTGTTAACCAAAATAACACCTCCAACATATCAGGTCAACAGCCTGTTTTTAATCAAGAAGAAAGATAACGCACAAGTCCAGTTGGATTTGCCGTTCTCCGGGGCGATGGGGGGAAATATCAACCTCCTGAATCACATTGGTATTTTGACTTCGCATTCGATCAATCAGCAGGTGCTTGAAAACCTGGATTGGTCAACAAGCTGGTACGAGAAGTTGCTTCTTAGAGATGATGAGATGTATGGGAACGAGCCTTTTGAGATCTTATATGATCGAGAAGCCATGAATTTAGAGGGAATCCCAATTCATGTACAGATGCTCGACTCAAGCACTTTTCAGGTTCAGGTAAAAGGCACGAAGATGATTTATGGGAAAGAGGTCGAAATTGAATTTGACCAAAAAGGAAAATTCGGTGAGCTTTTCGCGAACGACTATTTCAATTTTACCCTTTATCCAAAATCGGCTAGGCGCGGCAATCAGTACTTTTTCACCTTCAATAACTTCGATCGGCAGGTGAGAAATTATATGAATAAACTGGTCATTGAAGAGCCTGAGGATAAGGCCGACTTGATTTATCTGTCTTTGATTGACAATGTTCCGCAAAAGGGGGCCGATTACCTCAATGAATTAAGCCGTGTGTATCTGGCCTACGAATTAAGAGAGAAAAACCATACATCAGCAACAACCATTGACTTTATTGATTCGCAGCTCAAAGATGTAATCGATACCCTCCAGGTAGCAGGTAATAAGTTTACCTCTTTCCGGTCACAAAATCAAATTGTGGATATCGGGCAGGAAGGTGGAATTATTGTCCAGAGGCTGGTCGATTTAGATAAGGAACGTTCCATGGCCCAGTCGCATCTGGATTATTACCGGAATTTGCAGAAATACCTGGCCGACACCGAAAAAATGCAGGAAGTAGTTGCTCCATCGGTGGTGGGCATTGTTGATGAATCATTGAACAACCTGGTTACCCAGCTAAGTGATCTTTACCGGCAGCGTGAAGTCTTTTCCTATACTGTTCAGGAAAAAAACCCCAAGCTGATTTTGGTCAACAACCAGATTGAAATGGTAAAGCGAAACTTGCAAGAGAATCTTAAAAACCTGATAAACAATGCTATTGTGCAGATCCAAGGACTTGACCGACGGGTTGAGAGCGTGAATCGTCAGTTGTCGGCTCACCCCAAAACGGAGCAACAAATGATGAACATGCAGCGGATGTATGATCTGAATAATGAGTTGTATACATTCCTCCTGAAAAAGCGGGCCGAAGCTGCGATTACTCATGCCTCCAACGTGTCGGATACAGAGGTGCTGGATGAAGCCAGACCACAGCTTGCTGAGCTGATGGGGCCGTATTTGACCATTAATGTCGCCGGAGGTGTTTTGGCCGGATTGTTCATTCCATTTATGGTGATCATGCTCGCTACCTATTTCTACGACCGCATTAAGTCGGCCGAAGATATTGAAGAGTACACCGATATCCCGGTCATTGGAAACATTGTCAACTCCGGAATTGGGAGCGAGTATTTGGCAGCCATTGATAATCCGCGATCCGCCATTGCAGAATCGTTCCGGGAGTTGCGAACCAACCTGCAGTTTATTCTGCCTCAGGCGAAAAACAAGACCCTAATTATCGGGATTAACTCAGTCATCCCCGGTGAAGGCAAGTCCTTTACATCGGCCAACCTGGCCTCTATGATCGCACTGAACAATAAGCGCGTCCTTTTGGTCGACTGTGATTTGCGCAAACCCAGTTTGCACAACCGGCTAAAATATAAAAACAAGGAAGGTTTAAGTACCTATTTAACGGATTTTAGTTCTTTTGAAGACATTTTCAGACAAACACGGGTCGAAAACCTGCAATTTGTTTCGGCAGGGCCGATTCCTCCTAATCCTTCGGAACTTCTGGAGAATGGGAAGTTTGAAGAACTGATCGAGCGCTGCCGTGAGCTATTTGATTACATTATTTTCGATAACCCGCCTTTGTCGCTGGTTTCCGATGGAATCATTATTGGTCAGAAAGTGGACATTAATTTGTTTGTCACCCGACAAGACTATAGTAAGAAAAATGAAGTAAGATTCATCGACCATGTGAACAAGAAAAAGGCAATGAAGAATGCCGGAATTATCTTGAACGACATTCACTTGTCGAAACACGCGCATGTAGGAGCTTATGGGGCCGATTACAGCCACAGAAAAAATAGTAGTTATTACTACTTTGATTCCAGCCCTAGTTACACTGGATGATTTCTTTACTTAGACAAAACAAGGTGGCTTTCGGGCTGCCTTGTTTTTATTTAGTTTAAAACAGAAGCCGAATTATAACCACTACCACAAAGTAATATGGTTTGTATAACTGAAAAAAAACAGACAGATTTATGATTATTGCCGTTGATTTTGATGGGACCATTGTTGAGCACCGCTACCCAAAAATTGGCAAAGAACTGCCTTTTGCCACCCTGACCCTGAAGAAACTTCAGGAACGGGGACACCGATTGATTTTGTGGACTTACCGAGAAGGGAAGCAGCTGGAAGAAGCCGTGCAGTTTTGCCTCTCAAAAGGGGTGGAATTCTACGCTGTAAATAAAAGTTTTCCCGAAGAGAAGTTTGATCAGAATGCTCCTCGAAAAATCCATGCCGATTTATTTATTGACGACCGAAATATTGGGGGATTGCCCGAGTGGGGTTTAATCTTTCAAATGGTTAATGAAATGTCAGACAGATAATTATTGTTTTT
>SWCA01009051.1_pt1:0-32500 | contig 37287 bp, 29 predicted proteins | sample 4692961 | NCBI WGS metagenome assembly SWCA01 (sample SAMN10267275, study PRJNA491770) | bioreactor metagenome | isolation source: DHS bioreactor inoculated with | place: Japan: off Shimokita Peninsula
TTCTTTAATAGATTTATTTGGATTCCACATGTTAGTATTACTTTTTAAACCCATATTTAATAAATAAATAAATGGTTTATTGCCTGTTTTTCCAGACTAAATAGCAACTTTTAAGATAAACTCTGATAAAGTGATTATCAATATTGTCTATCAGGGGAAACTATGAGCAACAACTTCCAAGAAAAAGTAACATTCATATGGGACTTAGCAGACCTATTACGGGGAGCATACAAACGGAACGAATACCAGAAAGTCATTCTTCCTTTTACTGTTCTTAAAAGATTTGACAGTGTGCTGGAATATTCTAAAAAAGATGTTCTTGACAATTACAATAATTATAAGGATACCATTGGTAATCTGGAACCCATCCTCAGTAGAGCTGCAGTGGATAAGGATGGTAATGAATTAGGGTTTTACAACTATTCCAAATATGATTTCAAATCCCTTATTCAGGACCCGGATCATATTGAAGAGAACCTGATGCATTACCTGGATAGTTTCAGCCCCAACATCCAGGACATATTTGAAAACTTCTACATTAAAAACCATATCAGCCGCCTGTCCAAGGCCAACCTGTTATTTTTACTCATTAAGAAATTCTCAGAATCCCGGGTGGATTTACACCCGGAAAAGGTTTCCAACCATGAGATGGGAACCATATTCGAGGAATTAATACGGAAATTCTCAGAACAATCCAATGAAGAGGCAGGGGAGCACTTCACACCACGGGATGTGGTTAAGTTAATGACCAGTCTTATTTTCATTGAGAATGGTATTCATCTCAATGACCCTAACCTGATTATAAAAATATACGACCCTGCCTGTGGAACCGGGGGAATGCTCACCAGTTGTGAGAATTTCATAAGGGAATTTAACACCACAGCAGACGTGGTTTTATACGGTCAGGAAATCAATCAGGAGATTTATGCTATCTGCAAAGCGGACATGCTCATTAAGGGAGAAATCTCTGATAACATCAAGGGACCCTCCAGTACCTTATCTGAGGACCAGCTTCCAAATGACAGATTCGACTTCATGATCTCCAATCCACCCTACGGCCGTAAATGGGAACAGGATAAAGAAGCCGTGGTAAAAGAAGCAGAAAATGGATTTGAAGGGCGATTCGGAGCAGGACTACCCAGAATTAACGACGGTCAACTGTTATTCCTGGAACACATGCTTTCCAAGATGAAAACAGAGGAAAAATCCAGGATAGCAGTGATCACCAATGGTTCACCACTTTTCACTGGAGACGCCGGATCTGGGGAGAGCAACATCCGGAAATGGATTATTGAAAACGATTACCTGGAAGCCATAATAGGACTTCCAGACCAGTTATTCTACAACACTGGTATCAGGACTTACATCTGGGTCTTGACCAACCAGAAACCAGAAGAACGGAAAGGTAAAATCCAGCTGGTGGATGCCTCCAAGAAGTACATAAAAATGCGGAAGAGCCTGGGAAACAAGAGACACCAGCTCAGTGATGATGATATTGAAAATATTTTAGATCTTTACTGTAAATTCGATGAGAATGATGTGATTAAAGTCTTTGATAAGGAGGACTTCGGCTACACTAAGGTAACTGTGGAAAGACCTTTGCAGTTGAACTTTGAGGTAACCGAAGAAAGGTTGGAGAATTTCTATGCAGTCAATGCCTTCAGTAAGTTAGCAGCAAGCAAGAGTAAAGATCCTGAGACCAAACTCAGGGAAGAAAATGAGGGGAAACAATTACAGGATGAGATCACTCAAGCCCTCAAAAGAATCGAGAAACCATACCAGAACTGGGATGAATTTGAAAAAAGAGTAAAGAAAGCCCTGAAACAATTCCAACTCTCACCCGCGTTTATAAAAAACATTATTATGGCTTTATCAGAGCACGATGACACAGCAGATTATGTAACTAATGCCAAAGGCAACAAGAAACCCGATGGAAAGCTCAGGGACACAGAGAAGATTCCCCTAAAAGAAGATATTGAAGAATACTTCCAGCGGGAAGTCCTGCCCTACTATCCTGATGCATGGATGGACCGTAAGAAGGACAAGATAGGTTATGAGATAAACTTCACCCAATATTTCTATCAGTACCAGCCTCCAAGGCCATTAGAAGAGATTGAAGCAGATATAAAAAAGGTCACAGCTGAGATTCAGGAACTTATTAAGGAGGACTTGGATGAAACTTAAACCTTATCCTCAATATAAACGTTCTAAAGATTTTGGAGTTGTTCCTTCTCACTGGAAAATCAAAAGGATAAAAAATCTCTTTAATGTGTTTAATGGATCAACACCTAATCCTAATGAAGAAAATTGGGAAGGTAATATTGTTTGGACTACTCCCGATGATTTAGGTAAGCTTGAGGGAGCTTATATAATTGATTCTTCAAGAAGAATTACTTCTAAAGGATATCAAAGTTGTGGAACAAATTTAGTTCCTAAAGGGAGTATAATTATTTCATCTCGAGCGCCTATTGGCCATATGGGCATTGCGAGTGTAGATCTATGCACAAATCAGGGATGTAAATCTTTAGTACCTATAATTGAATTTAATAATGAGTATTTTTACTATTTACTTGAATCTAACAAGTCTAATTTGCAGTCTCTAGGGCAAGGTGCAACTTTTACTGAATTAAGCAGTTCTAATCTTAAATCTATGGCAATAATTGAGCCAGTTCTGGAAGAACAAAACCAAATCGCAGAATTTTTAGACAAAAAAATCTCAGAAATCGATTTGACAATTGAAAAAGACACCCGTCTTATTGAACTTTTCAAGGAAAAAAGAACTGCCCTGATAAATCATGTGGTGACTAAGGGCCTGGACCCCACGGTGAAGATGAAGGATTCAGGGGTGGAATGGATCGGTGAGATACCTGAAGAGTGGAATATTAACAGACTTAAATTTTTAACAGCAACGAAAGCCCAGTATGGGGCTAACGAAGAGCCAGAATTTAATGAAAATAAATTTGACTATCGTTATGTTAGAATTACTGATGTAAACAATAATGGTGGTTTGAAAAAAGATTCATTAGCATATCTCAGCAGAGAGAATGCTAGAGGGTTTGTATTAGATGAGGGTGATGTTTTATTTGCTAGAAGTGGCGCAACCGTGGGTAAAGTTTATTATTATTCCTCAAATGATGGGAATTGTTGCTTTGCAGGATACATGATTCGTTATGTGGCAAATGATGAATTACTTGAGCCTCGATTTTTGTTATATTATTCTCTCTCTAAATCTTACAAAGAGTGGATAAAGATTGTTTCAACCCAATCCACAATTGAAAATGTTTCTGCAGAAAAATATGATGAATTAGATATTCCCACACCTAAAATATCACAACAAAGACAAATTGTGAAATTTTTAGATTATGAAATACCCCAAATTGATGAAATAATCTTGAAAATTGAAGAAAAAATATCTCTTCTTGAAGAATACAAAAAATCCCTCATTCACCACGTGGTTACAGGTAAGGTGGATGTCAGGGAGGTGGCAGTGTGAGTACAGACACCACTGAAAAACAATTCCAGAACGATATTATCAATCATCTGGAAAGTACGGGTTATGTTCGTCGAAATAGTATACAGAATTATAATAAGGCAACCTGTTTGGATCCTGAGTTAACTCTCCAGTTTGTTATGGGCACTCAGCCTGATGAATGGGAGAAGTTTAAACGGGTGTATGGTGAGAAAGCCGAAGAGAAGTTCTTCTACCGCCTGGTTAACGAGATTGATAATAAAGGCACCATCCATGTTCTCAGGAATGGATTCCGGGATGCAGGTGCTTATTTTGACATTTTTTACCCCCAACCCAATAACAACCGGAACCCGGACCTTTTTGATAAGTTTTCTTCTAATATTTTCTCAGTTATTGATGAACTGGAGTATCAGGACCGTGAAAGTGGTAACCGCATCGATCTGGTGATTTTCATTAATGGTCTTCCTATTTTGACCATTGAATTGAAGGATAGTTTCAGTCAGGGTGTGGAAAATGCCATGAAACAGTACCAGAATGACCGTGATCCTCGTGAGAAGTTATTCCCGCGCTGTCTGGTTTATTTTGCCATGAGTGACCAGAAGATCTACATGGCCACCAAACTGGCAGGATCACAAACCCGGTTTTTACCCTTCAACAAGGGCCTGGAAAACCCGGAAGTCCGCAAAGACTACAAAACCTGCTACCTCTACAATGACATCCTGCAGGTGAACAAACTCTCCAAGCTCATATCCAACTTCATCTACATAGAAACAGATGAAAAAACCAAGAAAGAAACTCCTATTTTCCCCAGGTACCATCAACTGGACTGTGTGAACCTGCTACTGGGAGACTGCAAGCCTGGGAAGAATTATCTCATAGAACACAGTGCCGGTAGTGGTAAGAGTAAGACCATTGCCTGGCTGGCCCATGGACTCATCAAGAAGTTCAACCCCTGCGATGAACGAGTCTACGATATGGTCATTGTGGTTTCAGACCGGAAAGTGATTGATAAACAATTACAGGAACAAGTTAAAGCCATTGAAAAGAGGAGAGGAACTGTTGAAGTTATTGATAAGGATTCCAAACAGTTAGGTGAAGCCCTCCAGACCGGGAGCAACATCGTGGTTACCACCCTCCACAAATTCCCCTTCATTCTGGAGGAAGTGCGGGACATGGAGCTCCGGAACTATGCAGTTATAATTGATGAAGCACACAGCAGCCAGACTGGGACCCTATCAAGGAAGATGAAACAGATACTCACCACCAACAGCCTGGAAGAAGCTGAACTCCTGGACGATGTGGATGATGATGTGGAGGAAGAACTTTTAAGGGAAATTGAATCCTTCCGTAACCTGCAAAATATCAGCTTCTTTGCCTTCACCGCCACACCCAAGGGTAAAACCCTGGAAATGTTCGGAACCATGAACAAATATGGTGAATTCTGGCCATTTCACAAGTACACCATGGAACAGGCCATAAAAGAAGGTTTCATACTGGATGTTTTAAAGTATTATTTAACTTATCAGACCTATTTCAATCTGGTTAAGACCATTGAGGATGATCCTGAGTTTGAGGAGAGGAAGGCCAAAAGGGTTCTCAGGAAATTCGTGGAGGAACATCGCCATGCCATCCGCCTTAAAACAGAGATCATGGTTGACCACTTCATGAACTCCACCCGAAACAAGATCAAAGGCCAAGCACGGGCCATGCTGGTCACCAGATCCAGATTACATGCAGTACTCTATAAACAGGAATTTGATAAGTACATCAAAAAAAGTGGTTATCCCATCAAGACCCTGGTGGCATTCACCGGTGAGGTTAAGCATGATGAGAAAAGTTACACTGAAAACTCCATGAACGACCTTCCCAAGAACAAAACCATTGAAAACGCCTTTGTGGAGGACCCTTACCGGATTTTAATCGTGGCCAACAAATATCAAACCGGATTTGACCAGCCACTCCTGCACACCATGTACGTGGATAAATCATTAAACGGTGTAGCCGCAGTTCAAACCCTAAGCAGAGTAAACAGGATCGCTGATAAAAAGAGTGACACACTCATCCTGGACTTTGCCAATGAAACAGATACCATTTTAAAATCATTTGAACCATACTACAAGGCCACCTACCTCGAAGAAGGTACGGATCCACATAAGCTGTATGAATTGCAGGATAAACTCCTTGATTATCGGATATTTGACATGGGTGAAGTTGATGAATTTGTCAATGCCTATATGAAGGGTTCCCAGCAGCCAGAACTTCATTACATTTTGGATCAGGTTAAAAAGGAATTTATCGTGCTGGAAGATGAAAGTCAGGTTGGTTTTAAGAAGGCTCTGCGCAGATACCAGAATATTTATTCGTTTTTATCCCAGTTAATGCCCTTCAGTGATGTGAACCTGGAAAAACTCTTTATCTTTAACAAATACTTGATTAAGAAGCTTCCAACCATTAATGGTCCTTTACCTTTCAGTGTTCTTGAGGATGTGGATATGGATTCATACAAGGTAGTGGATAAAGGTGAAGCATATTTTGATTTGAATGGTGGTGAAGGATTAAAACCACCTTCTAGTGGAGATACAGGTTTCAGAGAAGAGGAAAAGGCCAGGTTATCACAGATTATTCATGATCTTAACGATGCATTTGGCACTGACTTCACAGATGATGACCGTGTCTTCCTTGAAAGAGTGAAGGACAATCTCCTGGGGAATGAAGAATTGGTTAAGAAGATGGAGCACAATTCTCCGGAGAATGTGCGGGCAGTTTTTGATAAATATTTCAACCAGGAAATGACTGGACTTTTGAAAAGTAATATGGATTTCTATAAGCGCGTTGTGGATAATGAGAAATTGAGGGATAAATTGAAGGTTGCTTTGTTTGATTTGCTTTATGAGGGCTTTGAGAAAAAATGAAGTTCTATGATGTTAGGTACGTGGATTGACTAAACAGGGTGTCTGATCTAGTGTGAAAATTCACCAACTTTATGACTTTGATTTCAAACACAAACAAGTATTTGGATTTCCCGGATAAAAGTACAATTGAATATTGACTATATATTAAAAATAGGCCTTAAGAATCGGAATATTTATTAATAATGGGATATAATATTTTATTGGCTGATAAAAATGAATATCCCGTTAAATCCCGATTCAAAAGACCCTATTTGGACTCTGTTTGGTAAAGTAATTAAACTTATCGATAGTAGAAGTTTTCAGCAAGAATTGGCTCGAAACAAGCTACAAAGCATAGAACGATATCAAACTATGCTAAAAATAATATTATTAGCATCATATTTTAATTTAGAAGTATCACATGTTCACTCTGAGGTAGAAAACCGTGAAAAGCTCCGGAAATTCCTAAATATAAACAACCCATTAACATTAAAACAAATCAGAGAGGTTTATTCACGAAAAAATGAACAAAAATACCTAGAATTAGCATTAAAAACACTTAACAAACTAGAATTTAAAAAAATACGAGGTCTTAAAACTATTTTACTCGATTCAACCGCGATAATCATTGATTTGAAGTTTAATGGAAAGTATATTTCAAAGCAAACATGCCTTGATAAAGACTACAAAAGAGGCTTTTCTACCTCTAAAGGCCATTATGCAGGCTTTCAGATGACAATAGCAGTAGAACACGAAACATTAAGACCCCTAGCAATACTAATCTATCCAGGTTCACCAAACGACGCAAAAATATTTGACAAAATTATGTATGAACTGAAAAGAAGAAGATTACTCAGAAAAGGACAATTAGTAATTGCAGATAAAGGATTTTATAGTGCCTGCAATTACTTAACCGGAATAAACAAATACAAAATCGTTCCGTTAGTATTTCCAAGGAAAAAACCAACATTAGAAGTGTTAAAAGACAAAATAATCAATCCGTTAGATTATTTTAACTATGAAAATAAATCCGGAACAATATATCAAGAATTACGAAACCGATTATTCGAATTACTTCCTAAATGGGAAGATTCACGCCGAACAAGATGGAAAATCGAGAAAGTATTCGAATTCCTAAAAGAAAATTTAGGCTTAGGACATATACACGCATATACCAAACGATCCGTCTATAAAAAAGCATATCTAAATGTACTTTTACTAGGAATACTAATATCCAATGGCCAAAACGAAATCAAAGAAATTTACACCATGCAAAATTTCACTTAAAACAGACACCCTGTTGACTAAAGTAAAACGGGGGAGATTTGAATGGCATATTTAATGAGAACATCTTCAAGTTTTTTAGGGGAGAATATTGATTTTGAAAGAGAGTCTTATCTAGAAGGTTTTATTTTTGGCAATCCTTTGGTTTTAGCTGTTTCTCAAGATTCTCCAGAAGGATTGGTGCCAGTTTACATTATTGGAAGACAAGACATGCTTAGACTCAAGCTTAGGTCTGGGATAACTGATCTAACATGTTTGATCTGGGATCCAAACATTAATAAATATGAAATCTGGATTTTTGAATTAAAAGTCTATTCAAACAGTACAGATAATGTTAAACAGCTTACAAGTTATATTGATGCTGTTGAAAAAGATATAAACAATGAGTATAGGGCTGATCTAATTCAAAGGGCAAAAAACATGGTTGGTGAGAAATTCATCAATCCTAAAGCTAAAATTAGAGGTGCACTATGTGCTCAATCATTTTCTGATGAGGTGCTTCATGATATTCTGGAAGAAAACTCAAATCGGAACGAAGAAGAAAAAATAGTGGCTGTTAAAATTTTTAGATTTCCAGCAGATAACGAAAATTTTATTTTTGTGGAAAGAATAGTTGGTGAAGAAAAATCTACTACGGGTGGCCCTAGAAATTACTACGCAGATATTCCCCATTGGGAACTTCCTAAACTTGAAAAAGAACTATATAAATTGCTTAAAAATAGGAAAATAAACAATCCGGGAAGATTCGAACAATTAAAAGTGTTTTTACAATTTTTCGTTGATGATCCTTCCTGCAGAGTTTCTCAACAAGAATTAAGAGAAAAATGGGAAGAAAAGGGGTTACCTGGGAAAGATCAGGGCATGTCAGTGTCACAATTTTTAGGTTATAAAAACAGTGGTTCACTTAGACAAATGTTAACATGGACTTTCACAGCTTATATGGACATTAAAGAGGATTATCGGTTGAGAGATTCAAAATATTCGGAAATAATAAGTAAAATACTGAATAAACTTTAAAAAGAGGAGCACAATGATTTTATTGATAAATCAAGAGAAAGAGTTAGAAAAACTAATTGATAAAGCCAAGTTCTCTGAAATGGGTGTTTGGGAAAGGACACATATGGAAGAATGGATTGCCAAGCATCCAGAGATCCTTGGAGAGGAACTACTTACAATTACCACAGAATATGCCGATTATGATAAAACAAGTAAAAGATTAGATATACTTGCCATTGATAGGGAAGGTAAATTAGTAATCATTGAATTAAAGCGTGATACTGCTGAAAAATTTGTTGATTTACAAGCGATTCACTACGCCGCATTCTTTTCTACCCACACATTTGAGGATGTGGTAGATATTCGGGCAGAATTTACCAACAAATCACAAGAAGAAGCAGACATTGAAATTAGGGAATTCATTACAAATGATGAGTTTCAGGATTTAGATGATCAACCTCGAATAATTTTAGTAGCAAACGAATTCAAAGAGGAAACTTTAGCAGCTGTCCTTTGGCTAAGAGATGTAGGTGTTGACATAACATGTGTGAAATTTGAGGCTTATGAAGTAGACGAAAAGATAGTAGTTACACCCAATATTATTGTACCTTTACCCGAAGCTAAACAATTCATGATTTATCGAGAGAAAAAATCCAAACAATCTTCCGAAAAAAGAAGCACCGAAGATTATCATCTCAGAACAGTTCCAGATGATATTAAAGATTTATATGCCAAAATTAGCCAAAATGTTTTAAATTTAGATAATAAAATCAGAGTAAAACCTAAAAAATGGTATATAGCATTTGTATCCAGTGTTTCAAATGCAAATTTCATTTATGCAGAAATATATCAAAAAGACATTAAAATTGTACTCAATTTAAAGAAAGGAGAGCTGAATGATCCAGAATGCATTGCAGAAGATGTCTCAGAAAAAGGCCACCGTGGAAATGGAGATTATAGAATCACTATAAGTCCCGATCATGATCTGAATTACTTTATGACTTTAATTAAACAAGCATACGAGAAATATTCTTAATCAAATTTCTATGAATTGAAAACCACTTAATATGACAGCTGATCTTGTGGTAATTTGTGGATGTGTAGATGGTTTAATGCCTTATAGGGAAACTGGCCTTTCGGGTGAAGATCTAAAACGGTTTGTAGAAGAACAAAGAAGATTGTTTTATGTGGGTATAACACGAACTAGGAAACATTTTACTGCTTTCTAGCTTTTTAAAACTACCGGCTCCACTTTCTTATACAATGGGAATTAAATCCAAATTTGTAAGGGGACAAGCAGAAACAATTGTATCTCATTTCATTCAAGAATTAGGCCCCACATTACCCAAGCGTTATTTGGAAATGAAATATTTAGATGATGTTTACTTTATCTGGTTAATTTTCGTTAAAATAGGGGTTTATCAAACCTCTTTAAATAAAGAAAACATTACCAAAGGAATAAAAATTACTTTACCATCTCTTTATTTTACTTGTTTTATTTGAGATTACAATTCCATATTCAGATTTATATCTGGTAATTGTTCTGGTAATTTGGGTTTTAGTCTTCTCTCCAAAACTTACTTCAACAGGTATTATGCCATCTACCATCTGAAGTAAAAAATCAACACTGTTTTTGGTTCATCAATTTTTGACTGTCCCCTATTTTAAAACCATATAACTTTAAAAAAAAGTCCAACCTTCCTTTTTAATTAATTCTAAAAAAGTAACGTGCTCAACATCATAGTCATCACATATATCTGGAATATAATATGTTTTCTCCTGTAACTGTTTCCTTGTTTCATGGGAAATAACCGTGTATCCATTTTCAATGGCAATAGCAATTACTCATGGATCAGCCCAATCAACTTTCGGTGTCTTTTTAGGCCTAAAATCTGGAAAATTAGTTAACATTTCAGTAACAATACGTGGAGTTTCACCAGTTGGACTGCAGAAAAAGTCTTTTTCCTTACACCATGTAAATAAGTCATCACCACCCACTTCCAACTCATCCCGGACGTGGTACGGGGATGTTAACTGGTCTGCACTGATCAGATCATTAATATTATTCCAAACACCAAAAGTCTCAGGAGGATAATCTTTCCAGCCATCAATTAAGGCACTGGTGTCAATACAATAAACCACCAAGATTAACTCTCCATTTTGGCGATATGTTCCAGTTTGATATTTCCCATGTAACTAGAAAGATCGAGTCTGTTAATCAATTTATTGTGATATGCTTGCAAGACTAATCCTGTGTAATAATCACCATTCCAGCTTTTCACTTTGATATAATAAGGAATTTTGTGTTCTCCATCTTCATCGGATTCACTGGCCCATGTTTCTTTAATCTGTTTATAAATATTCCAAGTTGATTTTCCTAATTTAACCAGGGATATCAGAATTACTTCTCTACTGACTCCAAATTTGTTTCCAAGTGATCTTAAATCCTCATCTTCCCAGTACAAACCTTCATGATTTCTAACCTCATCCATTTCCAGTAATTTAGAAGGAGGAACTAAGAATTTGGCAGCAACTTCATCGCAAAATCTTTCAATCTTTTTATGGCGATCATTCAGGTCACAGACACCACTCGTGCCTGTAATTATATGAGCTAATTCATGAAATATTGAAAAATTCCGGGCTCTGGGATCGTCTCCAGTATTTATTCCAATAACAGGCAGAGGCCGCTGGTCAATGGCATATGCTCTAATTTCCTGGGGAGATATTCCAGTAAATTGGAAGATTAAAATACCTTTGGATTCTAAAATAGTTTTCCAATTATTCAAAGCGGTGTATTTGTCCTTTTTCCATTTTAATTGTTCTTCAATGGTTACGTCTAAATATTCACGTATCTTAAATGCTATGTCTTCAGGATCATCATCAAGAGAACATTCTAAATCAAATTCAGGAAGAGGAATATCTAACTTTTGTGTTAGTTCTAGTGCAATCTCTCTTCTTTCTTGAGCATCTTTAATTTCAAATATTATTTCGGGAAAATTTTCTATATTCCTATCAGGCATGGTACGGTAATCAGAAGGTAAAGGTTCATCTTCAGGAACTTCCTCAGCAAAGAAAAACGCACTGGGGTAATGGTAGATCTTACTCAATTTACTGAGCTGTTTAAAGGTAGGCACATCCTCTCCATTTTCCCAGGAAGTTATAACTTCAGTTTTCTTATCCATCTTTTTGGCGACTTCACTGGCACTGTATCCTGCATTTTTTCGTGCCCACTGCAGAATGTTGTGATTAGTGCCTGTAGCCTTAGGAGTTCGCATAAAAATACCTCATTTATCTTTATAATATTATATGGGGTCTGTTAGTAAATATTAATTTGTATTGTATAAGTAATTAGATTTTATGTTTTTAAAAAGAAGATGGGGAACTGGAACTCAAATTAGATCGGGATTAGATCCATATGGACCCCGGCTATGTGAAAACTACATGACGGAAACTGTTCATCTGGGTCCTGTGGGTTCACAAATTAAAAGAATCTTACTCAGCATGTAACATAGAATAAACAAGATGTCCGACAATTCAACAATAGTTTCCATCCTTGTTTTATTGGAAATCCCTCCGCAACTATTAATCGTAACAATATTAAGAAATGAAGAGCATAGTATATAGTATAAAGATAAATTTAGGGAGATAAAATAATGGACAACAACCAAAAAAACTTTGTTTTGTATATATTGGGAGTAATAGGACTTTTAATTTTGCTTGGAGGAATATTTGGTCTTTATGATTGGAAATATGGTGTAGTTATAGCTTTAGTAATCTGGATAATAGGCGGTGCTTACCGAACGTACTTTGGTGTCCCCTCTAACAGATAGAAATCTAAAATTTTAAATCTATTCTATCCCTTTTTTTTACAAGTAAAAACTAGCAGTAACCCCTGCATTTTACAGTCACATTATTTTCCCTATCCTTTTGATCTAAGTTATTCAAAATAGTTTTTAGAATCATTCTAATAATGAATTTATCATAGCTTTGATAAATTTAGGGTCAGTTTACTTACTATTAAATCTATATTGGCTAATTGTTCTTCCTGCCCATTTTTTGGGTTTAAATGTGTCTTAAAAATATCTTCATCAATATAATAAAAGGATTGGGGAGGTACAAAATTGGGAATTAAATCTTTAAGTTCAACTGGACTTTCAAAAACTTCTAAATCCATAATTTCTATTGCAAACCCCGTTTCTCGATCTTGGAAATAGTTAAAAAATTCATCCTGTTCTATGCCTGCAAAGTTACTCAAATTTTGCCATAATGTTTGGGGATGGTCTTCTATTATTTCACCTATGGTAAATTTACCAATTAATTTTTTAATGGGGTTGGTTGAATAGATATAAGCTGTTGAAACATCATGTCGCTTAAATATTGATTTCCTGAACTCATATCTTTTGTTTTCATTCAGGATCTCACCGACATATTTTGGTTTAATCGAAAGTAAAACGGCCATTAATATCACTTAACGCTTTTATCATGCTATATTTATCTGTTATACATTTGTCATGATATAAATTTTAATCATTATATGTGTTGGATTGGTCAAACTAATCTAAACCAGAAACCATACAAAAAACTGCATAACTAACTGTTCCGTGATTAATTTTGGTATCAAAATTTTTCTTATTCATAGATTTAAAGCCCTAGTGTCCTTATTTTTTTCTCTGATTTTGAATATTGGAAATCCTCATTAACTATAAAAACAGTTATGAAATATATAATATTACTTTTATTTGGATTTGTATATTATAAATTGTAAAACTGCAATAGGTATATTGTAATTTTGCAATACAGTTTATGGTACTAAATAGATGTAATTGGTTCCATGAAAATAATACTATAAAAATTATCACGGCATTTAGAGAACGGGCTGCCAAAAAAACAAGCATTAAGGATGTATCACCGGATTGCAGTTATAGGTCCTGATTTTTATTTTACTTTCCCTGGTCTGTTCTTGGCGGTGATGGTTTAAAACTTAATTTCTGCATATCCTCATGAGGAGTAATGTTATCCTGATTGGGGGTGTATTTCACCTTCGACTTGTACAATTATTGGGGCGATTAAACTATTTTTGTTTTTATTATTAAGAATGTCACAAAACAATTAACGCTTTTGTAACTACTATAACCTAAAAATTAATAGTAACTATTTAATTTTATATTACTTCTCAAATGTTCTAGGGTAAATCATATCAAATTCGAGTATTAATAATAATATCAAGTAACCTGTTTAAATGGTTCTGATTTGAATCTAAAACCAGTTAGAGCATTAAAATTCAATATCATTATCGAGGGATAATAAATGGGGATTTTTGCACTTCTTGAAGATGATGAAAAGGAAAATGTGGAATTCAAGACGTCCCTATCTGAAATAGGCGAGATATTGAAAACAATATCTGCTTTTTCCAATAAAAGAGGTGGAACGATCTTAGTGGGTGTAAATAATGATCGTGATGTTGTTGGGGTCGATATTGGGACAAATACTCTAGAAAGGCTTGCAAATAATATAAGAAGAGAAACTGACCCTAAGATATTCCCCTTCATTGATTACTTTGAACAAGATGATAAAACAGTAATTTCCATTGAAGTCTCAGAAAGCACTTCAAAACCCGTTTTCTACAGAGATAAAGCTTATATAAGGGTTGGAAGGACGAACCAGAAACTTTCTTCAACTGAAATTAGAAACCTGATCACTACTGAACATAGAGTTACCTCCTGGGATGAACAGGCAGTTACCGAAGCAAGTTTCGAAGATGTTGATAGGAACAAATTGACTGATTTTCTAAAACTCGCAGTCCTTAAAAGAAATTTAGATTTAGATCCTAAATCTCCTGTAGAAGAAGCCTTATCCCGGCTTGATCTTCTAAGAGATGGAAAATTAACTAATGCTGCTATTCTACTTTTTGGAAAAAACCCTCAAAAATTTGTTTTACAGGCATTTACGCAATGTGGAAAATTCAAAGGTGTTGACACAGTTGAATTTGAGGATATGCATGATTTTAATGGCACTATCATTGATCAGAGAGATGATGCGTTGCGGTTTGCAGAAAAACATATCCGAAGAAGTGCGAGGATAGAGGGATCAGAGCGTGTTGAAGAGTTTGAATATCCTATTGAATCAATAAGAGAAGCAATTACCAATGCAATCTGCCACAGGGATTACAGAATTAATTCTAATGTTCAACTACGCATATTTGACGACAGAATGGAGATATGGGGTTGTGGACCTCTGCCTGAACCGTTAACAGTGGAAGATCTGAAAAAAACCCATGATTCTATCCGTAGAAATCCTCTAATTGCAGGAGCTCTATTTAAAATTGGATTTATAGAAAGATGGGGAACTGGAACGCAAAGGATCATCAATTTTTGTCTGGAACAGGGTTTACCCGAGCCGCTCTTTGAGATCAAATCAGGAAGCTTAGTTGTAACTCTACGAAAATATAAATATACAGAATCTATGAAACGTGAATTAAGTTTAAGACAACAAAATGCAATGGAGTACTTAATAAAAAATGGAAAGATAACCAATAGGGAGTACCGAGAAATAAATCCTGAAATCAAAGAAGATGCTGCTTTAAATGATCTAAAAGATTTAGTTGATAAAGGCTTAATATCTCTTAAAGCTAGGGGAAGATATTCATATTATGTTTTATGTTAGTGCATAGATCGGGATTAGATCGGGATTAGATCGGGATTAGATCGGGATTAGATCGGGATTAGATCGGGATTAGATCGGGATTAGATCGGGATTAGATCGGGATTAGATCGGGATTAGATCGGGATTAGATCGGCACGAATTTATTGTTTTCTTTAATCATGTGTATTTTCCCAGACATCTTAAAACCCCTATTTTTCAATCTTTTCCAAAGTTTTTCTCCATTATAACGTTAATCTATTCTGGTTTTTATTGTTATTAGATTAATTGCGATGTACAAATCAAAAAAATTCTTATAAAATTAATGAAATTTCCGGCACAAATAAAAATTTTTAATAAAATTGTAATTCATAAATAACTGTGAGAAACAATTAAAAAATTCAACATTTACTCCGGGGGAATGTTTTCCAGGGGTAATTGAATCATTAAACACCAGGGTCACGTTTTTTTCAATTAAAAAAAATGAATCACACGTAAAAAAAGAGGGTGGAAATTATGGATGAAAAAAGTGAAAAGAGCATTAGGGGTGGCTTGAAGAACCTTGATTGGTGGCCGAACCAGTTGAACCTGGACATACTACGCCAGCATTGCGCAAAGTCCAATCCCATGGATGAGGATTTCAACTACGCCCGTGAATTTGAGAGCCTGGACCTGGAGGTTGTGAAGAAGGACCTCCAGGACCTCATGACTGATTCACAGGATTGGTGGCCAGCGGACTTCGGCCACTACGGGCCGCTATTCATCCGTATGGCCTGGCACAGTGCCGGAACCTACCGTATCAGTGATGGTCGGGGAGGGGGCAGTAACGGTAACCAGCGCTTCCCACCCCTTTCCAGCTGGCCAGACAACTGCAACCTGGACAAGGCCCGCCGGTTACTCTGGCCCATCAAACAAAAATACGGCCGGAAAATATCCTGGGCCGACCTCATGATCCTGGCCGGTAACGTGGCCCTGGAATCCATGGGATTTGCAACCTTCGGATTCGGTGGGGGACGTGAAGACATCTGGGAAGCAGAAAAAGACGTGTACTGGGGCTCCGAAACTGAATGGCTCACCGACACCCGACATACCGGTGAACGGGAACTGGAAAAAGCACTGGCAGCCATTGAAATGGGATTGATCTACGTGAACCCGGAAGGACCAGACGGCAAACCAGACCCCATAGCCGCGGCCCATGACATAAGGCAGAGTTTCGCCCGGATGGCCATGAACGATGAGGAAACCGTGGCCCTCATCGCCGGTGGCCATGCTTTCGGAAAAACCCACGGTGCCGGTGACCCGGAGAATGTGGGACCGGAACCAGAAGCCGCCCCCATCGAGGAACAGGGCCTGGGTTGGAAGAACAAACTAGGCACTGGTAAAGGCAACGACACTATCACCGGTGGCCCGGAAGTAATCTGGACCAACACCCCCACCCAGTGGGACAACAACTTCTTCCGGATACTCTTTGAATTTGAATGGGAGCTGGAGAAGAGCCCGGCCGGAGCCTACCAGTGGAAGCCCAAGGGCGAAGCAGGCAAAGATACTGTTCCCGATCCCCACGACCCACAAAAACGCCGCACCCCTGGCATGCTAACCACCGACCTCTCTTTACGGTTAGACCCTGCCTATGAAAAGATCTCCAGGCGCTTCTATGAGAACCCGGAGGAGTTCACCGATGCATTCGCCAGGGCCTGGTTCAAGCTAACCCACCGTGACATGGGACCCAGGACACGCTACCTCGGAGGGGAGGTACCCCAAGAGGATCTCATCTGGCAGGACCCCATCCCCGCAGTTGATCATGAATTAATCAACCAAGAAGACATCACCACCCTTAAGGAATGGATACTATCCACCAATCTCCCAGTAAGGGAGCTGGTTTACACGGCCTGGGCCTCGGCATCCACCTTCCGTGGTTCTGATTTCCGTGGAGGTGCCAACGGTGCCCGCATCCGCCTGGCACCCCAGAAGGATTGGGAGGTTAACCAACCAGACCAGCTAGCCACCGTGCTCAAAATACTTGAAGACATCCAGAAGGAATTTAACCAGGCCCAAACCAGTGACAAGAAGGTCTCCCTGGCTGATCTCATAGTCCTGGCGGGTTGCGCTGGTGTTGAAGAGGCTGCTCGAAATGCAGGACATGATGTAAAGGTACCCTTCACCCCGGGACGTATGGACGCCCTGGAAGAAGAGACCGATGCAGAATCATTTGATGTTCTCGAACCCCTCGCTGATGGATTCAGAAACTATCAAAAAGAAGAAAGCCCACTCAGAGCCGAAGAGTTGCTGGTGGACAAGGCCCAACTTATGACCCTGACCATCCCGGAGATGACGGTTCTCATCGGTGGTATGCGAGTCTTGAATGCCAATTATGAAGGTTCCCAGAATGGTGTCTTCACTGAAAGGCCCGAAGCACTCACCAATGACTTCTTCGTGAACCTGCTGGACATGGAAACCGAATGGAATCCATCCTCAAATGAGGGGGATGTATATGAGGGACGGGACCGGGCAACTGGCAGACTCAAGTGGACCGCCACCCGGGTGGACCTCATCTTCGGTTCCAACTCCGAGCTCCGGGCAGTGGCCGAGGTCTACGCCTGTGAAGACTCCCAGGAGAAGTTCGTCCAGGACTTTATAAAGGCCTGGGACAAGGTCATGACCCTGGACCGTTTCGACCTGACCTAATCATCTAGCCACACCCCATAATTAAACCTAAAATAGGGGATTGATCAGCCATTTAAATACGGGAAAAGGTTACCATGGGGATAAAATTACTTTATCCTCTTTTTTTTTATTTTTTATTTTCTTAGGGGGTTTATAATGCCATATTTAGGTTTAATCTAGGCTGGATCAAAAGAATTCCCCGGAAGGTTTGTGTAATAATTCGACATAAAAATATTTGATAATCTGATTACATATTAGATCATGAAAGGTCCCATGGAAATTATGGACTTTAAAATGTAACAATATTAAATTAAATTATCAGGAGTTAAGAAAATGGCAAAGGAAATCAAACAATTAGTTATAGGAATAACCCGTGAGGGAGATATAGTAGTCAAGAGTGCCCGTGGCAGAATGTATGCGGTTAAAAAATCAGCAGACCTGGAATTCGGTTGTGAAGACCTGTTCAATGATGTGGAAACAGAATTATACGCCACCATCGATACTGAAGCCGAAACCTGGGAATGTACTTCCATTGAATAGATGAATACTGATAAATATATTTAGAAATAACCTAAAAAACCATGGGGCTCCTGCTTTTAGGGTCTGTTTGCTTGATGGGGCCGGTGTAACTTATGGGCTCTGGTTGAAATGAGTTCTGGCTGGATAAAATTATGCATATATGAGATAGGGTCATGGATATAGATACTATGGAACCGGTACCCATAAAATCCCCTCTTGAGGGTGAATGGATGGTCGTAAACAGCCCTGGATCTAAAGTTCCCAGTCATGGTACTCATTCTTTTGCATCAACCTATGCTTTCGACCTCATGCAGGTTGACTGGACCCAAAAACCGGTTAAATTCCACAGAAAAAGTACTCTGGATCATGTTTTAGGCCGGGTGCATTTAAACGACTGTTACTCCTATGGAAAACCTATTTACGCACCTATTTCTGGCAGGGTAGTGGAAGCCCTTGACGGATACCCTGAACGCGACCCTGTGCAGCCACTCCGTGATATTTCATTGGCCTTTAAGAATGCCTGGTTTTTTGATCCCCACAAGCATAGCATCCAGGATATTGCTGGTAATTTCGTTATAATTCAGGGTGACCGAATATGGGATGGAATATGGCTATTTCTGGGGCATATGAAAACTGGTTCGGTAAAAGTAGAAAATGGTGATTTAATCGAACCTGAAGATCTTTTAGGGAATTTGGGTCATTCTGGTAACTCAACCGCCCCTCACCTTCATTTCCAACTCATGGATGGCCCTGATGCAACCACTGCTAAGGGTATCCCCTGTTGTTTTGAGGAATATGAATTATATCAGGATGGACACTGGATCACCGTGGAAAAGGGAATTCCTAAAAATGAGGATAGGATTCGTTTATAAACTTCGATTATTTTTTAATTTTAGTTACCCTTTATATCTGGATCCAGGATAATGTTGAATTTGAAATCAGTTAATTATATATATCATGATTAATAATGTTAAATTGATTATCATGTTTAATCATGGTAAATTAACCATTACAAGTGATGCACATGTTGAAAATAAAAGGAATATACCAACTCCCTGAAGAAGAAGATGGATTCAGAATCTTAATTGATGAATCATGGCCTGAAAACTTATCCCGAGAAGAAGCTCAAGTTGATTTATGGCTTAAAGACGTATCCCCGCCTGATCCTGACCAATTATATGAGGGTGATCTAATGGGCTCAGCTGATGTTAGGGGGGAAAATCCTGGGGAACTCTGGAGGAGAACTGCTATAAAACTTATCAGGGATACTGAAAAAGAGAAAGGAACTGTCACATTTGTATGTTCCACTCTCCAGAGCATAAAACAGTTGCAGTTTTAAAAACACAGGCGTAGTTTAAACCAGTCACATTTTTAAAACACTTCCAGTGAATTCCTCATTTTTTTATCGAGATGGTGTGAAGTTGGTAAGTATGATTACTTATCACTCTCTCTACCTCAACTGCCTTGACCTTCACTCCGCATAGTAACATCTACCAAGGTGTACTGGTGAAGCCCATATGCAGACTAAAAAATTCGTTCTCCTGGACATTGATTACGTCACCCGGAATCAGGAACCGGTTATAAGGTTATTCGGCAAGCTCATGGGAGAAAATGAAGAAGGACACATCATAGTACTGGATAAAAGCTTCAAACCCTACATCTACGTCATTCCTTCTGATCCTCACTGTATCACTGACTGCACACATGAGTTAAGTGAATTAAAACTTATCTCGGTGGAAATGGTCCCCAGGAATGATATGGGGGAACATAAAGAGGTCCTGAAGGTAACCTTCAAGCATCCCCGGGATATTCCCAAACTCAGGGAGAAGATATTGAACTTACCTTCTGTAAAGGAAATCAGAGAACATGATATTCCATTTTACCGCAGATACCTCATAGATAAAGGATTATTTCCCCTTAACGTGGTGGAAGTGCAGGGTAAGGTCTTAAATTCTGCCCAATCTTCACGGAGATCACAGGGATTAAACGGACATGAATCACAAGGGGCAACCGAAGGATCTGAAAATAACAGAACACCAAAGCCATGCATCTTCCAGATGGAAAACCCTCCAAAACCCATGGATTCCAGCCTACCAGAATTCAAGTTTTTAAGTTTTGATATTGAGGTTTACAACCCCCGGGGCATGCCCCAATCAGACCTGGACCCCATTATCTTAATCAGTTTCTCCAGTAACCAGGGCTTCAGGAAAGTCTTATCCACCAAAAATCCCCCAGATTCCTCAGACCCCAATGGCAGCCCCTTAGACTTTGTGGAATTAGTGGATGATGAGAAGGAATTACTGGAGAAATTCGTGGAAACTGTGGAATCAGAAAACCCGGACATCATCCTGGGCTACAATTCAGACTCCTTCGACCTCCCCTACATCCGGGACCGGGCCGCTAAACTGGGGGTGCCTCTCAAGCTGGGAATAGATGGATCCCCACCCAAGTTCACCAGAACAGGTTTCACCAACTCTGCAATGATCAAAGGCCGGATCCACATTGACCTTTACTTCAATGTCCGCCGTTATATGCATCTGGCGCGTCACACCCTGGAACATGTTTACCTGGAACTATGTGGGGAGAAGAAATTGGACATCCCCGGGGATGAAATCCACATCTACTGGGATGAAGGAGGCCGTAGACTGGAAACTCTCTTCCATTACTCCCTCCACGATGCAGTGGCAGTTACCAGGATCGGGGAGAGAATGATACCCCTCAGCACAGAGTTAACCCGTATCGTGGGCCAACCATTATTCGACGTCTCCCGCATGGCTTCTGGAAGGCTGGTTGAATGGTATTTAATCAGAAAATCATTCCAGTACCAAAATCTGGTGCCTAATAAACCCAGCCCATCAGAGGTAACCCAACGGGAAGATATCCATGTGGTGGGAGGATATGTTAAGGAGCCGGTTAAGGGTTTGCATGAGAATATCATCTACTTCGATTTCAGAAGCCTCTACCCCAGCATCATAATATCCAAGAACATTTCCCCGGACAGCTTCACTTATGAAAAAGAGCCCAAAGGAAAAAATTGCCATGTTTCACCAGAAGATGGTTATAAATTTCACAAAGAACCAGTGGGATTCATACCATCGGCTATTGGTCAAATTCTCCAGGATAGAATAAGAATAAAATCCCTCATGAAACAGTCCACGGACCACAGGCAACGTCAGGTTCTGAATGCTCAGCAGGAAGCATTGAAAAGACTGGCCAACACATTTTACGGATTATACAACCACAGCACCTTCCGCTGGTATAGTCTGCAATGTTCAGAATCCATCACTGCCTGGGGAAGAGACTTCTTGAAGAAGACCATGGATGATGCTGAAAAACAGGGATTCAAACCAGTATATGCCGATACTGATGGATTCTTTGCAACCTACCTTGGACCAATAGATGAAGAGACAAATTAGAAATTGCATACCTTGGATCATTCGATGAAGACTTAAATAGAAAATTTATTCGGCTTCTTTTTCCATAGAACTATACTAATAGCATTCACTAAGATTTTCAACTTTTTAAAAAAATGGAGAGTAAAAATATGAAAATCATTGGAATTAATGGAAGTCCCCGGAAGAATTGTAACACCGCAGCCCTGATTGGAAAAGCCCTGGAGGGAGCCCAATCAAGAGGGGTAGAAACCGAACTCATACACCTCTACGACCTGAACTATAAGGGTTGTAAAAGCTGTTTTGCCTGTAAACTAAAAGATGGGAAAAGCTATGGTACCTGTGCTGCCAGAGACGATTTAACCCCAGTTTTGAAAAAGATCGAAGAAACCGATGCCATCATCCTCGGATCTCCCATTTATCTGGGAACTGCCACCGGAGAGATGAGATCCTTCCTAGAACGACTTATCTTCCCCTACCTGGTCTATGACCCTGAAGGATCAACTTTATTTCCCCGGAGAATACCAGTAGGTTTTATTTACACCATGGGTGTGGTTGAGGAACTCATGGAAGAAATAGGCTATCATCAGTATTTTAACACCATAAAAAAACTCACAGAACGCATAATCGGTGAATCAGAATCACTCTATGTCACCGACACCTACCAGTTTGATGATTACACTAAATATGTTTCATCACGCTTCAACCCAGAAGAAAAACTAAAAAAGCGCAGGGAAGTCTTCCCCCAGGACTGTGAAAAGGCCTTCCAGATGGGGGTTAGATTTACCAGCAAATAGATGAAATATCTAGCATTTTTAGTACCCTGGTTGGACATTTATCTGCATCCCCAATGTTCAATGGGATTCAATTACCTCGGAAACTATAAAACCTGATAATGGCCCTTTTTTTATGAATCATTATGAACCATAACCAACATATTAAAATTTAGTTGAGTGAAAGATCATGCCTAAGATTAAACCCTTCCAGACTCATGCCGGGAAATACGATGAATGGTATGATAAGAACCCTCTAATTTACCAGTCAGAACTGGAAGCAGTTAAAGAACTACTACCTAAGGGGGGGAATGGATTGGAGGTTGGTGTGGGCAGTGGACGTTTTGCAGGTACACTTAAAATCAAATTGGGCCTTGACCCCTCCTCTGCAATGGGGAAATTAGCCCGGAAAAGGGGTATTAAATTCATTCAGGGAGTGGCGGAATCTTTACCATTTCCGGACCGGGAATTCGATTTTATTTTAATGGTCACTACCATCTGCTTCCTGGACGACCTTGAAAAAGCACTCCTGGAAGCAAACCGTGTTTTAAAACCAGATGGTTCCATTATAATAGGATTCATAGATGCTGAAAGTCCATTAGGTCATTTCTACCAGGAACATAAAGGGGAAAGCACATTTTACCGGGAAGCCAGATTCTACACGGTAAAAGAAGTCATACTTCACCTGAAAAAGGCACATTTCAATGATTTCCAGTTTAGGCAGACCATATCAAAACCAATGGGGGAGGTAAAGGATAGGGAGCCAGTGAAGGAAGGGCACGGTGAAGGTTCATTTATAGTGGTTAAAGGAGTAAAATTAGTATAATCAATTTATCAGAATTAGTACATAGGTGATAATGAATGGACAGTGTAATCAAAGCTCAAAACCTCACCAAAATCTACGATGACCTCACTGCAGTGGATGGTGTGAGTTTTGAAGTGAAAAAGGGTGAGATATTCGGATTCCTGGGCCCTAATGGTGCGGGTAAAACCACCACCGTCCGGATGCTCACCGGGATAATCAAACCAGACCAGGGTAAATCTGTGATCATGGGCTATGACATCCAGAAGGAATCCTTAAAGGCCAAACAGAACATTGGTGTGGTCCCAGAAACTTCCAATGCCTACGTGGACCTATCAGCCTGGCAGAACATGATCCTCATGTCCGAACTCTACGGAATCCCCCGCAAAATTGCCGAGGAAAGATCCAAAAACCTCCTGGAGAAAATGGGACTCTACCAGCGGAAGGATGACCAGGTGAAGGGATTCTCCAAGGGAATGAAACAGAGACTGATCCTGGCCATGGCCCTGGTTAACGACCCCGAACTCCTCTTTCTGGATGAACCCACCTCTGGTCTGGATGTGCAGAGCACCAGACTCATCCGGAAAATACTCCAGGAATTCCCTCAGAACGGGAAAACCATCTTCCTAACCACTCATAACATGGACGAGGCCAGCCAACTCTCAGACCGGGTGGCCATCATCAACCATGGTAAAATCGCAGCTATAGATCGTCCTGAAAAACTTAAAAATCAGATTAAAAATCTCCACTCAGTGAAGATAAGCTTTGACGATACCGTGAACCTGGAAAACCTCACCGGAATCCCCCACATCAATGACCTGAGAAAGGAGGGGGATAATCTCATAATATCCACCGATAACGTCAGTGACCTCATTACCTCCTTAACCAGCTTTACTGAATCCAGAAACATTAAGATAATGAGTTTGAACACCATGGCCCCCTCTTTGGAAGAGGTTTTCATCCAGCTCACCGGGGAGGATGAATAAACATGTTCAACCTGGACCAGTTCAAACGATCCCTGGGGATTATGAAAAAGGACATACGTATCTATTACCTAAAGGGACCGGTAATTATATTCGGCTTCATGATGCCGTTATTCCTCTTCCTGGCATTTTTTATTGGCAGCCGAAATCTGTCACCAGAATTCCTGATATCTGGTTTAATCGGGATGACCGTGTTTTTCACAGCCACTGCAGTTTCCCCTATAATTGCACCATGGGAAGCCCAGGTGCAGACTCTGGAAAGGCTGATATCCACTCCCATATCCATAACCACCATCATTTTGGGGGATATGATGGCATCCTTCATATTCGGAATCATAATACCCCTGCTACCCATTGGGTTGGGATTACTCATGGGTGTTGGTATAATCCATCCCTTAACCCTCATACTGGGCCTGGTACTGGCAGCAGCGTGTTTCTCCTCATTCGGTCTGATACTCTCTGCCCCACCATCCAACATCCCCTCTAACATTATGATGATCTCATCCCTGGTGAGATTTCCACTGGTGTTCATCAGTGGAATATTCATACCCCTGGAGACCATGCCTCCCTGGGGACAGATCATCGCCCTGTTCTCGCCCCTGACTTACTTCACGGATCTGGTTCGTTACACCCTTCAGGGAACCAGTTATTTCCCGGTTTTATGGGATTTTATAATCCTCCTGGTGTTCACAGTCCTCTTCTTTGCCCTGGCTGTGGGGTTACATAAAAGAACCATGAGTAAGAGGATATAAGGGTCAGAAGTAAGAGGATATATCATAAGTAAGTGGATATAGAGTTGAGGGGGTAATATATCCCATCATCCTTCTTTTTTTCCCATCATCCTCCTTTTTAGAGGATTAAGAAGATCCATAATCAATAAGATCAAAATATCAGGATAATCTACGATATAAATCCAGATAACATGGGGTTATTAAAATAAGATATGAGTGCAGGGGAAGGGATTCGAACCCTTGAAGGCCTACACCAATAGGCCCTGAACCTATCCCCGTTGACCGCTTGGGTACCCCTGCAATATAACCAGATGGTTGGTCATGTTATATCAATTTAACCCTTTTTGGGGTAGATGATCTTCACACACTTAGTTTTAAAGGGAAACTCCTTAAATGTGATAAGTTCATTATTCCGATTTTTAAAAGCTTTTTTACTAAAAATGGGGGGCATAGATTTAATGCATTTATTAACATAGATTTAATGCATATTAAAGATTCAAAATAATCCTAAAATGAGTGCAGGGGAAGGGATTCGAACCCTTGAAGGCCTACGCCAGAGGATCTTGAGTCCACCCCCTTTGTCCACTCGGGTACCCCTGCCTGATCTTAATAGGTTGAAGATTGCATATTAATTTAACTTTTAAGGGTGAATGATGAAAACTGGATTTAGTATGAATCTTAAAGATTCAAATGATTTTAAAATAATAGAAAATCTAAACGGGCCCGACGGGAGTTGAACCCGCGGCCACCTGGTTAAAAGCCAGGCGCTCTCCCAGACTGAGCTACGGGCCCTTTAGAACAATTTACCCTGGAATTAAATCATAATTATGGGTTTCCAAATCCCACATTCCAACAGGGAAGTAATGGATTTGTTAAGCTAGTATTTCAAGGTATTTAAATATTTTGGTTGAGATTCTATGGCATTGACACAGTAACCTTCTGTGAAAACTAATATTTCCCTATCTAATCAAAAAATGGATACATATCAACCATTTTTTATTAAGGTAAAAGCCATTTCAATAAAAATAGACTATGGTAGGATTGGCAAAGGAGGGGAAAATTTAGGGGGTTAATATTTTTTGGTAAGTATCCCACAACTTATCCGCTAACTCCTAAAATTTCTCTCCCTAAACATATTATGATCTATTCTCCTATTTATATTATATCATAATATTGTATGTGAAGTGATTAAACTCATGTTGAGTGGTTCGTTCTGTTTGAATTTCTATATTTCTTGGTAGATCTAAACTGGAAATAATCCTCATATACTGGGCATAGGGCTTTTAATCTTAACATCCGGTAACCGGAACTCACAACCTGTCTTTTGTGATTCTCCTACATCATAAACTGGAAGATTTCAAATCATTCACCCGGTTTTTTTGGCAGGAGTTGTTGGGGGTGCTGATGCTAATAGAGTATATTGATAGAAAACCTCTAAAAAGCGAACTCACAAACCAGGCAGCGGTGGTCCTTTTCGTATGGGTCCAGGTCCACTTTATCCATCACCCTGAATCCATGTTCTTTTAACCGGGATGCTTCCTCACGGAATATTTTCCTTGGTTTACGGGTTACATCAATGCTCCGGGCCTTGATCATGATCATACCCTGACCCTCATCATCCATGAACATCCGCATGTTATCCATGAATATATCAGTCTGGTTGGGCTGAGCCACATCAGAATAAACCAGGTCCACCTTCTCCAGCAATCCCCGGTAATTGGCAGGTTTACTGGCATCATCCAACAGGGGGGTCATGTTTTTTCGTCCCCTGCAAACCGTTAATAACTCTCTCATCATACGTGGGGCGAACTCCACACAGTAGATCACACCATCGGTGAGGATATCTGAGATATGGGATGGGGTGGTACCGGCAGAAGCACCTAAATACAAAACATGGGAATCTTCTTTAACTGGGAAAGTTTCCAATCCCTTCAAGAGGGCAGCTCCCAGTTTTGAACGACGAGGATCCCACAGGCGAAACTCAACATCTTCATAATCCACCAGTTTCTCCCCGTAAACCTTCACTCCAGGGTTGAGGTTGCAGGTGGCCAGGTGACCGTCCAGTTTATACACGCCACGGATTTCATCTCCAGATTCCAGTTTAAACTCCATTTTACATGTTCCTATAATTAGTTTATAAAAATAAGTCTGCTCTTAGGTTTACCTTGTGAGTTGACAACATATTAAATTTTCCAGTACTCCAGTGGATAATTCCACTATTTTAGCAATACCCATATTTTAGTAGTAATAATTCTCCTGAACTCCCTGATAATCCTGCTGGAAGTAGGGTGGGTTCCAGTAAGCCCTGGGCCAGTTCCGGTAGAGGAAATATAAAATAATCATCCCGGCCACAATCAGGAGGAAGGCTGCCACACCAATGTTGGGGTGGGGTGTTGATGAGACCAGGGCACTGTTCTGCTGATTTATATTGCTCAGCATCTGCATACCATATGCTAACAGGTTGTTGAGCATGTGGCCGATGATGGGGATGATGAGGGTTCCGGTTTTAATGTAGAGGATGCACATCACCATGCCGAAGACAAAGGCCCCGATGAAATCCGCGTGCAGCAATCCAAAGATGATTGAAGAGGTCAGTATTGCCTTTTTCAAACCCAACTTGAAGGTGAACCGGTGCAGCATCACTCCTCTGAAGAGTAACTCCTCCACAATGGGGGCGGCAATCACTCCTGTTAAAAAATCCAGTAAGTTCATGAATGGGGCTAGTGGAGTGTCCTGTGGTGTGTAAAACAGGCTGGTGCGTGGTATTTCCCCTAAAATCCCCGGGTCAATGGTTGATATTATGAAGTGGGTTAGTTCATTCATGCCCAGGGAGAAAAGGATCACTGCAAAGACAATGGTCAGGAGGAAGAGCCAGTTGTAATTTATGGGTATGTGGCCAATGAATCTGGAGTAGTCCAGGTTAATTTTCCGGAAGTTTCTGAGCATCCAGTAGGATATGAGAGCATAGAACAACAAACCGTAGGCAACTGACCATTCAGCACCTTTCAGTAGGCTGTGGGATGCCAGTATGAGTCCGGTCATTACTATAAAAAATAGAATGATCCATAAAACCAGATATCTTATTTTCACTCCCTGGAAGGTGGATTCATTGACCATGTTCCCCTATTTACAATCAAGTAATATAAATATATATGATTAGATTATTCCGGTAGCGTTTTATGTAAAGTAGGTGTTTTATCTAAAAATTTTTATTATGATATTGGGCTAAATTCTCAGTGGATCCCCACCCGCCGGGAAAACTGGATGGTGTAAACTGCCAGTATAATTGAAAAGATACTGGATATTATGGATAGTATAACCACGACCTCTACTATTTATCACACCTTTTTAAGATTTAATAAATGGAACCACCAATAAACCAACTTACACATCAGCAGATCAACTCATTCACACCATAGTTTTGATGTATTACCAATGATTCACATTTGTCATTTTCTGTATAATAAGGATAACCACCCTCCATCAATACTGGTAATCACCCTTCTTAAAACGGAACTTATCCTTTTTCTTCTTCCGTTTTTTGTCCGTTTTCTTCTTGGATTTCTCCGTCCGTTTAGGGAAGGGATGTTCTTTGGTTATCTCTTCCAGGCGCTTCTGGAAACCCTCCTTCACTTCTGGGTCGTATTCTCCGGAAAAGTAATCCTTACGCACTGCCAGAGAGATCTTACCCGCCAGTGCCCGGGACACCTTACCCCGAATCCACCACCGGGAACCCCGGACATCGGGATGCTGGTAGATCAAACCATGTTTAGGTGGGCGTTCACCAGTTTTCAAGTGACGGAACAAGGCCTTCTCCGCACCCAAAATCTGAACAGTGCTGGACGGTAAAAGGGCCAGACGTTTAATACCACCGGTGTGTGCTATTAGTTTAGCCCCCAGAGATGCACCCACCAGATCACGCAGGTTAGGGGCCATCTCTTCCATCTTCACATCAACATAATCGGTGGTGGACTTCTTGGATTGTTGAAGGGACTGTATGGTCCTGGCAAAACCCTGGATCACCTCCAAATCAGAGGGGGATAAATCAGCACCCAGGCTCAGCTCCATGGTTTCGTTGGAAGTTTCACCCAGGGCACCGGACTCTATAATGGTGTCACGGTCCCCGTATTGGGCCACCAGCTCTACGTAACGGCCATGATCCCGCACATCATCCATTTCTGGGAAGTGCACTGGATACCATTCCCGGATCCTTTCCACCAGTTTAACTTCAGCTTCCTCCAGCTCCTCAATGGCATGGATGGCCTGTATAAGTAGAAGATCACCTGAATGGGAGGCTTCCTTCAACCTCCTCTCCGTAACCTGAAAGGCTAAATCCCGTTTCACACTCCACAAATCATCTGCTGAATCCAGAAAACCAGCCTCATGGAGAACCTCTCCCAGATTACTCCGCAAGTAATCCCCACCTTTACTGGGGATTTGATAGGTAAATTTAGAATGATATTTAAGGTCCTGATAGTGATAACTGCTCCGTGAAGTTTCAATAATGATCTCATCACACTTTTTACCCACTTTTTCCAGGAGAATCTTCTCCTCAGGGGTTAATTCCTTCTCCTCCATTTGGAACCATTTTTCCAGGAGTTCCGGGTGTGGGAAAAGTTCATAATCCATTAGGTTAAAATCTTTATCCAAGACTAAGAAGCCTGCAAAACAACCAACTACATAACACTTCATAGACTTTAATCTGTACTTGAAAGAATTTAAACCTTCTAAACTTAAGGTGTAATCATGCTGGAAACTGAAATATGCCAGATGAAAATGAGAAACCCCACCGCACTGGCAGCGGGGGTTCTGGGAAGCACGGCAGCATCCCTTAACTGGGCAGCTAGAAGCGGAGCCGGGGCAGTGGTAACCAAATCCTTTGGAACAGAGCCTAACAAAGGTTATCCCAACCCCACCACCGTGGAGGTGGAGGGTGGTATAATCAATGCCATCGGCTTATCCAACCCTGGAGTGGAATCAATCCAAGCAGAACTGAAAAAACTGGAAGGCAATGTTCCCCAGATAGCATCAGTCTATGGTTCCACACCAGAAGAATTTGCCTCTGTAGCAAGTCAGGTGGAAAACCTGGTGGATGCCCTGGAACTCAATGTATCCTGCCCCCATGCCATGGAAGGATGCGGAGCATCAATAGGCCAGGATCCAGAGTTAACCCACCAGTTTGTGAAGGCAGTTAAAAAAAGAGTTAAGATCCCGGTGATTGCCAAGCTAACACCCAACGTAACGGACATAGTGGAGATTGCCCAGGCTGCTGAAAGTGCCGGTGCCGATGCACTGACTCTCATAAACTCCCTGGGTCCGGGAATGAGGATCGACCTGGAAACTGCCCATCCCATACTCTCCCACCGTTTCGGGGGAATGTCCGGACCAGCCATAAAGCCCATAGCCCTGCGCTGCGTGTACCAGACATACCAGAACGTTAAAATACCCATAATAGGTGTGGGTGGTGTAACCAACCATCAGGACCTGGTGGAATTCCTATACTCTGGAGCCAGATGCGTTCAGATCGGAACCGCAGTCATGTACCATGGACTTGAAGTCTTCCAGGAGATAGCCACAGGACTGGAGAAATTCATGAATGAAAAGAACTACCAAACTGTGGAGGAGATGGTGGGACTGGCCCACCAGTAATAGGAAGGTGTAAAACACATGTTAAAAACGAATACTCCTCATGTCCCCCAGGTAATCCCAATTAAGCGGATAGTTGAGGAAACACCCACAGTGAAAACTTTCTACTTCCCCTGGGAATTCACCAGGGGTAATCTTTTATCCCCGGGGCAATTCATGATGGTCTGGAACTTCCAGGATGAAAAACCAATGTCCATTTCCAGCATCGACCCAGTCAATGAAGAGATTGGTATTTCAGTGAAAATGGTGGGCCCCTTCACCCAGTCACTCCACAAACTCCAGGAAAATGATCAGCTTGGCTTAAGAGGGCCATATGGTAGTGGGTTTGAGATTGCCGGCTCCCGGGTCCTGGCAGTGGGTGGAGGTATTGGGATGGCACCAGTAGCTGCCTTCACTGAAGAATCATCCCGCCGGGGGGTACCGGTGGATGTCATAACCGCTGCCACCACCCAGAGGGAAATACTCTTCCCAGAACGCCTGGAAAAGGCAGGTGCCAATGTATTCCCAACCACTGATGATGGAAGCCATGGTTTCTGCGGATTCGCCACCGAACTGGCGGAGAAACTACTAAAAGAAAATAAATATGACATGGTGGTGGCCTGCGGCCCGGAGATAATGATGAAAAAACTATCCCTAATCACCGAAGAACACCAGATACCATCCCAGTTTTCCCTGGAACGGTACATGAAATGTGCCCTGGGAATCTGTGGACAGTGCTGTGTGGATGATGTGGGCTGGAGGATCTGTGTAGAAGGACCGGTATTCTGGGGAGACCAGCTAAAACTCATATCCGAATTTGGAGAATACCACCGGGATGCATCTGGGGTTAAACATCATTATTAACCAAGGATTAATAAATAAGAATATAATTGCCCATCCATGGGAAATCCTTTAAAATAAAAAAAAATCTTAGGTGAGGTAGGGAGTTTGCAGTAGCCTTGGGGTGGTTAAGGGAGTTTTTATTAAGGTTGTAGGGGTTATTTAGTCATGTTTCAATATGAATACGTGTTAAACTTTTTATGGATGAGGAACTTCGATGATTTATAAAATAAAGGGAACCCTCACTTCAGCCTTGTTTGTGGTTGCGGTTCTCCTGGTCCTGTCACTTTTAGTATTAACCCCTATGCTGAGTATGATAATACTGGCTGGGGTTTTCGCCTATGCAGTACGCCCCATAGCCCGGAGGCTGGAACCATTCCTCCGTTACCAGTCCCTGGCCATAATGGTGGCCATGGTGGTGGTGATACTGCCCCTGATCATCATTGTTATCTACTGTATAGATGCACTCATACAGTCTGCCCCGGCTATTATAAGTGCAGTAAAGGCCACTAACATGGGAAATGTAACTACCAGTTCCATCCAGAGTTCACCACAGTTCACCCAGTACTTCCCCACCAGCCTCTATCCTTACCTAGGATCAGCAACCGGGATGGTGGAAACAGTAGTATCGGACATATTAAGGGGTGTTGCATCCTACATGGTGGGTCTGGTTCAATCCCTCCCTAACCTGGCTCTGGAACTATTCGTTTTCTTTGCAGCCACTTTTTACCTCGCCCGGGATGGGGATCGGTTATGGTCCTACGTGGACATGGCCATACCCCACGAGAGGAAGGGATTCTTCCAGAACCTCTTCCGGGAGACGGACAACGTCCTGAAGAGCATCTTCTACGGACACTTCCTTACTGCCATGCTGGTGGGAGTTATCTCCGGG
>SWCA01008771.1_pt2 | contig 37251 bp, 37 predicted proteins | sample 4692961 | NCBI WGS metagenome assembly SWCA01 (sample SAMN10267275, study PRJNA491770) | bioreactor metagenome | isolation source: DHS bioreactor inoculated with | place: Japan: off Shimokita Peninsula
ACAAAATCATAGTCATAAGGAGGATACCAATGGATCTTAATGATTTTTTAATGTATTTGAACAGTGGTGAAGCTATTGAAGGTGGATCGAAAATGCATCAAATGATGCATGAACTTTCACAAGAGGCATTAAAACTGACAGCTGAATTGAATGGACATTATCACACACCTAAAGAAATTCGAGCGTTATTTTTCAAGCTGACTGGAAAGCCAGTAGAGGATACCCTTTCCATATTCCCTCCTTTTTATACGGATTGCGGTAAAAATATTTCTGTGGGAAAGAATGTTTTCATCAATTCAGGTTGTCGTTTTCAGGATCAGGGAGGTATTACAATTGGAGATGGCGCCCTTATTGGACACAATGTTGTGCTGGCCACCCTTAATCATGATGAGATTCCTCAAAAACGAAGTATGATGCATCCAGCACCTATTGTAATTGGTAAAAATGTTTGGATTGGAGCAAATTCCACTGTTGTTCCCGGTGTGACTATTGGTGATGGTGCTATCATTGCAGCTGGTGCAGTTGTTACCAAAGATGTACCTGATAATGTTATTGTGGGTGGCGTGCCTGCGCAAATTATTAAAAAAATCGAAATTGATCAACCTAAAATAGAATAAGTGATTCTATATAGCAAAGAGGAACTGCTGACACATCAAAAATATTAACAATGATAGACTGGATATAAGTAAATCAAATGATAATGAAAAATACGATTATTTTGAGAGACATTTCCTACCGTTTGTTAGCAAACAGATGAAATGGGGAAAATAATTTGGATTTTCAGGAAGGATGATAGGTGATGAAAAAACAAACAGCAGGCAGAGATGCCCTTGGGTCATTTGCACCCAAATTTGCTGAATTAAACGACGATGTGCTTTTTGGGCAAGTTTGGTCACGCCAAGAAGAATTATCATTAAGAGATCGCAGTATAATTACTGTAACTGCACTGATAACAAAAGGGATAGTTGATAATTCTTTAAAATATCATATCATCAATGCAAAAAATCATGGGGTTAGTGCTGAAGAAATGTCGGAAATTATCACACATCTTGCGTTTTATATAGGATGGCCGAATGCATGGGCAGCATTTACTTTAGCAAAAGAAGTATATGATGAAGAATTAATGAAATAAATAATGAGAGGAGTGTATATTATATGGAAAGAAAAGAATTAGAAAAAGTGTCTGATTTCTCATTGGGTGAAGAAAATATAGCATTCGCCTCATATTTTATTGGGAAGAGTTACTTAAGTCTTTTAAATAATAAGGAAGTAGGAATTTATAATGTGACCTTTGAACCAGGATGCCGTAACAATTGGCATATTCATCATGGGTGTGGACAGATTTTGATTTGTGTAGGTGGGCATGGTTGGTATCAAGAGTTTGGAAAACCTGCACAGAAATTAAAAAGCGGGGATGTAGTGTATATAGCACCGGAAATTAAACATTGGCATGGAGCCGTGAAGGATGAAGCCTTTGCACATTTATCACTATCTGCTGCCGTTGAAGGCTCAAGCAATGAATGGTGTGAACCAGTGAACGATGATGAGTATAACAAATTAAAATAAGAAAGAGTATGCCATAGAGATATATTATAGGGTAGAAATAAAAGAAGATATTATTATAATGATTAAAAGATAGAATAAATTACTTATGAGGAGTGGTTGCTATGCAAGATAAAAATTTAGTTGTATATTATTCTCACTCAGGAAACACAAAAAAAATTGCTGAAATAATACACAATAAAGTTGGCGGAGATATTATCGAAATAGAAGCTAAAGAAGCATATTCTAAGGACTATAATACAGTTGTAGAACAAGCGAAGAAAGAAATTACTTCAGGCTATATGCCTGAATTGAAAATCGATATTGAAGATATTATTTCTTACAACAATATTTTTATTGGTTCACCAAATTGGTGGAATACAGTAGCTTCACCAATAAGAACATTTTTATCACAACATGATTTTTCAGATAAAGCTGTTATACCATTTTGCACTCATGGAGGTGGGGGGAAAGGTAAAGTATTTAGTGACATAGCAAAAGAGTGCAGCAACTCAACCGTAAAAAAAGGTTTTGAGATATACTGTGATGGAGGTAATAAAGCTGAAAAAATGATTATAGACTGGCTAAAGGAGATAGGCTTGTAACAAGAAAATGAAATTTTAGTTATTAGTTACTTAAAAGAAAGTACTACAATAACAGATAAAAAAGCAACAGAAGTAATAAATTTAGGAGAAGAGGATGCTAAAAAGCTATTAAGAAACAGGACTGAAAAGAATATCCTTAAAATCAATCGATGGAAAACGTAGCAGATACTATATATTAAAGAATTAAATATAATATATACGGATAATGGGAAATAGGCTAGTTTTAAAATTTTTTAAAACTAGCCTATTTCTATGCCATGGCTTATATCTATTTTAAACAGCTCTATGATATCGAGAGAAATTTCAATGACACCTAATGTAATATCCATAAAACCTACTAATAATTCTTCCATAATCTGAGCTCCTAAAATAGATTATAGAAAAGTATACATATTATTTTATAAATATAAAAGTACGTGTTCTAATGAGATGTTCTAAATAATCAATTTATTTATATTGGGAAAAATGGTATAATATTACTAAAAATTTACTACCATTCTAAGAACTAATGAAAAGGAGAATTATTAAGATGGGGAAATACAAAAATATTTCATGGAAAGCTATATTGCCAGGAATTTTTCTTATTATAATTATGTTAGGATTATGGCTACCGAAAGGTCAATTTAGTATTGAAACAATTTAAAATATTTTTGTTATAATCCTATGAACGTGAAAAATATTGGCTTTTGTAATAGATTTACAAACTAAAATGATATAATAAAATTAAACGACATATTCTGAAAATAGACTTTTTATAAAACTACAAATAAAGGGGGACTTTAATTTGGAGAATAAAGAAAATTTGCTACTATTTAAAGAATTGTTTGAAGAAGGATTTTATAATACCAAATCTAAACTTAAAACAAGAAAGTTCAGGAATTTTTATATAGATACCGAGTTGATACGAGATTCAATTGCGGGGCCATTTTATAGTATATATATGAAAGGCAATTGTGACTATGTTTTCAATGGAAATCATGAGAACTTTAAAAGAATAAAAAATTGTGAAGATTACCTAACTTGGTGTCTTGAGATTATTGCGCATTATAAGAATAAAGTAAATGAAGAAAAGGCTTTTGATGAGAAGGAGGAAAAAGATAAACAGGTGTTATTATCTCAAATAGAATTAATGAAGAGAATGTCTTATATGGCCTTTGATATACAAAAGGATAGATTTGATATAAATACAACCACATAGAGCCAACAGGCTCTTTTTTCATGATACGAATTATGCTAATTTTTCTTTTCTTAAATACGATAATTCATTTCTCCTTTACATACAATCCGTTTACCTACTTCTTTAGAATAAAAATCTGCCTTGTTTTTTAGTAAGTTTACAAATTTGTGACATTTGTTTATTTCTCTGAGAAAAATTCCATTTATAATGAAAGCAGAAAAAATGTTTGATGTATTTTTTCGGAAAGTCAAAAGATATAGGAGGGAAAGTATGAAAGGAAAAGTGTTGAGTGTACTAATTATAAGTGGAATTATTTTGATAGTAGGAGGGGTAAATACATGGGGGAAAGAAGATAGATTTAAAATAATTGAAAATGACATAGAAGCTCAGCCAGAATTTAAGATGGAAAAAATAAAGGGACAAAAAATCATAGGGAATTTTCAAGAAGATGGATTTATAGTGCAGGAAGAAGTATCTTTCAAGGAGGAAGAGCCTTTAAAAGAGATTTTGATAAAAGGTCTTAAAAATCATGATGATCAATCCATAGATGTGTCGGGCTTGAATATAAAATCAATATGGAATATGAAAGAATCTAATGGATGTTTATATTTTACTGCAAAGAAAAATAATACGTCCAGAAAGGACACGGCTTATGAAATTAATATAAAAAATAAAGAAATAAGAGATCTTTCTAGTTATATTGAAGAAAATGAAGTATTTTATCAGGATGATGAAGAAAAAAATTTTATTTTAGTAAATCGAAGGGCAGGAAAAATAAGAAGCCTTAACAAGCATTTTAAAGAGATGCAAAATTTTCAGTTGCCAATCAAAAAAGGGGAAAAGGATATGTATTATGAGAATAATATAAGAGCTATCAAAGCAGAGGGCATGAATATAACGAAAGTATACTTTGAAAGAGAGCAAATAAAAAAAGATGGATATATGGGATTAGATGAAATACTTTCAAAGCAAACGTATGTTTATGATGCAAACTTAGGTATCGAAAGGATATTACCTTTTAAAGAAACAATTCTTAGTTTCGTAGCAGAGAGAAGGGGACGTATTTTTATTGAAGAGAAAGTAGATGACAATGTTTATCTTACCCAAAAGGATGAAAGGGGAAGAACCTTAAATAAGGAATTTTTATACAATATGAAAAAGGGATATTTAAGAAGGGAAGTAGACATATCTCCCAATGGAGAATTTGCAGTGATGAATTTTATAAGAACTTTTGAAAAGGATAACAAAGAAGAAGTAGATCGAATTCAAGAATTATATTTGATTGATATGAAAAATCATAAAAAAATTAAATTAATGGCTTTTGAAGAAGGAGAAGGGAATATAAACGGTACAATTTGGAGTAAAAATAGTAAAAAATTAGGAATAAATTCAAGGGATATTGCTAGACAAGGGCAGTATTGCATTCTTAAAATAGACGAGATAATATAAGAATAAGATTATTTTTTAACTGAGCTAGGGAGGGGGAGGCATGGCAAGAAAAATTTTAGTGGTGGATGATGAAAAAAGTATAGTACAAGCTCTTTGCTATGCCCTTAAAAAAGAGGGATACGATGTACAAACAGCTTTTGATGGGATAGAAGCACTGAAGTTGTATGAAGCATTTAAGCCAGATATGATTATACTAGATGTTATGATGCCTCGGCTTAATGGATATGATTTTTGTAAAAGAATTATGGGAGAGAAAGTGTGGATTTTAATGGTAACAGCTAAAACGGATATAATAGATAAGGTTGTAGGCCTTGAATTAGGAGCAGATGATTATATAACAAAGCCTTTTGATATACGAGAATTACTAGCTAGAGTCAAATCTGGTATGCGCAGAATGGATAAAAGTATGGAAGAGATGAAAATGAATATTTCTATTAAAATCGGTACATTAGAGCTTATTTATGAAAATCGCCAAGCTATATTAAAGAATGAAGATATGGAGCTAACACCAAAGGAATTTTTACTTTTATATAAACTGTTAGATAATCCTAATAGAGTATATTCAAGAGATGAACTATTAGATGAAGTATGGGGAATAGAATATATTGGAGGGACCCGTACAGTAGATACCCATATTCAAAGATTAAGAAAAAAACTAGGAAAACAACATGAAAAACTTATTTATACAGTACATGGGATAGGTTATAAGGGTAGGACTGATATTTGATGAAATTTGGAATAAAGTTCAAAATTATGGGATTTATTTTATTCTTGTTACTTTTTACTATGTTTTTTTTAGGATTCTTTGTGATCCAAGGAGAAACAGAATATGAAGCTACTAGAATAGAGGAATTTTTAGGGTATGAAAAAAACAATATAGAGAAAGAGTTTTATTTAGATTTCAAAAATAGATATGACGAAATGGATGAAGATATGGGTTCTTTTGGAGATTATATCTATCATAAATATTATTTTAAAAATCCTAAAGCAATCGTGTATGATCTTAAAGGCAATCCTCTGGTGGATACCAATTATACACAGGTACAGGTTGTAAAGAGAAACAGCAAAGAAATTATCAATACGATTAAAAAAGATAAGATATTATATACCATAAGAAAAGATAAGATTTACTATTATTTTCCGTTAAAAAAAGAGAAAGTAGTCAAAGGATTTGTTGAATTTGTATATAGGAATACAGCCTTGGGCGCTTTAAGAAAAAATACCCAAAAATTATTTATAGGGTTTGGTTTAATATCTCTTATTTTAGGAATTGGTATGGCTTATTTATATTTTTCAAAGTTGGTAAGAGATATTTCAAACTTAAATAGATGGATTAAAGGCATAGCAACTGGAAAAAAGGAAAAGTTAACTTCTCTCAAGAGACAAGATGAAATAGGAGAATTAAGTGAAGGAATTATTGAAATGAGTAGAGCAATTCAAAGTAGTATGGATGCCCTTCATAAGGAAAAATCAAATTTAAAGTTAGCAGTAATAAAATTGGAGCAAATGACAAAAGAACAAAGAGAATTTTTGGGGACTGTAACCCATGAATTTAAAACGCCATTGACGTCTATAAGAGCTTATGGAGATTTACTTACCTTATATGAAGATATGGATTTATCAAAGGAAGCAGGAGAGAATATTGTACAGCAATCGGATAGACTAGTTGCCATGGTAGATAAAATTCTTAATTTATCTTATCAAGAAAAATATGATTTTGAGATGGAATTCAAAATTTTGGATATTAAATGTATTTTAGAAGAAATATGTTTCATGATGGAAGCTAAAGCTAAAAAACATAACATATCGATAAAAAAACAACTTTATTCAATGAAAATACAGGGGGATGAAAATATGATGAGGCATATTTTTATCAATCTAATAGATAACGGAATCAAATATAATCATGATTTTGGAAATATTTTCATAAAAAACTGGGAAGATGAACATGCTATTTTTATTGAAATAAAGGATACTGGGATTGGTATTTCTATGGAGCATCAAAAAAAGATATTTGAACCTTTTTACAGAGTAGACAAAGAGAATATTACCGGTAGGGGAGGAACAGGACTCGGATTAGCTTTAGTTAAAAAGTTTATTAAAAGACAAAAAGGGACTATCCATCTCTATTCTTCAAAGGAAGAAGGAAGTGTTTTTACAATCAAATTTAAAAAAATATAGAAATAACTTAGGTCTTTCGGAAAGATCATGTACATATGGTTATTCGTAATGAAGCCATGAAGTAAGTTTATACTAGAAACTTAATGGGTTTATAATTAAGATAAACTGTTTCTTTATTAGATGCAAAATACAAATTAGGATGAATTTTCTCTAGATTATTAAATGAAAATGTAACATCTTCTTTTATTTCTTCTTTAGAAAATGAATTTGCATCTGTATTCATGGCATATAAAAACACAGGGTTTGTTATAAATATACCTATAATTAAGGTAGCTAAGATAAATTTTAAAGAAAGTTTTTTCATATTAATTAGCTCCTTTTCAGAATAAAATCCAGTTATATTATACCATAGTTTCATATTATTGAATTAATCATATTGTCGTATTATTTTTTTATATTTTCATAGGAATTACATAAATTTCACACAATTATCGTCTATAATGAAAAGGAGTTATTTTACAATTTAATTATATGAAGGAGGGGTATGTAGAATATGAAGAAGAAAGTCACAGCAGTATTATTTATAATAGCTATTATGAGCAGTACAGTATTAGCTTCTACTTATGCGGCAGAAACTGTTAAAGCAAGAAAAACATATTCAACTGTTTTGGTTGATGGTGTGAATAAAAAGTTTGATGCATATAATATCAATGGAAATAACTACTTTAAACTAAGAGATATTGCACATGTTTTAAATAAAACAGATAAACAATTTGAAGTCAAATGGGATAATGAAAAGATTTCAATTGTCACAGGAGCATCATATACATCTGTTGGAGGAGAAATGATTAACAAAAATAATGAAGATATCCAAAAGGCTGTTTCTACAACATCTGAAATGTATTTAGATGGAAAAAAAGTTTTTTTATCTTCCTATAATATTGATGGAAATAATTATTTTAAATTGAGAGATTTAGGAGAAAACATAAATTTTGGTGTTTCATGGAATGAGGATGCTCAAACGGTACAAATATATTCAACTGATGAATATACACAAGAAATGATTAATCCTTGGGACTATGTAAAGAAGCTTGGCAGAGGAATGGATGTGGATTGGTCAAAAACGAAGGATGGAAGAAAATATTACAACGAGCAAACGGTAAAAGATTTTAAAAACGCTGGTGTTTCTCATGTTCGCATACGTATTGCCGATAAAGCAACAGAGGAGCTCCTAGAGGGATTAGATAAGCAGATAAAGGATTGTCTTAAAAATGGAATAATCCCTGTAATAGCCTATCAAGCAAATGAATTTAAAAATGAGCCAAATGAAAAAAATATTCAAGCGGTTGTAAACTGGTGGGGGACAGTAGCGAAACGATATAAAGATTATGCTCCTTTATTGTCTTTTGATTTACTGATAGAAGCTACGGATGCTTTAAACAAGCAACCAGAGAAGCTTAACGAGATTTATGAAAGATTAGTTACAGAAATTAGGGAGACAAATCCCAATCGTATTATTATCATTTCTCCTAGACTTCGTTCGGATGCCCAGTATTTAAAAGAGTTAAAAATTCCAACAAAGCATAATGGTTATCTTATGGCTGAATGGCATTTTTATGCTTCTGGTCCTAGTAAAACCAATGAAAGAAAGTTATGGACAATAGGAACAGATGAAGAAAAGAAATTGATTAATGATAAAATTAATGAAGCATTATTGTGGCAAAAACAGACGGGAATTCCTACTTGGGTAGGCGCATGGATGCCTGGTAATTACAATGATGGAAATGATTATTCTATTGAAGAGCAGGTTATATTTGCAAAATATATGACAATGCAGCTTTCTCAGGCACAAATTCCTTTTGCAGTGAATTCGGATACTAAATATTATGATAGAGAAAATAATAAATGGATAAAAAAGATGATCCCTGTTTTTAATACCATATTTCAATAATTTGGTCAAATTATAGAAGATAAAGCATCCTATAATGAGTAGATCATTATAGGATGTAATAAGTAAAAAGGAATATATCCTACATTACTTTTAATGTAGGATATATGTACCCAGAGGTTGCTAACTATCTTGCATATAAACATGGAATAGAAGTAGGTGATAAAAAAACAGGAGAATTTGAATAAAAAATTATTATAATGTGAAATATTATGTTATAAAGTATAATAATTTATATTATAATAATTACGAGGTGATGCAGGATGATTTCTAAATTTATCAATAGAAATAGTGAAGTAGAATTTTTAAACAAAGAATATGCACAGAATAGATCTTCATTTATTGTTATATATGGAAGAAGAAGAATAGGAAAAACCGCTTTAATTAGAAACTTTATAAAAGACAAACCGAGTATGTATTTTTTAGCATCAGAAGAAATGGAGATGCAAAATATAAATAATTTTAAAGAATTAGTAGCAGATTTCACTGGGAATGTATTATTAAAAAAGGGATTTGATTTTACCTTCGAAGATATATTTATGGTTATAAAAGAGTATAAAAAAGAAGTAAAGAAAGTCATTGTAATCGATGAATTTCAATATTTAGGGAAAATAAATAAAGCATTTCCTTCGGTATTTCAAAGAATCTGGGATACTCTTTTAAAAGATGAAAATATAATGGTTATTTTATGTGGTTCATTAATCAACATGATGGAGAGTCAAACTTTATCCTATTCTTCTCCACTTTATGGCAGAAGGACAGGGCAAATAAAAATGAAGCAAATCAGTTTTAAGCATTATAAAGAATTCTTTGAAGAAAAGGGAAAAGAAGAGCTAATAGAATACTTTGCTGTAACTGGTGGGGTACCTAAGTATATAGAATTATTCAAAGAGGAAAAAGATGTATTTGAAGCGATTAAAAACAATATTATCAATAAACAAAGCTTTTTATATGAAGAACCCATCTTTTTACTAGAACAAGAAGTAGGGGATATTGGAACCTATTTTTCCATTATAAAAACCATTGCAGCTGGAAATCACAAGCTTGGAAAAATAGCCAGCGTTTTAGGTGTTTTTCAAACTAATTTAACAAGATATTTAAAAACACTTATGGATCTTGATTTAATAGAAAGAATCGTTCCAATAACAGAAAGCAATCCTGAAAAAAGCAAAAAAGGACTATATTATATCAAAGATAATTTTATTCAGTTTTGGTTTAAGTTTATTTATCCTTATAGAAGCTATATAGAGATTGAAGATATTGATTTTGTTATGAAAAAAATAAAAGATAATTTTATAGATAACCATGTTAGCTTTGTTTTTGAAGAGATATGCAAGGAAGAAATATGGGATTTAAGCAAAGAAAATAAGCTATCTTTTAAATTGTTAAAAGTAGGCAAATGGTGGGATAATTCTAATGAAATTGATATTGTAGGGGTAAATGAGGATACAAAAGATATATTAATCGGAGAATGTAAATATTTAAATACAAAAGTAGACACAGATATATTTTATAAATTAGTAGAGAAAGGAAAATTAATTGACTGGAATAAAGGAGCTAGAAAAGAGCAATATATCTTATTTAGCAAATCAGGATTCAGCAATGAATTAGTTGAAATTTCTAAAAATAGAAAGGATGTAATATTAATTTCTTCTCTCTATGGTATATAAAAATATATTGGTGTATTAAGTGAGTCCTTTGATCGGAGTAATATATATAAACGCTGTATATGGAGAATAGTGTGCTTCTTAGGAAGAAATAATTGTGCGGAATGATAAAATGAGGGGGATGAAAATAACGCTCTTGCAATAAATATTTTGAAAAAACTAAGTGCCATGGCTTATAAAAAATCCTAAAGCTTCAAAACTCGCTAACGCTCAGACAGTTGAAGCTTCTTAACGGATTTTTTAACGCCATGGCACAAGTTTTTTAACAAAATATTTATAAACAATCCCTAACATTTTCATCCCCCTCATTTTTAGTGTGGTTCTAAAACGAAAAATATAAATCAAAAATATAAAAATAAGAAATAAAAAACAGATAAATTTAGATAAATAAAGAATAAGATTAATTTTATTAGTTCCTTTTCTAAAGAAGAATAAGCTATAATAGTATTTATAATACAGGATACGATTTAAAAGATTTGGAGGAAAACAAATGATAACAGGAGAATTAAAAAGTAAAGTAGATAAAATATGGCAAACGTTCTGGACAGGAGGAATCACAAACCCATTAGAAGTAATAGAGCAATTCACATATTTTTTATTCATAAAAGGATTAGATGATAAAGAAACAATAGATGAACGTGAAGTTGTATTTTTAGGACTTCCATATGAAGGATTATTTCCAAGTGACAAACAACACCTAAGATGGAGCAACTTCAAAAATTTTGAAGCAAGTGAAATGTATAAGGTAGTATCTGAAGAAGTATTTCCATTTATAAAAAAACTTCATGGAAATGGTGAATCAGCATATGCAAAATATATGTCAGATGCAATATTTAAAATACCCACACCATTAATGCTATCAAAAATAGTAGATGGAATAGATAATATAGATATGGAGCAGGACAAGGATACAAAGGGAGATCTTTACGAATACTTACTATCAAAAGTGGCTACAGCAGGAACAAATGGACAATTTAGAACACCTAGACACATAATAAACATGATGGTCAAACTGATGAAACCAACACCACAAGATAAAATAGCAGATCCAGCAGCAGGTTCAGCAGGATTTTTAGTTTCATCACAACAATATTTAAGAGATAATCATAATGATCTATTCTTAGTACAAGGATTAAAAGAACATTTTCACAATGATATGTTCTATGGATTTGATATGGATAGAACCATGCTTAGAATAGGGGCTATGAATATGATGCTCCATGGCGTGGATAATCCAAATATAGAGTACAAGGATTCCTTATCAGAGGTAAATACGGATGCAGATAAATTTACATTAGTATTAGCAAACCCTCCTTTTAAAGGAAGCTTAGACTATGAAGCAGTAAGTGCAGATTTATTAAAAGTAACGAAAACGAAAAAGACAGAGCTTTTATTCTTAGCACTATTTTTAAGAATCTTAAAAACTGGTGGAAGATGTGCATCTATCGTTCCAGATGGAGTGTTATTTGGCTCAACTGGTGGACATAAATCCATTAGAAAAGAAATAGTAGAGAATCACAAGCTAGAAGCGATAATATCTATGCCAAGTGGAGTATTCAAGCCTTATGCAGGAGTATCTACAGCCATAATGATATTCACTAAAACTGGTACTGGCGGAACAGACAAGGTATGGTTTTATGATATGAAAGCGGATGGATATAGTCTTGATGATAAGAGAAATCCAATTGAAGAGAATGATATAGAGGATATAGTACAAAGATTTAATAACTTAAAGGAAGAAGTAAATAGAAAGAGAACAGAGCAGTCTTTCTTTGTAGATATGGAAGAAATAAGAGAAAATGGATATGATTTATCTATTAATAAGTATAAGGAAATAGAGTATGAAGAAGTAGTTTATGACGCTCCAAGTGTTATTTTAGGTAGGGTGAAGAAGTTAGAGGAAGAGATAATACAGGGGTTAGAAGAATTAGAAAAAATGATAGAGGGATAGTGCCATGGAATATATTAAAGTAAAAGATTTATTCAAAATATCAAAAGGTAAAAAAGTTGAAGTTCTTGAAAGTAAAATAGAAAGCTGTATAAGATACATTCAAATTGATGATTTAAGAAATAATAATAATATAAAATATTGTGAGAATACCAATAAATATGTAATTGCAAATAAAAAGGATATTATAATTGCATGGGATGGAGCAAATGCTGGCACAATAGGATTTGGATTAGAAGGAGCTATAGGAAGTACATTAGCTATTTTAAGGATGAATAATGCTGAAATGGATACAGAGTTTTGTGGATTATTTTTAAAAAGTAAATCGAGTTATTTAAGAGAAAAGTGTACTGGTGCAACCATACCACATATACAAAGAGGAACATTAGAAGATATTAAGATACCAAAATTTAGCTTTGATAATCAAGTCAAGGTGGCTAGTATATTAAAGTCATCTCAAATATTAATAGATAAAAGAAAAGCTCAGCTAGAAGAATTAGATGAATTAATAAAAAGTATTTTTTATGATATGTTTGGAGATCCAGTTACAAATCCAAAGGAATGGAAAAAAGTTAAATTAGGAGAAAAGTGTAATATTTTTAGAGGGGGGTCACCTAGACCAATTAGTGAATTTCTAGGTGGAACTGTACCTTGGATTAAAATTGGTGATGCAACAAAAGGTGATGATATATATTTAAATACAACAAAAGAACATATTATTGAAGAGGGTATAAATAAAAGTAGACTAGTGAGGAATGGTGGTATAATTTTTGCAAATTGTGGAGTTTCTTTAGGCTTTGCAAGGATAATTAATTTTGATGGATGCATTCACGATGGTTGGTTAGCTTTTGAAGATATAGATAATGATATTGATAAAATATTTTTACTAAAACTTTTAAATAGTCATACGGAATATTTCAGAAAAACTGCGCCAGATGGAACACAACCCAATTTAAACACCAATATTATGAAGAATTTCGAAATAATAGTTCCACCGATTGAGTTACAATTAGAATATAAAGAAATAATTCTAAGATTAAAAGATCAGAAGAGTTTAGTTAAGCAAAGCCTATTAGAATTAGAAGATAACTTTAATTCACTAATGCAAAAGGTGTTTAAAGGAGAATTATTTTAATATTAATTAATAGTCTAGAGTAAAAACTCTAGGCTGTTTTATTATTTTAGGGGTTTTAGGTTTTTTGATTTTAAACTACAGTAAAAAATGGTGGGAATAAAAATGTTAACGATTGATTATAACTATTTTGCTGAAAGCTTGTGTTATGGCGTTAAAAAATTCGTTAAAAAGCTTCAATTGTTTAAGCAACGGAATTCGATAGAATTCGTTGGCGCTATGAAATTTTGAGCGATAGCGAGTTTTGAAGCTTTAGGATTTTTTATAAGCCATGGCACTTAGTTTTTTCAAAATAGTTATTGCAAGCGTGCTATTTTTATCCCCACCATTTTGCCTATTCAACCTAAACTTTAATTTAAAAATTTATCCTTCAAAAAGCTAATTGTTAGTAGATTTTAGGGAAGTTTGTCCATATAAATTATGATATAATAAAAGTACAAATATGGGGTTTTATAACAGGGGGAGAATCATGGGAGGGAATTTTACATTTTTAAATGATAAAGAGACATTTAAAAGTTTCATTGGAGCATGTCTTGAAGCAGAAAAAAGCATTCTTGTTAGTCCAGCAACGACTGCAATACTTTCAAGAAGAGCACTAGAACTTGCTGTAAAGTGGGTATACAGTTTTGATGAAGATTTAAGACTACCATATCAAGATAATTTATCAAGCTTAATTCATGACAACAGCTTTTTAATGCTAATAGATTCAAATATGTTACCTCTTTTAAAATATATCATCAAGCTTGGAAATGTAGCAGTACATACCAATTCAAATATAACTAGAGAAGAGGCAATTTTGTCTCTTCATAATCTACATCAGTTTATATCTTGGATAGATTATTGTTATGCTGATGATTTTACAGCAGGGGAATTTGATGAAAGCTTATTATTAGAGGGTGAAGATAAAAGAACAAGACCAGAGGAGCTAAAAGATCTTTATGAAAAATTAAGCTCTAAGGATAAAAAACTAGAAGAAATGATAAAGCAAAATGAAGCCCTAAGAAAAGAGCTTACGGAAAAGAGAAAATCTAACACAGAAAATTATGATTTTAATATAGATGAAATAAGTGAGTTTGAAACGAGAAAAAGATATATTGATGTGGAGCTAAAGTTATCGGGTTGGGAGTTTAATAAAGATATAGTGCAGGAACTTGAAGTCACTGGTATGCCAAATAATTCAGAAATAGGTTATGTAGATTATGTATTGTATGGCAATAATGGAAAGCCACTCGCTGTAGTGGAAGCAAAGAGAAGCAGTAAAGATCCTAAGATTGGTCAGCAACAGGCAAAGCTTTATGCAGATTGTTTAGAAAAGCAGTTTAATCAAAGACCTGTAATTTTCTTTACAAATGGTTTTGAAACTTTTATGTGGGATGATTATAATGGATACTCTGAAAGAAGGGTCTATGGTTTCTTCAAAAAGGACGAGCTTCAACTCATGGTAGATAGAAGAAGCAGTAAAAGACCTTTTCATAATGTACATATAAAAGAGGAAATATCGAATAGATATTATCAAAAAGAAGCAGTATTATCTGTATGCGAAGCCTTAGAAAAGAAAAATAGAAAATGTCTTATCGTTGCAGGTACAGGTACGGGTAAAACTAGAACGGCTATATCTATCGTGGATGTGCTTACAAGACATAACTGGGTAAAAAACATACTATTTTTAGCAGATAGAAAAGCCTTAGTGAAACAAGCGAAAAACAACTTTTCTAAGCTGTTACCAGATTTAGCACTTTGTAATTTATTAGATAATAGAGATAATCCTGAAGAAGCAAGGATGATATTCTCAACTTATCCTAGAATGATGAATTCCATAGATGATACAAAGTCAAAGGATGGGAAGCGATTATTTACGCCAGGTCATTTTGATTTAATTATAATTGATGAATCTCATAGAAGTATTTATAAAAAGTATAAAGCTATATTTGAGTATTTTGATGCTTATCTTTTAGGACTTACAGCTACGCCTAAGGATGAAATAGATAAAAATACTTATTCAATATTTGACCTTGAAAATGGTGTTCCTACCTATGCTTATGAACTTAAAAAAGCAGTAGAAGATGGATATCTTGTAGACTATGAAACACTAGAAATCAAGTCTAAGATTATGGAAGATGGAATAAAGTATGATGAATTATCAGAGGAAGAAAAAGAAGCATATGAGGATACCTTTGATGATGATGAAAATGTAGGAGAGGAAATTGGAAGCTTCGCTATAAATAATTGGCTATTTAATGCGGATACCATAGATTTGGTGTTAAATAAATTAATGGAAAATGGATTGAAAATTGAAGGCAACGACAAGCTTGGAAAAACAATAATCTTTGCTAAAAGTCATAGACATGCACAAGCTATAGTAGAAAGATTTAACAAGCTTTATAAAGAGCGTGAAGGAAACTTTGCAAAGGTCATAGATTATAGTGTGAATTATGTAGATACTTTAATAGATGATTTTTCAGATAAAAATAAAATGCCTCAAATAGCAGTATCTGTTGATATGTTAGATACTGGTATAGATATTCCTGAAATTTTAAATCTAGTATTCTTTAAAAAGGTAAAATCTAAAACAAAGTTTTGGCAAATGATCGGTAGAGGGACAAGATTATGTTCTGATCTACTTGGAGTTGGAATGGATAAAGAAAAATTTTTAATATTTGATTTTTGTAATAACTTTGATTTCTTTAGAGCAAATCCAAAGGGGTACGAAAGTGCAAATGTTGAGACCTTAACAGAAAAGATATTTAATATAAAGGTGGATTTAATAAAAGAATTGCAAGATATTAAATATTTAAGTGAGGAATATCAAGAGTATAGAAAAGAACTATTAGAGGGGGTATTTGCAGAGGTAAATGCCTTAAATGATGAAAACTTTAGAGTAAGAATGAATCAAAAATATGTTCACAAGTATAGAAATAAAGAGCTATGGAATGCATTAAATACAATTAGTGTAGGAGAAATAAAATCAAATATATCACCCCTTATATTTTCCTATTATGAGGATGAGCTAGCAAAGCGATTTGATCTTGTAATGTATACAGTGCAGCTTGCAAATCTTCAAGGAAACAATGCTACAAAATCTATAAAAAGTGTTATACAAACAGCAGAAGAATTATCCAAACTTGGTACCATTCCACAGATACAAGCACAAAAATATATTATAGAAAAAGTTAGAAGTGAAGAGTTTTGGGAAGATATAGATATATTTGAACTGGATAGTGTAAGAGAAGCTTTAAGAGATTTGTTAAAGTATTTACAAAAGCAAAGTCAAAAGATTTACTATACGAGCTTTAGTGATATGATTGTAGCAGAAGATAGTGGTGGAGCAATTTATAATGCAAATGATTTAAAAAATTACAGGAAAAAGGTAGAGCATTACTTAAAAGAGCATAAAGATGATATGGCTGTATTTAAGCTTAGAAATAATAAAAAATTGACGAAGCAGGATATACAAACCTTAGAAGATTTAATGTGGAATGTGCTAGGGAGTGCATCAGATTATGAAAAAGAGTTTGGAGATATGCCTGTTGGAAAGTTAGTTAGAAAAATTGTAGGACTGGATAGAATAGCCGCTAATGAAGCTTTTTCAGCATTTTTAAATAATAAGAATCTAAATACGGCTCAGATTCACTTTATAAAGCTAATCGTTGATTATGTAGTAGTAAATGGGTTTATAGAAAGTAATGCTGTTTTAATGGAAGACCCATTTAGAAGTGTAGGGAATATTACGCAGTTATTTAAGAACAATATGGAGGATGCTAGAAAGATTATGGGCATCATTGCAGATATAAAGAAAAATTCTGAGGAAGTAGTATAAATCTCTAAAAATTGAAAGTAACTTCTGGGGCAGCCATGGCAACAGCCAGTAGGCTGCCTTATTTCATGCATCAGAAAAAAATTTCAAAATAAATATAAACAAATTGATAGAATATATTTAAAGAAAGGACTTTTTATCATAATGCATATAGCACAGTTTATTTTTTTGATAACAATTATGATAATTATAATCATGAATATATTTTTTAAGAGACTAAAAATTTTAAATGAATTTATATTTCTTATACCTATGGTGTGGGCTCTCATAAATACTAATTTTAAACATAAGGATAGGATTCATTGGATACCTTTTATTTTAGGATGTGCAAGTTTAACAATATTTGTTGTTCTTAAAATATTACAAATAAGAGAAGAAAATAAAAATATTAAACAGTAAAAAGGATAAATTTACTTTCTCAAATAAAGAGAACGTATACTTTTTCAAAACAATTGAATTTATGATAGAATGATATTAAAATTTATGGGATAAGATGAAGTAACAATAAGGGGTGAACGTATTGGGAGATATAAAATTATTTAAAATAAAAGATACCGTAGAAGAGATTGAAAGCAGCTGTGTTCAATTGGAAAAATCCTTACAGAATATAATTGAAAAGAATATGGAAACTTTTTTAGGGGTAAAGTTTTTAGTTTCTGAGAAATCAACCGGTAAAGTCCATGGAGGAAGAATAGATTCTTTAGGGATAGATGAAAATAACTGCCCAGTCATAATTGAATATAAAAGAGCTTTAAATGAGAATGTAATCAATCAAGGACTGTTTTATCTAGATTGGCTTCTTGATCATAAAGCAGATTTTAAATTACTTGTTATAGAAAAATTTGGACAAGAAATAGCAAATGAAATAGAATGGAGTGCACCTCGATTAATTTGCATTGCAAATGATTTTACAAAATATGATATTCATGCAGTGAAGCAGATTAATAGAAATATTGATTTAATCAAATATAGAAATTATAAGGAGGAATTACTACTTCTTGAAATGGTTCATGCAAATACAGAAAATAAAATAGTGGAAAGTGAGAATAATAATCCAAATAATTATAATAAAACAAAAACGGTGAAGGAGTATTTACAAGAAGCACCTATTCCATTGCAAGATAGATATTATTCTCTTAGAGATTTTATAATGAATTTAGGCGATGATGTACAAGAAAAAGAATTGAAAAACTATATTGCATTTAAAAGAATAAGAAATTTTGCTTGCGTTGAAATTCATCCTAGAACAGATACCATTTTAATATATGTAAAAGCCAATATAAGAGAAGTGAATATAAAGGATGGATTTATAAGAGATGTAACCAACATAGGACATTTTGGAACGGGAAATTTAGAAATAAGATTTACAAATACAGCGCAGTTAGAGGAGATACAGAAATACATTATAAAATCTTATGAAATGAATTAACGATTCTGTTGATAGGACAAGTTAAATTTAGAGCGGAGGGCTAGATGGAGCATACGAGGTAGGGGGATATAATGCTAAAAGAAGGTTTATACGAGGCCATTATTAATAAAGAATTAAATGAAAAACTAAATGAATTAAAAGAAATTCAAATAGAAAAGCAAAAAATAGACATAGAAGAAGCAAAAAATATATTATCTAGATATATAGGTCAAATTACTAAAAAAGCGCTAAGTTACATAAGGGAGGATACAAAAAACTCAAAGGAAGAAGAGATCATTTTAAAGCAAATTAAGGCTTGTAATGAAATTATAAATATCTTAAGTGAGGTTTCTAATGAAAATTCACTTAAGGAATACAATATAAGTGAAAAGGCAGAAGTTTTGATGTCTTTATACTCTAAAATAAACTCCATTAGAGCTATTAATAAAGGAATGAGGGTGATAAGACCAACAACCTCCATTTCTGAAAGCTCTCTTTTTACAGGATCTTACTTAGAACCAAGTATGATTAGTGAAATAAAAAAAGAAATATTAACATGCGACTCCATAGATATGCTGGTTTCTTTTATCAAATGGAGTGGGCTTAGATTAATTATTGATGAAATTAAGGAATTTGTAAAAAATGATAATAACAAAGTAAGAATATTAACTACTTCCTATATGGGGGCTACGGATTATAAAGCAATTGAAGAATTATCTAAGCTTCGTAATGTAGAAGTTAAAATTTCTTATGATACGGAAAGAACTAGACTGCATGCAAAGTCTTATATGTTTAAAAGAGATACGGGATTTACTACTGCATATATAGGCTCGTCTAATTTATCTAATCCTGCAATGACAAGTGGATTAGAATGGAATATAAAAGTGACGGAAAAGGATTCGTTTGATATAATAAAGAAATTTCAAGCAACTTTTGAAAGCTATTGGAACAATGAAGAATTTCTTGTTTTTAATGAAGAAAATGAAAAGGATAAAAAAAGATTAAGACAAGCATTAAATAAAGATAATCAAAAAGAAAATAATTTTATATTTAATTTAGACATAAGACCCTATCATTATCAAAAAGAAATCCTTGAAAAGTTAAGAGCGGAAAGAGAACTTTTTAATAAAAACAAAAATCTTTTAGTTGCAGCAACAGGAGTAGGGAAAACTGTAATATCTGCTTTTGATTATAAAAACTTTATAAAAAATAGATCAAAGAAAGTAAATAGGCTGTTATTTATAGCGCACAGAGAAGAGATACTGCTGCAAAGTAGAGATACCTTTAGAGCGATATTAAAAGATAGTAATTTTGGTGATTTATATGTAGGAGGGCATACGCCTTCTTCTTTAGATTATCTATTTATGAGTATTCAAAGTTTTAATAGTGTGAAACTTCATGAAAAAGTAACCCATGATTTTTATGATTTTATTATTGTTGATGAATTTCATCATGCAGCAGCTAAATCCTATACAGCCCTTTTAAGCTATTTTAATCCTAAAATATTGTTGGGATTAACGGCTACGCCTGAAAGAATGGATGGAAAGAATATACTAGATTATTTTGACGATAGAATTGCTAGTGAGATGCGTTTAACAGAAGCTATTGATAAAAAGCTATTGTCTCCATTTCAATATTTTTGTATTGCAGATGATATTGATTTGTCTAAGTTAAAATGGACTAGAAATGCTTATGATAAAAATGAACTTTCAAATGTTTATACCAATAATGATTTAAGAGCTACGAAGATATTAAATAGTTTGAATAAATATATAAATAATTTAGAAGAAGTAAAAGGATTAGGATTTTGTGTAAGTGTAGAGCATGCTAAATATATGGCTGATTTTTTTAATAAAAACAAAATAGCTTCTATGGCACTTCACGGAAATTCTAGTGGAGAAGAAAGGAAAAATGCAAAAGATAAGCTTACAAAAGGAGACATTAAATTTATATTTGTTGTTGATTTATATAATGAAGGGGTTGATATCCCTTCTGTAAATACAATACTTTTTTTGCGCCCCACGGAAAGCTTAACTGTATTTACGCAGCAGCTAGGAAGAGGTTTAAGACTTCATGAAGAAAATGAATGTTTAACTGTACTGGATTTTATAGGACATGCACATAAAAATTATAATTTTGAAGAAAAATTTAGAGCTTTAATAGGAAAAACTAAACATTCAGTAAAATATTGTATAGAAAATGATTTTATAAATCTTCCAAAGGGATGCTATATAAAGCTTGAAAAACAGGCAAAGGAATATGTATTAAAAAATATTGAATGTGGTAAAAATACAAAATCAAATCTAATAAATAAAATGAAGTTTTTTAAAGAAGATACAGGAATGGATTTAAATCTTGAAAATTTCTTAAATTATTATAATATGTCTTTATTTGATTTTTACGGAAAAAGTAAAGATAGAAGCTTTTACAAAATGATGGCCATGGCAGGATTAATAGAATATACCTCTAATGCAGAGGAAGAAAAAATAATAAAAAGATTTAAGAACTTATTTCATATTAACGCAAGAATATGGATTAAATTTGTAGTAGATATATTAAATAATATAGAAGATATAGATTATGAAAAACTAAATGAAGAAGAAAAGAATATGTTAAACATGTTTTATTACTCTTTTTACTTAAATCATCCTCAAAAAGAAGGATTTGAAAATATAAAAGAGGGAATAAAAAATATATGTAAAAATGATAAAATAAAAGATGAGATAATAGAAATATTGAAATATAACTATAATAACATTGATTTTATAGATAAAAAAATTGATTTAGGATTTTCTTGTTCCTTGGATTTACATTGTAGTTATACAAGAGATCAAATTTTAGCTGGATTAGGATATTATAATGAAATACAATCACCCTCACTACAGGAAGGCGTAAAATATTTAAAAGATAAAAATTTAGATATTTTCTTTATCACATTAAATAAATCAGATAAGGATTTTTCGCCATCTACCTTGTATAATGATTATGCAATAAATGAAAAATTATTTCACTGGCAGAGTCAAAGTAGAACTTCCGTAGAAAGCCCAACGGGTCAAAGGTATATTCATCATGAAAAATTAGGATGTAATATAATACTTCTTGTAAGAGAATATAAGACTGAAAATGGAAATACTAGTCCTTATGTATATTTAGGAAAAGCATCTTATAGAAGGCATTATGGAAATAGGCCAATAAGCTTTATATATGAACTTGATGAAGAAATTCCATCTAAATTAATAAAGGCTGCAAATAAGAGTATAATTTAAATCGTATAAAAACATAGAATATGATAGATTATTAATATGCTTAGAATAAGGAGGAAATAAAATGGCAGATATTAAATATAAAGTAAAAGAAACGATAGGCGTTATATCAGAAGGGGCAAAAGGTTGGACAAAAGAATTAAACTTAATTAGCTGGAATAATAGAGAGCCCAAGTATGACTTAAGAGATTGGGCTCCAGAGAAAGAAAAAATGGGAAAAGGACTTACTTTATCAAAAGAAGAATTAAAGACATTAAAAGAACTATTGAACAAAATGGAGTTATAATTAAAATAGGATATACAAAACCCCTTGTATTATTGAATAAAAAAATAATGCAAGGGTTTATTCTTTAAGATTATTACAAAATAATAAGGATGTCAATTTTCTAAATAGAAAATTCATATTCAAATCGTTCACTGAAATTACCGTCAAAGCAGTAATATACTGTACGAGAATTTTTTGAATATACCATTGAAAATGCAGTAACCCATTCACCCTCTCGTTGACTTGAGAGATCAAGTATGTTAAAGGCTGTTTCAATATTTAATTCCTTTGCATTTTCCAACTCACTTGAGACCGTTTTATATCGTATACAATTACATTCAGTATTTTCATGTAAATAATCCCACAAAGAAAAATTTGTCATAACAAAAAATGGTGAAGCATTTGCTGGATTGCTTATGTTTCCGCGACCAGGCTCTATAACCCAAACATTTTCATCTGAGTCACAAATCATATTATGGCAGCTCCAGTCGGGTGTATTAACTACTTCAATATTTGCTAAATATTCACCTAAATTCTCAGCATGAATCCTTTCATTTAGAATATCCGCAATAAGCTTAGTAGTATGGGTAACTTTTTTACTTGGTCTTTTGTATAAGCCTTTACCGTTTGAATCCACTACAAGATTATTAAAAAACCTTCCACAGCTATCTACTCCAAAGGATGGGTATTTTCCTCGTCCGCCATCAACAAGCACGGTAAACCATTTGGGATTTTTAGTATCTATAGCATATTTCATTCCATTGTTATCAAAATTCATTCCAATAATTGTATCTTGCCCTCTATAAATAAAGCTAGTACACATAAATATCAATTCCTCCATTTTAATGTTCTTATTTCCAGTATATAGTAATTTTTCATGAATGCATATACATGATTTTTTCTTAGTTTCTTTCTTAATAAATACTTTGCATAATGAATGATATATGATACAATTCTATAAATTTAATAAGAAAAGAATTCTATATAAATAATAAAAGGTCTTCTCAAGATATGGAGGAATAGAGATGAACATAAATGAGATAAAAGAAAAATTACAAAGTGAAGAATATGATTTTCTAAAAACAAATGAGAATTTGAAAGACAATATAATTTTACTGACTACAGGTGGAAGTTATGCTTATGGAACGAATGTAAAAACAAGCGACTTAGATATAAGGGGAATCACCTTAAACACAAAAGAAGAAATATTAACTATGAATTGTAGAGAAAAACCATATGAGAATAAAGAAACAGATACAACCATTTATACATTAAAACAAATCATTCAATTATTATTAAATTGTAATCCTAATGTCATAGAAATGATGGGAACACAAGAAGATCATTTGTTTATATTATCAGAAGAAGGTAAGGTATTAAGAGATAATATTGATTTGTTTTTGTCTAAAAAAGCTGTACATAGTTTTGGAGGATATGCTACTGCTCAATTAAGAAGATTGCAAAATGCACTCGCTAGAGATTCTTATCCTCAAGAAGAAAAAGAAAATCATATATTAAATAGTTTAAAAACACAAATGGAGCATTTTAAAACCCATTATGAAAATTTTGAGAACTACGGAAATATGCATTTATATATTGATAAATCCAGTAAGGAAGAATATGATAAAGAAATATTTATTAATGCAAATTTACAAGGATATCCTTTAAGAGATTTTAAGAATATTACTTCGGAAATGAATAATGTATTAAAAGATTATGATAAATTAAATCATAGAAATAGTAAAAAGGATGAAATCCATCTCAACAAACATGCTATGCATTTAATAAGATTATTAATTATGGGAACAGAATTATTGGAAGGAAAGGGAATTAACACATACAGAAAAGAGGATAGAGAATTTTTATTAAAAATTAGGAATAGTGAATTTGCTTATGAGGAAATTTTTAAAATGGTGGATGACTATGAAGAAAGATTCAGATATGCTGCGGATCATACAGCATTAGAAGATCAACCAAATTATGACAAAGTGAATGAACTGGTTATGGAAATTAACAGGGGTGTGATATTAAGATGAAAATAAATATTCCTTTAGAGGCGAAAATAATTATTAAAAGTTTGCAAGATAGAGGATTTAAAGCTTATATAGTGGGGGGCTGCGTAAGAGATGGTTTATTGGGTAGTACACCTAAAGATTGGGATATATGTACAAATTGTTCTCCTGAAGAAGTGATGCGCATATTCCAATTAAATTATAAAGTAATTCCTACTGGTCTAAAACATGGAACGGTTACAGTTATTATAGATAAGAAGCAGTATGAAGTAACCACCTTTAGAAAAGACGGCGATTATTCTGATAATAGAAGACCGGATAAAGTTGAATTTGTAAATGATTTATATGAAGATTTATCAAGAAGAGATTTTACAATCAATGCAATGTGTTACAATGAAGAAGAAGGATTAATTGATTATTTTAATGGAAAAGGAGATTTAGAAAAAAAATTAATCAAGTGTGTAGGAAATCCTAAGGATAGATTTAATGAAGATGCGTTGAGAATGCTCAGGGCTGTGAGATTCGCAAGCCAATTAAAATTCTTTTTAGGGGATATAGCAGGAGAAATTGAAAAAAATTCACATCTAATCCAAAATATTAGTATTGAAAGAATTAACGATGAATTGTGTAAAATTTTATTATCTCCTATACCTGCTATAGGGATGCTTCATTTAGCTAATTCAAAATTATTAAAGTATATTATCCCTGAATTAATTCCTTGTATTGATTTTAATCAACACAATAGATATCATGATAAAGACGTTTATCGCCATATTTTAGAGGTAGTGAATAACACGCCACCAAAATTAGAACTGAGATTATCTGCTTTATTTCATGATATAGGGAAGCCTAAATGTTTTGAAATTGGAGAAGATAAGCAAGGACATTTTATTAATCATCATAAAGAAAGTGCAGATATGGCAAGAGAGATAATGAAACGATTGAGATTCGATAACAAAACCATCGATAAAGTATGCTTGTTGGTATATGAGCATATGAATAGAAATCCGAATATGAGTAATAAAGCAATTAAGAAGTTTATAGGTAGGGTGGGAGTTGAAAATTTAGATGATTTATTTGAACTACAAATAGCGGACATAAAGGCATGCGCCAAAGCATATCAAGATTATCACGGTGTATTAGAGCTAAAAGAAAAATGCAATAAGATATCCATAGAAAAGGAACCTTTATCAACAAAAGATTTAATGATAAATGGAAAGGATTTAATTGAGTTAGGATATAAGCAAGGAAAAGAAATAGGAGATGCTTTAAACTATTTACTAGAGTTAGTTTTAGAGAATTCTAAATTAAATACAAAAGAAAATTTAATTAAGATAATTAATTGTAAAGAGGATAGACATTCTACTTTGTGATCTTTTCTTGAGCGGCATATAATGAAATAAGAATAATTCTTAATAAATGGATTAATAGAAAAGGAGCCATGTGTGATGAAAGGAACTAGACGAGAAAACATAAAAATAGGGATAAAGGTTAAGATAGTACAAAAACAAGACCAGCGTTCTGGAAAATTAACAGAAGGAGTGGTTCAAAGGATTCTTACAAATTCTTCAATTCATCCTCATGGGATCAAAGTTATGCTAGAAGATGGTATTGTTGGTAGAGTGAAAGAAATAATAGAAAAGTAAGCTTGTTAAAAGAAAGTGTAGCTAAAAATTGAAAAAAAAGTTATGATAGAGAGTGGATAAACAGTAGAAAGGGGAATCATCTGATTATGAATACAATATCTTCTCAAGATTTAGATCAATGCATAAAGTATAGTGATATAGAGAAAATATCCGGATTAGGATATGCTTCGTTTTTAAGGTGTCTTGTAAGTACAATGGAAAAGGGAATGCCTGTAGAGTTATTGGATAGTGCTACGGATGAGATTTTCAAAGCACATATCCTCCAGTTTTCTATAGATTACAAAGAAAATGAAGAAGGAGAGCAAGACAACTTAAACTTAGAACTAAAATTAGTTGAATCAGAAATCCAAAAGACTTTAAGCTTTATGAATATTGGAAAATTTAAAGTAAAGGAAGATAAGAAAAGTGGACCCCGTAGCTTTTATAGATATTATGTTCGTGGGGAGAACAACAAAAATTATAGGTTTACTTTTAATAGAAGAATTTCAAAGAATTCATAGAAATCTAGTTTGGGAGAGGTTTGGATGAAATTACTGAAGCAGTTAGAAAAATATGTACCCTATAATGAGCAGGAAGCAAAAGATAAAGAGATAATGATAAAATTTATAAATACGTTTGATGATGTACTGACAAGAAACAATGAAATTGCACATTTTACAGCGTCGGCATGGGTACTTAACAAAGAAAGAACAAAGGTTTTAATGATATATCACAATATTTATAATTCATGGTCATGGACAGGTGGTCATGCAGATGGAGAAGAAAATCTATTAAAAGTGGCCATACGTGAGGTAGAAGAAGAAACGGGTATAAAGGATGTAAAACCAATAAAAGAAGATATTTTTTCAATAGAAATCATTACCGTAGATGGACATGTAAAAAAAGGAAAATATGTATCTTCCCATCTTCATGTAAATGTAACATATCTATTAGAAGGAAATGAAGATATGGAATTAATCATAAAACCAGATGAAAATAGTGGCGTAATGTGGATGGATATGGATAAAGCTGTTGATGCATCTACCGAACCTTGGATGCAAGAAATATATAAGAAGCTGAATAAAAAGATACCGCAAAATTTATAAAAAATGCGGTATTTTTTATAGCTTAAACTCTCATATAATCAACAATCCACTTTGTTTTGAGAAATTTAATATAAAAATAACTGTTTTTTAACATGAAATTACTTTTATCACTTTTTATAAAAATATATAGTATAGAAGAAATATATAATTTTTATAAGAAGAAGGAGGGTTTTCATGAAGAAGATTATAAATATAAAAAATAAGGTAACAAAAAGGCACATTTGTTTTATAATATGTCTATTGATTCCTATAGGATTACTATTTGTTCCTGGAACATATGAAATAAACGTATCTTCTTCAACTAATGTTATAAAAGAAAATTCAATCAAAAATTACCATAATGAATAAATCAGATAAATAGACAGTTTTTATACATTTTAATATGCTACGAAAATATTTTAATCTTCACAATATCTTTAGGCGCTAGCAGATGCTAGCGTCTTTTATTTATAGTCTCAAACTAGTATAAAAATCTATATATAGAAGAATATGTAAAATGGATAAAGTATGGTAAAATATATATTGTGACATAATAAATCATTTTTGCGAAGGAATGCACTTGGTATAAGGAGTGGTTGTTTATGGGGGAAAATAAAATATATATTATAAATTTAGCGTTTGGGCTAATACCGGTTTATGCTATATTAAATTTTCTATTAAAAGAAAAAAAGAAAAGAGAGGAAGCCATTCTACAAGCGTATATTCATGTAAATAGTAATATTATATTTGGCATAATGTGGTTTGTATTTTTTTTTATTTGGATATGGCTTTTTATAGACAGTTTTAGAGATGTTAGTTTCCTATTGAAAGAAAAATACACAAATAATGTATTTCAATTATTTGATTTTCAATATTTAAGAAAAATGAATAGCTATTTCCAAAACAAGGATTTATTTATGGAATCTATTGAAATTTCTTTTTATAGAAGTTCTTTAGCTAAACATATAACTTGGATCAATATAAGTGTAGGAAACGGAGTAATAAATATTCTTAGAGGGATTCAAAAAAATACCATATGGGAAAATGGATTATTTATAGATAATAAATTTTTAAAGTGGAAGGAGATAGATGGATATGAATGGGGAGAGCATAAGGAAAAGAAGTGGCTTAATAGAACAATAAACTATGATGAGTTGTATATACGAATTAAAAATGGCAAGCTGGATGCTAAGATATTAAATGAAGATGCAAAACAAGTGACATTACATATAAAGCATAGGGATAAAGATTTAGCGGATGGGATTTTAAAGAATGAAAATATATTGAATGAGTGATAGTAATGAAGATGAATAAAAATTTTAAAGAAAGCATAGAGGAGGAATGTAGGATGGATGAAAATTTTAGACTATCCGATTTATTTTTAAATGTAGAGGAAGAAGAGAGAGAAACTTGGAAAATTGAAAATGATAATGTAGCAGATTGGGCGTTAGATAAAATTAAAGAATCTAAAGAGGAATATGGGCGATTTGAAAAGGTGGTCATGGAGAAAATAGAACAGATAAAAATAGTTTTACAAAAAGAGAAAAAGAAGATGGAAAATGAGGCAAATTTCTTTGAAGCTAAATTAAGAGAATATATGGAGAAGGTAAAAATAAAGGATACGAAGACACAAAGAAAATATGCACTACCTTCAGGAGAATTAATTCTTAAGAAAGACAAGGAAGATTTTAAACTAGACAAAGAAAAAATATTAGAATATATTAAACAATTTGAAAGTGAAGAGTACAAAGAATATATAAAAACAAAAGAAGAGCTTGCTTGGGGAGAAATGAAAAAGAATTTAATCATAGATAATGGACAGATAATAGATAAATCTACTGGGGAAGTATTAAAGATTGAGGGACTAGAGGTAGAAGTAAAACAAGGATCATTTGAGATAAAGTTTTAGGAACGGATCATCTTCATATAAATGTAACTTACATATGGGAAGCTGATGAAGATATGAAATTAGTTGTAAAGCTAGATGAAAATAGGGCAGAATGTTGGTGGATATAATTTTTTCCGAATTGAATAATTTTGGAGAAAATGAAACAGTTGATATTTAAATAAGGTTTTATATAGTTAGAAGCCTTTTTTAATACACAAAACTCAAGTTTTGTGTATTTTTTTTGATTTGATTAGATTTTTTTATTAAAGTAGAATGAATAAGTGGAATATACTGGAATACTTGTAATCCATGAAGAGATTAAAATATATTGTAGAAAAAGGAAAAATAAGAAAGAAGGATTTATGGATAAAATTCACAAAAATATATTTACATATTAATACAAAAATGGTAATATTTTCATAAGAAAAGAAAATATAATTATTCTTCTGGAATTTTAAAAAACTAAAATAATTTAAAAGGAGTGGATTATAATGCAAGAAAAATTAATCAAACCTATTAATGATGAGATATGTGAAGACAGAAATGAATGGATTTTATGCGGTTCTGATGATGTTTGTTCTGACTGTAGAGGAATTTGCGATCCAGATTTCCACTAAAAACATTAGCAATATAGCCATAAAGTAATAAAGTATTAAAGAATGTATTGTAATAAATACATAAAGACATAATTATATTTCTTTTCCATGAAATAATAAATACGGGTATAATACCCGTATTTATTATTAATAATTTTAAGGAGGAAGCCAAGTTTTATTTGGCTAAATTATATTATGAATTCAACTAGCAGCAATTTATATAAATTTTCTAATTATAAAGATAAAAAATTTATTTTTATTGGAAAGTATAACACTCTACTAGAGCATACAGATCTTGTAGAAGATATTTTGATGCTTTTACCTTCTCACAAAGAAGAAGAAATCATAGGGATGTTAGGAAATAAGTATTCTAATATAAATGTAAGAGATCAAATGAAGATTATAAAAGAATGGATTTCTACTATAAAGATGGATAATGAAAAAAGAGATGATTTACATAATAATGTAAGAGAAGAAGATTGGTATAATGGAAAATTACTTACCTCTTTATGGTTGAATATATCTCATGATTGTAATTTGAATTGTATATATTGCTATGGAGACGGTGGGAATTATGGAAGAAGTAAAAAACTCATGACAATGGAAAGCGCAAAAAAAATAATTGATTATTGGTTTAAATACTTAGATAAAGACTGTAAAAAAGTAAATGTAGTTTTTTTTGGCGGAGAACCCTTGATGAATAAAAAGGTGTTATTTTTTGCCGTAAATTACATAAATGAGTTACTAAAAAAGGAAAAAATAATTAATTATGCCCTTACCACCAACGCTACAATTATGGACGAAGAGATTTTAGAATTATTTGCAAAAAATAGATTTAATATAACCCTTAGCATGGATGGGGAAAAAAAGATACAGGATAAGAATAGACCCTATATATCAGGAAAAGGTACTTTTGATAAAGTAAAAGAAACAATAGGTTTTTTGAAAAAGTATTATACTACATTAACCGCAAGACTAACTTTGACCCATGAAAATGTTTCTAAGTTAAAAAAATCAGTTGAATCATTATGGGAAATAGGAATTACGCATGTTGCTTGTGAGATGGTATGTTCCACTAATGAAAATTTAAGATTAACAAAAGAAGATCTAGAAATATTAAAACCTCAAATCCATGATTTAGCAAAAATAACCTATAAACATATTTTAAATAATGATAATAGGCAAATTTCAACCCTTTTAAAATACGCAAAAGCGATGCATAATCATTCTTGTAATGAGTGTACATTTTTTTCAAAGAATAGTTTGATGGTAGAGCCAGATGGAGAAATATTTAAGTGCCATAGATTAATAGGAGAAGAAGAATTTCTCGTTGGAAATATATCTACAGAAATGAATTGGAGTAAATATGCTCAAGATAAAAAAGTAGATTCAAAGTGTACAAGCTGTTGGGCAAAGAGTATGTGTTTTAACTGTCCACAAGTTAATTACATTTATAATAAGGATCTTTATACGCCTTATGATTTATCCTGTGAATTTACAAAAATGATGATAAAAGAAAATTTAAGTATTTATGCAAGTTTATATGAAAAAGATCCAAAGATTCTAAATAAAATATACAAATTACAAGTTAGTTAAAAATATGAACGGATCATCTGTTTTTAAGGAAAGGGATAAAAATGAATATTCTGTTTTATGAATTGAAAAAAACATTTAAATATAAGACGATACAATTAACCCTTTGGGTATGGGTATTTGCCGTATCCGTATTTGCATTTTCCACAAAATATTATGTTGCATCTTCCTTTGAACTTCCTATTGCAACTTTATCAAATCTTTCAGCTATAACCATGGTTACACTAATAATGTCTATGAGTAGTTATATATGGGGATTAGAAATAGATTTTAAAACCTTTAAAATATTAAAAACAAAAAATGTTGCTTCTTGGAAATTTGTATTGATAAAACTGATTGTAGGAGCCATCTATACATTTATTTGTTTTTTTATCGCTTTTTTAATACCTACTTTTATTGGATTCATTTTTTTACCTCAAGGGAATATTAATTTTGAAGATATAAATATGGTGATTAAGAAGAAGGAATGTTTATCTTTTATAATAAGCATATATTTTAAACAATGGATCGCCTCTATGTTTATCATTGCTTTAACTGCTTTTATTGCACTTCAAACGAAAAATACTATTTTACCTGTTATTATAACTTTCTTATTTGTAACCTTAGTGGGGAAAATGACAGGATTAATAGAAATGAATTTCCCAACTTTATTATTGCCTATTAATTCAGAATATATACTAAGAGAGTATAAATATGGCATAGTGAATCAAAGAATATTTAGCTTGATTGTCTATACTATAGTTCTTACCATAATAAATGCTTATTTATATCAAAAAAAAGATACCAAAATTTAAAGAGGAGTGATAAACAGTGTTTAAAACCATAGATATAAAAAATAAAAAATATTTGTTTTTGCCTCACTCTCTTTCTTTATTTGATTTTAACAGTGAAATATTAGAAATTGCAAAACAGATAGAAGACAATGAGGAGATTGAAAATGAAAACACCATAAGTATTAAAAAGTATTTAGAAAAAGAAGAAAAAGCAAAAGAAGATATTCATGATTTTATTCAGCGATTCAAGGATACAGAAATGAAAATATCTGGCTGTGAAATTAATGTTTTCTATGGATGTAATCTCTCTTGTAAATATTGTTTTGCATGTGATGGCGGCCATGGCAAACAAGGTGCTATGACAAAGGAAACCGCTAAAGATGTAATCGACTATGTTTTAAATAACGCTACAGATTCAAAGAAAATAAAAGTAACAATAATAGGCGGAGAGCCACTTTTAAATATGCCAGCATTTGAAGAGATTCTTCAATATGGACAAAATGAATCGAAAAAGAAAAATAAAAAAATGCATTTTGGAACAACAACGAATGGAACTTTAATAAATGAGGATATATTAGATCTGTTTAAGGAAAATGAGGTATCGTGCGCAATTAGTTTAGACAGTCATATAAAAGAGGTGAATGATTATTTAAGACCAAGTAAAAATGGAAAAAGCACATACGATGGAATTAAAAACAATTGGAAAGGTATAGTGGAAAGAAAGCATAGTAGCATTCATGTTGCAATCACTCCATGCAATAAGAATATATCGGAAATAGCAAAGAAGCTATTTGATCAAGGGATATATCATATACATTTTTTTGAAGTAAAAACAGACAATGAAGAATTACAATTTACAAAAGAAGATATTGAAGATTTAAAAAAAGAATATGAAAAATTAGCGGATTTGATCTTAAAAAAAATAGAGGAAGGGGAAAATATTAGCTGTTATCCACTATTAAACTACCTAAATAGACTCCATAATAAAAAACCTGTGTTTTTGACTTGTGGGACTTTTAATAATAGAATCTCTTTTTCTCCAGAAGGTGATATTTATCCGTGTGATATGCTCATGTGGGACAAGTATCACATGGGGAGTGTAAAAGAGGGAATAGAACAAAATAAGGTTTTAGAATTAAAAGAAATTTTAAATAATGAAAAGGAATGTGAAAAGTGCTGGGCAAGATATTTATGCGGCGGAGAATGCTTAGGGGATAAAGTATGGGAAAATAAGAAGCAAAGGGTACTAAGATGTGACCTTAAAAAACATGTTTTATCTTTAAAATTATATATTTATGATTATATTATTAAAAATATTAAGGGGTTTGATTTTAGCAAGTACTAATCTTAAAGGGGGATAGATAGAGATGGAGGCAATAAAAGAAGGAATAAAAAGTCCTTTTTTACATTTTAAAGTACAGGATAAGTTTTTTGTATATGATGGTGGAAGTGCAACTTTATCAGAAGTAAATAAAATAATTTATGACATTTTAACCTTCAGTAGAATTTGTGATTTATATGATGATGAAGATTGTAATTACATAATAGATATGCTAAAGCAGGATTATGCAGAGGATAAAGTAAAAGAAGCACTTGAGGCGATAAAAGATTCTAATGAAGAGGGATTTTTGAGAAATAAAGACAGGATCTATGATATATTTGATGAAAAATATGAAGTTTCAGAGAAAGACTCATTTTCTGGTTGCTTATGGCTTAATATTTCTCATGATTGTAATTTAAGATGTAAGTATTGTTTTGGAAATGGTGGAGATTATGGACTTGAAAGATCTTTAATGACAAAAGAGACTGCTAAAAAATGCATTGACTATTGGTTTGATAACATAAATAAAGAACAAAGGTTTTTTGAAGTTGCTTTTTTTGGTGGAGAACCATTAATGAATAAAGAGGTGTTGTTTTTTTCAGTAGAATATATAAATAGGTTAATAAAAAGTATAGATGCAAAAGTTAGATATAATCTAACCACAAATGGAACCATTTTAAAGGATGATATTATCGCATTATTTTCCGAAAATAACTTTAAATTAAGTATTAGCATAGACGGAATTGAAAAGATACATAATAAAAATCGATATTATGCTTCTGGAAAAGGCAGTTTTGAGGATATAGTAAAGAACGTTAAAAGCTTACAAAAATATGTCAAACCATTATCCGTTCAAATTACACTTAGGAAAAATGATATACCTTTTTTAAAACAATCTGTTCAAATGCTTTGGAGCATAGGAGTAAATTTTGTATATTCAAATCTTGTTTTTAATAAGGAGGAGATTTATGAATATGAGGATTATGAATCTTTTCACAGACAAGTAAAAGAATTATCAGAAATGACTTATAACAATATAATAAACGATGAGTTATATACTTATAATGGTCTTGTGAAATCAATAGGAAAAGTCCATAGAAGAGATTTTTCTACAAATTGCTTTTTCTGGAACAACGGAGCTTTTATATTTTCTCCAGAAGGAACCGCCTATAAATGCTATAGATTTGTTGGAGATGAAAAATATAATATTGGAAATATAGAGGATAAAAACATTAATCTTCTTCAGCATAGATATAAAAAAGAAAAAATTGAAAAATGCTCAAATTGCTGGGCGCAACTTCATTGTGGAGATGGATGTCCATATGAGAACAATATATATTCTGATGATATAAATACGCCATCGGATCAGTGGTGTACAAAAACGAAGATATTACTTAAAGAAAGTTTGATTCTTTATGCTAAACTCTTATCGAATAATCCTCAAAAAGCAAAAGAATTTTTTAAATGGAGATGATGACCATGTTTAATAAAAGATATTTTTCCTATGATTTTGACAAGGAGTACTTCTTGTATGATTGTAGTGCAGGATTAGTTTGTAATTCTACAGAGACGGTAAATAAAATAGTTGAGCTAGCAAATCAAGGCTATGAGAAAAAAGATATTATAAAAATCTTAAATGAGCTGGATGAAAATGAAATAGAAAGAAGCATAGATGCATTGAATGAATTATCAAAGAAATATTACATAGAAGAAGAAAGTCAAAATAGGATTAGAAAAAATAAAAGCGTAGAGGAATCTTTGTGGTTAGATGGATATGTTTTAGATAAAATGTGGCTATCCTTAGCACATAGCTGCAATATGAATTGCGTATATTGTTTTGCAGATGAAGGAACTTATGGAAAGAAGTCTTTAATGAGTATTGAAACTGCCAAAAGTTGTATAGATTATTTTTTTAGATATGCAAATAAAAAAGCAAAAAGATATAATGTATCTTATTTTGGAGGAGAGCCTTTATTAAATAAAGCAGTATTTATTTTTGCAACCAATTATATTAATGAAAAGGCAAAAGAACGAGGAGTAGATATTCATTATACATTGACTACAAATGGAACCCTATTAGATGAAGAGATATTAGATACAATCATAAAAAATAATATCTATGTAAACATCAGCATTGACGGATCAAAAGAAGTTCATAATTTAAACCGTAAATTTCATAATGGAAAAGAAACCTTTGATACCATCATGAAAAATGTAAATATACTAAAAAGCCACAATCACAAAGACATGGTTGCAAGAGTGACGATAACCAAACCTGCTGTTAAGACCTTAAAAGAAGATATACAATTTCTTTGGAATAATGGTTTTGATGATGTTGTGATAGATACTGTAAAAACAGATATAAAAGAATTAGCAATAGATGAAGATGCCATGAATTTACTCAAAGAGCAGGTCAATGAAATAATGATTGCAATGAAAGAAGAAATTTTAAAAGGAAATTTAAAACTTCTTAGGAATATAACAGATATGAAAAATATTATTGAAAAAAGAATAATTAAAGCAGAATGTTCTTATTTCAACCCTTTCACAGTAAAATTTACCCCAGAAGGAGACATATATAAGTGTGAGTTTGCTTTTGGACAAAATGAACTTTGTGCAGGAAATGTGAAGGAAGGAATTAAATGGGATAAATTCCAAAAAAACTTTACAGCAGATGAAAAATGTTTCAAATGCTGGGCGAAAAGATTGTGTGGTGGTGTTTGTTATATGAATAAAGATTACAACTTAGTATGTGAGTATTCAAAAATTATTATAGAAAATTCATTGAAATACTATTCTTTTTCTAAAAGGAATGAAGCAATATAGTATGAAATCTAGAGGTGTTAAATGATGAAAAACGTAGTACTTGAAGTGAAGAATCTTGAAAAATCATTTGGTAAGTTAAAGGCTGTGAATAATATTAGCTTTACAGTGGAAAAGGGAGATATCTTTGGATTTTTGGGTCCAAATGGTTCTGGTAAAACAACGACAATAAGACTTATTTTATCTTTGTTAAAACCTGACAATGGTGAAATTTATATTAATAATCTAGATATTAAAAACCATTTTTATGCATCCTTATCTAAAGTAGGAGCACTTGTAGAAGGTCCTGCTTTTTATGAATATTTAACAGCACAAGAAAATTTAGAAGTTTTCGGATCTTATTGTGGAGGTGTTAAAAAAGAAAAGATAGAGGAATTATTAGATTTAGTGGGATTAAGTGATAGAAGAAGAGATAAAGTTTCCCAATATTCACTAGGAATGAAACAAAGATTGGGAATAGCCCAAGCCCTTTTAAATGATCCAGATTTGATTATATTAGATGAACCTATAAACGGATTAGATCCTCAAGGAATAAGAGATATTCGTAAGATTATGAACCATTTAAGTGAAAAAGGAATTACGATCTTTTTATCGAGCCATATTTTATCAGAAGTTGAACAAACCTGTAATAAAGTTTTTATTATAAATAAAGGTAAAAAAATAGTAGCCGGATCAACTAGTGAATTGATAAAAAACAAAAATCATTATGAGATCATAGCTACAGATAATGTAAAGTTAATAAAGGTATTAGAAAATATAAATGGTATTCAAATCGATAGTGTTCAAGAGGCTATAAGAATTACAATATTCAAACAAATCTTACCGGAAGATTTGTTAACACAATTAATTGGCGAAGGATTAAAAATAAAAATGTATACTCCTATTAAATTATCCTTGGAAGAATACTTTTTTAAGAGTTTGGAGGCCAATTAAATGTATTATAAAGAAGAGTTATTAAAGATAAGGAAATCAAAATTAGGTATTTTAATGATCATAGGTATTCTTCCTTTGGAGCTAGGTTTTTGTATAATGAATATATTAAGGCTAGATAAAACAGAAAGCTTTTTAATATTTTTTGCCAAAACCTTCAATCGGTTTAATGTGTTAATACCTGTTTTTTATATGTGCAGTATTGTTTTGATTGCTTTATTATTTGCAAAAGAATTTCAGGGAAGAACCTTTACCTATGTTTTTTT
>SWCA01002178.1_pt1 | contig 37122 bp, 28 predicted proteins | sample 4692961 | NCBI WGS metagenome assembly SWCA01 (sample SAMN10267275, study PRJNA491770) | bioreactor metagenome | isolation source: DHS bioreactor inoculated with | place: Japan: off Shimokita Peninsula
CCTTTCAAACCTAATATTGCAGCATTATCCCGGAAACTGGATTTGAGCAGAGACAGCGTGTACCAATATATTTATCAATTGAGGGATGCAAGGCTGCTTAACACATTGAGTTCAGAAGGTAAAGGGGTGTCCACATTGCAAAAACCGGATAAGATATTTCTGGAAAATACGAATCTCGCCTTTGCCTTGAAAGAAAAACCAGAAATGGGAAATATCAGGGAAACATTTGTTTTAAACCAATTATTGAATGCGGGAATGCCAGTGTATTCGCCAGCCGATGGAGATTTCTCTGTTGACGGGCTGACCATTGAGGTTGGCGGTAAAAATAAAAACGCATCTCAAGTGAAGCATCTGGACAATTACTTAATTGCAGCAGATGGGATGGAGATTGGAAACGGGATTAAAGTTCCAATCTGGCTCTTTGGCTTTTTGTATTGATGCATGATACACCGATGATTTTTTTGCAGGGATGAAAATATTCATCATTTCCATAGCAGCATAGTACAAAATTTGATTACTTTTACACTATAATGTATTGATTATCAAACAAAAAAAACACATCGAGACTATTTCGAGACCTATTCAAACAAGCGCTTTGTAAACCACTGACAATCAAACACAACGACCTCTGAGTTCGAATCTCGGTGGGGTCACCCAAGCGGGGATTTTATCAATTTTGATAGAATCCCCTTTTTTTTGTCCGTTCAAAACCCTTGCTAATTCAGGGATTGGTGAAAAAAAAGAATTTATTCTGGTGGTTCGAACAAGGTCAAATTCACGGTTATAGTAGATTCCTTCCGGAAACAACAAATTCTGAAAAACCTTTTTACTGTTCAAATCACCGGAATCCCACAATAGAAAGGGATTCCTGCATATTTTCACAGCAAAATCTATTACTTTTTTGAGGTTCGAACTGTATCCTCCTGTCTTGCCGAGTTCTTGCTCAATTTCGAAACATTCCTTTTCATATTTCGGCCTGAATTTTTCATACAGGCTTCGGTCTATTTCGCCAATAACAAAACGTTCTTCAATGGCATTCAATTTTTTTCTTGTCTCTGTCAGTTTAGTTTTTAATGATGTCGCATTCTCCATCTGGGATTTAAAAAACACTGCCATCTGTTCTTCCAATTGTATCTTAATAATATCAACTTCTTCCTTCCCAATCTGAAAAGTTTTTAAAACATTCCGAAACAAATCATGCATTCCTTTGGCGTTTCGATTGACTTTGCAACCTTTAGTCCTGCACTTATAATAATATATTCCTTTTTTTTTCGCCAAATATCCTGTCATTGCCTGGCCACACTTGTCACATTTAGTAAATACCTTCAAAGGCAGGTTTTCATTATCCTTATCATGGACAAACCCGTGATTTCTCTTTTCCTGTCGTATATCGTGAACGGCCAGAAACAGTTCTTTTGAAATTAAGGACTCATGTCTGCCTTCGATTACCTGCCCTGGAAGCATCTTGCTGGTAATAAGACCGCAGTAAAAGGGATTTAAGAACAACGTATTCAACCGTTTTTCAGATATATCAACTCCCATCCGTTTTAATCGCTTGGAAATTTCAACATTGGGCAAGTGATTATATGCTTTCCATTCAAAGGCTTTTTTAAGAATTTTTCCTTCTTCATTAACAACCAGTTTGCGTTCGGTTGCCCTACCTCTATTTAAATCTTTATATCCGCGTGGGGCAGCCCATACCCAATATCCTTTTGTTAATAACTCGCGCATGCCCGTAACCACCTTATCCCGCCTCAATTCATTATCCATCTGTCCAAACAGGAATAATATTTTTTGCTGAAATGATCCGGAAGGCGTTGTAGGGTCAAGTTCCTGTGTGGTTGCCAGGGTAATAACGCCGTATTTTTTCAGCAAATCATCGGCAATTGAAGCTCCGGCAATACCAGAACGGGAAAAACGTTCATAGGAGTAAACAATCACATAGTTGACATTCTTCGACCGCTTCACGAAGGTTAACATCCGGTTAAACTCTTTGCGGTCGTCTGTCTTGGCCGATTCATATGTTCCCCCAAAATAACCGACCACATTCAATCCCCTCTTGTTGGCATATAATTCACAATATCTTTTTTGTGACTCTAAACTGGTATTGTCTTCCTGATCTGCCGATGATACACGGGTATAAATTACTGCATTATTCCCTTTCTGGAATTGTCTTGGTGCCAGTGGTGCAAATTGTTTAAAAAGGCTTAAATCACTCATGAACGACGAAGTGTTTCTTTTAAAATTAGTATGAAGACAATTTAGCAAAAAATATTTAGACCTGATTATTTTTCAAAATAAAGGCTTTCAAAATCAAGAGGGCAACAGTTTCGGTATTCTTAATTAGTTTCTCATAATCTTCAGATGACAAATCCTTGTACTTTGGGATACACCGGATTTTTTCCAAAGGCAATCGCTCCTTAACCCTCTCGGTTGCTTCTTCAATATTTCTGTTTTGCTCTTCCTGCATAGGCTAATAAGGCTGGAAACCGGAAATGCTAGGTCTAATTTCCGCCACTTCCAACAAACCTATGAAAAACCTTAACGTATTGACAAATAATGGATAATGTGTCTTGCAACGGCTCTATTTGGCCGTATTATTGTTCGTCGAAAAAATCAAATATTGCGTATCCGAGACTACGTTCCTGACCTCACTAATTTTGAAACTAAAGAAGGTTGAACTAAATCCAATTGGGGTCAGGAAAGTGAGCAAAAATAATATAAGGAAGTCCGTTTGAGGGGCTTTATGCTCGAATGTATTTGGAAATCCAGAGGGCTTGTCTTGTAAAAATACGAATACCTTTGCGGTGGGTTTGAGGAGAATAAGAAATTACAAATTACCCGATTGGATGAACGTTCTCTTCACCAAACCATTCCAATGCTTTTTCAATTACCGCTGCACTCGGTTCATAAAAAAATACGGTCAGATTATCCATTGCTCTGGTACAGCACACATAAAATATTTTTTGAGATCGAACAAACACTTTTGCTTTATCCGTTCTATTCGTAAACAAGTATTCAAAATTATAGTTGTTCCATTGACCATTATCTAAGATGACAAACACGTTTTTAAACTCAGTACCTTTCACTTTGTGCTGGGTTGAAAAAGGTGTAAATCCCTCTAAGTAATTGTACAAATTCTGAAATTCTCCGAATGAAACTGATTTTACACGGCCGTAGAGATATTCGTTTTTCCTGACAAAAGCATTAAATCTATCATCTTTTATACATAGCCCAGATTCATTTGCAAAATCAATCACCTCTTCAATTGTGCTTTTGGACATTCCTTCAATTTGTTCAATTAATGCCTTTATCTCCCTTTTCCTTTCAATCGAGGTAATCTTGAACTCAGTTTTTCGAATAAATTCATTATATCTTTTCTCTTTATACAGATGGATAATGTGCTGAATATTAAACAAGTGCTTTATCAAATTATCTCGTTTTGATCCTTTTTTACTTTCCGCCTTTTCATCTTGTTTTTTATCATCAATCAAAGAATCTTTTGAAAGATAAATTTTTCGTACCTCAGAAAACGGTAAGTCTTTCAATTTGTTATAAAGTTCCCGGGTTTGATCGTTTTGCAATAAAATATCTAACTTACTCTCTTTTCGTCTATTCAGTATTGGCAAAGATTGCGAAATTACTTCAAATGAACTTTCCTCGTTAATCTCTAACCCATTGTCCTTAATCTTTTTCAGCAATTCGCTTTTAAAGGAAACAATGGGATCTTTATCATAAATAGCCATCAACTGCGGAAACCCAGCTTTCGGAGCAATAAGGTTATGAGTTAAATTAAGCTCTTTGGTTTCTCTTGAATTCTTAAAATCCCATGCTTCAAAATATTCAGTTTCACGAATAAGATTTAAATCATTATTGTCTGAGTATAAAAATTTGATATTCCCTTGTCGAACCACCCCATCTTTCATGTTTGGAGCATTCTCATCAGTTGACGGTTCTTGTCGTAATCCATCTGTTCGTAATTGATTTGCAAGTCCAATAACCAATTCTGGATTCCGTCGATTTTGTGTTTTCTGAACCTCATACACATCTCCCTGTTCAAGATATTTGTTCAAATCTCCAATTCCATCATCATAGATTGATTGCATTGCGTCACCAAAGAAACCGATAATATTTTTCTTTTGGCTCAATTTAAAGTGAGCCAGAAATATCTCTACCACCAAGGGATTGGTGTCTTGATATTCATCAATAAGAATATATTCGTACTTATCTTTGAGGATATCAATTAACTGAGGATATTCTCTGAACATATGATTTGCCAAAACTAAAATCTCCTCATGAGAGATGATGCCTTCCCTAATTCGGACATATTCTTTGTACTGAATCTCATCTTCCAGCAAATCAAAATAAGAATCAGCAACCGGAGTTTCCTCGGGATTTTTAATTATGGAATCCTCGTCGTTTATAAGGTTAATTAATACCTTCTTAAGTTCATTTTGAAAGGATTTGATATGATTCCATAAAAAATCATGAATTGTAGAGACTGGAAGATTGGCATGATTAACACGTTCTTCGATCTCTCTTACCGCCGCATTTGTATAAGTCATGCAAGCTACCCTACTCGTCGGTTTGTTCTCAATTGCCTTTTTAATTACTTGAACAAGAGAATAGGTTTTTCCACTTCCTGCGCCACCACTTAATAAAAAGTTTTCTCCACGTTCTATATGTTCAAAAATCTGAACAACTTCTGGTTCTAGGATTGTTTCAGCCATGATATTCCTTCTTTTATGTACATAGGAGATACCCAATTACTAAATTCTTTTCCGTCTGCATCTGTTTCACTTTTTAACAAAATCTCCATTGCAAACGATGGTTTTTTACCAACACATTTTTCAGCAAGTGTATAGGCATCATTTTGATCGTCATCGAAATGATTTTTGTTTTTCAGGCTAATAAATGAATCCTTATTGGTGGCGATAAGCGATCTATTAAGATGAAAAAAGGCATCTTCAAAACTACTGGCACAATAACTCAAATTACCAGAATTCGTTTCTGTGATTTGATAAACAATTAAAACGTTGCCATTCCCAGAATGCACCCATTTTTTTGTGTCAGTATTTTTGGACAGAACCTTTTCAATTAAAGGTTTATCTTTAAAACTCTCCAAACCATTTACTCCAAAAAAGAATTTTAATGATTCGTTAGTTGTAATGCTTGCTTCTGGATCTTCTACCCTACATTTTTTTATAACCACAACTTGTTGCCCATCTTTATCTTTTATCACTTTTTTAGCAGAATCAATATCAGTGATAATGAGGGACTTTAAACCGATAAAATCAATAAATTTTTCGAATATATGTGAATATGCCCCCACTTCAACAATTGAGATGTTTTGTGAGAGGATTGGTATTATAACACTACCATCGGCTTTATCGTTTTGATCAAGCTTTTTCATCATTGCAGGCAACAATATCCGTTCTGTATCTCCTTCAATAAAAATTGCTTTATCTGCAAAAAATAATTCAGCTCTATGTAAGGTCAGATATTGTTTTAGAAATTTAAAACTCTGCTTCTCATCTGCGCCATATTCCTTCTCCAAATCCTTCAGATTTTTGGCAATGACTTCCTTTTTGTCTTGTTTATAAAAATATTTAATGTCATCGAAAGAACTTTCTGCCGCGATATGAGAAGAATGGGTTGAAATAATTGTTTGAAGGTTAAATTTAGTGCCGTCTTTTCCGTCACTGGCTTTCCTCAAAATATCTTTAATATTATTGATAAAGACATATTGCATTTGCGGGTGCGTATGTGCTTCTGGCTCTTCAATAAATAGTAAGTTTATATCAGCCGGTTTTTCATTTAAATTGTGATCTTTTCTAAATTCGCCAATTAAAACCTCAATTTTAAAAATCATACTAATTAGGTTTAGGTATCCTAAACCGTTATAGCTTTCAGGTAATAAGAAGTCTTCATGATGGTCATACATAACTGTAGTATTTCCTTTCAATAACTCCTTGTGTTGCAGTGTTGAAATAATATTTATACTTGAATCTCCTTTTTGAATACCTCCAAACTGCTCAACTTTATCAGTTATTGTTTCAAATAATTTTTCGTAAACCCTATTTAAATACTTATCGGTTCTGTTTAATTGATCCTTAAACTCTTGTATTTCAGGAGAATTCTTTTCCGCTTCTTCCTTCTTCTCGTAATACTCGGAAGACAACAATGACAAAGTCTTATCTGAATCCTTGTTTGAGACTTCTCTTTTCGCACTAATTAACTTAAAACTCAGGATCTTATCTGTTCTTATGTTTTCTTTCGCTAAATCAATAAATTCCTTTTCCATTTCTCCTTCTGACGGAAGATCATATGCCAGGGATTTTTTTGATACTACAAAGTATTCAGTATGATTTTTTCTAAGAAAATCATTAAAAATGTTCTGATCTGCTGCTGCTTGGTCAGGATTTTCTGCAACTTCTTTAGCTTTAAAATTTCTGTAATCAGAAACTAACTTTTGAAAGTTATCTTCTGGAAGGAAATACGCAAAGGAGAGAACCACAAAATTATTATTGGGATCTAAGTCCATCATCACCTCGCTAATATTGGCTAGGTTGTCCGCCTCCTCATATTTAATGAATAACTTTAAGGAAATTCCCCAATTGAGTAATTTTGCCCCTTCCTCATTATTTACCATCCCTTTTAGTTGTTTCCGGAAATCAATATTAAAATCGTCAAAACTGAAAGATTTTGGAGTGGGATTATTTAAAAACTTTTGCAAAATGGAAAGTAGCGATGTTTTCCCGCTATTGTTTTTTCCAATTACCAATGAAAGATCTTCCTCTAAATCAAGAGAAAAATCTTTTAATAGCCGGAAGTTCTGGATTTTTATTTTTGTGATTTTCATAAGCAAAAGTGTGGTTAGTCTTCAATAAACCGCATGAAATAATCAAACCCGGTGGTTTGGGTTACTTCATTGTGCGGAATCAAGATGTATTTCCAGTACTTCCCGCCGTTGGCAGTCGTAAAAGTTGTAGCGTATTTACAATATTTCTGTGCAGCCGCTTTTTTGCTGATTACGTCAGACACTTCCACCTGATCCAACATTTTTGTTTCTACCAGGTAAATACAGTCTTCAGTTTCTACCACAAAATCAGGATAGTACTGTTTGGAGTTGTTTTTCCAGTAAATTCTGAATTGGTTCGGAGCCGGACGGAGCCATTTTTGAACTTTGCGGTCGTTTTCAAGAATGTAGGCAAAATCTTTCTCCGTTTTTGAATCAAACTTGTATTCAAGGTGACAGGCTTTTTCAAATCCCCGGAAAACATATTTGGGGATTAAAATTGCGGGTGTAACCACATCCCGGTAGTCTTTGTAGCCATTTGCCAAAGCCGAAAAGTTCCAGTCCTCTATTCGGACAAATGGCAATACTTTGGGTTCAATGTAGTCGGGTTCGCCAATTTTAAAGTTGGCTTTCATTTGGTCGTAAATTTTCCCGGCAATAATTTTCCGGTACTGCTTCACCAAAACCTGCAACACCCCTTTATCTTCGACCTGCCGTTCAATAGTCCGAATTGCCTGGATGCTCAATTTGTGAAGCAGTTCTGCGTTTTCATCGTAATCAATTTCGGGGTAGTTGATCAGTTCGCTGATAATCTGGTTCACCGGGGTTTCCCGTGAAAATGCCCCCTGCTGAACGCCGATGGTATCGACTTCGTGGTGTTTCAGTCCCCGCCGGATAATCTCCTCGTCCATTGCCTGAAACTCAAACCCTCTGCTTGTGTTCAGATCAAAGTTTTCAAACCAGACCTCAACATCATCCTGAACTAGGTCCATTCGGGGAATCTCGATGGTGTTGTTCCGAACTTCCACCAAGGTAGCCTGGTACACTTTGGGAAGTTCTGCCTTAATTTCTTCTTTGAAAATACTTTGCTGCCCGGTTTCCAGTTTTTCAATGGCTTTTTGAATAACCATTGCCTGTACTTCTTTCTTTTCGTAATCCTTCAGCCCTTTGGTCTGGTAAGCAATTTCCGGTGAGCTGATCACATCGAGGATCAGTTTTTTGGCGTCATATGAATTCCGGGCTTCCTGTTTCCTGGTTTTATCCTGAATCGCGTCAATCCGCTTTTCAGCCTCCTGCATTTCCTTTTCCACTTTCGTAACCGAGGTTACCACAGTGGTTTTTGTCGAAAGGTCTTCCTCCGGGATTTCGATGTACGAAAGTTTATTCAACACTGAATTTGGATCTTGTGCCGCTTCAATAACTTTTTCGAAATTTTCATGGGCAACTACGGTCAGTTTATCCACTTTGTCCACTCCGGTTCGTTCGCCGTTGTATGGGAGCCGGAGACCGCGCCCGATGGTTTGTTCAATCAACACGCTGGCGTTGGCAGCCCGGAGCGGAACGATGGTGTACAGGTTGTTCACATCCCAACCTTCTTTCAGCATATTCACATGGATAACGATTTCGATTTCGTTGTCCAGGCTTTCCAGATCGACAAACTGGCGTTCGATCTCTTCCTCTCTCCGGGTGGATGAATCTATTTGAAGTACCTTGCCCTTAAAAGCTCCTTTGAAAAAAGCATCTGAGTTGGTGTAATTGAAAACTTCGGTTGAATGATTAATGTCGCGGCAAACTACCAGAATAAAAGGTTTTACTGTTTTCACCTTATTGTTCCGGGCATAGATTTCCAGTTCGTTTTTTGTATCCTGATGGATGCTGATCGCATCTTCCAGTTTTATGATCTCAACTTCCTTGTCGGATAACCCCTGCGGACGAAAATTTTTTCGTGTGGCAATTGCCGGATTTTTCACATACTTCCCATCTTCTAATGCCTGTGCCAACGAATATTCGTACACCACATTGCGGAAAGGGTTCCCTTTTTCGTCGATGGGTGTTGCTGTTAGCTCCAGGCCCAAAACAGGTTTTAGCTCGTTGATGGCACTTTTGGAGGCATCGGCGTGATACCGGTGGGCTTCATCCATCAGGATGACCAGATCGTCCAGGCTGGAAAGATAATTCCAATATGATTCACCAAGGTATTCCGAAATTCTTTTGATGCGTGGCGCCATGCCTTTTTCTTTCCCCCGGTTGGCCGCACTCGCATCGCGGTTGAATTTGGAAATGTTGAAAATATTTATCCTGATTTCACTGTCTTTGAACAGGCTTCCCATTTGGTTGTAGTTATCGCCGGTGATGATTACCGGGCGGTTGTGTACAAACTCGGAAATGCCGTTAAAAACGTATTTGGCATAATTTGGATTCCCAAAATCTTCAATGAGTTTTTCGTAAATGGTGAGGTTGGGCGCCAAAACAAAATAGTTCCGGATTCCTTTTTGCAGATACAGCCAGGTAATACAAGCCCCCATCAATCGGGTTTTCCCAACACCGGTTGCAATCGAAAAACAGAGCGACGGGAATTCCCGTTCAAAATCGACACACGAAGGGAAGTGAGATTTTACCTTTTCAATTTCGGCCACCAGATTGATGTCTTTTTTCAGTTCCAGTTCGTCGGCAAGGTGAACAACCACATCCAAAGCCTCCTGCAACGGCATGCGGAGGGAAAGCCGCTGTTTGATGTATTGAGCTTTATTATTCATCTGTATCAAAAAAATTTATAGTTCCTTGTTGGGTTGATTTCCTCTCTTCGGTTTCGTTCATTTCCGGTTCATCCGTTTCATAAGATTCTTCGTCGAATGATTCATCCCGGGGCATGTTTACAATGTTCAGGCTGTAATCGTCTTTGCCAAATTCGCACCTGCCCAAAAGCATTTGCGGAATTTTTTTTATGGTGATGTTGGAAAACCGATTTTCGCATTCCTGCTGAAAAGCTTTACAGGCTATTAGTAAACTTTCATCGGGCTGCATCTCGTCTTTAATTTTGTCGAATATTTCAACCGTAACAAATTGTGTGGTGGTATAAATAAAATCCTTTTCGCTGCTTTTTCCCTGTTTCCAATAAATATGCTCATCGGGGAAATACCGGAAACCTTCCTGTTTCGCTACGGCTGCGGCAACCATGGTTGGATTATATTTTTTACTCATTACCCAATTTCCAAAGCTGTCTTGGTTTAACAATGATGGAGCAAGTGTGTAAAACTTAAATCCTCCTCCTCCGTTCCAGTGTAAAGATTTGCTTATTCCGCCCTGTTCACCATCAACGACCTTTTTCATTCGAGGGATACAATGTGAATATACGTGTTCACCAAGCTCAATACCAATATGTCTCCTGCCCATCTTATTTGCTACGGCAGAGGTTGTTCCTGACCCAAGAAAAGAATCCAAGACTAGATCATTTTCTTTGGTACATATCATTAAGATTTTTTTAACTAGCCTTTCTGGTTTTGGAGTTTTGAAAAGGTCAGAAGTATTTATATTGGGGAATAACTTTTTTAGCTCATATTTAGCTTGCCTATTGTGCCCAGTATCATCAATATCAAACCAAATATTGGAAGGAGATAATCCTTTCTGGTCTTTCAAATAGGTTTTCTTTATGATTCTTTTTTCGTCCTTTGAAAAAATCATTTCTCCAGATTCAATCATTTCCTTCACTTTTTCCTCTCTCCACCTCCATCCATTGCTGGGAGGAGTAATTACATTTCCTGAAGGAGAAATAATGTTATACGTCAAATTTGGTCTAGGATTTGGTGATGATAAGTTCCCCATAAACCAAGGACCATTGGGGTCGTTATCTGGATTTTTGTAGTGTTTGTTGGAGGCATCAGTCCTTGGTAGTAAGTAAGACAACCAATCAGGTGTTTGTGAATACACGAGGATGGAGTTATAATCGATTGAAAATTGTTTCGAATCATTATTAGAAGAATCACCGGATCTCCAAGCCACGGAGGTTATGAAATTGTTCCTGCCAAATATTTCATCACAAAGAACCTTTAAATAGTGCCCTTCATTGTCATCAATTGAGATCCAGATAGTTCCATCCTTAGATAGTAGTTTTTTTAAGATTTTTAATCTTGATGACATGAGACTTAGCCAAAGGGAGTGTTCTAATCCATCATCATAGTGCTCAAATGCACTACCGGTGTTGTACGGTGGATCAATAAAGATACATTTTATTTTACCAGTAAAATCCTGTTCCAGTGCCTTTAACGCTAAAAGGTTGTCCCCGTGAATGAGCATATTTTCTGAATTTGGATCGCCATAGCTGTATTCTGGACTTTCAATTAAAATCCGGGGTTCCAGCTTTGGTTCTTCCCCTTTACCAATCCAGGTCAGTTCGAGTTTCTGTTGTTTTTGTGCCATGTTTTTAAATCAATTTCCACTTTAAAGTAAAAAGCGTTTCTTCTGTAATTTTTTGTTTCAAGCGTTCTTCAATGTTTCCCAATAAATCATCCTTTTTCGTATCAATCTGATCCTGCGCTTCAAAAAGATGTTTTCGTTTTTCGTTCCGTTTTTTCTCCAAGTCTTTGATTGAGCGTTGTTCGGCAACTTTTTTCTGCAAGTCTAATAATTTCCTGGCTTCTGCTTTGCGCAATTTAATTTCAGCATCAATGTCCTTAATCTCTTTTTCAAGGCTAAGTTTCATATCATCAGCCCAGTTATCCAGTTTGCTGTATTCTTCGTCAAAAAACTTGGCGTTTCGCTGTATGTTTTCATCCAGAATTTCTTGTTTCTGGGCGTGGCACAATTCATCAAACCGGCTTTGCATTTCTTTTGAAACTGAAACGGTTTTGCCTTCTTCTGCCCAAACCGAAAACAGCTTCCTGCAAATTTCAGCGTCCAGTTCCTCACCATCATCGCTAAGACAAGCCAGCATTAAATATTCCTCGGTTTCAAATGAAGCAATGATAAGCAGGTTCACCTGCAACCATCCGGTTTTCCCGGAAAGTTCCTCCAAAAAAGTGATTTTGGCTGGGGTGTTCGTGTAATCGAACGTTATTTCCCGTGCCGGGAGCTTTTTGTTTTTACAAGCTTCAACAATCCGCTGGGCTAGAGGATGCCCAATACGGTAAACATTTGTGTCTTCTGCAATCTCAATCTCTGTTTTCCGTTTGTCGTCCTTTGTTCGGAGAATCAAATATGGACCAGGATGGATGTTCTCACCTGGGAATGGATTCTTTCGCAGGCGGAAAGAATCTTCGGTGTGGTTGAATTCAGCATAGTCCTGCAAGTAAAACCAGGTAATGTTCCAAAGCCACTGTTCATACTGGTTCAGGTACTCTTTTCCCTTCTCCATGTTGAATTTCAGCTTTTGGTGGACTTCTTCATCAAAGTTTTCCAGCAATTGCTTTTTGGTAACATCCATTTTCAGTTCGATGTCCGGTTCCAGTTCTTTTTGAAGCTTGTCGAATGCTTCCTTAATTTCTTCGGGACTGCGGTACTCTTGATAAATTTTGGCAATCCGTTTTTCAAAATCCACGCCGCTTTCAATGCTTCCCAAAATATCATCACTAGCTCCAAACACACCGTTGAACAGTTGGAATTTCTGGTCGAGCAACTGGTACACCCGCTGGTCTGCAGCGTTTGCCTTGTTCAGAAAGTTGATAACCACCACGTCGAATTTCTGCCCATACCGATGACAGCGTCCAATTCGCTGCTCAATCCGTTGCGGATTCCAGGGCAGATCGTAATTGACTACCAGTGAGCAGAATTGGAGGTTAATTCCCTCGGCTGCGGCTTCAGTCGCAATCATGATGGTGGCTTCGTTGCGGAAGTAGTCCACCAACGCCTGGCGCATATCGGCGGAGCGGGAACCGGTCGCCCGGTCGGTATCTTTGTGTTTTTCAAACCATTCCTGATAAATCTGTCTGGATTTAGGATCGTTGTTCGAACCGTTAAAAAGAACAACCTCACCGTTGTATCCATTCCCTTCCAGGATATTTCTCAGGTATTCCTGTGTCCGGGTTGATTCGGTAAAAATTATCGCTTTCCGGGCTGCTCCCAGCTCTTCCAGTTTCTCAAATCCTTTCTCTAATGCTTTTTGGAGTTTATCTCCTTTCGAGTTTGCCTTAATAGTTTTTGCCAGTGCTGCAAACCGCTTCAGTTCCTCTTTTTCCTCCTGGATGGATTCGATTTCTTCATCCGATAAAAGCTCAATATCCTCGGGCAAATCGTTTTCTTCGTCCCATTCGTCCTGTACTTCTTCAAACAATTCGTAGTTGTCCGAAATTTCCTGTTCCAAGGCTGCTTCCTGTTTATTGAGAATGGCTTCCAACCGGTTTGCCAAACCTTCCAGTGTTCCCTGAATAGCGAAGGTTGAAGATGCCAGAAGTTTCCTCAGGATCAAGGTCATCAACTGCCGTTGGCTGTTTGGCAGGGCGTACAAATTATCCCGCTGCAAATAATCCGAAACCAAGTCGTACAGTTCGGTTTCTTCTGTGTAAGGGTAAAATTCTTCCACCAGCGCAATCCTGTTGGTGTAGTTGATGTATTCCAAAACCTGCTTTCGCAGGGTGCGCTGACAAAGTGGTTTCAGCCGGGCTTTTAAGTCTTCAAAACTGTCGATTTCTGCCAGCCTTGAATACTGGCTTTTATAGCTTTTCAGGTCGCCAAAGGCGTAATCGTCGATGATGCTCACCAATCCGTATAATTCGAGCAACGAATTTTGAAGCGGGGTTGCCGTTAGCAAAACTTTCTTGCTGTTGCTGAGGGATTCTTTTATTGAGTTCCCGATTTTATTGGTAGGCTTGTACACATTTCTCAGCCGATGTGCCTCATCAATGATTACCAGATCCCAAAGTACATTTCTTACCTCCAATTCTTTTGACCGGGCAAACTGGTAAGAGCAAATCACGATTTCATTTTGCTCGAAAGGATTCCGTTTTCCGTCCTTTATTTCCTTGTTGAATGATTTTGCTTCCAGGATTACCGATGGGAGGTAAAACTTGTCCACAAGCTCCTGGCTCCATTGTTTTCGAAGGTTAGCCGGAGCAATAATCAGCAACTTTCGTTTTCGTTCTGCCCACTTTTGCGAAAGAATGATTCCAGCTTCGATGGTTTTCCCCAAGCCAACTTCGTCTGCCAGCAATGCACCTTTCGAAAGAGGAGATTTAAACGCAAAAAGAGCAGCCTCCACCTGATGTGGGTTGAGATCGACTTTCGCATCCTGAAGCGAGGCAGTGAGTTTTCCAAGGTCGTCAGCTGATATTTTCCGGGTCAGCTCATGGGCAAAGTATTTAGCGTGGTAAGAAGTTAAATTCATTAGAAAAAGACCTTCAATTTTTTAAAAGCTAAATTTAACAATAGAACCCTGATATTCTACTCCTTTTCGAATGAATGTTAAAAAAAATTGAAAAGTAGTTTTCAAAAACTGGGGAAGAAAAAATATCCATATGCCCCGGCATTTCTCCCGTCACAGCTTCATCGGCACCGCTGCTCATGATTCGCAGTTTTCCGGTGTGGACTCTGCTGTTCAATCGAAAAGCCTTGTGCATCCCACGGCAAAAGAATCCCTTTCATTACATTGCAGGGATACATTTGCCCTTTGCCAGCGCCGGATAAAGTCTCGGTTAATGTTCTTGTTCAACCAGCACTTTAATGATTATAGTTTGTTTTTAAAGACTACCAACACAATATTAATGCACTTGACTATTAAAAGTTACATCATTTGCATTTGAAATCCATATTCCCAGCATCTCTAATAAATCATTTGATTCTTCTTCAATCCACTGATTTTTTTGAATTAATAGGCTAATGAGGTCAATCTCATTTTTATTAAAGTAAGACCGGTTTAATCCAGAAAAATCCAAAGAGTGATTCCACTTACTTTTATGATGAGGAGAATCAACAGGTAATAGGCTTTGAAGGTTAGATGGAAAAAGCAACCTAATATCCTTTGATTTCGACCTTAATATGTCTTTTAGTCGACAATAAATTTTTAGACCATCATAATCCCAATCACAGGAATAGAATATTGGTTTTTTGAGCTTTTCAGTGCTGATATGTTGAACGTTTGAAGTATTATTGCCTCCTACATACCAAAGTTCAATGTTATGGTGGCGAGCAATTTTAGGTGTTTTAAGAAAATCCAGATTCTCACACAGGACAATCGATTCCGGATTCAAACAATCTACTACAAAACGCCATTGTAAGTCTTTCGGATCTTCTGATGGAAAGTCTTCAATGTTCAATATTCTACAAACCATTTTATCTAGACCGAGACGATTTTCCAAATATTTTGACCCTCCGTATTTGAATATCTGACCAGAAAATGTTCGCCGGGTCGTTAACTTTTTTACTAATTCATCCTGTTGCTCAACAATAAACATTAGAGTATGAATATCCCGAACAGTGCAGTTTTTCCTCCCATCGACATCAGGGTCAATGCTCTGAAGAAAACCTTCATATTGTTGGAAATCGTGTAGGAAATTTTTCTCATAATACTCATTGTAACTGTTCAATGCAACGAGATAATTACTATTCCCGTGCTGATAACCGACTAGTTTCCTACTTATGAGGTATTTTATCTGGCTGTCCTTTGTTTTCCCGGATGGAATTTTCCCTTTTAAGTATAACGTATTCATGGCTTTTAAAACCCGCCATGTTAAATCATTGCTCATATTTCAATTATTTCTTTCAGATCTATTTTTATATCTTCTTTACTGCGAATGGACATAGGTGTGTAGTTGATATTAATATCTGCGTCTAGATTGCGATGAAGGATGTAAATAAACTGTTCATCATAGCGGCCCAAAGGATTAATTGAAAAAGTGATGATCTGATAATCATATTTCTGAGCAATTTCATACAGCAAGTCAAAATTACTCCCCAATCCTTCAGCTTCATCAATTGGCATGAAACGGATGCCACTATCCTTTTCATAGTTTTTACTCCCGACAATAGATAAACGGGCAATGCACAAAGATGCAATAGCCGCATAAGTTTGACCTGTACTTCCTTTATTGGATTTCCCACGCGAATCTTGCATATCAAGACTAAGCTCGAGATAAGAATTAGGATCGAGTAATTCTTTAATTGTTATGTCATCATTGTGGTTGTCTGTTAATTCCCGAAATGCATGGACGATTTTTTCTTCAATAGAAATGAATGATGATAATTTATCGGCGATAGAAATTTCAAACAAATTGAGCTGTTCACTGGCTCTTTTCTTGAATTCGGATAGCCAGCGAACAGGAAATTCCTTTGCCGGATTATTATCTAAATAGAGTTTGTAGTTTCCACTGATTCTTCTTTCTCCATCACCGAAAAAACGATTGATTTTGCGAATAGTATCTGCATATTCTCCCACTGCCATTTGAACATCATCCAATAGATCTTCAATTTTTCGTATCTTTTTTGAATTCAAGTCCCTGTTTTTGTTGTTGATTTGTTCCAGATGACCCTGTATTTTTCCAATAACTTCTTCTTCAATCACTTTCTCGTAGCCAAAAATATCCGGTAGTAAATGGGCAACTAAATCAGCAAAATCTTTATTGTCGCCCTCAAATCTATGCGATTCACTGGGAATAAATTCTTTCACAATATCTTCGAATTCTTTATTGTATTTAGCCTTTTCTTCAAGATAAACTTCTCGGTTATCTTGAACATCTTTTGCCGTTAGCGGCATTGCCGTGTCTTTCTCTGGTAATAATTTGGAATAACGAAAATGAAAATTTTCTTCCTTTTGTCGTAACGTATTTTTAAGTTCATCAATAGCTGTTTTCTCCGTTTTTACTATATCAATAAGCTCTATGTCGTCTTTTTGTATATCAAGCTCTGTTTGAAAAGTCTCAATCTTGTCGTCGGAATCGTAATAAAAGTTCAAATCATAATTGTTCGTTTGACGAATTGAAAATTGTTGTGCAATATCAGCCAGTAAATTCCTCTCACCCTCAATTTTTTTAATTATTTCCTCTGCTTTAGCAACTTTGCCCGGAAGTTTTTCAAGAATGGCTTTATTTTCAGCTTGTGCAGCAAGTGCGTCTTTGTAATCTTGCTCTGATTGTTTATATACCTGCTCAATGGACTCTCTCCTTTTTAAACTGGATAAGTACGATTGAATACTTTCATCTCCAATGTCTTTCAGTTGTTCAATTTCCTCAAAATTTTCCAATTCTCTCCGCTGCTGATATACTTCGATGGCTTGGGGTGCATTAGTGAGGTCTAAAAGAATATCATTTAAGTCACTTAATCTCTGTTTTTCTTCCTCAAGCTGACTAATTGTCTTTTTTATATCCTTAATCTGTGATTCAAAGTATTCTTTTATCGTTTTTTCATCATCAATATTAAGCCTTTGTTCAGGGACAAAAGCAACAAATTCGCGAATGCCGTTCAGGTCAATCCAAAAACCCCCACTTTTTTTTTCAATTTCAGGTTCTTGGAATAGCACTTCCGGGTACGGTAAATATTGGTCTTTATCCATTGGACTTTGGGGCTCAGTTCGTTTTAATGTTTGAAAATGCACTAATAAACTTTCTTCAATTTTGGTCAATGGACGACTAAGGGAAATGGCCCACCGTACTAAAGAATCCGGATTATCTATGTTAGCATATTCTGCGAGGAGCTTCAAATTGGGTAATTGTGAATTTATCTCATTAATTCGACGTCCGTGGTATTCAGCGCCATTTTTCATCCCTTTTATCCATTCCGATTGTTCAAAGAATTCCTGAAGGCCCTTTACCGACAGTTTAGTTTTTAGCTCTGTTAGCAGGGAATACTGTTCCTTCTTTTTTTTGTATGCCAGGTAAAATGATTCTAAGGACTCTTCTTCAATAGTCAGACAGTTGAGTAAGATTTGAACCTTCTCCAAAGTGGCATAGTCCTGTTTTGCCTGGCTATAAAATTCCAATGTTGTTGCCGCTTCTTCATCAATATTCTTTTTTGCTTTGCGGGAAGTCTCAAAATCATCTTTTGAAGCGCTTACGAGTTGTTGCAGACAATAAAAAGCAATCATAACCTTTTCTGTATTCACAGAAAGGGAATCCGACACACGTTTATATTCCTCACGATGAAATAAAAGGTCTTTTGCAAAATATTCTTCTTCTTTCAAATTTTTGGCTTCCAACGATGTTTTTAGAGAACACACCTTCTGATACTTATTTGTCAACAACTTGATAGCATTTAGATTTTGCCCATAGGCGTCTATTGTATGTTCAAGTTCTTTAACGATATGGGTATATTTATCATACAACTCTTTCCCCTTTTCCTGACCAAAAAGAAAGTCCAGAAGACTTTTACTTTTTTGAGTATCCAATGTCCTGCCACGAGAAAAAGACTGGATTATTTTGGCATAATCATTCAGGATTTTATCGCCCGAAGCCAAATCTAGAGGGAGGATATCGTTGCTGTATAAGATTCGTTGATAGTAACTAATTCTTTCCCATTTTTTAAAGACCAATTGTTTTTCGTCAAAAACATCAATCAATTCATCCAAATCGTAAACATCCTCACCATCTTTAAAATCAGAAGCTTTCAAAGGTGTATGCATCGGTACAAGTTTACCATTCTCAATCTCTGTACTGGATTGTATAATAAACGGCTTGGTACCTTTGTTTGTACTTTCAAAATATGCACCTATTGTAATATATTGTTCTTCTGCACTTTCTATATTCAAAAAAGCATATCCGACATTCGTTCCTTTTCCGGGAGTTGTCAAAACCAGACCGTCAGGATCTCTTTTATCTTTTAGGGTTGCAGTAGCTGATTTAAAAGCGGTAGAACCAACAAAAATTAACTGAAGTAAATCTGCAATAATACTTTTCCCGGAAGCGCTGTCTCCCATAAAATCTGTTCGAGTGTGATGAAAAAGGTAATCATTTTCCTGATGATGTATCAGGCCTACAGTTGATAAACTATGAATTCTTGGGTAGTTTTTCATCCTGACTGTCTCTTAAAATTTCGTCGATATTGTTAATATAAGAAGCAAATTCCCGTGTAAGCCTGTGAAAAGATGGCAGTATCTCAAAGGTGCCATCATCTTCCATCGAAATCCACTTTATCTTATGGAATTCATCAAATGCACTTTTAATACTGGCATCAATCTTATCATCATTCCATTTTGTTGCTTTTTCTTTTTTAGTTTTAGCTAATGTTCTGACAATGCCCGGCTTTAAATCAGGATAATCAAGTCGTATTATCTTTTGAAACTTACTGATTGAATTGAGCTCAATGTTGCAATCGATAAAATAGACTTTATATAGTAGCAATCCAATGATAATATTTTCCTTGGACATTACATGCTTGTGATTTGGAGGGATTCCATTTTTCACGTCCGGACAAATTCTGAGGTAATAATATTCTTTGGAATCAGTTCCTCCTTCTTCAAGTTCAAGTCCCCAAAATTCGCGGTAATATAACTTCAAGGTTGAGCTAAAACGGCGCAAGTATAAAAACAAATCCTTTTGTTTTCCATAATCCTGGATATGCACTCCATCTTTCAACGCAAAATCCAAAACGGCAAAAAGTTGTTTGCCTTGGTTGCAATCCAGAAAATCATATGGATTTCCTATTTCCGTTTCATCCAAATGTCCCATATTGAATAGTTGTGTTTATCTATCTGAATCATCTTTCCCTTATCAATTTGAATTCGCCATTTACCATGCTTGTCATAAATACCTATCGCTTGATAAATGACACTAACTGCCAAATGCAGGTCGTCATCATGAGCTTCGAGTATATTAAAAAAAACATCTGACAAATGATATTCGCTTGCATGGAGACTTTCCCTTCTTATTTTTTCCAACCAGATATTGATATTATTCTGCCTAAGCAAAGCTATACGACTTCGTTGGTATGCAGCGGCTTCTTTTTCGCGGTCAATAGTATAGGTAACAGGAGAATTTTTCTTTCCATGGAAAAGCCCATCCCGATTTTCTATGATGGAAAAATTGGTGCCGGGAAGACGGGTCATAAAACTTTCATCGATCAGCGGAATTATTATTTCGCCTGATACTACCTGACTGTTGCTCAATAAATGCATCAAAATCTTTTCAACTTTTGTGTCAAAAAACCTTCGATTCAGGGAGCCAAAGAATTGCTGTATTTTAGGTTGTATTTTATCAATTCGTGTATCGACCATATTTAATAATGTTCTGATACTCTCAAAATAGTCAATCGCTCCCGAAACTCTTTCATCTATTTGTGCATCTTCTCTTGCAGGATGTATCAATAATATAGTTTTAATCCTATCAATTACACGAAAAGCACCCCTTAGTTCTCCGTTTTGATTTCTTATCTCATCCAACTTGCTTTCTATATCTCGCAAGGCACTTAATAAGTTGTCACTTTTTAGTTTTGCTTTTTCACTAAGTTCTGATACAGATTTGTCAATTTGCTGGTTTAGATAGTCAATTTGTTCTTTAAGGTGTAACTGGGCTTTGTCAAGGTGAACTTCCAACCAAATAGATAGATCTTCAACAGTAGTAATGTCTTTAAGCTTTTCATATAAATCGATACAAGTAATCTCAATTACTGTGGGATTGAACCTGTCGGATATTATCTTGAGTACTTTGTCACATAGATAGGTTGCATATTCTTTAAATGCGTAAGTTTGATGCTCCTCGTCATAATACAGGAAAAATTCCTGTAAAGCCATTATTTGAGAATTGTAATACTCCCAGGGAAACCGTTCTCTTTTTTCCCGGCTAATAAGAGAAACCTCATCAAACGCCTGTTGAATATCTTTTTCCTTAAAAACTCCTTTGATAAAGTACCCATTTTTAACTCTTTCGTACAACCATATAATCGCCAACCCTTGTTCTTTTTTTGGGAAGAACAATTCATAGGTATTGTCAATCTTTATATGGTCAAATATAGAAATCAATGGATAGTTGATCTTGTTTTTCCAAAAATACAATTAAATGGATAATTTTTATTGTAAAGATATCTTATTCAGTACTATTTCTCTACGTCAATACATCTTTAAAGCTTTAAAGATGGACATTTTGAATTATTAAGCAACATGTCAGAATAAAATCCGGTTAATCTTCCTCCACCCCTTCATTCCGATCATTCCTTCCTCACTTCCTGCATTCAGGAGCTTCCAATGCCCCACGCAAGAGCAACTCCTTCATTTCGCTAAATCACCCTTAGCCGGGTTGCACCGCTCATTCCGTTGTTACACTTGCCTTTGCCCGCACCATTAAAATTCTCGAATAAAGTTCCAGTGCCTCCGGTAACTTCATTTCAGGCATTTCTCCGAACCTGTTCGGAACATTTCTTCCATTCAGTAACCTTCGGCACCGCGCACAAGAGTAAAAGCTTCATTTCATTTCGCTCGCCCTGCCTTCGGACAGACCTCACTACGTTACATTTAGCCTCTACACTTGTTTTTGCCCGCGCATAAAATATTGTGAATGTTTAATGGCCTTTGGAAAAGGCGATACTAATTTTTCAAATCACATTTTTACAGATTCTTCCTTTTCCTATTACCCAATTTAAAAATTAGGCTTTTCTGTCCGGCCATTGTTGTTCCGGTGGCAAAGGTAAATCCGTGTTTTCCGGGTGTGCAAGTTCAAACCTCCGGTTTTGCAGAAAATCTCCATCCTCCTTCGTCGGATAGTATTTTCCGCAAAAAACCTGCACACCCAAACACGACCTTTTTCAGCCATCAAAACAACAACGACCGACCCGATGGAAAGACGCATAACATTAAATAATAAGAGTATGAAAAAGAAAAATGGAAATAACAGTTTTGAATATATGAGTAACGAAAAACAAAACTCTCTCTCCTCCGGAATCCGCATAAGTTTTGGCGTGAGTTTTCCAATTATTAAACAAAAATTTGTCAAAATCAAAGAAGTTGAATATTCAACGGATTTTGATTTTTTTATCCAGAATCAGGTACATGTGATTGTAAGTAGCAATAAATGTTGCTCGATTTGCAGTTCAGTCGAAAAACGGTTATTCTGGCACGGTGCTGTACTTTCCGATGATACGGTATATACCATGATCGAGGCTATCCATAAGGATATTATCTCCTTCAGGTATGGCGGTAAATTAGTTTACTAAATTCTTTGGCGTGGTTTTTGGATTAATTATACAGATTACTCTTCGGAGAAAATGGTTCTGTTCGTTATGGAGGAGACTGGTTTTATTGAAGAGATTGCAAAGCTTGCAGGGAAGTGAAGACGGAACACAATTTATCAAATTTTAACCTATCCCATTATGAAAAGAATATTCAATAGTTTACCAGTTCGATGGATTCTCAGGCTTGCCATCATTGCCCTTGCTTCGTACATCACCGGATTAAGCTTTTGGTGGTGCTTGTTGGCTTATATCGGTATCATGTTTCTTGTTGAATTTGCAAAGAATATGATTATTGTAATTCTTGGAATTATCTTCGTTATTGGCATATCTCTGGCAATGTTCTTTGGATTATTGACCCTATAAGATTTCATGAAGAAACTATCAAAGTAAAAATATCGAGATTACTTATTGCAGGGCTTTTTGCCCTGCTTCTTTTTCCATGAGCATGAACGAAGAAAAAGAAGCAAAAAACCGGGATTTTAACGTTGGAATCACATTGAAGACTCATGAATTCGTATTATTTTTGAATTAAAACAATGTAGTGAACCATGACCTTTAAAGTAATACCCAATCCAACCTCACGACATTTTGAAGAAATTAAAAAATGGCTGCAACAGGAAGATAATTTGTCAAGTGAAGGTTTTTTCTGTCAAATGGACACCATTGAGAATTCATATCGAAAAAATAGACTTATTGTTATTACCCGAGATAATATAGCTATTGGTTTTCTTACCTATTATTATTGCGATCACGTTGTCAATATTGAAATTGCAGAGGTCAAACCTAGTGAACGGAAGAAGGGAATTGGCAAACAGTTACTACAACATAGTTTTGACTGGTTTATAAAGAATGGAGCGTTGGTTGCCCTACTGTTTTGTGCTCCAGCGAATTCCGAACAGATATGGAAAAGAATAGGATTCGATAACTTTCCCAATGGGATAATTAAGGAGTCAAGAATTTATTTGTATCAGATTTTGGTTGAAACAGCAGAATTTTGTCCTCCTGAGAGTGAACCTGAGTTAATAGAATTATGGGATTTTGAAGATTATCAAAATGAATTTCCTCCAACGTGGCAATGGGAGGTTAAACGCAAGGGAAAGTCGAATAAATTGATCAAGCCAATAATTCATCCATGCTCAGATGAATGGTCCGTTGCACATAAAATTGGCTCAGAGATAAGAGAAAAAAGAATCATGAAAAATTTTGACAGGAGAAAACATGATGGCGGGCATTTTTTGATTGTTACCGAACTGGAGAAATGACAAAGAAAGGCAACTACAAGCTGCCTTTCATATTTCCCTCCAACCAACCCAAGATCGGGAATCATTCCAATTTCCCAATCGTACGTGCCTTCGCCAAATCCCCGTTTTTCACAACAAATCGCTGATGCCTGCCACCGTTCTTTTCGAACAGCTCGACAATCAATTGCTTTTTATCCGGGATAGTGAATTTCTGAAATGCAAAAACGGTGCCTTCGGCTTCTTTCCCTTTTATCGAAGTCAGGTAATTATAGGCGCGTACAGGTTTTATGATGGTTTCTTGGATTGCAGTCCGTTTGACCACTTTTTTATCGACAATCTTGAAAACAAGGAAGTCAATATCAAAAGGAATATCAGAGGTATTTTTGATTTCAGTATGGAAGAACAATAGACCGTGATGACAAAAAATTCCCCGGAGCAGAAATTCAATTCCAAATTGGTTACTTTTAATATCCTTAACTTTTTTCCGGTTGGTTTCATAAATTTTCTCCATGGCCATGCGGACATCCCGGGGTGATTCACCTCCCAATTCAGAAAGTTGAACTTCCATGGAATTTTCAGGAAGGTTGCTCAACTTTTCTTCATGAAGAAAATCTTTCATTTCAATATTCAGCCTTTCCGGTTCTTTTGAATAGTTCAGGATGAAAGAGTAAAAGCTGCCCTCATCGGTAATTACGGAGAAATTGGTTTCTTCAGTGAAATCTCTTACAGCAGCTTTCACCCTAACCACATTTTCAGCACTTTCTGCTTTTCCTGCAATAATATTGGATGAGCCCAAATCAATATAGGAAATCCCCGATGGGAAAATCAGGTGCACTGTTTTGTCATATGTAACCTCCAGATAATAGGAAGGGATAACATTATTTTTAGGAATAACCTTTGTGTAATCGTTTTGTGCAAAAAGGTGTAAGGCTGACATAAATAAAAGGATGAAAATTATCGGTTTCATTTTGATGAATTCTTAAGTTAAACAAGTTGATTTTAATTGGAAGGCATCAACAACAGGTGATGCCCCGCTTTCAGAGTTACTTTGGTCGTCCTCAGTTTTTTGGAAACATATTGAGAAGTTCCCTGAATAAAACTCCGCCCGACATCGGCTGCTAGTTGCTGTCCTGCAGTTGTGCCCTGCGTAATACTGATACTTGTCCCGGCATCGCGTCCCATTGAAGCAGTGATTTCTTTTAAAGCGGTTGTTTCCACAGAGCCGGGGATAGACAGGCCTTGCTGCCCGTCTGTGTCGAAGGCAGTTAATTGCACCGGGATAATATTCCCATTGTGTTCCAGGGAATGGATAAATATCTGCAACCGTTCCCCCTGAATTTGTGCAATGCCGGTGATAAGCGAATTTTTTGGAAGTTCAAAACCACCGGTTTCCACCGGCTCAAGCAAGCGAAGTTTTACATTCTGTCCGTTGAGCAGCGTTTGGGTACTGTTTACACACGCCCAAATTGTATTCCTGCCTTTCTGAACTTTTTCGTTTCCTGCCGTGATAAAGGAATAATTACGGGGCTGTGAAATCTGCCCGATAAAAGCGGAATCACTAATGCGTTGCTCCAAAAAGGAAACGGTATTATCCGAGATTGTCCTGACCAGTTTTGAAATAACGGGTTGCTTCTTTTTTTCTACGGGCTTCGGTGTTTTAACCTCTGAAACTTCGGTGGTAACTTGACTGGATGATTCAGGCATATATTTGGATGCCAGTTGATATGACTTTTCCATTAGCCTTAGCTGTTCATCCACATTGTTGGGTTGTTCCTTCTCAGCAAGCTGATTTTTTAACTCCTCAATTTCCTTTTTAAGCTTTTCGTTTTCAGAATCCTCTTTGGGCTTTTCATAAAAATTATTGAGCGTCCTATTAATTCCTTTGTAAGCTGAGGCGGAATGTTGTATCGCCCTATCGGGTTGTTTTGAACCCGAATATTTTTCTTTCGATGATGCCTGCTCAGTTTTGTTATCTGTTACAGACAAATCAAATTTTGCAGGTTCATCTTTTCCCACCATTGCTGAAAACTGGTCCAGCGAGCGAACCGGCTTTTCTTCAAAAAGCTTTTCCTTTTCAAAAGCGCTGATTTTGTCCTTTATCAGGTTACTTTCACGGGGCATGGGCAGTTCTGTGTTCAATCCCATAGCCCCTTTGTTTTCTTTACTTTTTTCTGATGGCTTAAAAATAAGCCAGAGGCTTGCACCAAAAACCGTCAACATCAATGCAAAAACCGCAACCTTTTTTAGTTGTTGTTTCTGCTTCGGCTTTAAAAGTGTTTTATTGTTCTTATTCATGGAATACATCTTTAAAGTTTTGAATTAAACTGTCCTGTGGTAAACCAAGAGGTTTGATATGCTCGATATTGAGTATCTTCTGTGCTGCTGGATTATTGAAGGAATTCCACAGCATGATGGAAAAAACAGTGACAAAAAGAAAGCACAGTCCCAGCACAACCAGTTTGCGTTTCTTTACGGGAATCTGTTCACATGCTTTTCGAAGGGTATCATCCAGCATTCGGCTGGTTTTTCTGATTTTTTGTTTCATGGCTACCTGTTTATGGTTTGAATATCCCTGTTTTCTTTTACCGTAAAATTTTCAATTGTGAAGCCATGCGGATTGTTATCGCTTCGGACTGAATTAATCAGGTCACAGGTGGTCACCAGGCTTCGCTCCGTGATATTACTTTCACGAATGATAACCTGCCGGGCGTAGGTAGAGGCCGTATAGGGATAGTTTCTGAAATCAACCAACACACTGTCCACCTGTAACGTCTGGTTGATATTCCCGGAGATAATCCGGTTGAAATATCCCTTTTCGACCAAATCTTTGTAATAAGTATAAACGCTTTTGTCTGCCAGAAACATCGCCCGGTTGATGTTGGATTCAATGGCGTTTTTGTCCGGTGAAAGTGTAAAAAACAGTTCGTGAAATCGCCTGATATGTTCCCGCGCTTCCACTGGGCGGTTCTGGGATAAATCCTGAGACAGGGCAAGGATTAACGATTTACCCTTGTCCAATACGTAAATTTTCTGCCGTTGCTTTTCGGCAAACTGAAAGGCGTTGAATACAGAATATCCGGCAATGCCTGCGCACAGGATGACAAATACAATCCCGAAAAATCGAATCTGCCTGAAACTTGTTTCAATATTTTTTAATGATTTAAATTCCATAATTCTTCTTTTCTAATTAAAAAAATTTCCTCCCTTTTATCCCTCCCTTTTGGGGAGGTTCTATTTTAATAATTTCCCGGCCATATTGCCTGCCGTTGCTCCGGCTACACCTGCAGCCATGGCACCAGCTTTGCTTGCTGATGAGGATACGTTTTTCCCGTAATTGCCCATACCACCAGCCATGATAATCCATCCGGCAACTGTGGGGATTGTAAAATACCCAATGATGCCGATAATCATAAAAATAATATACACTCCGTTGGAAGCCTCTACCGAATATGTTGAATCTGCCTGCAACTTATCAATATCTGCCTGTAGCATTAAAACCTGAATCCGGGCAAGGATGGAGCTGAACAGGTCGGAAACCGGAAGCCAGAGGTAAGTCGAAATGTACCGTGAGAACCATTGTGTTATGGTGGACTGGAACCCATCGTAAATACTGATGGCAAAAGCGATTGGACCCAGAATGGAAAGCACAATCAGAAAGAAAGTACGGATGGTGTCAATAACCAATGCCGCCGCATGAAACAGGATTTCCAGAACCTCCCTGAAAAAATCACGGACATTCTTTTTCATGTTATACAGGCTCCGTTCAATATACATTCCCGACATGGTTGCCAAATCAGAAGGACTCCAACCCAGTTCATCCAACTGCTTATCAAACTCCTCATCACTCACCAGAAAGGCAGTTTCTGGATTCCGTTTCATGGCCTCGGTTTCCAGTTGATCTTTTAAGTCACGGTATTTCTGCATATCAAAAGTCTGGGATTGGAGCATCTGGTTGGTACCTTTCACTACAGGGCTTAGCACCATGTTGATTGTCCCCAGAACGAAGGAAGGGAAGAACATGATACAAAAGCCAATAGCAAAGGGGCGCAAAAGCGGATAAACGTCAATGGGCTCAGTACGGGCAAGCGATTGCCACACACGCACTGCCACGTAAATCAGCGCACCCAAACCGGCAATCCCTTTTGCCACCCCTGTCATGTCACTGCACAAAGGCGTCATATCCTCATACAGGCTGCGAAGAATCTGATGTAGATTATCAAAATCCATTACCAATACCTTTCATCAGTATTTCCATATAACGCCAGCATCCGTTCCGTTTCGCCCTTTTTCTGAGCTCGTAGATAGGAAACAGAAAGGTTTTTGTTGGTATAGTAGCGCACCAGGTTCCGGTAACGTTGCACAGAAACATAAACGCCGTCAATAATATCCATGCGTTCCTTATCGGTCATAGAAAGGGAACTAGCATTTACAATCCCCTTCAAGTCGAGTAAAAGGTTACTGCTTTTTTCCAAAAGTTTGGAGTAGCCAAAAGCAATGGCCCCCAGTTCTTCGGAAGTAAAATTCTCGTCCTGTAACATCAGTTGATAGGAATTGATGTAGATATCGGCAATTTCACCCACCATCAATATGGTCTCCTGTACTTTCCGGGCATCTTTCACAAGGTCGTTTACGGCTTTCAAAGCATCGTAATACTTTTTGCCCTGTTCATAAACTTTCTTTACTTCCTGAAAATTCTTTATAACATTGGAAACCGTACTCGATGTTTGTACAATTTCGTTGGCAGAATTAACGATACTTTGGGCAAGGTTTACCGGGTCGGTAACCACAAATTGTGCTTTCATGTTAAAAGTGCCGAGCATAAAAAGCAGCCCGGCTATCATTAGTTTTGTTTTCATGATATTTGATTTTAAAATAAATGATTAAGCATTTCGCTTGCTTGCGGCCAGTTGTTTAATGGCCTGTTCAATGTTCCCGTCCAGTTGTTCGGTTAACCGGACGAGCTCCAGTTTCTCGGTTTCTTCAGTGGTGTAGGTGTAATATTCTTCCAAAGAAACTTCTGTGGCGTAAACCGCAGACTGCACTCCTCCCAGGCCAATCCATACCTCTTTATATTTTCGCCGGGGATGGTTGGCAAGGTTGATGGAAAGAATCTGCGATTTTTCTTTTTCGGTCAGTCCAAGTAATTCCTGAATTGAACCAAACTTATTCATATACTTACGCTGGTCGAGCAGGATTTTACAATCGGAGTTGTTGATGATGCTTTCCTTCACAATTTCTGAAGCGATGATGTCATCGACTTCCTGCGTGACCACAACCGCTTCACCAAAGAATTTCCGCACGGTTTTAAACAGGTATTTGATATACTCCGCCATCCCTTCTTTGGCAATTGCTTTCCAGGCTTCCTCAATTAATATCATTTTTCGAATACCTTTTAACCTCCTCATTTTGTTGACAAAAGCCTCCATAATGATGATCGTGACGATTGGGAACAGAATTTTGTGGTCTTTAATTTGATCCAATTCGAAAACAATGAAACGTTTGTTAAGTAAATCCATTTGTTTGTCCGAATTCAGCAGGTAATCATACTCCCCGCCCCGGTAATAAGGCTCCAGGACATTCAGGAAATTGGCAATATCAAAATCCTTTTCACGTACCTTTTTTGCACGGAGCGTTTCGGAATATTCATCCCTGATAAACTCATAGAATGTATTAAAAGACGGAGCCATCTTACCGTCCGGTTTCAACCTTTCGATATACTGGCTCACCGCATTCGACAAAGCTACCTCCTCCGAGCGAGTCGGCGCTTCCTCCTCATTTTTCCAGAGGGTCAGGATAAGCGTTTTAATGCTTTCCCGTTTTTCAATGTCAAACACACCGTCGTCGGTATAGAATGGGTTAAATGCAATCGGGCTGTCTTCGGTATAGGTAAAATAAACCCCGTCTTCGCCCCTTGTTTTATAATGAATCAAATCACATAATCCTTTGTAGCTGTTCCCGGTATCCACCAGAAGTACGTGCGTTCCCTGCTCGTAATACTGCCGTACCATGTGGTTGGTAAAAAAGGATTTTCCACTTCCCGAAGGGCCAAGGATGAACTTGTTCCGGTTGGTGATGATCCCTTTTTTCATGGGCAAATCGGAAATATCGAGATGCAAAGGTTTCCCGGTGAGCCGGTCAACCATTTTTATCCCGACTGGTGATAAAGAATTTCGGGAATTAGTTTCTCCGGTGAAAAAGCATAAAGCTTGTTCGGCGAACGTATAAAACGATTCTTCCGAAGGAAAGTCAGCCGCATTACCGGGAATGCCTGCCCAGAAAAGGGTTGGGACATCCACAGTATTGTATCGCGGCTTGCATTCCATCAGCGCAATCTGGGAACCGGTATCATTTTTAATCTGCCGAAGCTCTTCCGGCCTGTCACTCCATGCCAGCACATTGAAATGCGCCCGCACAGAAACCAGTCCTTTGCTATGTGCTTCATTGAGATATTCTTCCAGCCACTGTTTGTTTATCTGGTTTTCGCGGCTGTACCTCGAAAGTGAGTGCATGTTCCGCGCCATCTTTTCAAAACGGGCAAGGTTGGCCGAATGGTCGTCAATAAAAAGATACTGGTTGTAAATGTGGTTGCACGGCAGCAATAAACCAACCGGCGAAGCATAGGAAAGAAGGCAACTGCTGCGGTCGGTCGAAAGCTTTTCATACCTGCTTTCCGTGGAAACTTTTGTTGGCAAACCGTCCAAATCCGAAAGGGTATGAAGCACCAGGGAGTTGTCCCCGATTTTCATTTCTCCCGGGTTCAGGGCAATGTCCTGCAGGCAGGCAGTTTGTTCCTGAGAAAGTGAAAAATACTTTTCCACAACTCCCGGTTCTTTCCCGGAGCCGGTAATCTGCTCTGCCGTTAAACGTGTGAGCCGGATAAAATCACTGTCATTGATGATTTGCTCAAACTGGTTCACTGCTTCCACAAACCGCAGAACAGTTTCCTTATTTTTTATCTCTTTGGGAAGAAGGGTGCTCCGTCCCAGCGAATTGAACGTACTTTGCTGCCTGCTCCGCTCTTTGGATGTTTTTGTCAGGAACAGGTAACAGGTGTGGTTTAAATACGGACGTTCATTGAAATGGCGTTCAAACGAGGAACTCAGAAAGCTTAAATCCTGTTCCTGCTGTTCCGGTTGGTAATTTTCTTTGATATACCAGTCCTGTTTGTGAACAACGGAATAATCCGGTAAAACTTTTATCGCCTTGTTCCAGACCGAGTGAATGGCTTCGTATTCTTCCGAAGTAACTGTGAACAGTTCCGGCAATGTACACTGAAAAGCAACAGTAATATCTGCATCTTTACTGATGATGCAACCCTGTTCAACCGACAGCAAAGGGAACTTGCTTTCGAGCGTGGCCTTTTTTAAAACGCTTCTCATACCGCCCCCTTTCTTTTATAAGTGAACAATCTGGAAATACTTCTCCGGTTGATTATCCTTCGGGGGAAAGTCCGGGTTGCCTGGAGCTTCATCAGTCCAAAACGGCCATATTTTCGGTTAAGGGAAAAAGTCAGCCATACGACGATGAAAGCCAGAACAAGCCCTGTGAAAATGCAAACCCACTGGTTTATCCCGGCAAGGTACATGACGATAAAAACCACGAACGTTCCCAGTAACCCGCCTGCAAAAATGAAAAGATACTGGCTTTGAAGGCCTTTAAACTCCGCCGGTTTGTTCACCCCTTTATTGATAAAATATTCTGCCATACTTTTTACAAAAAGAAGGAACGCAGTATCGTGGCAGCAACAATCAGGAAAATACACGCGCCAAACCAGGCGGCTGCCGTTTTGCCTGTGTCCGGGTCGCCGCTTGAAAATTTGGAATACACTTTTACGCCGCCAATTAAGCCCACAATGGCACCAATGGCGTAGATTAACTTTGTTGCGGGGTCAAAATACGAGGTCACCATGCTGGTAGCTTCGGCAATCCCAGCAGAGCCGTCGCCCTGGGCAAACAGTGCCATGGCCCAAAATGAAAAGAATAAGGTCAAAATTGATTTTATATAATTGAATTTTCTCATAATGTTTTGTTTTATGCTTCCCGGGAAAAAGAACCAGAGAAGCGGTTTTACATTTTTTTTAATTCTCTCTTGGTGATGTGGCAAAACCACGTGGACTGAATTAGGCTTTAGCCGAAATCTTTTTCTTTCATATTTTTCAGAATTTGGTTCATACTCAGGCAAACTTTTTTCTGCCTCAAGCCAAATGTAAAGGCTTAAATCACTGAAAAATAAAATGGGAAGTATATGGAAGTGTGTGGCTGCGTTTGGCGTAACAATCTCACTTAAAAATAAAGTGAGTAGCTTTTTTTTAATTTTAAAAGCTCAACCGAAATATGTCGACGTGGATATTATATCGCAAATGTTAATAAAGAGTCATTACTACAGCACATTGCAGGGAATAAAAATTAGTATTTTTAACAGTAATAAGCTAATAACCTCAATTAAAATAAATGGACCCTATTTCGATTACTTCAATTGCCCTTTTTGTTGCACAAAGTATTGTTGATTATGGTATTAGTAAAGGATTAGACAAAATATTTAAAGACCAAAAAGATTTTGTCCAACGCCTACTTGAAATTGTTTATACAACAATTGAAATTTACGAAAAAAGGTATCCTGTGAAAGACCATGAAGGAAAGTATGCATTCTATAAATCTGAAATATTAATTACAGAGTTATTGAAATGCAGAATCTTTACTTCATCTGATTACAGTTTAAATGAATCCAACATACAAATTGCGCTTAAACAAAATCCAAGAATCATACTCCCTTCTATTCAGGATATTGAAGAATTCACCACTATTTTCGATGAAATTGCAAAAGAAGATTTGATTTTAAAAAAGTTTGAGATTGAAGCTTTTTACAAAGAGGAAATATTTAGGATAAGACCTGCTTTAGACCGGATACAAAATAGTCTTGATTTCTTCTCTATAGAAGCTTTGAGTGCCTTAGAAAATGAATATAGTTCTGAAATAGAAATATTTAAAAGGGATTTGGGAAATTTAAGAGCGAAAACAGCACTCGAAAATTTGGAAAGCTTAGAAAGGAGAGTTCAAAATAATTCTTCCCAAATATCTCAGAATATTTTTGGGAGTATATATCACTTAAAAGCGTCGTGCTTAGAGTTGACAGGACAAATAAAAGAAGCATGGCAATGTCATATTAAAGCTTACAACAAAACGCCAAGCAACATACAATATTTAGACCGAGCCTGTTTTTCCTATTTTAACCTAAAAGACGAAAAATATGAAGATTTATTATTGACACTTGAAAGAGAAGATGAATATAACCCTGTTCTATGGGCAGTCAGGACTTTTCAATCAACTAACGTATTGGATTTCATTGGAAGCCATGTGCCAAAAATTGTTATTGAGAATCCTAGATTCAAACGACTTATTTTTAATAGGTATTTAAAAGACGCTGATTTTGACATCGTTGAATTACTCAAAGTTCTTGAATTTGAAAAACTATTTAACGATTTACCTGAAGAGATTGATAATGACAACTTTTACTATGCAATTTCAATAATGAATGCAGTTTCGTTAGTATTTTTCAAGAATAACAAGATTCCGTTTTCTGGATTCATAAAGCGAAATGACGAATCGCTTAGATATCTAAATCTTTCAAAATTAATTGCTAATGCAATTATAAACGGTGAGCTTGATGAGAGCCTGAAAGTAATTGTTTTTTATTTTTATTGGATTGAAAGCGAAATTGACTGTAAAGAAGATACATTATTAAACCTCGAAAGAACTTACCTAAAACTCAACAACAAAGAAGCCTTCAGAGCAGTATTATACGCTACAGCAATGTTCAAACATAAGCAACTAGATAAGACCATAAGTTTTCTAGACTCTTATAATGGAGAATATGATGAGAATTTTTATTCTTTTAAATCTTACGTGGAACTAAGTCACTTAAATTCTGCGAAAGCAGTTTTCCAATATTTATCTGGACTTGAAATTGTCGATAGTCACAATATTCAAAATGTCTGCAATTTCGTAATGGCAGTTGTTTCGAACAACATGGCCCCAGGCTCGGAGGTTGAAAAAACAATAGGTCAGCTAAAATTTGAATCGAAGTCATATAAAGGTTTATTATTTATGCTCTTTGAAACTCTATCTAAAGGGCATCTCTAAAAACTAAATGTTAATACAAGCATCTGATTGTTAATATATTAACAAACATAATGTCGTTTAAATTGCTTAATTTAGCAGTATAAAATAAGCAACCATGAAAAACGTCAATTCACTTGGTCTGTTCGATGACCACTTCCTGATGGAAAAGCTCACAAAACTGGGAGATCCGTTACAAAAATTGAGCAATTATATTGACTGGAACATATTCAAATCCCCGTTGAACAAGGCTTTCGCCGACGAAACAAAAGACCGGTCGAAAGGAGGCCGGCCTTGTTTCGACAAGTTGGTGCTTTTTAAAGCCCTGTTGATTCAGAGCCTCTATAATCTTTCGGACGACCAACTGGAATACCAGATAACGGACAGGGCAAGTTTCAAGCGTTTTCTGGGTCTAAAGAAGAGCGACAAAGTGCCAGACAGCAAAACATTCTGGCACTTTCGGGAACAGTTGATAGAGAAAGATGCAATCATGGACCTGTTCACCACCTTTAACGAAACGCTTGATGCTTCCGGTGTTTTTGCCAACGAGGGAAAAATGGTGGATGCCAGTTTCGTGGAAGCCCCCCGCCAGCGGAACACCCGCGAAGAAAACAAACACATAAAAGAAGCCGGTAGCGCGCCCGAAACATGGAAAGAGAAACCGCACAAGCTTTGCCAAAAAGATGTGGATGCCCGGTGGACAAAGAAAAACAACACTACTTTTTATGGCTACAAAAACCATGTAAAGTCAGATGTAAAGACCAAGCTGATAGAAAAATTCGAGGTCACAGACGCCAGTGTGCACGATTCCCAAACAATCGAAGCACTGCTGGAAGAAAAAGACCAGGGGCAGGAGCTGTATGCCGACAGTGCCTACACGGGCGAAGAACAGGAAAAAATCTACGAAAAGAAGAAAGTAATAAACAGGGTAAATGAAAAAGGGTACCGAAACAAACCCCTGACCGAAGAACAAAAAGTAAACAACAAAGAGAAATCGAAGATACGGGCAAGGGTGGAACATATTTTTGGCTTTGTAGAGAACAGCATGAACGGTTCATTTGTCCGCACAATAGGCATGGCCAGGGCAAAAGCAAAAATAGGGATGATGAACCTGGCCTATAATATCAGCCGTTGCACACAACTGAAAATAGCCGTGTGCATGGGATAACTATGCCCAACAACGAAAAAAAAGGTTGAAAAAGGAAACAGGAGCATGGAAATGAACAAAAAATAAAAAAATACAGCGCAGGTCCGGTTTTTTGGATGCCAGTTGAGCCTCCGGAAAGAAACGCGGAACCACCGAAATGTAGTTTTTAGAGGCGACCTAAAGAGAATGACAAAATCTCAATAGATAAGATTGAGGCATTGAAATGTACCCTAAATACAGACAAATCTGTTTCTTTTTACATATCTCAGATTTTATACGAGAACGGATTTTATAAAGAATGCTCTGATTTTATAAAGACTTATTTGGATGAGGGAGAAGAATCCCGCGACCTAGGACTCTATATCTATGCGTTAAATGCGCAGAAGAAAGAAAATCAAGTCGAATTATTGCGAGTATTAAAGATATGGAGAGAAAATTACTCTTTCAATGGAGATTTTTTGAACATGGAGTTGGAACTAAGGCGGATTCTTAAAGATTGGGAAGAAATTTATCACATTGCGCTATATGGTTATGAAAATCTGCCAGACAATGAATCTGTTTTTACAACATTGGTTCTTGCCACCTCATGGGTGGGAAAATCTGAGGAACTTAAAAAAATTATTCCCAGTATTAAGAAGTTTAATTTTAAGGGAACCGAATCTGTATTAAGAATGGTTGGAGTATTACTCGAATACCATTATTATAAGGATGCCTTAGAATTAATCTATACGAAAGCACAAAATAAATCTGACGGTTTGGCTCGGCAAAATTTCTTTTTTATTTCCTCTACAATTCCCAAAAAATTTTACAAAAGCTATAAAAAGGTAAAAAAGGAACGATATGTAAAATTCGCGATAGATGATGAAAAAAGAACTTATTTCATTGACGATGAGGCAATAAATAATAATCCTATAGCTGCAGAATCTATAGGAAGAAAAGTGAGTGATAGTTATTCGGTTCCAGTGGGAATAAATAAGAGATTAGTCCAGGTTCAAGTTATAAGTATAATGAATAAATATATGGCTCTTTCTGATGAAATAATGCAAGATGCCATGAGCCCTTTTTCGTTGATGCCAATGGAGCCAGTTAAAATAGAAACACCCGACAAACAAGGGATTGATGAAGCTCTGATCAAAAATTTTGGAGGTCATCAAGAAGTAAGGAAGAAGCATGTTGAAGAGAATCTATATAATTACTATCAATATAAAATTTCTTTCTCTGAATTGGTACGTTCAAATTTTGATGATTCTTATTTTGATGGATATTTTAATTTGACCTCAAGTCTGAGTAATGGATTTCTAATTAAACCTGCAAAATTTTACCCAAATCAGATTTTGGGGGAAAACAATAAATATGTTGTTGATTTCACAAGCGGCTTATTATTTTTTGAACTGGAGAAAAGATTTAGCTTAAAATATGGAAAATTCATTATTTCAAATAGCCTTTTACATTTAATTGATAATCTAATTCGAACGACCGAGCTAGGTAAAAAATCAAAATTATCTGTAACAATTGAAAACAATAGGGTAATACCACATTTGATACCGAAAGATTTTCACAAAAGGCGGATAAAAAGGTTGGGGGAAATTAAAGAATGGTTTTTAGCTAATTGCGATGTTGTTATTCCGGAGGAGAAGTTGGATATCATGAGACAGCTACATGAGGAAGAAGGATTCAGTAAAGTCGGTTTTGAATATCTCATCGATAATGTATTTCTTGCCCAACGTGACAATCATATTTTAATTTCCGATGATTTTGTCTATGGTAAACATCTCAAAGTAGTTGAAAACACTTGTTCATCTGAAATGTTCTTGAAGGAGTTTTTTCCTGAGAGGCAAAATGAATTAATAGAATTTCTAATTGAATGTAGGTACGTCGGATTAACTTTGAATGCAAATATCTTATACGATTGTTACACTGAACAATATAAGGAAGATAAGAACCATATTTTTAAATATGCATTGAGAAATATATCGTTGAAGTCGGATTCCCAAATTGAAAACTCTAAAGTTATAATTCAGTTTCTCAAAAAAATAGCTTTAAATCCGATTGTTAATCCAGAAAAATATAGGACTGATACTATAAACACTTTGGTTTCGCTTATTATGGGAGCAACCGATGTCACTCAAATTTTATATCTAAAGGCATTAATTTATAACGAGTTCCGATTAATGAGGCTGTAAAATAAACTCTGTCCAAAGTATTAATTTTGCAAGGACAGATCAATATGGAATCACAAGAATTTAAAGAAATGCAGGCCAAAGCGCTGGAGCAGCTGCGGAGTGGCCAGTCCCTGACAGGGAAAGAGGGTGTGTTTGCACCTTTGTTGAAACAGTTTATAGAGAGTGCTCTTGAAGCAGAGATGTCATCGCATCTGGGTGATTTAGAGCGGATATCGGGGAACAAGCGCAACGGCAAAAAGACCAAAACGCTAAAGACGGACTCGGGAGAGATCTTGATTTCCACGCCGCAGGACCGTAACAGTAGCTTTGAACCCCAGCTGGTCAAAAAGCGGGAAACCGTTCTGGCCGATAACCTTGCCCCAAAAATCATTGGTTTATATGGTCTTGGGATGAGCTTTCGCGACATTTCAGGCCACATTAAAGAGATGTATGATGTGGAGATTTCCCACTCCACCTTAAGCGAAATCACCGACCGGGTTATTCCCCAGGTCAAAGCCTGGCAGTGCCGCCCGTTGGAATCGCTGTACACCATTGTCTGGCTGGATGCCATGCATTACAA
>SWCA01009074.1_pt10 | contig 36838 bp, 36 predicted proteins | sample 4692961 | NCBI WGS metagenome assembly SWCA01 (sample SAMN10267275, study PRJNA491770) | bioreactor metagenome | isolation source: DHS bioreactor inoculated with | place: Japan: off Shimokita Peninsula
CAAAACGAACACACAAGGCGCCTCAACCAGCCGAAGCCGAGTGATGTTGCCACCGCAAAACGAACACACAAGGCGCCTCAACCAGCCGAAGCCGAGTGATGTTGCCACCGCAAAACGAACACACAAGGCGCCTCAACCAGCCGAAGCCGAGTGATGTTGCCACCGCAAGACGATCACACAAGGCGCCTCAACCAGCCGAAGCTGAGTGATGTTGCCACGGCAAGACGATCGGACGGGGCGCCTCAACCAACCGGAGTTGGGGACTGGTGCACCTTTATGTGACAGGTTGGGTTAGGCGGCTTGGAGGGCCGGTGTGGTCATGATGGTCTCGTATTCGACTGGGGTCAATCGGCCGAGGCGTGCTTGGCGTCGTCGGCGGTGGTAGGTGTGTTCGATCCAGGTGATGATGGCCAGGCGTAGGTCTTGGCGGGTGGTCCAGCGGTGCCGGTCTAGGACGTTGTTTTGGAGTAGCGCGAAGAAGGATTCCATGGCGGCGTTGTCGCCAGCGGAAGCGACTTGGCCCATTGATCCGGCCAGGCGGTGGTGGCGGAGCGCGGCGAGGAATTTCCTGGATCGAAATTGTGATCCCCTGTCTGAATGCGTGATGCAGCCCGCTACGTCACCGCGGCGGGCCACAGCCATGTTGAGCGCGTCGACAGCGATCTTCGATTTCATTCGGTCGCTGATCGAGTAGCCGACGATCCGGTTGGACCAGACGTCCTTGACCGCGCACAGATACAGCTTCCCCTCGCCGGTCGGATGCTCGGTGATGTCGGTCAGCCACAACGTGTTGGGGCCGGTCGCGGTGAAATCGCGCTGGACGAGGTCGTCGTGGGCTGGCGGGCCGGGCACTTTGCCGTTGCGGCCGCGTTTCTTCCCGAACGCCGACCACCACTGGTTGGTGACACAGACCCGCCACACCGTGCGGTCACAGCACGGGTGGCCGGCCTGGCGGGCCTCATCGGCCAGCAGCCGATAGCCAAACTCGGGATCATCGACGTGGGCGTCGAACACCGCGTTGGCCAGGTACGCCTCAGCTAACTCGCGGTCACCGACGGGGTGGTGAAGCCAGCGGTAGTACGGCTGGCGGGCGAGCTTCAATACCCGACACGCGACCACCACGGGGATCCCGTCGGCGGCCAGCTCTTTAACGAGCGGGTACATCATTTTCCCGGCAGGTTCGCCTGCGACAGATAAGCCGCCGCCCGGCGCAAAACCTCGTTCTCCTGCTCCAACAACCGGTTACGGCGCTTCAACTCCCGCAACTCGACCGACTCGGCAGTAGTGGCGCCAGGCCGGACACCGTCTTCAACATCAGCGGCGCGCAACCAGTTACGAAGACACGACTCGGAAATCCCGAAGTCCTTCGCCAGCTGAGCGATCGTCGCATCACCACGACGAGCAACAGCCACCACATCATCACGGAACTCTCTTGGATGGGCTTTCGGCATGACGAACATCCTTCCAGCAGGACCTTGCGGCCCCACAGATCGAATGTCACCTACTCATGCACCAGTCCCTTGAGTTGAGCGCGGCGAGTGTCTGGGAAACCATGCGCAGACGCGTTGGCAAGATTGCGTCGTGCGGACGAGCGGCCACCTTCACACCGTCGTAGAGCAGGCCCGCGCCAGCAGCGTTGCGTGCGCGAACCACCAACTCCGGCGTCAACAGGGACGCCGGGTCGCCGTCAGAGAGATCATCGCTGCGCAACGGCGCGTGACTGTCGGCGAAAGCCGGACCGTACCGACCGTCCGCACCGGTTGTGCCAGAAATGATCAGTCCCTGCAGTACGCCAGCAGCGACTGCTTGTTCAATGTGATGGACCGGTCCATCGACCTGTTTCGTCTCTATGACGCTGCGTCCCCAGTTGATCGAGATCCCCACCGGGGTGCGGCTTCCTGAAGCCCTGAGCACGGCTTCGATCTCATCGGAAAGACTCAGGAACCCCTTTGCGAAGGCCCCCGACGCTTGGTAGGCGTCGCAATGCTCCACAACCAAGGCGGCACTGCCCCAGTCCCAGTCGGCGGCCGCGCACAGTGTCTCGGCGAGCGCTTCGCGCGATGGCGCCGGACAGGCGTCTCCACGCGGGGACGACTGGAGCTCGACCGCAGTAACAGACTGCCCGCAGCCCCGCGCCACCTCGACAGCCTCCCGTGCTGATGCAAGCATGTCCAAGTACCGTTCACGCACGACGCTGCTAGAACTTGCCGGACCCCACTGCGGATCGCATCGCAGCGCATCCATTGTGGCGGCAACCAGCGTCAGAACGTGGTGACCGCCTTGCGGCATCGCCTCCCAGCGGCGAGGGTCATGGCAGTCGAACAGTGCCGTGCCGTAGGGGATCTCCAACCCGTCGCAGCCCGGCAGCGCCAGCACCGAGGCTAGGAACGCCTCCGCCTGGTCAGGTTCGGTCGGCTGAGCGGCGTAGGCACCAACAATGCGCCAACAACGTTTGCCGCGCATGCCTGCGGTCTCGCGGTCAACCAACGGAGACGTCACTCGTGGCCGCATTACCGCTGAGCGCGCTGGAGAGTTCGGCTATCTCCAACGGCATCGTCGAGTCGACATCAAATCGCACCACGCCGTCCCATTCGCACCGAGTCGGACTCTCCGCCGTGAACTCGTCCCAGTGATCGAGCTTCCACCGGTCGCGGGCGAAACCGCGGCGCTCGAGACGCTCCATCCGCACTTCGTCTCGACACGAGACGCACAGCACCGCAACTTCGGCCAGTTCCGGCCATTGATGACGGTCCGCAGCCTTGGCCAGGTAGTCCCTCACGGCGAGGTATTGGCCAAATGGCGCGTCGACGACCACGTCGATACCGAGCCGCAGGTTGTCACCGACCACAGCAAGCAGTGTTTCGTATTCCCGGGGCAGCACCTCGGCCAGATACACCGCGCTCTCATCCCTGCTGTCTGGATCTTCCCCGAGCAGGGTCATCAGCAGCGGCGTGTAGTGGGTAGCCAGGGTGTCCTTGTCGACATAGGCCCAACCCAGTTCGCGCGCCATGGACTGGCTCACCGTCGACTTCCCCGAGCCCGCCGGACCCACGACGATACAGAGTCGAGGCGGAGTACTCACTTTCGTGCCTTCGCGACAGCCGCGACGAACTCTCTCGCCGCCTGAGTGACCAGGCTCAGGTCACCGCCGACGCCAGCTTTGGTGATTGCGCTGCCGACACTCACCGCTGCGACCCCGGCCGCGAACCACTGGTCCACGTTATCGACGCTTACTCCGCCCGCCGGAATCACTGGCGCCCACGGCAGGGGTGCCAGCAACGCCTTCGCATAGGCCGGGCCGGCCGACTCTGTGGGGAAGAGCTTCACGAAATCGGCGCCTGCCTCCATGGTCGCGACAAACTCGCTCGGAGTGAAAGCCCCGCTGATTGTGGCCACCCCGTAGCGATTGGCTGTGCGGATCATGGCCGGATTGAGATTCGGGCTGACGAGCACGCGAGCACCGGCCTGGATGCTTGCATAGGCCGAGCTTTCGTCCAGGACGGTGCCTGCACCAATCACCACGGTTGACCCGAACTCGTCAGCAAGCTTACGGATCACCGACAGCGCGCCCGGCGTGGTCAACGTGATCTCTATCGCGGTGAGCCCACCCTCGATAGCGGCACGGGCCACCGCGAGCGATTCCCGCGCAGTGGGTAGCCGCACGATGACCACCAGACCGCAGTCCAGGACTTGTTGACAGACTTCATGCTTGGTAGCCATCACTTGCCTCCAATGTGGGGATGGGTAAGCGCATTAGCCGGGGCCTTTCCGGACAGTGCATCGAGAATCGCATTCGCGTTGGTGACGCTGATCGCGTCATAGGCCTGCTGGCTTTCAGCACCGGCGTGATTGCTGAGCACCACATTGGGCAGCCTCAGCAAGGGGCTGTCGGGCGGAATGGGTTCGACTGGAAAGACATCCAGCGCGGCGCCGGCCAGTTCCCCTTTGTTCAAGCGGGCGGCCAGCGCATCGTAGTCAACCAGGGAACCTCGCGCGGTGTTCACCAGGATTGAGCCCGGCTTCAGCAAGGCGATCGCCGCAGCATCCAACACCGGACGCCCATCTGGGCGCGCGGGAACGTGCAGGCTAACGATGTCGGACTCCGCCAAGAGCTGTTCGATGCCGTCGACGGCAGCAACTTGGAGCCGCGCAGCCGCCTCGGCATTCAGAAACGGGTCATAGGCGACCAGTCGGACGTCGAAGCCGCTGAAGCGGCGAGCGACAAGCTGCGCTATCGAGCCAAAGCCAACCAGCCCGACGGTGCGTCCGGTGAGTTCCTGTCCGACGAGACGCGTCCAATCCCCGCGTTCACATGCCTGGTGCATCTGCGGAATCCGACGCAACAAAGCCAACACCAACCCGAGGGTGAGTTCGGCTACAGCGTTCGAGTTTCCTCCGGGAGCGTTGGTGACATAGACCCCATGGCGCTGCGCGGCGGCCAGATCGATGTTGTCGACGCCGACCCCCTGTTTGCAGATCACCTTCAACCGTGGGGCGGCGGCGAATACATCCTCATCCCAGGGCTCAACGCCGACTACGGCTGCTGACACCGCACCGACCTGCTCAAGGAGTTCCGACTTCGTCAACGGACGATCATGCGGATTCTCGACTATGGACAGACCGGATTGGCTCAGGAGTCGATGCCCTTCGGCGCAGAGCCGTGCATAGCCCGCGGGTGCGGCGAGCACTATCGGAATTAGGGGTTTCGTCATGACAGTTCTTTCGTCTCCCGCTGATTTCACTTAGCTTCTGGGAGTTCGTTGGGTGCGGATTGCTCACTGATGTAGCGCCGTACGATCACGGCGCCGCGCTCGTGGTGGGCCAACAACTCCGCGATGGCGGGTTCAGGGTCGCCCGCCCTGGCTAGGGCCAGGATTCGGCGGTGATCAGCGACGGCGGAATGCGGGTCCGGGGAGTTCGTTAGGTGCAGCAGCACTTCGAAGGTGGGGGCGTATCGCTGCCACGCCTCAGTCAAGCGCCAGCTGTTGCTCAGTTGATAGATGGCATTGTGGAACTCAAAATCGGCGGCCACCATCCTCGCCTGATCGGAGCGCTCCTGAGCTGCCGCCATCTTCTCGACGATGACGTCCAGCTCGCTCCAATCCGGGTTGCCGAGCATTGCTCGCCGCAAGGCATAGCCTTCCAGGGCGCCACGCAGTCCGTACAGTTCGTCGACTTCGGCGGTGGAGAACGGCTTCGAGCGCCACCGTCCCCGCTGTTGTTCGACGAGGCCTTCATCACGCAGTGTCTTGAGGGCATCGCGAATCGGGCCCCGGCTGACGTCGAACGCCTCGGCCAAGGCGTCTTCTGCCAACGGCGATCCCGACACGATCTCACCGGTGATGATCTGCCGACGCAGCGCATCGGTGACCGGATCGGCCAGGGAGATCCGAACGAACGTAGTCATGACTGACCTTTCTGGCTTTGGGGGACGCGGCGAGCGCCGCGCCCCCCGCCATTTCTCACTTACTTGCGAAGGTGTCAATGACCTTCTGCTCGGGCCATTCCTCTTGCGCGATGCTGTCCAACGGGGTTGCGGCGACGTACTCGTCGAGGTTCTCGTTGGTGATCGTCAGGGTCTGGAACTTCATGGCCTTGGGGTAGGTCGCGGTGCCATTGGCCATGGTCACACCCACCCAGAATGCGGCCGTACCGATCGAAGGTCCTTCGCTGTCACTACTGGTGACGTACTTCGGGTCCTTCTTCACTTGGTCCTGCCACCACTTCAGGAAGACACCTTCGCCACCTCCGTAGATCACAGGGATCGGGCGCTTGGCGGCTTCGAACGCCTGAGCGGTTCCGTAGGAGCCACCGGCGACGAAGACTCCGGAAATCTCGGGCAAGGTCGGCAGCAACGATGCCACCGCACTTTGCGCCTTCGCCTGATCCCAGTCTCCGTAAACCTCGCCGACGAGCTTCACGTCAGGATTGGCTGCGAGGACGTTCTTCCAGCCTTGGTACTGCCCGTCGTCGATGGTGGTGCCCGCTACGCCGCGTACCGCCAAGACGTTGCCCTTGCCACCCATGTTCTCGACCACGGAGTTGGCGGTTTTCTCACCGATCTCCACCCAGTCAGGGGCGAGATTGTAGGCCGCATCGGTGGTGACATTACCGTCGAAGGCGATGACCGTGATGCCTGCTTCAACTGCCTTTTCCAGGACGCCGTTGAGGGCCGTCGGGGACGCCGGGTCCACCAGCAGAATGTCGGGCTGCTTCAGGATGAGTGCCTGAATCTGGGAGATCTGCTCGCTGGCTTCGCCGTTGGCGTTGACGACCTCCAGGCCGGAAATCTTGCCATCAGCCTTGGCCTGTTCGGCTGCGGCCTGCACGCCCTCGACCATCGTCTTACGCCAAGCGTTGCCGATGAACGAGTTCGACAGTGCCACCGATGGCACCTTTCCACTCGATGTGGACGGAGACGCGCTAGGCGACGCCGAACACCCCCCGAGTGCCATAGCTGCCGAGAGGCTCACGGCCACTACAGCAGTACTGAGTAACTTCATTGCTGCTCCTTTCAGGATGCATTGCTCACTCGGGACGATCCTCGAGAGAGGGGGCGGTTATGAGGTCGAAGAACGACCAAATCTGGGGAGGGCCAGGGCTCCGATGATGATGAGGCCCTGAATAAGCCAGCGGACGCCGGCTGGGACCGCCAACACATTGGTCAGCGTCGTAACAAAGGCAAGGAAGAGTGCTCCGAACAAGCAACCCACCACGCTGGGGCGACCGCCGGACATCAGCGTCCCGCCCAGCACTACCGCCGCGATGGAGGCGATCTGGTATGGATCGCCGATCCCGAGGAAGGCGCCGTTGCTGTAGCCGCACAGGAGCACGCCGACGATCGCGGCGATCAGCCCGCTGATGACGAAGGAACTCATGCGGGAGCGTCGGGGTTTGAGCCCACCGACCTCGGCGGCCGCGAAGCTCTGGCCGGTGGCAACGAGGCGAAGTCCGGGGGTGGTCCGCAAGATGTAGAACCCCATCACGATCAACGCTGCGAGTGCGAACAGCACCAGGTAGGAGACGCCGAATAGGTCGCCGCGGGCGAATGCCTGCAGCGCCGGACTGGCCTGACCTCGTCCGGGTACATTCGACAGCACGTTGACCAGCGAGTTCACGACGAACCCGACCGCCAGGGTCGCCACGATGGCCGGCACTCGCAGCAAGGTGACGAAGGCCCCGTTGACCGCGCCGACGGCGAGACCGACCACCAAGGCAGCAGCGATCGCAATCGGCAATCGGGCGCTGTCGCCTTGTTGCAGGATCGTAGTGACGTACACCGAGATGGAGATGGTGTTGGGGATCGAGAGATCGATGGCACCTTCTCCGGCGGTGACGACGACCATCTGCGCCAATGCGACCAGCACCACGAAGCTCGCGGTTTGGGCATTGGACCCCAGAATGAGGAGCGGATTTTGCCCGCTGACTACGGCCAGGATTGCCAGTAGGAGCAAACTCACCCCGGCGGCCATCGACCAGGGTGCCGAGACCAGGCGCGAGCCCAGCGCTCGCGGATTCACAGTGGCAACCGATGCGGTGCTCATGATTCCTGCTCCAATCGGAAGGCGGGGATTCTGCGCAGCGCCATGACTGCCAGCAGCACGCCGCCTTGAAATGCAGCGGTGAACACGGGCGGCACGGCCAGAGCGCTCAACAAGACAGCGATCAGGGTGAGCATGGTGGCGGCAAGAACAACGCCGACCGCTGAGAGCCGGCCACCCAGGAATGAACTGCCTCCGATGATCGCCGCGGCGATGGCGATCAAGGTGTAGCCGGCCGTCCCATTCGGATCACCGGCAGTTGCAATGGCGGCGAAGACTAGCCCGGCCAGACATCCCAGGGTTCCGGTGATGGTGTAGGCGGCCAGCCGCACGAACAAGGTGTTCCAACCGGCGTTATGGACAGCGGCTTCATTGCTTCCGACGGCGCGAATCAGGGTGCCAATTCGCGAACGCTGCGCAGCGATGTACCCGCCCACGGCCAACAGAATGAGAAGCCACACGGAAAGCGGCAGTAGCGGAGCCTTGACGCTGTAGGCCGCGATCAGCCACGCCGGCACATTGCCGCCGACGGTCGGCTGCACAATCAAGGCAAGACCGAGCCACACGAACGACATGCCCAACGTGACTACGATCGCCGGTATCTTGCGCCACACAATCAGCAGGCAGACGACCGGATATAGCGCGATGCCGGCAAGCAGGAGCAGCCAGCCGATGAGGGGGTCGGTATTCAGTGCAGTTGCTGCTACGACCCCGACGTAACCCATATAGGCGCCGATTCCGATGTCAATGTCACCCAGCGCGATGACAAACATCTGCGCCAGCCCCACCAAGCCCAGCACCGGCGCCAAAGAGAGCACCAGATCCAGCCCGTTGTAGCTGGCGATGATGGGTTGACGAGTGACGATGACCAGGAAGGTCGCCAACAGCCCGAGTGCGGCGAGGAACCACCTTTGGTGAAGGAGACGACCCAGGCGGTGCCTCGCCGCCGCGGGGGCGGTGGCCTGGTTTGGCTTGATATCTTCTGCCGACTCGATGGACGCGGCGGCGACCTCGCTGCCTGAGATCTCGCTGCCTTTGGCCTCGCTTTGAATTCGGCCATCGGCCATCACGTAGACCCGATCACAGCGGGCCGCTTCGAGATCTTCGCTGCTGCACCACAGGACACCACGTCCCGACGAGGCAGCTTCTTGGATGATTCCGTAGAGCTCCTGTTTGGTATGAATATCGACCCCTCGAGTGGGGTCGTTGAGGAGCAGAAGGTCGGCGTCCAAGGCGAGGCCGCGCGCGAAGAGGACTTTCTGCTGCATGCCGCCGCTCAGCGTGAGGATCGGTTTGGCGGCAGTCTCTTGCGGGAGCCTCAGAAGGTTCATCCACGGTTCGGCGATGTCGTCGGCTGCTGATCGGCCAAAGGGGCGCAACCCGAAGCGCTGCACCAGGCGCGAGACTGCAAGGTTCATCTGGGTGGACCACAGCGGGAAGACGCCTTCATCTCGGCGATCGCCGGTGACGTAGGCGACGCGGCCCTTTACGGCGAGTCCCCGTTGGCTACCGCCCAGTACCGCCTTGAGTAGATCCGCTTGGCCGCCGCCCTGCAGGCCGGCCAGCCCGACAATCTCTCCGCGTCGGACATACATCGAGATGTCGTCCAGCGAGGCGCTGGAGAAGTGCTCGGCGACGACGATTTCATCGGCGGTTTCAGCGGCGTTGTGAGTGCTGGCGCCTTGGGCTTCTGCGATGGAGGTGGCGCCGGTCATGTACTCGACCAAAGCGCTGTCGTCGGCTTCATCGATGCCCAGGTCGGCGACCAGCGTTCCGCCGCGCAGGACCACCACCCGATCAACGAGTGCGGGTAGCTCATACATCTTGTGCGTGATGACTAACACGACGACGCCGGCCTCCCGCAGGGAGCGCACGAGGCGCTGCATATGGGGCAGGTATTCCCGGCCCATGGCCGAGGTTGGCTCGTCGAGGATCAGCACTCGCAGGCCAGGCGCGCTCGCGGCTCGCGCGATTTCGACCATCTGGCGCTGTGCGACCGAAAGCGAGCCAACTAGGGCATCTGGCCGGATTCCGGTATCAGCACCGAAGGCCCCCTCTATGGCCTGGCGGGCTTCGGACCCGGCTTGCCTACGCCAGGTGAAGCGAGTGGATTGTTTGTGTTCGACGTAGAAGTTCTCTGCCACGGTGAGGCTGTCAGCCAGCGACAGTTCCTGGTGCACGATGCGGACGCCACATTCGTGGGCGGCGCGCGGGGAGAAGTGGTGCAGGTCGATGGGAACCCCGTCGATACTGATCGATCCAGCGTCCGCTGTCTCTTCGCCGGCCAGCATCCGCATCAGGGTGCTCTTGCCAGCGCCGTTTCCGCCGATGATCGCGGTGATCTGGGCCGAGTCGAAGCCGAGCGTCACATCGTTCACGGCGTGAGTGGGCCCGAAGCGTTTGTCGACGCCGACGATCTCAACCGTCACAGCCCCAACGTCGGCGCTCTTGAGGGCCACAGTGCCCTCCACCACCTGGTGTCGCATACGGAATACTGTAAACAGTATCCACTATCGGCGCAAGGGGTTAAGGTGACAGAAACAGCTTCGCCGAGGAGGCGCCACCCATGACTGGCTCCGTCGCAGATCAGATTGATGGTCGCGAGTTCGCTCGCACCCTACTCAGCCACGACATCGTCGATTTGAGCATCGCCCTCGATGAATGCCTGCCCTGCGCTTGGCCACGGCATGCTGGTTATCAGCACAGCATCTTCAACTGGTTCGAGGCCCTGGAACGCACACCTGCCGACGCCCACGACCGTCTCGGCGCCTACTACACCGCCACGCTCCATATGGATGAGCATTCCGGCACCCATATCGATGCACCGGCTCACCACATTCCCCCGCCGCAGTCTGGCTTGCCACACGCCACACCTGCTGGCGATACCACCGCCGAAAAGGTGGATCTTCGCCAAATGGTCGGACCGGCGAGGGTGATCGATGTCCGCCATCTTGCGGGCACCACCGAGCCCGGGATCAGCCCGCTGGTGAGCGCCGAGCACCTTCGCAAGTTCGAAGCCGAACACGGGCCGGTCATCGACGGCGACATCGTGCTGCTGTTGACCGGCTGGGATTCCCACATCGTCCCCGGCGCGGCCGGCAGTGCCTACGCGGCCGATCCACTGCAGCAGCGGACGCCAGGATGGCCCGCGCCATCGGATGACTTCTTAGTGGCGTTGCAGCAGCGGGGCGTTCGCACGCTCGGCACCGACGCCCCCAGCTGCGGATCTACCCACGACGGCGCAGCCGCCCATTACACCGGGCTGGGCGCGGGGATGGTGTTCATTGAGGCCATGGGCAATCTCGCCGCCTTGCCGCCGACCGGCGCAACCGCGATCTTCCTCGGCCTGAAGATCGTTGGCGGTAGTGGCGCGCCAGGACGAGCAATCGGTCTGGTTCCGAAATAGGCGGCACCTGCCGTCCGTCAGCGCGGAATTGCGAGTCGGCCACGTTAGAATCTGCGGCAACATGCCCGTCCACCATGCCCAAAGATCAGTTCTGCTCGGAGACCGTTGATGACGCCCCAACCAGTCGGCAACCCCATCGCTCGATCGCGGCCGTTGGGCGATCTCCTTGCCGACAAACTGCGCGAGCAGATCATTGCCGGTGAAATCCCGGCAGGGACTCACCTGGTGGAAATCGATGTGGCTGATCGCTTTGGGGTGAGTCGACTTCCCGTCCGCGACGCGCTGAAGCAGCTGCTCTCCGAAGGCCTTCTGGAAGGCCGCCGTCGAGGGTTGTCAGTCGTGGCGATGAATGAACGCGATGTTCGGGAGGTCTACGACGTCCGGCTGGCCATGGAATCGCTGGCCGCCCGAACGGCGATCCGTCGCCCGGACACTGACTGGGAGGTCTTGGAGCAAGCCCAGCGCGACCTCGAGGCCCATGTTGAAGACTCTGACCGTCGCCATTTCGTCGATGCTGACTTGGAGTTTCATTCGGCGCTGTATCTGCTCGCTGAGAACCGGCGCCTGCAATCTATGTGGTCGATTCTTGAGCCCACCATGCGCACCATGTTGATGATGACCAACCGCCGGGATTCCGATCTGATCGCAGTGTCACAAGCTCACCGAGCCATTCTCGAGGCTGCTCGGCGCGGCGACGTTGAGGCCACCGAGAAGACTCTGGACGCACACATCTCGCATGCCCGCGACCTCATGGTTGACGCGCTCTCCGACGTTTGGGCGCAGCGCCCGGGCAGTTGATCGCGCACTGACCTAGCCCCTCGCGACGAGACGGGACGCGGTTCACTCACGCGCGTCAATGACGAACGGCAACTGTGCCGCCAGAATCGCACGATCCGCGGTCAGGAATCGCAGCCCCTCGCTGCTGGCCTGTCCAACGAGAACCCGATCGAACGGGTCCTTGTTGGCGAGGTCGGCGTCCGGGTATCGACTGGCGTGTTCCCAGGACAGCTTCAACTCCGCGACGCCCGATGCCCGCAGCACCTCAGCCAGATCGCCGTCGACGCTCAGCTTCCCGAGTTGCTGCTTCATGGCGATCTCCCACAGGCTCACCGAGGACAACCAGACTGGCTGCGAGGAGAGCAGCGCTTTGGCCTGCACCCCGAGACGCTGGGGATCACCCACGAACCACAGCGCCACATGGGTGTCGAGGAGTAGCCCGGTCACTGGATGCCGAACATCTGGAGAACCTCGGGATCTTCGTCGTCGAAGGTTTCGGGATCCCAGCGGATCTGCCCTTGGAGCGCACCAAACACCGGGTCGACGCGTGTGTGTGGCACCAGATCTGCGATCGGGCGCCCCGCGCGGGCGATGGTGACCGATTCACCGCGCTCGACCATTTCCAGCAGCTTCGAGAGCCGCGTCTTGGCTTCGTAGACGTTCACAGTGGTCATACATACAGACTAGTTGACCAAGTCTGGTTAACCAAGGCCCAGTTGCTGTGCCCGACGACATCGCGCGCTACCCATTCACGTATTGCTTCATCCCTGATAGGACTTTCCCCATGGAATCGACCGAGCCACTGCGCGAGGAGATCATCAGCTTCGTGCTGGATCGCGCAAGTCGCAACGGCGGATTCATCAGACGCGAGGATCTGAGCTATCCGGCACCGAGCGGTCCGCTGGCAGTCATTGCGACGCAGCAAGGAATCAGAAATCCCGTCAGCATGGACGCAACACTCAGCGTGGTCAGCGTCCCCGATGGGCCATACAACGACCGCGCCGTTTCTGGCGGATACTTCCACTACTCCTACCGCAAAGGCTCCCTCGACGGCGACAACAAGAAGCTGCGCCGCGCCTTTGAGCTCCAAGTTCCGATCATCCTGCTGCTGCGTACTGCACCGGGTGAGTACGTTCCGATCGCACCTGTCTACGTGGTCGCAGATCGAATAGCAGAACGAGAGTTCCTGCTCGCCTTGGACGAAAGCGTCCGGTTCCTCGACCCGAACGCCCCTGAAGGTCCGCAGCGCCGCTACGCCGAACGCGTGGTCAAGCAGCGGCTGCATCAGGCCGAATTCCGCGGACGCGTGATCTCGGCGTATCAAACCCGTTGCACCATCTGCCGACTTCATCACGGCGAACTGCTCGATGCCGCCCATATCACCGCAGACGCCGACGAGGCTGGACTTCCGGTGGTTTCAAACGGGCTGTCTCTGTGCAAGATCCATCACGCCGCCTACGACAAGGGTTTCTTGGGCATCTCACCGGACTACGAGGTTCACATCGATCACGCCCTGCTGGAAGAGGTGGATGGACCAATGTTGCGGCACGGCTTGCAGGACATGCATGGTGTAAGGCTGACGCTCCCATCCCGGCGAGTCGACCGTCCGGATCAGGATCGGCTGCAGGAGCGCTTCGCAGAGTTCTTAAGTCGAGCATCCTGACGAGCTGAAGATCAACACGGGCACCCGCCGATTGCTGTCAGCGATCGGCACCCTCACGCCCGATTGAATCTTCGCACCTGAAAGTGCTCACCCAGGCCCTCCAAGAAAACACCGTACGCGCTGCTACGCTCCGAAGGTGCCCAACGATCAGGTCCGTGACGCTCTGCGTCGATTCGCGGATGAACGCAACTGGGGTCAGTTTCATACCCCTGAAAACCTCGCCAAGAGCATTTCCATCGAGGCGGGGGAACTACTCGAGTGCTTCCAGTGGTCCAGCGAACCCGATCTCGCGCACGTCCGAGAAGAGCTCGCAGACGTCTTCACCTATTGCCTGTTCCTCGCAGATCGCCTAGGCCTCGACCCCAACGAGATCGTGCTCTCCAAACTCGAGGCGACCCGCGGCAAGTACCCAGTGGAAAAGTCCCGCGACCGCAGTGACCGCTATGACGTCCTTTAGGATCGAACGGCTAGCCTTCGACAACTCCGCCCTCAATCTGTGGCAGCACCAAGACAAACGCCACACCAACTGGCCTGTCGTCTATGCCTTGAACGGCACAAACCAGGTGTACATCGGCGAGACACTGCGCGGAGCCGGCCGCCTAGCTCAGCATCTCGCGAGCCCGTCCAAGAGCGCACTTCAGACCGCCCGAGTGATCGTCGATGAGACCTTCAACAAGTCAGTCTGTCTCGACCTCGAGTCCTACCTCATCAGGCTCTTTGCCGGTGACGGCAAGTATGAAGTTCTAAACGCTAACGCGGGCATCACCGATCGCGACTACTACAACCGGGAGTCGTATCAAGAGATCTTCCGTCAGATCTTCGACAAACTCCGAAGCGAAGGCCTTTTTAGCCGCCATATCAAGGACATCGAAAACGATGACTTGTTCAAGCTGTCCCCTTTCAAAGCTCTCACAGAGGACCAGGCGGCAGCTATCGCCGACATCGTTGAAGGACTACTCGAAGACCTGAATACCGGACTGGGCAGCACTGTCGTTGTTCAAGGTGACCCCGGTACCGGTAAGACGATCGTCGGCATCTTCCTCATCAAACTGCTCCACGACATTCAATCGACCGATCTACGTGACGAGTTCTACGGGGAGTCGCTGTTTTCGGAGTACTTTCTGCCCGACCATGCCGAGTTACTCCGCGACCTCAAAGTAGGCCTCGTCATACCCCAGCAGTCGCTACGAGACTCGATTCGGAAGGTGTTCGCCCGCACCCCGAAGCTCTCCGCCTCAATGGTGCTGACGCCCTTCGAAGTCGGGTTCAGTGAGACTCACTACGACCTTCTGATCGTCGATGAAGCCCACCGCCTGAACCAGCGCGCGAGCCAGCCCTCAGCGGAAAAGAACAGACAGTTTGGCGAGATCAACAAGCAACTGTTCGGCACCGATGACGTGACTTTGACCCAGATCGATTGGATCAAGGCCAAGAGCACCCATCAAGTCCTCCTCCTAGATGCTGCGCAGAGCGTGCGGACCGCAGACCTTCCCGAAGCCACCCTCCGATCCCAGTTCGTCGACGCACAAGCCTCTGGCAGGGTCTATCGTTTGCATTCTCAGATGCGCGTCCAGGCTGGCGGCGACTACATCCAGTACGTCCGTGAGTTGCTGAGTGGGACAGCGGACACAGTTCGATCATTCGCCGGATATGACTTTCTCCTTTTCGACAATCTGGGCACCATGCGCGACGCTATTCACGCTCGCGATGCCGAATACGGCCTGGCTCGAGTAGTAGCTGGATACGCTTGGCCATGGCTCAGCAAGAATGACAAGAGCAAGCACGACATAATAGTCGACGGTTGCAGCTTGCGCTGGAATCGCCGCAAAACCGATTGGGTCAGCTCGAAGGGATCCCTGGACGAAGTGGGTTCGATCCACACGGTTCAGGGGTACGACCTAAACTACGCCGGCGTCATCATCGGTGGGGATCTGCGCTTCGAGCCTGGCTCAGAGCGACCATACTTCGACCGCGCGCGCCACTTCGACAAGAAGGGCATCGAAAACAACCGGAAGCTTGGAGTCTCGTATTCCGACGATGACTTGTTGCGATACATCATCAACATCTACTCGGTTCTGATGACTCGAGGGATGAAGGGAACCTATGTGTACGCGGTTGACCCGACGCTGCGGGCATTCCTCAGTCGGTTCATCCCAGCAGGGCAATGGCGGGCATGATCCGAACCTGACCTGGCCGCGCCACCGCCGTCGTTCAGCACATCGGCTGTACGGGTCATCTGGCTGCCACTACAAGCCGATTCCGCGGACTGTCTGTTGGATTGGCGCAAGCCCGGCTGACCTTCTTCATCAAGCCAAAGAGCCCGGTCACCCGTCTCGACGTCTTCCCCTCAGATTCTCCTCGCCACCGACGCCAGCACCACCGTGTAATACCCAAACCGCGACCCCTTCACCCGCACGGAGATCCGATGCCCACGGAACTTCGCCCGCAGCTTCAAACTGGCCGAGGTAGCCCCCTTGATCTTCTTGCCGTCGCGTAGCCAGGTGTAGCGCACCCGGGTCGGCGCAGGCCGCCAGGTTCCCAACACGGCCCGCACTGTCTTGCCTACAGCGGACTTCCCCTTGATCTTCGGACGCACCGTCGCCATGCGAGCCGGATAGACCAGCGCGACATTCTTCGACTTCTTGGTGGTCACCTTCGTGCCAGTCGTCGCAGTGACAGCGACCTCCACGTCGCGTCCGACCTGCTCCGGCTCGATCACATACTTCGCTGAGGTTGCGCCAGCAATCGGCTTGCCGTTCGACAACCACTGGTAGCTCAACTCGGCACCGTCGGGAACCCACGTTCCGGGCACCGCGCGCAGCGTCCGTCCAACCTGGGGGCTGCCACCAACGCCGGGAACCTTCCATGGCGCGGGAGTGAACGTACTCGGCACAACAGTCTTCTGGTAAGGCCATTTGCGGGTGCTGCGCGCGATGGTCGGCAGGCACGAGGCGCACTTGGAGTTGACCGGGTTCACCACCGCACGCCCCGTCCACCACGAGGTCTGTTTGTAGGCGCCGTCCCAGGACAGCGAGATGTGAACGTGGTCCTTGTGGTTCTCGGTGAACGAGCCGCGGTCTTCCATCTTGCGCCAGCCCAGCTCGGGGTAATAGGTCGACCAGATGTGCTGGTTCCAGATCACGTACATGAGGCCCAGCCGTCGGGCGACCTCCCCGTGATTGGCGGTGATCCACCGGGTTGCTCGGGACACCTGCTTGCGGTCGCGGGCTTTGCGGGAGTCCATATGCCAATCGATGGCCCGGCCCTCTTTGTGCTCTGAGCGCCGTCCCCGCGAGCACGCCCGCGAGATGCCCGACGACGATCCGCCCCAGGTCTGAATCAACAGCCGCAGCAGCGCCTTGGCACCGGGTTTGGCCGTCGGATCGCAGGTCGATTGCGGTTGATAGCCCAAATGGGCGTCGATCTGATGGTTGGCCAGGGCTCGCGGCGGAGGCGGCGTCTTGGCTTCACTGGTTGGCGATACGAACGCCATCAGGCTGATCGAGAGGACGCCCGCAACGACGATACGGATCAGTTGTCGCACGGCACCTCCACTCTCGCGTGGCTCTCAGGCTATTGATTGGCAGCTACGCCTGTCTCGACAATCAGCAAAACCTGATCCCCATACCGCTCCAGCTTCGCCTTGCCGACCCCGCTCACCTCGGCCAGTTCCTCCAGCGTCGCCGGACGCGAATCCGCGATCCCCACCAGAGTCGCGTCCGGGAACACCACATACGCCGGCACGGATGCCGCCCGCGCTGTCTCGGCCCGCCACGCCCGCAACCGCTCGAACAGTTCCCGATCCGCATCGCTCAAACTGGCCGCAGCCGCCGAACGCGAGCGCTTCTCCCCCGCCTCGGCCCGGGAACGCTTCGAGCGCGGCGCCTCCATGATCGGCTGCTCGCGCATCCACAACTGCTGCTCACCGCGCATCGCACCCCAGGACGCATCAGTCAGCTCCAAGGTCGAATGCCGATCAGACACCGACAGATAGCCACCGGCCAGTAATTGCCGAATCACCGCCCGCCACTGCATTTCGGTCAGCTCATCACCAATGCCGAAGGTGGACAGTTCGTCGTGGCCCCACTGCTCGATCTTCTCGGTGCGTTTGCCGCGCAGAATGTCGATCAGATGCACCGCCCCGAAGCTCTGATTGCGCTCCCGACGCAGCCGCACCACCGTCGACAGCAACTTCTGCGCGGCCACCGTGCCGTCCCACGACTGCGGCGGATTCAAACACGTATCGCAGTTGCCACACGGTCCGCTGGGTTCACCGAAGTAGTCCAAGATCACCTGACGCCGACACCGCAGCGTCTCGCACAGCCCCAACATCGAATCCAGGTGTCGGCCTTGCAGCCGTTTGTGCTGCTCATCGCCGTCAGACCCAGCGATGAACTGCCGCTGCTGCACCACATCGGCCAGGCCGTAGGCCATCCAGGCGGTGGCGGGCAGACCGTCGCGTCCAGCACGTCCGGTCTCTTGGTAGTAGCCCTCGATGCTCTTGGGCAGATCCAGGTGCGCCACGAATCGCACGTCGGGTTTGTCGATGCCCATGCCGAACGCGATGGTGGCCACCATCACCACGCCGTCCTCGCGCAGAAACCGGTTCTGGTGCTTCGATCGAACCGCCGACGGCAGCCCCGCGTGATACGGCATCGCATCGATGCCGGCCTTGCACAGCGCCTCGGCGGTCTTCTCCACCGACGCCCGCGACAGGCAATACACAATGCCGGCATCCCCGTCGTGCTCGGTGCGGATCAGCTCCACCAACTGCTTGACCGGCTGCTGCTTGGACTCAATGCGATAGCGAATATTGGGCCGATCAAAGCTGGAGACAAACACCTTGGCCGCGTCCAACCCCAGCCGCTCGGTGATCTCAGCGCGCACCGCCGGAGTCGCGGTCGCAGTCAACGCAATCCGCGGCACGTCGGGCCAACGCTGCCCCAACATCGACAAGCGCAAATAGTCCGGACGGAAGTCGTGACCCCATTGCGACACACAATGCGCCTCATCAATGGCGAACAGTGCGAGCTGCAGCCGGTCGAGGAACTCGCCGGTGGCCTCCATCCCCAGCCGCTCAGGCGCCAGATACAGCAGGTCGAGTTCCCCAGCTACCGCGGACGTCTCAGTCGCGCGCCGCTCGTCGATCCCCTGACTGGAGTTGATGAACCCCGCCCTCACGCCGAGTGCTTCCAACGCGGTGACCTGGTCATGCATCAACGCGATCAACGGCGAAATCACCACCGCCACACCCGGACGCAGCAGCGCCGGAATCTGATAACACAGCGACTTGCCGCCGCCGGTGGGCATCAGCACCAGGGCATCTCCGCCACCGCTCACCTGGTCGATGATCTCGGCCTGATCCCCGCGGAACTCGTCATAGCCGAAAGTTGTCCGCAGCACGTCGAGAGCAGTGAGTTGGGGCACGAGGGTCATGGTAGGTGGCGGCACTGACGGCGATTCACCAAGATCACGCGACGCCGACCGCAGCTGTGGCGGACAGCAGCTAATCCACAGCCCCTCTTGTTTGAATCGTGAGCGCCTCTTAAGAATCGCAGTCGTCGAAACCCACCCCATCGACGAGGAGATTCATGAAGAGCCTGGCTGTTCTCGCCATACTCGTCCCCGTGCTCGCATTCAGCACCGGCTGCGCGAGTTCCGCGTCGCCAGTCACCCCGACACCACCGACACCCCAGCAGGTTCAAACCCTGTGGACGTTGCCGACAAATCTCGTCGGGCCGCCAGAAGTGGTCGGCGACACCATCGTCAGCTATCTCCGGGAGAAGAATCAGCTTCGAGTCGCAGCCTGGAATCTGACCGATGGACGCGTGCTGTGGAGTGCCGATGCCGAAACCAGCGGGCAGACTCCTGGCATGGAACTCAGTGTCGATACCGTCACCATCGACGAGAAGTCCTACGTGGCCTACCTCACCAAGCAGAGGGCGGGAACCTGGCGCGAGCTGGTCATCGCCGACGTTCGCACCGGACCTCAAGATGCAGCTGCCCACCTGATCGTGTGGCCCTCCTCCAGCCCCTACGCCTGTTCCGACGACAAGGCCTTCTGCATGCAGGGCTATCGCGAATCAGCGCCGAACAAGGAGGTGAATCTGCGAATCGACCCACTCGTACCCTCTCTCGCCACCGACCACTCGGATGGAGTCCCCGCCGGTTCTCGGGGGTTGGGCCAAGACATCTTCGCAACCAACCATCGCTCTCCAAAAGGGGTCGAGAGACTGGGGCGAATGGCGAACGACAAAGTCATTTGGCAGCGCCCCTACGCCGACGTCTTCGGCAAGGGCTCCAGTTCCGACTACGGTTGGGAATGGGTCGAAGCCCACGACGGCATTGTCGTCGGGCTCGGCGCTCCCCAGCAATGCCACGCAACGCACAAGTCGGGCAAGTGGACCATGACCTGCGACTTCGCTCTCGGACGCGTGGTCGGGCTAAACCACGACACGGGGGCCACGGTGTGGTCCATGAATGGCGCCAACTCCTGCCCCACCGCGTCGCTTGAGGAGATCTCCACAGCTGACCGGATCATCGCTTGTCACAGCACAACAGCTAAGGCGACCTACACCGAGAAGAAAGGTCGGTGGGCGCTGAAAAGCAAGATGGATCGGACCGAGTTGATCGCGCTCAGCCAGCAGACCGGCGAAGTCCTTTGGCGCACCGACCTCGGCACCGAGACCCGCGAAGGTTCGGACAACAACTTCGTGACCTCTCGCGATCGCATGGTGCTGACGATTAACAACAAGACCACGGTCTATGACTTGGCGACCGGTGCGGCCACTCCTGCCGACGCCGCGTCACGCTTCATGTGTTTCCGGGACCGTCCAACCTTGAAGCTCCACTGGTTGGGTAGCAAGGGCCGCACCGAGTACACCATCGGTGAGGATGTCGAGCCTTGTGACCGCAATGGCAAAGCGGTCAAGGAAATCCCCACCGACTGGGTTCCCGCCGCTGGCGTCGACGCTGGTGACGGCCGCTGGCTACTGCCAACTCGTGGCTCTATGACGTTGGTGAAGCTGGTCTGACACCGATTCGACCACCGCTCCGACAGGCGACCTAGCCTGACTGCCGATGACGCGGGAATGCCTCATGGAGGTCCCACTGCACATCGGCGATCTCGTCAACACCCAACGGCCCCGGTTCGCCGAGCATTGCTATGAGCTTCTTGGGCCACATCACCTGAACATCCCGCACAGTGAATGACCCGCCGATAACCGGCCAATCAGCATCAACGAAGCACAGCACACCGCATACGGCCACGTCGGGCCGATGGGCGAGGGCGTCACGAACCAACGACAGTTGCTTGTGCATCCCCTCTACGAGCTTGGTGCGTTCGCGTCCGCCCACGTACAGCCACTCCCTGCGGGGGCCGAAGGGCCACCCGGTCACCTGAAGCTTGGGGCGAGCATCCTTGTAGCGCTTGGCGTCGACGACAAATACTCCGGACGGGCACACAACCAGGTGGTCGATGTTGGCCCGGGTCTTGGGAATGGCACGGTCGTTCAATACCCGCAGCTGATCGCCTGCCTTCTTGGCCAATGCCTGACCGAGCTGTTCCTCACCAACGGCACCCTTTGACCACGCGGTCGTTGACGACGGGTCGTCGAACGCTGCCAGCAGAAACCTCCCCAGCCGCGGATGGCGAGCCTGAACTCGCTTCTGCCGCGCCTCGTGACGCCGTCGAAACTCAGCCGCAGCCGAGGCACCGGCCACGCCGTCTACCGCCTCAAGGCGCGGCGCGGACTCTGTGATGGGATCACTGGGCGCGGGCAGTTCTTCCGATGGCTCTGATCCAGCGACGGGCTCAGCGCAGGCCTGCTGAGGTTCACAGGACACACACGCGACAGTCCTCGCGCCGCGGTCGTAGTCGGCTAGCGTTCCGGCATCAATGGCGGCGCCACATCGCACGCAAGTACCGGCATAGCGCAGCCTCATACATTTGACGACCGGTGGCGATGGCGAATCCGGGTTCACGGGACACATTCAACCCAAACGCCCGCTGTTCCCCTTCACGTCGAGGGGCAAACCGCTGCATCAAGCCACTTGATTCGCCACTCACCGCGATTTCGCACCGACGGTGTCAGGGCCACCTGCAAAGCTGTTCAGCATCAGGACCATCGAGGCGGCAACTTCGATGCCTGCAAGCCGTGCAACGAAAGGTCAACCATGTCTTGGCACCACGCAAATCTCGCTGGTCTCGACCTGGAGACCACCGGCACCGATCCCGAGACCGCTCGCGTCGTCACCGCGTGCATCGGACGCCTCGGCGAGGAGAGCTGGACGGCCGGCAATTGGCTACTTCGCCAGGACGCCCCCATCCCCGAGGGTGCAATCGCGGTGCATGGCATCACCACCGAGTTCGCGAATACCCACGGCGAGGATCCCAAGGCCGCCTTGGCTGCGATAGCCGGCGAGATCTATGCGCACTGGGCGTCCGGGCGCCCGCTGGTGGTTTTCAATGCTCCCTACGACCTGACCGTTTTGGATCGCTGCCTGTCCCGGGAAGGTCTCGGCAACCTGGACGTGCGCGGTCCGGTCATTGACCCCCGGGTCATCGACAAGCAGTTCGATAAGTGGCGAAAAGGCAAGCGCACTCTCACTGACATGTGCGCTCACTACGGCATTGCCTTCTCTGCCGAGGAAGCTCACGGCGCCGAAGCCGACACCAAAGCAGCCTGTATGTTGGCCCGCCAACTCAGCCACCTCGCCACCGGCGACGGACGCACCACCGTCGGCGATCTGGCCTTGGCCGACCTGCACCGCTCGCAAGCCACCTGGTACCGCGACAACATCAACGACTTCGCAGCCTGGGCCAAGCGTCAAGGTCGACCACTGGACGACGCCAACACCGCCTGGCCGATCCGCTGAACTCACGCAGGCGGTTATCCACAGCCCTTCTTGCTTGAAACGAAGGCAGTTCTCAAGACTCGTATCTCGTCGAGACCCACCCCGTCGACGAGGAGACTCATGAAACACCTGGCCCTTGCTGCCACAGCCGTTGCCGCAGTACTCACCCTCATCGCCGGCTGTGCGTCGCCGACGCCACCGGCACCATCCGTCCCGGCCAAACAGGTTCACCAACTCTGGAAGATCTCGGCCAGTCTGGTAGGCACGCCGACCATCGTCGGCGACACCATCGTCAGCTACGCCCAGGCGAGCCATCAGCTTGTGGTGGCAGCCTGGAACCTGGCCGACGGGAAGCTGCTGTGGAGTGCGGATGCGACCACCAGCAGCGAGGCCCCGGGCATCGAACTCAGCGTCAGAACCGTCACCGTCAAGAAGAAGACCTTCGTCGCATTCCTCACCAAGCGGACCAACAACACCTGGCCTGGGCTCGTGGTCGCCGACGTCCGCACCGGGCCTCGCAAGAAGGATGCACCGCTCGTGATGTGGGCATCGTCGACGCCTCGGGCCTGTTCGGATGGCAACGCATTCTGCGTGCTCGGCTACCGCCCCTTCGCCCCGCGCAAACAGCTGAATCTGCGCATCGACCCGCTCGCGCCCGCCCTGAAGACCGAACGCTCCGACGGGCTGCCGCCCAACTCGCGCCTGTTGGGCTACGACATCTTCGCCACCGAGACTCGACCCCCACACGGCGTCGAACACGTTGGCCGGGTGCAGGACGGAAAGATCACCTGGCAACGTCCCTACACCGATGTGTACGGCAAAGCGTCCAGCTCAGACTACGGGTGGGCGTGGCGCGATACCGATGGCGACATCATTGCCGGCATCGGCTACCCCGAGCTATGCACCTTCACCACCAAAGCCGGCGAGGAGTTCAAGACCTGTGATGACACTCACGGCCGCATGGTCGGTCTGAATCACGACACTGGTGCCACCGTGTGGACTGTGGACGGAGTCGACACCTGCCCCAGTGCCTCCATGCTCGACGCCACCTCCGAGGATCGCATCATCATCTGCCGCAACACCGAAGGCAGCAGCACCTACCGCCGCGAGGACGGCTGGTGGGAACTCCAGAGCCGCACCCGCCGCGCCGAGTTGATCGCCATCAAACACCAGACCGGCGAAATCCTGTGGCACACCGACCTCGGCACCTTCACCGGCACATCCGAGGACGCCGACTTCGTGTCATCCGACGATCACCTGCTGCTCAAGATCAACGACACGACCAACATCTACGATCTCGACACGGGTGAAGCCACTCCCGCCGATGCCAGCTCGCAATTGATGTGCGTGCGCAAGCGTCCCCCGTTGAGGCTTCAGCGGCTGGGCGAGAAGAGGCGCTACGAATACAACATCGGGACCGACGTCGAGCCTTGCGACGGGAGGGGTCGCACAATCGCCGACCCTGCCGTCGAGTGGGTGCCCGAAGCAGGCATCGACGCCGGCGACGACCGCTGGCTGCTGCCCACTCCTGGCTCCATGACGCTGGTAGAGCTCACCTGAACAGGTCCACCGAGCCGACCGTCAGCGAGTCCGGGAGAAGTACCAGTCGTCGTAGACCCGTGACAGCTCCTGGTAGGGCTCGCTGACGCCCAGCGGGTTTGAGTTTCGCGGCTCAACGGTGCTCACCGTCTGCGGGCTCCACTCATCGCGTAGCACTGTCACCGTCGACCCATGCAGCACCGCGGCGGCTTGCACACAGGCACCGCGCGCGGTCGCTTCGGGGGCGTCCACGGTGATGACCGGGCTTGCGCAACGATCGGCGATGAACTGCCGGTAGGCCAACGACCGAGCACCACCGCCGACGGCGAGCACGCGCTGCGTGATCGAGCCTCCGGTCAGGGCCTCCAAGTCATTCAGGCCGCGAACCATGCCTTGCACCACACCCTCATAGGCGGCCTTGGCCAGGCTCTCCCGGGAGGTGTCTGAATGCAGCCCGGCCAACACCCCAGCAGCACCCGGACGCATCGGGCTGCGCTCGCCGTCAAGGTAGGCCAGCAACACCGGCCCGTCTTCGGTCGGCGCACTCAGCGCCAACTGCTCCAACCCAGCCAAGTCAGTGCCGAGCAGGTGGGCGAACTGATTGGTGACCTTGGTGCAGTTCAGCGTGCACACCAGCGGCAGGTAGCTTCCGGTGGCATCACAGACGTAGTCCACAGCCCAGTCGCGATGCTCAGGCAGTTCGGCCGGGGTGAGGACCACTCCGGAGGTGCCCAAGCTGAAGGCCACCTCGCCCACCCGCAACCCCATGCCCACGGCTGCAAGATGCTGGTCGCCGCCGCCGGGTCCAACCACGGTTCCCGGACGCAGACCCAACTGGCTGGCGACCTCGGGAAGCACCTGGCCGGCAGCTTGCTCGGGTCCGAGCACCTGAGGCATCAGCGAATCCCAGTCAAGATCCTCACTGATCATCTCCGCCAGCAGGTCGCTGCGGAACCGCCCTTGGTCGGCGGAGTAGAAGCCGGTCCCCGAGGCGTCCGACCGGTCGGTGACGTGTTGGCCGGTCAGGGCGAAAGTGAGCCAGTCGTGGGGAACCATCACCCGCCGAATCCGGGCAAGGTTGTGTGGTTCGTTGCGCGCTAGCCACGCCAGCTTCGCAATGGTGAACGCCGGGTTCAGCGGCACCAGCACTTGGCTGACCCACCATTGCTGGTCGTGGTCGGCCAGCAGCCGCTCGACGTCGGGTGCGGCGGTGGTGTCGTTCCACAGCTTGACCGGACGGATCTCCTGATCGTGTTCATCGAGAGCCACCAGCCCGTGGCATTGCGCTCCGACACTGATCGATGCGATATCGCTGGCGCTGACCTGCGCAGCATCGCAGGCCGTGGCCAAGGCAGAGACAAAGGCCTGCCACCACTGCGTGGTGTGCTGCTCACTGACCGGCGGTGTCGTTGCCGGGTGCGGTGCGCGCCCGGTTCTCAGCAGCACCCCGCTGTCGGCGTCGCGCAACTCAACGGTGCAGGACTGGGTGGAGCTATCTACTCCTGCAACGACAGGCATCGTCTATCGCCTTTCGGATCGCCGATTCAGTCGGCTTCGGGTGCCGACATCGACTGCAGCGCCTCGGGAAGGCCATCAAGCTTGCCGACCGCACCCAGTGGGTGGGTGAAGACGACATCGGACCAGCCGTAGCCGCGCATTCGCATCAGGGCGACCGCGAGGCAGTCGCCCCACACAGCATGCATCAGTGTCGAGCCCATCGCGATCAGATTTCCCGGATCCACCTGATCATCGACGGTGAAGACCTGCACGTAATCGCTCAACTGAGCCAGTTCCGAGTCGGCATCGCTGGTCAGCGCGACCACCTTCACGCCGCGTTCGCGGGCCCGCATACTCAAGTTGTTGATCTCATCGGAGGTGCCACCTTTGGAGATGGAGATCAGCACATCACCATCGCGCAGCGCTCCCATGGTGCCGTGAAGGGCATCAGAGGGCTGGATGAACACCGATGGGGTGCCGCACACCGAAAACAGGTGGGCCATCCGTCGCGCGATCGTGCCCGAGGTTCCCGACCCGGTCACGAACACCTTGCCGGTGCACTCGTACAACAGCGCGATGATCTCATCGGTGACGTCATCGAATACGGACGCCACTGCCTGCACAGCGGCGGCTTCGATACCGATGCGCTCTGCAGCAAGATCCCGGAATTCCTGGTTCATTCTCTTCGCTTTCTTCTGGTCTCGGACTCAGGCCGCTTCCCAAGCCCGTTGCCGCAAGTCGGGCACGGTCAGGCTCGAGGCTTCGATGGGTTCGCCAGCACAGCTGCCGGCAACGAAAGTCACCACGGTGTCGGAGACCTCCAAGACTTCTTCTTCTTCGCTGGAGACCATCACCACAGCGATGCCCTCCTCATGCGCCAGCTTGCGCAGCAGTTGGTGGATCTCGGACTTGACGCCGATGTCCACCCCTTTGGTCGGCTCGTCCAGCAGCAGCACCCGAGGTTTTTGCGCCAATGCTCGAGCCAGCAGCACTTTCTGCTGGTTTCCGCCCGACAAGGTGACCACCGGGGCGTGAATGTCGCCGCGAATACTGAGGTCATCGAGCAGGCCGCTGGCAACGGCGCGCAACTCGCGATGGTTCAGCAGCGGGCCGCGTTTGAACTTGCCCAGCACCGGTAACACCACGTTTCCGATGGAATCCATGCCGGGCACGACACCGTCGATCTTGCGTTCCTCGGTGAGGTAGATCAGGCCATGACGCTGCGCATCGGCCGGATTCACCGGACGGTAGGGCTCACCGAACAAGGTCACCTCGCCAGCGGTGGCGGGCAACAAGCCGGCCAGGGTGCGCAGGAACTCGGTACGGCCAGAGCCCACCAGTCCATACACGCCCAGGATTCGGCCTTGGCGGGCTTCCAAATCGACGCCGTTGAGGTCAGCGCCTCGCAGCCCCTTGACCGACAACACCACTGGGGAGTCTGCATCCGAAGTTGCTTCGGATGCGGCGCGGTCTTCGGAGGTGCGGCGCACCACATCGGAGCCGGCGATGGCCCGAATCACCTCGGTGCGATCGACTCGATCTGTCGAGCCGTGAATCTGGACTTTGCCGTTCACCAATGCCACGACTTCATCAGAGATGGCGAATAGTTCGTCCAGCTTGTGGTTGATGAAGACGATCCCCAGCCCTTCTTCGGTCGCCAGCTTGCGCACCAGCTTCAACAGGGGGTCGACCTGGTCGCCTTCCAGGCTGGTGGTCGGCTCGTCCAGCAACAGGAATTGGGCGTTGCGGGAGGTCGCAATGGCAATCTCCAGCAACTGCCGCTTGGCCACCGAATACTCCCCGACCTTCAGGGACGCATCGGCGTCGATCTTGAACCGGTCGATCAGCTCCTGCGCCGACCGGGTCATGGCTTTCTTGTCCAACACGCCGCCTTTGCGGATCTCACGACCCAGGAAGGCGTTCTCAGCGATTGTGAGGTTCGGCAGCAACGACAGTTCTTGGTAGACCGTCGATACGCCTGCCTCAATGGCCGCCGCCGGTGAGTGGAAGTTGACCCGGCTCTCACCGAGGATCAGTTCGCCTCCATCGGGGTGGTAGGCCCCCGATAGAACCTTGAGCAGCGTGGACTTGCCGGCACCATTGTGCCCAACCAGCCCCACGACTTTGCCCGCGGTCACGGTGAAGTCCACTCCGTCGAGCGCGGGGACTCCCGCGAACAACTTGCGGATACCCACTGCGCGGAGCACCTGCTCAGTCATGATCAGTCACCTTCTGTTCTCACCGACGACGGCCATTGATGTGTGTTTCAGCAGTGATCAGCCCACGAAGCCAGGTCCGGGTGTGTCGGGCTTGGTGAACATCTTCAGCGGGCGCAGGATCTCCTTCTCGACGGTGCCGCCGTCTTTCCAGATCACGATCTGCTGCACGACCCGACGGCCGTAATCCTCAGGCTCCTGAGCGACACAGGCCGGGTAGGAATCGGTCAGCTTCTCTTCAGCGGCGCAGAATCCGTAGACCTTCACGTCCTTGCCCTGCGTGGCCTGAATGGCGCCATAGGCGGCCGGGCCAGTGGAGGCAAAGATCAGGTTGATCTCGGGATGTCCTTGCATCATTTCGGAGGTGACCTTCAAGGAGTCATCAGGCTTCACATTGCCGTCGACTTTCGCCACCACTTTGGCATTGGCGTCGGCGCTCATGCCTTCGGTGAAGCCCTCGTCACGAATGACCACAGGGCGCTCATCTGGTTCGGTCACGAAGCCGATGTTGAGCTTGGCGTCGGAGCCGAGATCTTTCAGAACCTGCTCGGCAGTCTGGGTACCACCAGCCTTGTTGTCCGCACCGAGGTACTGCATGATCGTCGCGCCTTGCGCTGTCAGCGCTTTCTCGTCGACGATCACGTTCACGGTGAACACCGGAACGCCAGCGTTGTTGGCGGCCTTCACGATGGCTGCCGCCGGCTCGGACTTCACTGCGTTCAATGCCAGCGCACATGGCTTCTTCTGCAGCATGGCCTCAACTTGGGCAAGTTGATTCGCGTCGTCGTCGTTGGCTACTTGCACCTCAACTTTGAACCCGGCCTTTGTCCCCTCATCTTCGAAGCCTTGCTTCATGGCCACGTAGTAGGGATTGGTCAGGTTGGGCAGTGCAACCGCAAGATAGGGATTCGCATCCGAGCAGGACGCCGGCTTGGCCGCTGCATCAGCAGTGGACGTCGATGTCCCGGTTCCGGTGTTCAGCCCGCCGCAGCCCACGAGGGCCGACGACATTGCAGCAATTCCCACGACGGCCGCCAAATAGCGTTTTCGCATCTTTGCTTCTCCTAAGGGTTGGTTGTTTCACTCCGGGCGGCCCCGGATGTGTCTAGAGGTGGAGGCGTCTTTGGTGGCTGTGTTTCGGGGTTCGTCGTCGACGGCGGACGCCGGAACAGCCGGTTCATACCTCCGCTACTGGCCAGCCGACGCCGGACTGCGTCCATGCTCACGCCGACCAGGATGATCACGCCGATGACCAGCGGCTGCCAGAAGCTGTCGACGCCGACCACATTCATGCCGTTGGACACTGTGGCGATCAGCAGTGCGCCGAGCAGCGCGCCCAGGATTGTGCCGACGCCGCCGAAGAGGCTCACGCCACCGACCACGGCTGAGGCGATGCTGTAGAACTGTTCGTTTCCCGAACCGGCGGTGGGGTATCCCACCATCAGCCGGCTGGTGGTGATGATGCCGCCGACACCCGCGCAGACGCCGGAAATCGCGTACACCATCAAGATCTTGCGTCCGATGTTGATGCCGGCCAGTCGGCTGGCGTCGACGTTGCCGCCCACGGCGTAGATGTGGACGCCGCTGGGGGTCTGCTTCAGCACCACCATGAACACCACAGTGGCGACGGCTAGCAGGAGCACCGGAATGGGGATGCCGAACAGTGAGCCGCGTCCGAAGATGGCGAACATCGGATCAGCGACGGTGACCGACTTCGCGCCGGTGATGATCTGGGGAATCGCTGCGGCGATTCCGAAGGTGGAGAACGTGACGATGAACGGTGGTAGCCGGACGAAGTGAATGATGCTGCCGTTGAACAGGCCCACCAAGAGTCCAGCGACCAGCGCCACGATGGCGGCCAGCCACCAGGGCGCCCCCATTTGCATGGAGATCGCCGCCAACATGCCGGTGAGTGCGATGTTCGACCCCACGGACAAATCGATCCCGCCGGTGAGCAGCACGAAGGTCTGCCCCAGCGCCAGGAAGGCGACCACAGTGCCGTTCAGCATGAGCACCTGGATGTTCCCCAGCGTCATGAATTCCGGGGACAGCATCGACATGATCAGCCCGACCAGGACCAGCACCCCAAAGATGCCAATTTCTTCCGGCAGACGCCGTTTCGTCATCGCTCAGCTCCTCCACTTCGAGGCCTCGACTTGCAGACAACGTAACCGGACTCACGCCACTCCGCAACATCTGTTGCAAAAACGATGCCTTGTAGTGCTATTCTGTGCTCAAATGAGCACTCTGACCCACAAGCAGCGCACGCGAAACCGCCTCATGATCGAGATAGCCCGGCGGTACTACTTCAACGACGAGTCCATGGTGACCATCAGCGCTGACCTGGACGTCAGCCGGTTCAAAGTGGCCCGTCTCCTCAAAGAAGCTCGAGAATCAGGCCTGGTGCAGATCAGCCTCAACACCGGCGGCGACAACAACTCCCCGCTCGCGGCGAAGCTGCGCGACCACTTGGGCTTGGAGTCGGTGGTCGTCGTCGACGCCTGGGGCACCAAAGAAGAGGTTCGCCACCAGGTGGGAGTCAATGCCGGCAAACACCTGGCCAAGACCCTGCAGGCAGGAGAGACCCTCGGGCTCACCTGGGGACGCACACTGACCCACATGATTGCGAGCTTGACGAGCCTGCCCAATGTGCAGGTGTTACAACTGACCGGCCATGTCGGCTCCAACCTGAACGAAAGCCCGGTAGAGCTGGTTCGGCAGGCCTCCTTGATCGGTGGCAACCGCGCCAAGGCCATCATGGCTCCGCTCTACATCGACAACTTGCAAGCCGCTCAGGCGCTGCGCAACCAGGTCGACATCAAAGAGGTGTTCGATCTGTTCGACACCGTCACGACAGCCATCGCCGCGGTGGGTAGTTTCGCGCCGACCAGCGACGGGGTGACCAACTCTCAGTTCCTGCCGATCTTGCCCCCGGAGATGCAGGACCTCCTGCAGCAGCGCGGTGCCATCGCCGAGGTGTGCGGGCTTGCTTTCCGCGCCGACGGCTCCCTGGCCGCTCCCGAGTTAGGGGAACACATCTTCTCGATCTCCGCCGATCAGTTGCGACGGATCCCCCGGGTAATCGCCATCGCCTCCGATCCGAGCAAGGCCGATGCGGTGTTGGCGCTGTGGCGTGCTGATCTGATTTCGGAATTGGTGGTGGACGCCGACCTCGCTGAGCGACTCCTCGCGCTCCCCACGCTCGCCGCCGACAGCCAGTCATGAGGATCGCCGGCTCGCTGTGGTCAGTCCCGGTCGCTGACCAACTCCAGGCCTTGTCAGCAGCGATCGATGACGGCCTGAACGTGGTGCACTGGGACTCCAGCGATGGCGTCTTCGCCGCAGCGGGCGGTTTCACGCCCGAGGCTGCAGCCGGCCTGCTCCAGCAGGCACCCTCGGTGGAGTCTGAAGCCCACCTGATGATGCACGACCCGCTACCGGTGATTCCGGCTTGGGCACAGTTCTGCACCGCGATTGCCATACCGGTCGAGATCGAAGCCGCTTTCCGGGCGGTCGACCTGATCGCCACCCTCGGCGTCCAGCCGTGCCTGGCGATTTCGCCGCAGACTGACCTGACTCGGCTGCCTGACGATATTCCGGTGTTGCTGATGTCGGTCCAACCAGGACAGGCCGGATCGGCATTTCAACCCGTCACCATCGATCGCGTCGCACAGTTGCACGAGCTGGACCCCACCCGACTGTTGGGTGTTGATGGCGGGATCGCTCCTGCACACTGCGCCGACCTGGCTCGGGCTGGTGCCCGCTGGATCGTGAGTGGCACCAGCCTGTTCACAGCCCCCTCACCGCGGGAATGGCTGTCGCAGTGCAAGCGGTCGGGGTTCGAACCCACCTGAGCGCACACCGCCTCCGAAACCGACTGAGCCGTTGTCCACCTGGGGGGTGGTGGACAACGGCTCAGGTTCCTCATAGACCGCTCAACGGGCCAAGGCCACCTCATCAGCGGTCGACATTTCGGCGGCAACATTGGCTGCCCGCACCTGCTGGTATCCCGACAGATGCGTGTACAGCTCATCGCGCAGCGGGTTCAGACGCCGGGTGATGATCACATAGCCCTGGTAGATCAGCAGCGCCACATTGCTGGCCAGCGCAATCGCCGAGACGGTGAACAGTGCGACCGGGTTGTGCGAGGACTCCACCGCGAACATCGAGGACGTGGCGAAGGTCGGCACCGCCATGGTGAACATCATCCACAGCGCCAAGGTGTGGGCCCGGTGCTGCAGCCAGGCGCCCTTCTTGATGAAGAAGGCCGGAATGGTGCACGAGATCAGCAGTGCCGCCCCGGCGTAGAAGGAGTGGTCTCCCACGCAGTTGTAGACGTAGGCGAAGTTCCACAGGTCGTAGGGAATGATCCAGAACCACAGCATGTCGGGCCAGATCATGTCTTTGGAACGATCCGAAGACACCACGATGCCGAACCAGCCGCAGATAGTAATCAGGTTGATCAGTCCGGCCACGCCGTTCATGTAGTTCCACGGGCCGGAGAGCATGAACACGCCGTCCACCATGCCGTTGGCGCCCATTGCGCCGACTTGGAAGTCGCGAATGCAGGCCTCGGCGATGTTGATCGCCAAGATCGCGGCCGGGAAGATCAGCACCCACTTGTTGCCCGACAACTTGGGCCAGTAGCGGATCGCCATGAAGCCCAAACAGCCGGCTAGTGCGGAATAGACCTTCACCCAGTGGAACCATGTACCGGTCGAGGAGTCCGGTCCGGCAGTGATCGGCCACACGAACAGAGTCAGCAGCACCGGCAGCAGGACGAAGAAGCCCAGCCCGGCCCACTTCCACCGCCGAGTGACCTCATTCAGGGCAATCAAAGCGGCCAACACCACGAACCAAGCCACCCAGGAATACCAGGGGATTGGTGCAAACAGGAACATGTCGAAACCTCCCTCACACCGGCGGTCGATCAGCAGTGATCGATGAAGACAGGTGCCGATGTCTCTCTGATCTCGATGCTAGGGTCACCGCATCAGGCACCGAAATAGACAGATTCTTCGATCTGTCGCATCGCCGCGGAGAAATCGATGACCACCAGCTTCGCCGACGCACCGCCAGCCAAGCGTGCGCTCGCCGCAGCCTTCGTCGACGCCCTGCGAACCACCCCGCTGGCGAAGGTGACGGTCTCTGGTTTGGCCAGCGCAGCCGGGGTGAATCGGCAGACCTTCTATCACCACTTCACCGACGTCTATGACCTGGCCCGGTGGGTTTTCGCCGCCGAGATCGCCGACCACATCATGGCTCACGCCAGCTACGACCAGTGGGCCGACGGCTGCCGGGAACTGCTGGTCTACCTCAAGGCGCATCGTGAGCAGACCTATGCGGTGATCCGCTCGCTGCGTCACTCCGATCTGGAGCGGTTCTTCCACCGTTCGCTACGCGCCATGATGGCCGTCATCGTCGCCGAGCTCGAAGGTGAGCTGCGCCTCAAACCCGCCGACCGGGAGTTCGTCATCGATCACTACACCTTGGCAGTGGTCGGCCACATCATGCACTGGCTGGCGACCAATATGGCCGACGATCCGGTCGAACTGGTCGGGCGCGTGGAGTTCATCATGCACGGCACAGTGCGGGAATCCCTGGAACGCTTCGCCACGCGGTAGGCGCCCTCTACAGCTGCCACTCCATCCCGGTCGTAGCGGTGCTCAATTCCCACAGCCTCGCCCGGTTGGCTGCGTCGCGGGCGAACTTCGGCACCGACACCGGCTGAAGTCCCTCATCGACATAGACCTCATCGATCGGCTGCCCCAACGCCAACCGGACGTACGACTGTGCCACCGCCTCGGGCGCGGCGGCTTTAGCGTTCTTGGGGGCGTAGGCCCACTGATACAGCTTGGGCTGTGCCGCCAGCTTGGCGGCATCCAACCGGACGGCCGGCACCCGCAGGCAGGCCACCGAGAATCGGCCCTGGGCCTTCTCGGCGACACTCATCGCCGTCATGATCTGGGCCAGTTTGGCCTGGTAGTAGGCCTTGGTCGGGGTATACCAGCCTTCGCCGCCAACATCGTCGAACCGAATCCGCGCCCCCGGCTGAGCCAGCAGGCCCTTCGAGGCGATGAACACCACCCGTCCACCGGTGGCGGCCAGCGCGCCACTGAGGCGTCCGGTGAGCGCCCAGGCGCCCAGATGATCGGTCGCCCAGACCAGTTCGTGGCCATCAGCGCTGAGTTGGCGCTGCTTCATGCCCAGGTCGAAGACTGCCGCATTGTTGATCAGCGCATCGACGCCGATGTCGGCCACCTGCGCGGCCGCGCGCTCCACCGATGCCAGCGAGGAGGTGTCGCATTCGATGACCTCGGCCGAATCCCCCAGCGCCGCACGACCGCGCTCCACCGAGCGGCACAGGGCGAGCACCCGGTGGCCCTGCGTACTGAGTTGCTGGGCCGCCCGCAGCCCAATGCCTGAGTTGGCGCCGGTAATGGCCACAGTCGCCATCGTGTCCTCCTGGGTTACACCACTATCGCTATACGATCGTATAGCCTAGCACTGTGAAGGAATCCGCCACCGGACGCGAGCGCATCATCGCCGCAGCCATCGAGCTGTTCGCCGAGCAGGGCTACGCCGGCGCCAGCGTCCGCGACATCGCAGCCCGCGCTGGCGTCACCGGCGGACTGATCGTCCACCACTTCGGCACCAAAGCCGCCCTGCGCGATGAATGCGACGCAGCGGTCATCGAGTCGGTGTTCACCGCCAAGGCCACCCCGGACGCCAGCATGCTGGCCGCAGCCCTCGCCGGACGCAGCGGCGCCCCCGCCCATCTGGCCTACCTGCGCCGCATGCTCACCGACGACGATGCCCGCGCTGATGCGATCTTCGATCGAGTTCTCGCCGCGACGCGCACCCTGATCAGCGACCAGCAGGCCACCGGGGTGATCCGTCCCGAACTGGACGCCGAGCACACCGCCGCGACCGTGGCGATCTATGGGTTGGCACCGCTGCTACTCCCCCGCCAGTTGGCCCGCGCCTTTGGCGCAGAGTCGCTGGATCAGCACACCCTCACCGCGGTCGCCGAGTCACTGGGCGCGATCCTGACTGCCGGGCTGTATACGGCGTCGCCCTACCCTGAGGCCTGAGCGGTCCCGGTCGGACTGTTTGGGTTCTCGGCCTTCGCTGGGAGCGGACTTCGACAAGCTCAGCCAACGGGAGTGGGAGCCGCCCACTGAGCTTGTCGAAGGGCCACTCCGTCACCTCCGCGTTACGGCCACCCATTAGATTGACCACACCACAGTTCCGATCACGAGGTGACCCGATTGTCTACGTGGCGCATGCCGGCCGAATCCGAACCGCACGAGCGCGCCTGGATGGCGTGGCCGTCGGCGCCCTACACCTTGGGCGAAACGGTCGCTGACGCCGAGGAAGCCTGGACGACTTGGGCTGCAGTGGCCAACGCCATCTCTGAGTTCGAGCCCGTTTCGATGCTGGCCACTCCCGACGGTCATCGCGAAGCCAAGCGGCGGCTCAGTGCGTCCATTGATCTTCACGCCACCGACCTCGACGACGCCTGGTACCGCGACATCGGCCCCACCTTTGTGATCGACGAAAACAACCAGCTCGGCGGCGTGGATTGGGTCTTCAACGGCTGGGGCCAGCAGCATTGGGCGCGCTGGGGGCATGATCAACACGCGGCAAAGGTCGCCATCGAAGCGGCCGAAGCAATCCGCATCGAATCGACGATGGTCAATGAGGGCGGCGGCATTCACACCGACGGCAATGGCACTTTCCTGGTGACCGAAACTGTGCAACTCGACCGGTTCCGCAACCCGGATTGGTCCAAAGAACAGGTCGACGCCGAACTTGCCCGCACCCTGGGTGCCCGCAAGGTCATCTGGGCCAGGCGTGGCCTGACCCGCGATTCCCAAGACTTCGGAACCCGGGGACACATCGACATCCTGGCCTGCTTCGCCAGCCCGGGCGTGGTGCTCTATCACGACCAGCGCGACGCGAACCACCCTGACTCTTTCGTCAGCGCCGAGTTGCGTGAAACCCTCGATACCACCGATGCCGACGGACGCCCGCTCGAGCTGATCGGCCTACCCGCGCCAACCGTTCTGAAGGACGCCGAGGGTTACGTCGACTACTCCTACGTCAACCACTTCGTCGCCAATGGCGCAGTGATCGCCTGCAGCTTCGCTGATCCGTCCGATGCCGAAGCCCTCGACGTGATCGCCAATGCCTACCCCGGCCGCCAGGTGGTCGGCATCGACGCCCGTCCGCTGTTCGCCCGCGGCGGCGGCATTCACTGCATCACCCAACAACAGCCCGCTACCGGAGTTCGCCCATGAAGACCCTGATCGCCGAATCGCTGCCGTCCCTGTGCCGCGTGGACGCCAGCACCCGCGCCCCACTCACCGTCGGCTTGGTGCAGACCCGCTGGCACGCCGACCCTGATGAACACCGCGAGGTACTCCTAGACGGCATTGCCTCGGCGGCAGCAGCCGGGGCCGAGATCGTGTTCCTGTCCGAGATCACGCTGATGCGCTACCCCGCCGACGTGAAGCCGACCGGGCTTCCGGCCGATCTGACCGAGTCGCTGACCGAAGGCCCGACCTTCGCTCTGGCGTCCGAAGCGGCGAAGGCCCACAACATGCTCGTTCACGCCTCGCTGTATGAGCGCGCCGATGCCGAAGACGGGCGCGGCTACAACACCGCGATCGTGGTCTCACCGTCCGGTGAACTGCTGGCCCGCACCCGCAAGACCCATATTCCGATTACCGCCGGTTACTACGAGGATCACTACTTCCGTCCCGGCCCGGCCGAGGACGCCTACCCGGTCACCGAGTTGCCGCTGCCGTCCGCCCCGAAGGTGGGCCTGCCGACCTGCTGGGATGAGTGGTTTCCCGAGGTCGCCCGGGCCTACAGCCTGGGCGGAGCCGAGTTGTTGGCCTACCCCACCGCCATCGGCTCGGAGCCGGATCATCCCGACTTCGACACCGAGCCACTGTGGCGCCAGACCATCATCGGCAACGCCATCAACTCCGGGTTGTTCATGGTCGTGCCGAACCGCTGGGGCGATGAGGGCCTGATCACCTTCTACGGCTCCAGCTTCATCTGCGACCCCTTCGGCCGGGTGCTGGTGCAAGCCCCTCGCGATGAGGACGCCGTCCTAGTCGCAACCCTCGACCTCGACCAGCGCCGCGACTGGCTGACTCTGTTCCCGTTCCTGACGACTCGGCGTCCGGACAGCTATGGGATGTTGACCGACCCGATCACGTAACCCCTGGTTTCGAGACGGCCCTACGGGCCTCCTCAACCAGCCGAAACAAAGAAACGACACAACCAACGACTCCGTCCGGATGGTTGAGGAGCGAACGCAGTGAGCGTC
>SWCA01008735.1_pt1 | contig 36719 bp, 32 predicted proteins | sample 4692961 | NCBI WGS metagenome assembly SWCA01 (sample SAMN10267275, study PRJNA491770) | bioreactor metagenome | isolation source: DHS bioreactor inoculated with | place: Japan: off Shimokita Peninsula
ATTGGTTTTTAAATGGAAAAATGATTTTATAATAATTTTTGAATACATCAAATTTAATAATGGATCATTTTAATAGTACCACAAATCAATAATAATATACGTACTGAATTATTAGGGTAATTTAACTTGCTTTTTTTTGGTATTATTTAAAAAATTAATTTATGGAGCTGATTTTTACGTTAAATATTACAGGATATATTCCTATAATCTCCACCATTTTAGGTGTGATTATGGGATTGGCCTCTAGTGAGGTAAGTAACTTGCGAAGGGATAGAAGGTCAAAGAGAAGGAAAATTAATTCCACTCGTACATTAATTTCCCTTGAAAATGAAAGAAATTTGGAATTACTAAAGGATTTCTGGTTTAAAATAAATAAGGTAGAAGAAGATGGAGCTTCTGATGCGGAATCAAAGATCATTCTCTCCCATCGGCTGATTAAAATGCCCATGCCCTCCTGGAATGATCTGATGTGGAGAAAACAGGCTTCTTTCCTCCAATAACCTTCAGTGATAAGGAGATAATAACAATATCATCTTTTAATAATTGTTTAGAACTTCTCAAATCTATTTATTCCAAGTTAGTAGATTTAGATACTAAAGATAGGGAATACAACAGTACCTACGCTTCAAGTGGAGTTAAATTATCTGCACTCCCCCGGTCCAATCGTTTCCATGAGGAAGCACCCGGGCTCTGGGATGAATTTGGAGATATAACCATTAAATTAATAGAAAAGGGTAATCCTCTCACTAGGGATAACAAGTGAATATTATTTTAATCAATCTAAAAGTTCATTCAAATTATCTGCAGCATCCTCATTCAAGGGATTGATGCTTAACGCCTTTTGGTATGCTTTAACTGCTTCTTCTTCATCCCCTAATGCTTGGAGGGACATGGCCAGGATACACCAGGCATCATCCCAGTCTTTCCTTCTTTTTATGAGTTTTTTGGAAGTATTTTTACACTCATCTAAGTCACCGTTATTGTAATGAGAAACTGCCAGGTAATAGAAGGTTTCATCATCTTCTTTATGGATTTCAAGGGCCTTCTTAAAGGATTCTATTGCTCCCTGGTGATCATCCTGATGTTCAAGTATCATCCCCCTATACTTCCAGGCAGTGAGATTATTCTCATCCATCTCAATGACCTTCTGGAAACATTTCAGGGCTTCCTGGTGGTTACCGTTGAAGTAGAAAGATTCACCCTTCTTAGTGAGATTACGGGGATTTTCAAATTCCTGGTAACCTTCACCACCGATAGCCTGGGTTTTAACCGGACCAGTAATATGTGGGGGATGTTCCAGGATGGATTCAGTGGGCAGATCCATCTTTTCACACTTAATCATCTTCAAAATAGCATCCAGAAGGAAGATGGTACCATTCTTGTGTAATGGTTTGTTATCATTACCACACTTAGGGGAGTAAATACAGGTAGGACAGCCTTTACTGCACTGGCAGCTTTTAACCATGTCCCGGGTGACCTCCACCAGCTTCTCCATAACCTCCACTGCCTTCTCTGATAATCCAATACCCCCCTCATAGGCATCATAGATAAAAATGGTGGCTTTACCAGTTTCGGGATGGTAGTTGGTGGACAAACCACCTATATCGAAGCGGTCACATAGCACCAGTAAGGGGAACATGGATATAAGTGCGTGTTCAGCACCGTGCAGACTCCCGGCATAGGCATCCTTCTTGGTGAAAATGTTCTCCAGACTGTCAGCCACCATTCCGGGGATGGTGAACCACAATCCACGGGTATGGTACTTAAGTGGTGGTAATTCAAGGTTATGGGTGGACAGAGTTTTACCGTAGATCATGGTCTTGTACTTATAGAAATCCTGGGTAACCTTAACCTCACCAAAATAGACCTCGAAGTTACCTATTTTTCTCTTATCAAGTTCCTTGACAATGGAAACATCCACGTTTTTAAGGGCCTGGGTATGGTAATCCACATCCATCTTCTTCACATTAATAGACCTCTGGGGGAGGTTGAATGAGTCCACAATATAGGTTTCACCCTGATTTATCAGGACAGCTCCTTCATGGGCTTCACTGTAGGCATGCTGCCGGTCCATGGTCTCCATTAAACGTTTATCATGGAATACCTTGAAGTGATCACTGGATATCTGGTCCAGGCTGATACTGAAAGCCGGATCCTTACGTCCCACGTAGGTCAATCCATTATCAGTTTCTTTAAGGAGTCCCTCCTGACGTAATCCTTCCAATGAGTCAAAATCAGCATCAAAGTATCGTTGGAAGTCATCCAAAGTTAAGGGTAACTCCTTGGTTGCACATAAAAGGTGACCATTGGTGATTTTCTTATTGTGCAGGTCGATAACTGCGTTTTCATGTGATTTGTGGAATAAAAATTCAGGGTGCTTCATCAGGTACTGATCCAGGGCGTTTTCAAAGGCCACCATTATAATTAATGATTCGTTTTCACCCCGACCTGCCCTTCCAGCCTGCTGCCAGGTACTGATCATAGTACCAGGGTAACCACTGATGATAACCCCGTCCAGACTACCAATATCCACCCCTAACTCCAGGGCATTGGTACAGGTCACACCCACCAGTTTACCGGTTTTAAGACCAGTTTCGATCTTCCTCCTTTCACTGGCCAGATAACCCGACCTGTAAGCGGTTATACGATCAACTAACTCGGGGTTATGCTGGTTTAATTCCTTTTTCGCCCACATGGCAATGAGTTCGGCCATTTTCCGGCTGATGGTGAAACACAGTGTTTGCATATCATTTAGAACCATCAGTTGGAACAGGTTACTGGTCTCCTGGTGAGTGGAAAGATCTCCCCACTTGGCAAAGGGGTTGTAGAGTATGAAATGCTTCTTTCCACTGGGAGAAGTGTCCTGGTTAACTTCCTGAAAATCCATACCCACCAGGTTACGGCTGAACTCATCCGGGTTGGCCAGGGTGGCTGATGAGAGGATGAACTGGGGGTAGCTACCGTAATGGTTGCATATTCTCCTTAAACGGCGGATGAGGAAGGCCACGTTGGATCCAAAAACTCCCCGGTAATGGTGGGCCTCATCAATCACCACGTACTTGAGGTTGCGATAGAAACGAGCCCATTGATGGTGCCATCCCAGGATGAGGTGTAACATGTAGGGATTGGTTAGAATTAAACGGGAGTTTTCCTTGATCCAGGGTCTGATATCCCGGGGTGTGTCCCCATCATAGATGTTGGGTTTAAAATCAATAGTGCACGAGGATTCCAAGTGTTTCAGGACACTTAACTGGTCATTGGCCAGGGCCTTGGCCGGGTAAATGTATAGGGCGGTGGCCTCTTCATCCCTGGAGAGTGCTTCTATTATGGCCAGGTTAAAGGCCAGAGTCTTACCAGAGGCAGTGGGAGTGGTGATTAAGACATTCTCCCCCTCCCGGATACGCTGGGTGGCCAGGACCTGGTGCTGGTAAAGCCTGATGCGGCTATCTGCCAAGTATTTCTGGATGGGTTCAGGGAGATCTTCCACTTCCCCATACTCTGCCTTCCGTGGATTGAGGGTTTCAATGTGCTCCACTTTCCGGCGGAAGATCCGGTTTTTCTCCAGGGTTTCAAGGACGTTTTTAAGCATTTAAATCTGGTTATATCTATACTAATATGTAATTATTTCTAGAAACAAAATCTGGTTATTCTTTAATTAATATTCTTCCTTTATTAAAATAACCGGGCCTGATAATCACTTCTAACCTTCTCCAGATCACCATTACCCCTTATATGGGTGATACTGAACCCATGTTTTAAGAGTGATTGACAGATGAGGTGATGGCGGTGACAGTGGAAGGGATCTTCCTCACTGCACATTACAACCACTTGATTATCCCCGGCTAGCTCCAGTAACTGTTTTAGTCCTTCCTGGTACTTAGCATCATCCTCTATGAGGTGGTAGAGGAGTTCCCCATCATGGTAGAATCGGGGATCATCGGGTTTGCCACCCATCTTTTTCCCCAGATAAACGTACTCCAAGTGGTATTCTTTCAGTCCTTCTTCCAATGGCTTTTTACTGTAGTAAGGCGTGAATTTACTGTAGGGCCGGGTGCGAACATCCACCACCATCTGGACCCCCTGTTTCTGGATTAACTCAATGAAACGGCTGAATGGGTGATTGCTGTGGCCAATGGTGAATACTTTACTGGTCATGTTAATCATTTAAGGTTTTTAATGTTAATAAAATAATTTTAATAAAATATGGGTTACTAATTTAAAATTTAATTATTAAATTGGGGAAAAAAATAAATATTGCAATTAAACTTTTTTTTTAATCTACTTTTTCCCGGTATTCCACTTTAAAATCCTTCCAGGGATTTTTACCACTTTTGGAGGGTTGTTTACCATTGAAGGTTATACGGACCTCATTTCCCAGGTCCACCTTTCTCATTAACTCATCCAGGACTGTGGAACCCCAGACCTTGACTTCTCCTTCACTGGTTCTGACGGTGTAAAGCTTGCTCTTGTACTGACCTACATCCTCTTCCAAGTCAATGTATTTACCCTCTAATGTTTCTCCCAGGGCTGCTGGTTCCCAGAAGGTTGGTTTTTCAACTTCCTCTTCATCCCTTTTAACTTCTTTCCACTGGCTCATAACTAGATCCCTCGCTTATCATTAAATAATTTTAAATTTCTTAATTACTCCAAATCCTACTTCTTTGAATTTTATTTAACAATGAAATGATTTATACTTACCATCTAACCTTAAAAAATAGGTTTAATTTATTGGTGTATCCAGTTTAATTATTGCTGTATCCATTCTTAAACAAGGTTTCAATAAAATAATTTTTGGGCTACTATAATAATAATTATAGTTTAATTAATAATAATAGTTTGTGGATTGGGGAAAAATTGGGGGTGATTAATCACTGAACAATAAGATAAATGATTTTATGATCATACAACAATATTATACTTGCAGTTTGACATTGTCCGTAGAAAAAACAAATTGACATCTATGCAATCTTCAATCTTTCAATCGCCTAAAGTTTTACAATTATTTGCAATGATAAAACCGGACAAAAAAAACTCTTACCATTGTAAAAGGAGGTGAAAAATAGTTGATCACAAAATTACACAAATTCAAACACTTAACGCTTCTTCTGGCTTTGATTGCACTGATTATTATATCAATTAGCCCGGTTATGGCTGATTCATCAGATGCACTGGCTGACAGTCAGTATCCCAAAGCCATGAATGACAACCAGAACACTGGACAGTCCCAGTATGTTGGCCCTCAAAACAACAGCACCAAATGGAACTATACCACTGGAGATTCCAACAGCCAAATAATGTACGCACCATCTATAGGACCCGATGGTACCCTATACCTAGCAACAAGATTCAATAATGGTACCAATGACCTGGCTAATCTATACGCCCTGAATCCGGATGGTACTAAAAAATGGAACTACACCATCTTCGATGGAATCCTTTATGAGTACTATTACAGTGATTTTATAGGATCACCAGCCATAGCCCAGGATGGAACCATATACATTAATGGACATTTCAAGGATTATAGCATGAAATACGGTTTTTTATATGCTTTAAATCCTGATGGAACCGTTAAATGGAAATATTTCCTCAACGACAACGAAGGATTTACAGTTTTTCCAACTGGATTTCCAGCTGTAGGGGCTGATGGAACCATTTATTTAAGCAGCCAGTATTACGAGTCTGGATGGATTGCTAAATTAAACGCGATAAATCCTGACGGCACTAAGAAATGGGAATACGCTGTTTCCGAAGGACAGTATGGTAGTGATGTGCCATCTCCAGCCATAGCTCCCGATGGAACTATCTACTTTGTATATAATTATCATTATTCAAGTAGTAGCGACGCTCATCTATGTGCATTGGACCAGAATGGCGGACTTATCTGGAATTATCTTATTAATGGATATGTAAAATCACATCCAGCAGTTGCCAGTGACGGAACTATCTACTTAGCAGCTAGAGATGGGAAATTATACGCAATAAATCCTAACGGGACACAAAAATGGGAATATGCAACTGAAAAAGGTGTTGGCACTGATTTTATAACAGCTCCTTCAGTAGCAAAATATGGAACCATATACGTGGGAGGTTTATTCAAAGATGATGATCAGTATCCGGGTATCCTGTATGCCATTAATCCAGATGGAACCTTTAAATGGAGTTTTACCACTCCCCACGCTGTGGGTATTGAAGCAGTGATTGGTGATGATGGAACCATATACTTCGGTGATGGTGCTGCCGTAGGCACTTTCTATGCATTAAACCCTGACGGAACCGTAAAATGGTCATTAGAAGTAGAACCAACCACCTCTGCAGCCATTGCCAGCAATGGAGATCTGTACTTAGGACTGGTTATGGGACAAACCTATTATCTCTACAGTGTTCAGGGACCAAGATTTAATCCAAACCCAGACCCCAACCCTAATCCCAATAATACCGCCAGCGCTGCAACCACAACCAGGTTCTCTGGAAACACCATTGGAATGCAAAACACAGGAATACCCATGGCTGGTATTATTATGGCTCTTTTCATGGTTGCAGGTGGATTCATCAGCATCCAGAAAACACAATAATGATTCAATCCATGAGAAACCAATAGTTCAATCCATTAAAAACCAATAAGGGATTAAAATCCCTATTTAATTTTTTTTAATCTACATAAGATTCTAATTAATGTCCTAGTTACCCACAAATGCTATTTTTTAGTTACAGGAACCCCCTACTACCTTATTAAACCCCGTTAACTTAAATTAATAATAAGTAATTAATTTTATAGGCCTTGTATGGGGAATGTTTAATTATTGGAGGGGGGAGTTATCAGGTGATCAGGTTTTTTATCGTAACTACCTTAATTTAAATACACCGAACAGTTCGGGAATATAACTGAACAGTTCGGAAAATGCATAATTATTAGTATAATCCAAAACAAATCACATACGAGCAGGGGTTAACCACTATATCTTACAAAATATGCTTTGCCGGTACCATATTTCATAGTACAAACCCCTTCTCAACCCTCTACATTTCCCTCTCAATTTTTTAAGGATTTAATGTTTTTTCCTTATCTTAGGAACTTAATAGCCTTAATTAATGGGATTTCCTTACCGTGGATAATATGCAGTGATGGGATCCAGGTCATGGAATCCTTTCATATCTGCACTCCTCAGTGGTTGGGCCATATTCCAGTAACTTTCTATTTTTGATATTAATTCAGGTAGAACTAGTGATTTACCAGTCACAGTTAGCTCCAGTGATTCGTGAAGACTATACCAGTACCAGTTGGTACTCCCCAGATAGAATAGGTCTTTATCAATGAGGATAACCTTGGAGTGAAGGTTCAGGAGGGATCTGGCATGGTAATTGGGCATGTTTTTGCGGGCTAAATTAAGTGCAGAAAGGGTCTTAGAATCAATGATACCCTCATCATCTATACGGACAATAAAGTGAACTTCTATTTCTGGATAACTAATTGAATCAATGACTTTACCTACAAAATAAGCATCAAGCCAGGGTCCAACTATACATATACTTTCAGTTGCCTGGGATATGCTGGTTTGGAGGTGGGGAAGTAACTGTCCCTTTCCCAGGATTTCCAATTCCCCTGATGGTGATATTTTTGATTCCATATTATCTTATTAGTTTATTTGATTATTAATTATAATTATAATCATACTATATTTGTATTGTAATAAACATTATATATTGTAAAAGGGAATAACAATGATTAATATTGTAATTCACAATATGTATTGTAAAATACAATACAAAGTATTTGTATTGCAAAAAGCATTACAAAAATTAGGGTGGTAAAAATGGAAGATATGGCATGGGGAACTGATGCTGAACTAACCGATGAACAGTTTTACAACCGGGAGCAGGAAATCGTAGTATTGAAAGCCTTACTTGAATCCACAGCTAGTGGATCTAGTCCAACAATCATGGTTACCGGTATAAGGGGGATTGGAAAGACAGTCCTGTTGAAAAAAATAATTAAAGAATTGAAAGATGATTACTTCACCTGTTACATTGATCTATCCGCCACATCCAGTTACCAGATGGGTAAGCTGACTGAAACTGGTATAATGGAACACCTCTATGAAAGTTTCATGGAAGAGTACCAGGATAAAAAGTTTTTTTCCACTTTTAAGAAGTTAAGTAAATATTTCAGGACCAAAGATTTCAGTTTAGGAGATATACTGGATGCCGGGGGAATACCAGTACCTATCCCCAGATCTGTGAATAATTATAAAAAACTATCCAGCTTTGTGATGGACTTACCCCCGGTGATATATCAGGAACACCAGGATCAAGTTAAAGGTACCATCCTAGTTATAGATGAGTTCCAGGTGCTCAAAGATCTGGGTGACCGGCTGGAAACTTTTTTATGGTACCTCCGAAGCGTGATACAGAGCCAGAAAAATGTCACCTACGTGTTTTCAGGGTCATTAACCTCCTCTGATTTAATTATAAGTAAAATTGCCGGAGCTGATGGGGCATTTGGGGGGAGGATGTTAAATGTGGAAGTACACCCCTTCAGCAAATCTACCGTGAAAAACTACCTGAAAGATAAATCTCCATCCCTGATTTTTGATGAATCCGGATTTGAAAGATTCTACCAATGCACCAAGGGCATACCCTTCTATGTGAACACCTTTGCCAAGCTACTGGAAAGGGATGTACAGCTGGACCAGGAGAAGGTTAAGGATGAGTTTCAAAGAACCCTCCCTTACCTGGCAATTCATCTCATAAACCAGTGGAGCAGGATAACCTTACAGGAACAAAAAATAATCACCCAACTCCTGGAAGGTCCCATGAGGAGGAAAGATATCTCCCAAAATTTGGGGGTGACCAGTGGATCACTGAGTAAACCCCTCAGCAAATTACAGGACACTGGGCTCGTGAAATTAGAAGAAAATCATTACCTTATATCCGAACCAATTCTGGAAGCATGGTTAAAAAAGGAATACAATGAAAAGAGAGTTTATCCCTTCAGGAGTATGTAATGCCTTCAGGAGGTAATTGTTCCCCCTTTTTGTTGTAAATGGAGTATGTGATTGTGTTCCTCCTTTTTGGTGTAAATAATATAATCACCACCGATATTAAAGAATTGGTTAGAAACCTTTATAAGCGATTATTAACTTATCTATTAATGTACTAATAGTGTGTTATGAAGGTGTATTTTTAATTGAAATTAACCAGAAAATTTATTTCTAATACTAATAAAACGCAAGCCCAATTTTTGAATTATGTTAACAGGTTATTTTTAACTGTTAAAACTGAAATATTAAATGGACATAAGGGATTATCCAGAAATTATTCTTTAAATCCCCTTTCCAGGTCATGGTAATATTTCTGGTTTTGACAAAAAATGGCAGATCCTGCTAGCACTATCTCTGGGAACCATGATGGTTCCCATCAACGCCAGCATCATCAACGTATCCCTACCCACCATATCCACCTACTTTGGAGTGGGTCTTTCCACAGTACAGTGGGTTTTAACTAGTTATCTTATCACCCTCCTGGGATTCGTCCTATTCTTCTCCCGATTCGGAGATTTTTATGGGCAGGAAAGAGTGTACCTGGCAGGGTTAGCAGGATTTGTGACCACATCCCTACTTTGTAGTCTATCCCCATCCATTGAATGGTTGATCCTTTTCCGGGGATTGCAGGGACTGGCAGCCGCCATGATGATCAGTGTATCCATGGCCCTGGTTAGAAAGTCATTCCCATCCCATTACCTGGGCAGAGCCCTGGGTATATATGCAGTGGCCATCGCTGCTGGACTGGCACTGGGCCCAGCTATTGGAGGGATACTCTCCGGATTCCTGGGATGGAAATCAATCTTCCTGGTAAACCTGCCAGTGGGAATAATGGACTTCATCTTCTGCTACATGATCCTTAAACGCAGCCCTAAAACCAGTGTTAAATGGGATATACCCGGAACTGTACTCCAGTTTGTGTGCCTGTTTTTAATAGTATACACTCTGAACATGGTGGAAGAGGCCAGTTACACCACCGCCATAATAACCGGAGTTATGGCTTTAATCACACTTGGACTCTTCATCTATCAGGAACTCCGTACTGAGAATCCGGTTTTGAATCTTAAACTATTTAAAAACAGGAAATTTAGTGCATTCAGCCTAAGCTTACACTTCAACTACATGTGCATGTACATGATGTTCTTTGCGGTTCCATTCTACCTTCAGAAAGTATTGCACCTTGATCAGGCCACCACTGGACTGGTTTTAACTGCCTCACCAGTGATAATGATGACTGTAGCACCCCTGAGTGGTATGGTGGCTGATAAATTCGGATCCCGGTTCCCAGCCTTCATGGGAGGAGTGGTCTCCACAGTAGCCCTCCTCTCAATGACCCAGTTAACCGTGGATTCAAATGCCTGGGACGTGTTTTTCCGCCTGGCCCTCCTGGGGCTAGGAGCAGCACTCTTCCAGTCCCCTACCAACAAGGCCCTCATGTCTGAGTTACCATCTGAAAATGCAGGTATGGCCTCTGGTATACTGGCCACCACCAGGAACCTGGGAATGGTCTTTGCAGTATGTTATGCAGGGTTACTCCTGCACAGTGCAATACCTGCCGAACTCATAGAATCCAGTGCACTCTACGGGGCAGACGCTGCTAATTTAACCAGTGGACTGCATCTGGTGGTTATCTTTGGAGCAATTCTCAGCATAGGCATGGCCATCTTATCCTTTACCGGACTTAAAAATAAGAAGGAATCCATTATTGAATACGAAAAGGTGGCTGTAGAGAAGACCATACAGGTGGAAAGGAAGGTTGTTGGTACCATCAGTAATTTAGTTATGGTAATGACTAAGCACCAATAGTGATTTGCTTATTTAATGAAAGCACTATTAGTAATTGGTTATTTGATGACTGAGCACATTAAATTAGGTAAAATTTTACATTTACCTGCAGAAATAATTCTAAATTTAATGGTACAGATATACTGGTTTAGTGTAAGTACAAATTTAACCTGGATTGTTGTTATAACCAGGTTTACTGAGAATACAGGTTCCTCGGGTTGAACTTGAATCTGGGTTTATTTAGTTATACTAGTTCATTCATTTATGAACTAAGTTTTTCAATGTCTAAGCCGGTGTTTCAAGGTGGGGTAAAAAATTAAAAAAAAAGAGAAATAATGTAGATATTATTCCACTTTAACCTCATAGGTTTCCTTTTTCTCCAGTTTTGGCATGGTTATGGTCAGGACTCCGTCTTTGAAGTGGGCAGTGACTTCGTTGATTTTAACCCTGGCTGGTAGTATGAGCGTCCGGGCAGCAGAAGTTACCCGTCTTTCCTTCCGGTGGTAGGTTGTTCCCTCTTCTTCCCTTTCTTCTTCAGTTTCCTCAGAGTGTTTAGCTCTAATCTCCAGGGTGTCCTCGGTGAGGTCGATCTTTATATCATCCCGTTTGAAACCAGGTAGATCAGTCTTTACCACTATTTCTTCCTTGGTTTCCTTGATATCAGCGGCAGGTTTAGCCGGTCCCCCGGTGTACTCGGCAATGGCATTGTCCAGATCCACCTGTCTTTCCTTAATGGTCTGGATCATGTCATTGAAGATAGTGTCTATCCCCTTTTTCTCTACCATAAAATAATCCCCCCATTAGTTTTGTAGATCCTCCATTCTTTCATAGATTTTAAAATACACCACAAAACAACCAATTAAAGTGGAAGATGGTGGTGATGATCAATTTTTAGAGGATATTTCTAAGTATATTTTATGTTGATAATTGTACTTATTTTTTCATATTACATCATTTTTGGCAATTTATCAAAAATATCAATGAAGTGAACAGGACTTATTCAAAGTAGGGAGAATTATGGAAACGGATCTATTACTAACCAGGAAGAGTTCCAGGAGCAAACCTGGGATATAAGTCCATGAATGAATATTCTGATATTGGCTGGGATCTTTACTGGTTTTGTTGAGGAGTAATCTACCCAGTTTTATTTAATCTCTGATTTACCCGGGTACGGACTACAGATGAAGGATATTTATTCAGTTTATGGGGATTCTGATAATCCTAAAATCCTTTGCTTTTGGACCCTGATATTGATATTGTTTCTATGGAACTGTGAAATATAAACTAGGATTGGGAGTTGGGTTGAAAATCTGAAGAAGAAACAATAATAAAGATGTATTTTTGGATTTTCTGGAATAAGTTCTAAATGAATGAAAAAAATAATAATTAATCAATAAGTGCTTAAATTCATTAAAAAAAATCAATTTAAAACGTTAAATTCAATTTAACATCTTTTTTGAAGGAAGACCCCATAATCTCTTAAATTCCATTAACCTTAATCATCACTTATTTTGATTAAAATGGTTGATTCAAAGTTATTTATAGGTAAAACACCTCATTCATTCCTTTTTAGGTTGTGTAAGGGAAGGTCTTGCACTGATATGTGTGAATCGAATATGCCTATTTAGGGTAAATGGGCTATTAAATGAGTTCATATACTTAAAATAGCAACGGAAGCAGCCCAACCTTATACAGTTAATTCAATACCTGTAAATCAGGTCTTAAATTTAAAAAAAGGACCTCTACGTTCCCTTTTTTGCCGTAAAATTCCATACCTTTATAAGAGATGTTGTTTCCAGTTAATGTAAGTCAAAGAAAGTCCATTAAAAAAATTCTAATTTTTTCGGGCGCGGAGGCGGTATAATTAATAGATATTCTAGCTATGCTATCCTATGTATGATAAGCATGGTTATCGCAGTAGTCCCTATTGTGGGAGCTGTAGATGGCCAAAATTCAAATTCAAATGATGGAATTAATTACGATGGTTTACAAATTGGAGTTACTGGTGCTGATGTAAAAGCAACAGAAAATGTGCTTCAGAACAATAAACCCTTCGGAGAGAACACTCCTAAAATTATTGGTAACAATACTACTAATAATTCCACTAACCAATCACAGATAATGGAACTTGGAGCCTCTGGTGACCAGGTTAAAAAAATCCAGCAATGGTTAACTGATTACGGATATTACTCTGGAGACATTGATGGTGAATTCGGTGCCAGCACTGATAAAGCTGTCAGGGATTTCCAGACAGAAGCCGGATTATTAGTTGACGGAGTTGTGGGTAAGGACACAGAAAAGGCTATGGAAACCTGGGACAAACAAGTAGCTGATGTTCAGGCTGCATTTGGTGAAGATACCAGTACTGCCAGTAAAGAAACCTCAAGCAGCTCAACAAGTCCAAAATATTCCAAGAAAACCTATGCAACAGCTGTTCGAACTTACAGTAACAAGGGTTACAGTGGTGATTGTTGGGATGTTAGTAATGCAATGTACAGTCAACTTACTTCCTCCGGTCAAAGAGCTCGGATTGTTCAGTACTCAAACAGATACTCATCCAACCACCGATCTGTAGAGGTCTGGAATGGTAATGGCTGGGTTGATGCTGACTACTCTGGCCAAGCATGGGTAGGTCAACCTACTGCTCATAGTAGCTCTGCAAAAGTGATAGCCGGTAGTTAAGCGTCACAACCTTAGAATTAAACCTATATCCAACAGTTTAAACGTAACTGTTGGATCTTACATATTTTTTTTAAATTTAGTTTTATTTGGTATTTTCTGATCCTAATATTAACCACCATTTTCCCCTATCATTGGGTAACCTTTTCTAATTCCTGATATTTTTTTATATTGAGATATGTTTCATTTTACCATTAACCTTAAATCACCCTTTTTAATTTTTCCTTTTAGAATTATTATGGTAAAATATTAATATGCACTGGATTCACCTAAGACTAAGCAGGTGAAAAAATATGATAAAACACAATATAATCGGCAATGCCATGCAAATGCTTGTAACCGAACTATCCCCTGGTGATGAAGTCTACGGGGAGGCAGGTAAATTCCTGTGGAAAACCTCCAACGTGGATATGGACACCCGATTCGGGAGCCAGAAACACGAAGGGAAAAGCTTCCTGGATAAAGCCATAGGCACCGCCATTGATATGGGTAAAAGAACCCTGGCTGGTGAGAGTGTGGCCTTCGTCCATTTCACACCATTAGGTGGGGATGGAAAGGCATCCTTTGCCCAGATGATTCCTGGTGAGATACTGGCCATGGAACTGGATGGATCCAGGGAGATGTTTGTACAGTCTGATGGGTTATTAGCAGCTGAGAGTACCATTGACTTTGACATTGCCTTAACCAAACGTCTAGGTGCCGGTGCCTTTGGGGGTCAGGGATTCATTCTGGAAAGATTCTCGGATAAGGGTACTCTGTTCGTAGGTTCCTGTGGGAATTTCTTAGAGCTAAACCCTGCTGACTATGGAGGAACTCTACACGTGGATACCGGTTGCCTGGTGGCCTTTGAGGATTCAATTGATTACAACATAGAATTCATCGGTGGCTTGGACCAGAAGGGGCTTAAAAATATCATGTTTGGTGGTGAAGGAATATTCTTTGCCAAATTAACTGGAAATGGAAAGGTATGGATACAGTCCATGAATGTTTACTCCCTATCCAAAACCCTCTTTAAGTATTCCGGTCAAAGATCCGCAGAAGACCGCACTGATCTAGGTGGGCTTTTGAGTAATTTTTAGAACTTGAGTAATTTTTAGAACTTGAGTAATTTTTAGAACTTGAGTAATTTTTAGAACTTGAGTAATTTTTAGAACTTGAGTAATTTTTAGAACAAAAAGTAACTTTTAGAATAAATCTTTCATATTTTTTTTTTAAATTTGTCTGATGAAATTTCATTTATTATCAACGTAATTTTAAGTTTAATTTTACCTGCAATCACTGGCTGGTTTACCCGTGCTGGTTCGTATGTTTTCACTGCACCTATAAATTCAAACACCTACAATATAAATACCCAGGGCGTATCAGCCATCACAGTCATCGCGCAGAACATGGTGGAAGCAAAAACTATCAGAATGCCGGAAACAGGTAGAACCTTCACCTATCCTCCGGGGAATATTAGTGGTGATTGGCGGACTACTGTTGCCATCAAGGAGATAACCCTCCTCACACATTTTCCTTTTTTTTAACATGGTTATGGCGTTAAGGTAAAGCTACACACAGTATGGTTCCAGTTCCAGGGCTGCTCTTCTCAGTAAATCCATGTTGGTTTCTTTTTTACCATTCATTATGTACTCGGGGACTGTCTGGGGTATGAGAACCTTATAATTCCTGGGAGTTTCCAGTACCTGGAAATCCTGGCAGATGAAGGCCACCAGGCCCGTAATCCACGAACTATTGGTGGAGATCCCCTTATCCTGGAGAAAGTTAATGAGATCCAGGGTGTTCTTACGAACCTGGGTACCGGGGTTATTATCAATCACCATGGGAGCACCATTTTTATAGTATAACCACTGGTTACCTTTTATACGGTACTTTCCAGAATAGTTCTTGGTTTCAATAACAAAGATACCGGTGGGGCCAATTACAATGTGGTCGATGTTCCCACCCTTACCGGGTAAATTCACATCTTGGTAGACGTAGTAGTCCTGGGGTAGGGTGTTAAGGTACTCAGCTACCAGGTTTTCACCTTCCAATCCATTCTGCCAGCTGGAACCCTCAGCTTTACCATTCTCAATGAGGGAGTTACCATAAACTCCCAGGAATACTCCGACCAGGGTTAACAAGCCATAAAAGAGATTCAGGGTACTGAATATGGCGAATAATGATAGGATAAAAAGAATAACCCCGGCGTAAGTCAGTAGTTGTCCATGTTCCTGGATTTTCAAGTACTGTGAGGCCTTCTCCGGGGTGAAAGTGGTTGTGGTTTCCATGGTATGCTGGTGGTGTGCACTGGGTTCCTGGTCAATGGTGGTTCCAGGTTGTGGCAGCCTGGTAAACTCCACATGATCATCATAGCCTTTACCGTATTCCGGGTCATCATATTCATCAGGTTTACCATCACCTCCATGTTTTCCATTATCCGGATGAACAAATACTCCATCAGCTACATTTAAGGCTTCATAGAAAGATTCACCACCCACATCATCTGAGTATGAATCCTCCAGATTCATAAAATAAATCAGTTTCTCACCACATTCACAGTGGGTTAACTCCATTATTTCCTCTTCAGTCTCCACCTCGTAGTAGACATCACACTTATAGCAGACCAGGTATGGCATTTTTCACTCCAGTATAATGATGAAATTTAATTGGTTAATAATCCTGCTGGATTTTTTTAATTAATAAATTTTAGCATAATTCAAGTTATTGCTTTTTTCATTTAGAGGTTTAGTAAACACACCGGGTTACACATCACCTTTTTTTTATCTGAGAGTTTCATCCATGATTATTTTTGTATTAATACAACAAAAAGATTGAAGACTCTTTTTACTGGTTTAATATTAAGAAAATCTAAATTTATATATGTTAAAAAGATATTAAATTTTAATACACAACTAGAATTAAAGATCCATGGTGAATAAAGAGCTTAGTGGATATCATGTACATTGTTTTAACCGGTGATCTTAGATCATCCAAAAAAATGGAAGATCGGAACCTCTCCCAGGAGAAACTGAAAGGGGCAATAAACTTTGTTAACTCCAGATTCAAGGATTATTTAATATCAGATTTCCGGATAACTGGTGGGGACAGTTTCCAGGGGATGATATCTCAGCTTGACGTCTTAGTTGACCTTTATTTTGCCCTTTACGGGCGGATTGGTAATCCATTTTACCTGGGGGTGGGTGTGGGGAGTATCTCCACCAGTCTGAGTGAATTTGTTCAGGAAATTGATGGGGAGGCATTTCATCTTTCAGCCGATGCCCTGCGCACTGCTAAAAAGAAGAAAAGATGGATTGTAATGGAAAGTCCTTCGGGGGATGATTTTGAAGTGGCCGAGTGCATCTTAAACCTACTATTTGATGTAGTGTGGTCCTGGACTGATAGGCGTGCTGATATTATACTTTACTACCGGGAGAATGGTGAAAACCCCCAGGCCATTGAACAGGCCTCCCAAAAATTCCAGACAGGCACCAGGAATATTTATAAGACCCTAAAGGCTGGTAGTTATTCCCTGTTCAAGTACGGTGAAGGTGTTTTGGATAAACAGTTAAAGAAACTACACCATAAAATAATTGATCCAGATTAGGTTCAAAATCATTATTGAACTGATTATGGTTCAAATTTGTTGTTGATCTGGATGGGGTTCACAATTCATAGTGAGAAATCAGTGTAAAAAAATAAAGTTTGGCGGTAAGAAATGCTTTCAACACTACTTATTTTAGTTATGGGATACTTCCTGGTAGCTATCATGGGGATTGCCATAAAGATATTCCTGAAACCCTACAGTTCCAGCATTGAAAGCAGTGGTATTAAAGGGGCTGGTGCCCTGATCGGTGTTTTTGAAAGAATCCTTGTTTTCACCTTTGTTCTCACGGACCAGTATGCCGCTATCTCCATTATCTTCGCGGCCAAGTCCATTGCCCGGTTCAGCGAGTTAAATGACCGGAACTTTGCAGAGTACTACCTCCTGGGAACCTTCACCAGCATCACCATGGCCCTGATAATAGGTATAATCTTCAAATTAGTCTTTGGTGATATTTCCTTTTAATATGGGGTTTTAAATGTTCAATAGTTCATTAAATACAGATAAACTAAGAAATTATTTTTTTCAAATGAGAAAAATCTAAGAGGCTAAAATTATTAATTCATTTTTTAATTAAGGATTATAGATGGTTTATCTAAAATTGGATTTAGTGTAAGTTATTTTAAAAAGTAAATATTTTAATACTACCTCCAATTATATCATATTAAAAAAATCATGGGATATGTTTGGAGATGGGCCAATACTTTAAGGGAATAAAATTTGAATATAAGGCAATTATTGCAAGTACCATTATTGCTCTATTGTTATCAACCTTTTTAGATGTTTTAATAATTTGTTCACTTGGCGGATTCCTGGTAGGGCTCTGGATCGCTGATAAATATCTTGAAGGAGCAATAAATGGGATAATATCAATGACCATTACATCCTTTGTATATTTCCCAGTCCTGCTTTTGATATATTTCCCCACCATGTTCGCTCTCAATCCTCTGGAAACATCGCTATTATGGATCATATGCATATTATTAGGGGGTTTAGGGGCTATTATGGGGGTATTTGTTCGTAAAATGGTTATCATGATCCAGACAATGAGAACAGAATCTAAATTGAAGGGTAAAAGATATCTCCTCTGTAGTGAGTGTGGAGGATATCATCTACTAACCGATGATGAGAATCCTGAAGATTATACAGAATGTACATGTGGCGGTAAACTGGAATACCAAAAACCAGGTGAGGATAAACCCGAACTATCTGATAAAGTCAATATCCGGATGAGGATATTGGCGATAGCAATTGGGGCAATAATTTACTTAAGTTTTTCTTTAGCACCCATAGCCAGTTTTGTAACCAGTTACATGGCTAAGGGAAACTATAAAGATGGAATCGTTAATAGTACACTTGCTGTGAGTGTAGGGGGGTTATTATTGGCATTAGGCGAATTTTTGGGATTGCCCCTTCTTGAACCAGAGTCAATATCAGGATTCACACTGGGCCTCACTCAGGATATAATAATTGGTATTATAGGGGGACTCATTGGCATATACATCAAAAACAGAAGAAGAGACAAAGGGGTTATTGAAGGTGTAGTGGTCTGTGATAGCTGTAAACACTACTACAAACTCCCAGCAAACAAAACTGCCGAAGACTTTGATCCCATCTGTGAATGTGGAGGTAAAATAAGACCTGCTAAGAAAACCTCACTGTTAGTGCTGATTATTGGATATATATTCGCACTTATGGGTGGTATGATTGGCATATTCATTGGATTGTACCTATTTACTCAGAAAAATCCCAATGCAAAGTTCCATGGTCAAAATATACTTTTATTAACAGTAATCTCCGTGATAAGTAGCATTTTAATGATAATTTTCATTCCGGATTTAATATACGACCTTATATGACATTCTTGTAACTGATAACGGTCTTTATTTTTTTAACAGATTTTTATGTACTGATAAACAAAAAGATGAGTTAAAAAAATATCCTATTAATTCAGAATGTAAATAGAGTAGTTCAAATAGGTAGCTATAGTCACCCATATAATGTAGGGTAAAAGAATCAGCCCAGCCCACTTGGAAATCCGGTAGAATACGATAATGTTAGCTATTATAGCTAGCCACATCAATATTATGATCACCAGACCGCCCAGGATGGAATGGAGTCCGAAGAATACCAGGGACCATAACAGGTTCAGTCCCAGCTGAACTGCAAAGACCACTATGGCGATTTTAGCCTCTTTAGTTTCCAGGCCTTTCCTCCATACCATGAAGAGGGACGTGCCTATCAGGATATAAAGAATAGTCCAGACCACTCCAAAAAGCCAGCCTGGTGGTGCCCAGCTTGGTTTAATAACATTAACATACCAAAGGGGAATTTGGGGATAAGTAGCTATACTACCAATACCACCTACAATAAAAACAATCAATAAAGCTAGAGCCAGTTTCGGGATTTCATTTAGTTTAAAACCTTCCATTTTTATGCCCCCATATTAATTAATTGTTTTTTCTAAATATTAAATTTGTTGTTGATACTATCTGGGACTTAACTAGCCATTATGGTTGGATAATGAATAATTCAAGCCTTCACATATCCAAAGCGATGACATCATTTGGTTCTGATGGTGGTATCGTCTCAACATCAGCCGATATGCTCATATTTATTGAAGCATTTTTTACGGGTAATTTATTCCCAACCGAATACATTAACAAATTGTATCAGAATTTAGTAAAGGTAAATTAAAATAAAAGGTATTAATAAAGGAAGAATAAACCCTAAAGATATGGATTTTCTGGCTAACGAAACCTTTAATATTTTATTAGAGGTGGAATATTGATGATTACCATCTGAAAATTAGGAGATGAGGCTATGACATACGTAGATGATGTATTAAAAGAGCTTGAGAGAAAAAATCCTTATGAACCAGAATTCATACAGACTGCAACTGAGATTTTAAGATGTCTTAATGTAGTGTTTGAAAGGCATCCTGAATTTCAGGAAGCAAAGATTTTAGAAAGATTTTTAGAACCTGAAAGAGTGGTGATGTTTAGAGTACCATGGGTTGATGATAATGGTGAAGTACAGGTGAATCGAGGTTTTCGTGTTCAGTTCAACAGTGCACTAGGCCCCTATAAGGGAGGGCTTCGTTTTCATGAGACGGTTAATTTATCGATTCTTAAATTATTAGGATTAGAACAGATTTTAAAAAACAGTCTAACCGGTATGTCAATTGGTGGTGCAAAGGGTGGGAGTGATTTCAATCCAAAAGGCAGATCCGATGCTGAGGTTATGAGATTCTGCCAGAGTTTCATGACTGAACTTAGAAATTTTATAGGGCCTGATGTTGATGTCCCTGCTGGGGATATTGGTGTGGGTTTAAGAGAAGTGGGGTACCTATTTGGGCAGTATAATAGAATTGCAAACAGGCATACATGCGTATTAACTGGAAGTGGGATAGAATATGGAGGATCTCTTGTAAGAAGAGAAGCCACAGGTTATGGCCTTATTTATATATTAGAAGAAGCTTTAAGAGCAAGGGGAGAATTTTTGGAAGGTAAAAAGATAATAGTTTCTGGTTCGGGAAATGTGGCTATATATGCAGCTGAAAAGGCTATACAACTTGGAGCAACAGTTATTGCTATGTCTGACTCAAAAGGTTACATTTATGACGAAAATGGGATATCTATTCCATTTGTAAAACATATCAAAGAAGAAGAAAGAAAATGTATCTATGAATACTTAAATGATTTTCCTGATACCATTTATAAAGAAGGTAGTTATGGTCTTTGGAATATAAAATGTGATATAGCTCTTCCCTGTGCTACTCAAAATGAGTTAGATGAAGATTCAGCAAGAAAACTTATAGATAATGGAGTTAAATATGTTGCAGAAGGAGCAAATAAGCCTTCAACTCCCGAAGCTACTAAATTATTCTTAAAATCTGGATTAATGTTCTTACCAGGAAAAGCAGCTAATGCTGGAGGAGTAACAACCAGTGTACTAGAAATGGCACAAAGAAGCTCAAATATGCACTGGTCATTTGATGAGGTTGATTCCCGATTAAAAAGAAACATGGTTGAAATATATAGAAATATTGATAAAATGGCCAAAGAATATGGATTTGAAGGCAACTATGTGGTTGGAGCTAATATTGCGGGATTTATTAAAGTTGCAAAGGCAATGATGGCTCAAGGAATTGTCTAATTGTTTCTTTAAATCATTCCATGGGGGTTTAAAATATTTCATGGGGAAACTACCATATTCCAGGTAATATTTTGTATTTCACTTCCCGGGTGTACTCGGTGTATCCTTCCAGTTCATTCTGCAGTGTTTTATCTTCCATTTGTGTGCGGATGATAAGGAGTGCCAGGGATATCATTACTGGGATCAAACCCCAGAAGGAGCCCAGTATGAGTGGGGTGGCCACCGAGTAGATGAGGCTCCCTAAATATCCGGGGTGTCTTACCCGGCGGTAGGGACCGTCTTTGCAGACGGTTTGACCCCGGTCAGTTTGGATGTGGACCACGGATGAAAAGTAGCGGTTAACCTGTTTAGCCCGTAAAAAGATAATCTGTCCAGTGATGAAGCCCAGAATGCCGATGATGATTACATAAAAAGGAACCTGAGGATACCAGTTGAAACGTGCCCCGTCCAGGGATGATATAACTAAAATAGCAATGAATATGGGCACTGAAACCTTTTGGAATATTTTATCCCAGTTTTTCACGCCACTGTCAGGTTTCAATCTCTCGTGGATTAACTCTGAGGACAGTAAAAGGTAGGACAATATGAGGAAAAGAATGCTCAACCCAACATAAGCCCATCCCTGCCAGTAATCCAGGCGACCTGCCGATATGAAGATTACTGCAATTATTAAGGCCAAGAACAAAATGGTTCGAATGATTATTTTTACGCTTACCTTTCCCACGGGTTTATCTGGGTTATTCATACTTTCAATCCTCTTATATATAGAAAAGATATTGATTATTAATTTAATTCAATTCATCAGATAAATCATTCACTAATCTTATGTATTTACTAAATATTTTCAGAAAATCGCTTCTTCAAAATATTCAGGGATGAAATATAAACATTTACGCCATCTCTCACGCAGGACACCGTATATATCCTGGTCCAAAATGTAAGTGTTGCAGTAATCATCCTCGTTTCTCATGCCACGACCATACGCCTGGACTAAACTGGCCACAGTCTTGTAGGCATACCAGTAACCATCCCTCTTCATCCGGGTCATGATCTGTTTATCACCCAGGTAGGGGAAGGGCATTTTATAGATAACCTGAAAACGGCACAGATCATCAGGGAAGTCAACCCCTTCATCCACACTGGGAGCCACCAGTACCAGTGGTTCCTCGGATTCTGCGAATTTTCTGATGACCACCTCTCTTTTGGGGGCTCTCCTGGAATTAGGTTGGGGGCTGTAAATGATTACCCGTGGATCCTGGATGTTTTCACTGATATAGTTGGCTAACTTGTGACTATGGGTATGTATCAAACCCTTATCTTCAGGGTGTTTATCCAGGATCTTTTTAAGGATGGGAATGGAGCGGGGCTTGGATTGGTCAATATATTTACTGGACATTCTACCAGTGGTTTCAAGATAGATAGGCCTATTTTCAATTTTAAAAGGGCTTTTAACCTGGATGTAGAGAGCATCGTCTGGGTTGATCCCGTGCCATTTGCAGAAGTGCTCCTTACTGAGGATGGTGGCACTCATCAGGAGACAGTAATCAGTATGGCTCAGGAGGTACCTTTGAACAAAGCGGCTGACCTCTACGGGTTTGAAGGTGACTGTTTTTGCTTTTTGGTTGGCTTCAATCACCCACTCAGTGGGATGATCCTCCAGTTCACTTTCCACCATTGATAACCGGTTAATGGCCCGGTGGACAGATTTACGCTTTTTTAATGGTACGTCAGGTACTTTGAGTATGGATTTGTAGGCATCATTATATTTGACGATGTGTTTCCTCCAGAAGTCCACATCTTCAGTGAAGGCCTCCTCACTTAACTGGGGGATGGTATCCAGTTCATCTATTTCCCTTAATTTTTCCAGGTATTCCTCGAAATCCTTTTTCAACATTTTATTGGATAGTTCCAGGCTTAACTGGTCCATGACCTGGTTTTCCATGTTATGCACCTCGTCAAAGACCGCCAGCACCCTTTCCCCGAAGTGGTCCATGTAATTCATTTCCGGGAAAAATGAGGAGTAGTTCATTAAGGTGATGGGAGATTGTACTGATCTACCCTTTTGTAGCCAGTAATGGCAGGGGTCGTCACTATTATAATAGAATGGTTGGCCTCGCATGTCATGGAAGCAGAGTAATTCTCCTTTACTGCTTATTCCATGGTCACAGAGGAGATCTGCGGTCTGGCAGAGACCATCATCACAGGTGGTGTCCTTGAAAACCATGCCCTCAATGCAGTCAAAGTTATTCCTACCCTTTAAAACCTGGAATTTGAAGTCATTATGGTACTGGTCCTGGAGTTGTTTGGTGATGGTCACCAGGTATGCTGAGGAGAAGTAATTAGCTAAAGTCACGGCAATGGCTGATTTACCTATACCGGTACCGGCATCCAGGAGGATGTAATGGTAGCCATCATCCAGTCCCTGGGCTATTTTCTGGAGGATGGTTTCTTGCTGGGGGCGGGGAGTCATCCAGGAGGGGAAGTTCTCCAGGAGGGCAGAGTAGGTGTCAATGTTATTATCTTTAACAAAAAAACCCCTTCTACCACACTCTGGGCAGATGATTAACCCTTTTTGGATTGTTTCCTTACATTCTGGACATTTAAGTGGCATTTTAACTCCCCTGGTGTTGGCTTCTATTATTATGGTTAAGGGTTGAAGTTATTAATAATAATTACTTTATCTGTAATTTAAGGGATTTTCCCATAGAAAAATAATTCTTATTTTTATACAAGGGTACTGGTTTTTTTAATAAAGTACTGTTAAAATTGGATAAATTATATCAACATCAAAATTTTTATATCATCGTATTTTTGATCCCTGAACTCTTTAACCAGTTTTTGAGCAATTATAACTCCTAAAGTACTTAAACCGTAATTATTTGGTCGGTAAGGAAATAATAGGCCTTTATTTCGTAATAAATCAAGTGTTCTGTCAATTTTTTTACCATATTTATTGGGAAGTCTCTTTTTAATAGTTTCTTTTCGTATATTTTTATGTTGAGATATATTAAGAGAACCTAACAAACGTAGAACTCGTTTTTCATATTCATCTAGCTCCTCTATAATCAGGGCAACCTCATCATCTTCATACATATGAATAATTATAGTATTAATTAATATATAATACTTAATAAATTGTCATTTGTTACCATTACTGGTAAAAAATGTAAAATTATAAATGGTTATGATCACATAATAAAATAACATGTATGAAGCTTTGAGGAGTTAAATTTATGGCAAACGTGTTAAGAGAGGTTTTTGGGAACACCAAAAGGATCAGTATTCTGGAGGAAATGGTTGAAAATTGGGGAGAATTTTTAACTATCGATGAAATAGCCCGGATATCTGAAACATCTCCTAAAACTGCTTACAGGCATATAAATGAATTGAATAAGATAGGAATACTGGATTTTACCGACGCAAAACCTAAAAAGTTCAAACTTAAAGAAGATGATAAAAGAGCCCTGGCCCTGGCTATTTTAGAAAGTGAAGAGTACCTGCGAAAATCACAGATTACACTCAAATATGTAAAGAAAGAAGAAAAAATTGCTAGAAATAATCGTTCTTTCATTGAATTTAATAATTCTAACCCTGATGAACTTAAAATGATTGGAAAAACTTCTTCTTTTACCAGTTAGAGGTTGAATCAAATGAATCAAGAAAAAAATGTAATGGAAAAAAATGACATTCCCCTAATTATTCCCTCTGATCTTCCCCGGATATATGCCACTGGAGTCCTGGGGGGTTTCAATGCCTGTGACTTCCGGTTGTTATTATTTTCTGATGAACCACTGGAACAGGATGAATTACTACTTCCCCAGGACCTGAATGTAATGCGAGAAGTACAGGCTGAAGTCATATTATCTCCATTGGCAGCCAAGAAAACTGCTAAATGGTTAATGAAATATGTTGAAGAATTTGAAAAGAAAATAGGGCCTATACCAGAACCATCCTTACCTGATGAAAAAGATTAACTACATTCGACAACTCAAACAACTACCTATTTGACTACCTTAAAATATAATAGGTTGACCTGCTTCCCCCCTTCTTCTCTATAATACCCTTATCCATTAAGCTCCGTAAATCTTTAAGCTCCCTGGCGAGAGATATTTAAGAGTTTCTGAACCTCAGAATTAGTGATGCTTCCGTTTAAGTGTAGACCCTATCTGAAGGTGGTGGGCTGGACTGGGTAAAGTTATAGATATTCATAGTCTACAAATTTTCTTCATAGCTTTAAATTTAAGAGGTCATTAACGTGCTAGACTAAGCTCCACACAGCAGGGTTCCAGTTCCAGGGCAGCTCTACCCAGTAAATCCATATTATTTTCTTTTCTGCCATTCATTATGTACTCTGGAACTGTCTTGGGTATTAGAACTTTATAATTAGTAGGGGTTTCCAGTACCCGGAAATCCGGGCAGATGAATGCCACCAAGCCAGTGATCCATGATCCATTGGTGGATATTCCTTTTTCATTCAGGAAGTTAACTAGATCATGGGTATTTTTTCGAACCTGAGTTCCGGGATTATTCTTAATCACCATGGGAGAATCATTTTTATAGTATAACCATTGGTCACCTTTTATGCGGTACTTTCCAGAGTAGTTTTTGGTTTCTATGACGTAGACGCCAGTGGGTCCAATTACAATGTGATCGATGTTTCCACCCTTACCGGGTAACTTCACATCATTGTAGACAAAGTAATCCTTGGGTAAGGTATTTAAATAATCAGCCACCATTTTTTCCCCTTCCAGTCCCTTTTCCCAGCTGTAACCATCTTTTTTGCTTTGGGTGGTTAGGGAGTTACCGTAGACACCCAGGAATACACCGGCCAGTATTAACAGAACATAGAAAATGTTCAGTGTAAGGAAGATGGCAAAGAGTGATATTAGGAAAAGTATAACTCCGGCATAGGTTAATAGTTCTCCGTTTTGATGGCTTTTTTGATATTGGGATGCTTTCTTCTCAGTGAAGGTGGTTCCGTTGGATATGGTCTCTCTCACATGCTGATTACCCACATTTTCGGGTTCCTTATGTTCACCATGCACTTCTTCCAGATCAATATATGCACCATCAGCCTCATTTAAAGCTTCATAAAGAGATTCTGGGTCAACATCAGTGTATGAGTCTTCTAAATTTTCAAAGAATACTAGTTTTTCACCACACACGCAGTGGGTAAATTCTCTGATATCTTCTTCAGTTTCCACTTCGTAGTACACATCGCATTTATAGCAGACCAAGTATGGCATTTTTTACTCCAAATATAATGAAAGATTGAGGTAATTTGTTTGGTTATTTTAGTCATTCCATATCATCTAATATTCGTTTCATCAAAATACCCAGTCATATTGAATCCCCACTGGATATAAATTTCATACCACTTTCAGTCAGAATTAAATGAGGATTACCATAATCCGAGCTTTTGAGCTTTATATATCCTTCTTTTTCTAGGTTCTTTGTGAATCTTTTTAATCTCTTCCTGGAAAAATTGAGTAAAATTCCATAGCTTTTTAGAGAAGATAGGTTGTTTTTTCTGATAAAAGCAGATTTAGATCCACGCAGAACTTTAATCAAATTCCCCTCAGTAACTGTAAATGGTATTTCATAAACCCCATATAAAACAATCTTGGCAACAATGGATTCATAGGCAATAATTAATTGATCAATAACGTCATTACTTTTTGATGGGTGTTTCAAAGTCTCTGTATTATTTTTAGATTCTTCAAGGGATTCACAATATTTATATTGATTTCCACAGCTACAGGTACCTAATTCTAAGGGTTCACCTTTTGAATATATTTCATAGTAAAAGCCACAATTTTTACATAATAAAAATGGCATTTAATCACCCCACCTTATAATCGGGAAAAGTATGTATACCAGAAACTTGTAACCAGTGCACATCGCGGAATTCCCTGGTGAGACCCACTCGTAGGTAAACATTTTTCTGATTAAGATTTCGCAGGAGTTTCCAGCGTATGGATTGAGTGTTATCCATTTTAATATCATTTAGATTGTTACAATAATTTCTGAAGGCACAATCAGTAATTGGTAGATTGTAAATAGCACCATTAGCATCATTAAATGTGATTCTATACTCATATTTACCATTATCCTTTAAGCCATAATCAAAATATAATAAACGATCAGCTTTAACAGTACCCAATGAACGTTCTCCTTCACCTTTCTTAAGATAACGGTGCTGGTAAATTGGAGCTCCAAATATCTCATCAACGGAGGGATAAAGATGTTCATTAAGGAACTTTTCACTTTCCCTTGGATTGAGATTACCAATTAATTCTGGCTTAACCCTAGAATCTAGAATATGATCTTCACTATGTGGTGGTTGGGGCCGGTTTTTTATGAGATTGAATTTGATTCTTGCGAATGGTTTTATAATGAAGTTATGTTCCTCATCAAATAGATGTCGTTCCCTTACCCCATATGGTAGGGTGGGCCGTATGGATATTCCATTTTCATCAAAACCAAAGATACAGACCCTATCTCCACCCATACGACTTAAGTCAGTGATTGTTATTAGTTTATCCCCAATTATTCCTTTTTTAGATTTTAAGATGTGCGGATGTGATTTATTAGGGGAAAGTAACTCAGATAAAATATTACTGGCTGGTAAAAGTGGTTGTTTTACATGAGGATAGTTCTTAGAACGCTGAAAAACTTTCGAACCGGATTTTTGTGAGTAAATGTACCATATAGGAGTAGTTGTTCTAGCAGATTGAATGTGAGATTCATTAATGAGTTTTTTGTCTAGGAGATCTTTGACTTTAGAATTGTCTACAGACAGAACAGATTCCCATAAACCCATAGGCTTTAAAATCTGTTTAAGTAGTTTATCATCCCATTGGACCCTGTCACGTCTAATACGGTATACTCTAATATCATTGGCTTGAATCTGGTTCACTCTATCTTTTTCGAAAAATTGGAATAATGATTCCCGCAGGTCCTGACGTTTTTTCTCTAACTTATTAATTTCGGTCTTAACTTTATAGTATTCTTTGGCCATTTCATGGGGATCTTCGGGAAAAATGATTTTTGTCTTGTCGCTCACAGGTGAACCACCTCCATATTATGCCAATGTTCCTGTAAATAACTTGTTAAAATACCACGGTGGCAATCCTCTGCCATTGGTTCACTACACAGGAAAACTGTTGATTTTTGGAAAAAATCAGGCTCCAAACGATTTAAAACATTCCTACTTTTCAGTAATTTAAGATACTCTGAGGAGTAAGATTCCCAATCATCTACCAGTTTCCTTAAATCCTTAGTAGGGGCAAGGTAATCAAAATAATAATACTCAATCCCTGCAATTTCCTTTAAAAAATATCTAAGGTCTTTCATCTTCGTGAAACCAGCAAGCTGAGATTTATTATTAAGCCTTATATCAACTAATTGTTCAATCTGATTATAGGCGAGAATTTTAAAGAACTCTTCAGCACTCTTTTTAGTGAAACCAATTGTGTATATTATCATATTATCAGAACAGGGTAGTTTGTCGTTCTTTAATTTCTTCAAATTCTCCGTTTCCTCGGATATGGTAAATTTGGAAACCCATTTTTTTAAGAGTGGGAGTGATTAGATTATGCCGATGACAACGGTGAGGATCTTCCTCACTGCACATTATAACAGTTTTTTTATCCCTGATTAATTCAGTGAGTTCATTTATTCCTTCCAAATATTTTTGATCTTTCTCCACCAAATTGTAGATAACTTTACCATCATGGTAGTACTGATCATTGGAAGGTCTTCCCCCAATCATGTTCCCCAGATAGAAATAGACAATACCCCTTTCTTCCAGGGATTGTTTAATTTCATTTTTGTTGAAATGAGGGGAAAATTTACTGAAGGGCGCACTGCGAACATCCACCAATTGTTCTATTCTATGGTCTTCCAAAAGTTTCAAAAAAAATTCCAACTGATGATTACTGTGCCCTAATGTGTATATTTTAGGGTTTTTTCTCACCATACCACCTGTTTTCCCACTTTTATTCTAAGTATTTATTACTGACAATATTGTCGATAAATTAATATGTACACCCACATATAAGAACCAGTATGATTGTGTGCATAGAACCTACTTTCAATTAATTTAATTTTAATTATGGGGGTGTAAATCTGGAAGAAAGAATATTCCCATCGTGGAATGAAATCAAGCAATTCGATAAACCTTTAAGTGAAGGAGAGCGTACATTTGCACAATTTTTAGATGATAATCTACCTAATTACTGGAAAATATATGTAAGACCCTTTTTTAACGGATCCCATCCGGATATTATTCTTTTAAATCCAGAAGGTGGGCTAATGATCTACAAGATCATTGACCAATCCCAACAAAACAGTAGCCCTGAAGCCAATAAAAAACAACTCGATTATTATCGAAATAAAATCATTCAAGAATTAGTACCATCTATCAGTGAAAAATTAGATGAAAACTCAGCTAACTTTGTTATTTTCAAAACAGGCATATACTTACACCACATGGAGGGATATGAAGCACAGAAGAACTATGAAGAGTACCCATACTTGGCTGTGGTAGGATATGATGATTTAAATGAGGATAATCTCTATCTAATAGTCCCGGGGGTGGATTTCCAGAGAAGTAAGTTCATGCAACCTGAATGGGGTAGTGACTTAGAAGTATGGATGAATCCTCCATTTCACCATGATAAAAGAACTGGTATTGAATTAACTGATCAACAAAAACAACGTTCCACTCCAAAACCTGGACATAGAAGGATGAAGGGTGCTGCTGGAAGTGGAAAAACACTGGTGATTGCTCACCGTGCAGCAAAACTTGCTGAAGAAAACCAGAAAGTTCTGGTTATAACCTACAATCGGAATTTATGGTATTTTATCCGTAAGATGGTTGATAAAAGTCCATATAACTTTCAATGGTCCAATATAACTTTTCGACACTTCCATGGATTTTGCAATGATATAATAAATGAATTTTTAATACCCAGGCCATCCAAAATTGATGATATAGTTGCAGTTTTGGACAAAGAACTGGAAAATAAAAACATTGATGAATTCAAATTCGATGCCATACTCATTGATGAAGGGCAGGATTACAGTTGGGAATGGTACAACTTTTTATCTAAATTCTTAAAGGAAAGAAATGAACTATTCCTGGTCTGTGATGAGAAACAGAACATCTACGATCGAGAATTAAGTTGGATTGATGGTAAGATGGAAAATGTCCAATTCCGTGGACGTTGGTCAGAATTAAACACTATTCATCGGTTGCCCTATGAAATAGCTGAAATAGCCAATCAATTCAGTGAAGAATTCCATCTATCCCAATCTGTGGATTTTGATTATGCCCAAACTACCCTTTTTAATGATAGAGACTCTTTTTTTAGTTGGAATAATATTGATAATGAAACCTGGCTTGAAGACCTTTATGGTGCGTATCAAACATTTAACCAACAACAAATAGCCATAAAAAGAGTGAAACCCTCAGAAATTGTCATTTTACTACCTAAAAACCAGATGGGTGCAGACGTGGTTGAATTCTTACAGGACAAGGGAATACCCTGTAACCATGTTTTTAATATTAATAATGGCCGTAGGTGGCGTAATAAGAAAATTTCATCCTTAAATGATGAACGCCTTAAAATAAGCACAATACATCAGTTTAAAGGATGGGAATCTCCTAACGTTATTTTATTAATCCCTGAACACTGGAGTGGGGGTGATAAAAACTTGGACGCAGTGGTTTACACGGCCATAACTAGAACTCTTCAGAATTTAATAGTCATAAACTGTAATGAACGTTATAATGATTTTGGAGAATCTTTGGGAAGTGATGAATCTGTTGAAGAGGATCTAATTGAGGAATACGATAAATACGAGATTGAAGAATGGATGGAAACCATGCCTTTTCCCTTAGCTTCGATTTTATGGGCAAGTTTCAGTAGTTTAAACTATGAACATAAAGTGGATTACTTAATGGATTTCTTTGAAGCATTCTCTGAATTCGTGGTTACCATTTTGTTAAGTGGGTTATTATCAGATAAAGACTTTTTCCAAGAAGATGTATCCTCTATTTTTAATAATATGGAAGAACATTCTAGGGATTGGTATGAAAAACCTTCATTTGGTACTTGGAACTATCTAGGAAAAGAACTATCTAAAATAATTAAAAACCAGTTAAAAGATAGTTATCATAAAAATCAGTGCCTAAAAAGCTTTGGGCAAGTGGAACCTGAACTACTGGAAGCACTATCCTGTTGGGAGTTACATCAGATCTTCTGGAAAGTATCCAATCTTCGAAATGACTGGAAACATTCAGTGAGTCACGTATCAGAGGAACAATACCAAACCAGATTCCAAATTCTTGAAAATTACATTTACCAGGTTTATCAAATTATGGGCACTACTTTCCGGAGGATTAATATGGTTTTACCCATCCAAAATCATCTTAATGATGGTGTTCACCATTACACGGTGGAAAGATACATGACCAGCAGAGCCCCTTTCCGTCAAATCGTGATAGAAAGCAACTCTCTAATGGATAACAGTAAGATATACCTGACTAATATAAATAAAAATTCAAATTTAGAGTTAATCTCCATAATTATCAATGTTGATAACTCCTGTTATTTCTACAATGGAAAAGATTACCACACTGGCCTGGCCCGTTATTGCTCCTACCATAATAGCAAGGAACCAGAACTTCTGCTTCCAATGGAAAAATTAGGATCCTTTATATCCATGGTTAATGGGGTGTTTTAAACGGGAGAAAGTATCATATACCCAAAAATTCTTTGAAGATTGATTGCTAAATATGAACTGGCTGTTATGAATTCAGTTGTTATCAGGGATAACAAAAAAAGATTAAGGAGTTTTTAGGAGATAAGGAATGTTATTATCTGTTCTGATTCAAAAGTTGAATTGCTCTGGTTCTATTGAATTCTGCCTTATTATAACTAGGATCAAGTCTTAATACTTCATCAAAATGTCCTATAGCCTCCTCAAGTTTACCAATCTCAGCAAGTGTCGTTCCTTTATTGTAAATTGCATGTATCTGATTAGGATTCAAGTTTATTGCTTGGTTAAAACAGTTTATGGCTTCTTGGAGATCCCCTAAATTATGGAAAGCTAACCCCATATTAGTCCAAGCATCATCATCTCTCGGATTAATCCCAATTGTTTTATTGTAACAGTTTATAGCTTCATGGAAGTTACCAGAATTTAAAAAAATAGTGCCTTTATTATACCAATCATCCCCTCTTTGCCCAAAAATACTATTTAAAAGACCCATTATCACCCCTCCACATTATGAGAATTACGCATTTACACAATACTGTATTTAATTCATTGGATTTATCCAAACAATATCCACACCATTTTTTAGGAAAAATAAATGGATCATAATTTCATGGTATGTTTAACTCCAGCTGTTTTTTTGATTAGTTTAAGTGTCAAGGTATGATTATCAAAATCAGCTACAGTTCTTTCAGGGATTATGTTTTTAGTTAATTTTATGTTTTTATTCAATTGACCTCTTCTAACTTCAACACGGTTAATCTGAGTTCCCTGTTTTACTTCCACTTCATGGTCAAATTGTGCTCTAATGTTTACATTTAAAGGTGTGATATCCATGTCGATATCTTCTCTTTTTACTTGAGGAAGTTCAACATTAACAATTAGGCTATCGGCAGTTTCCCTGATCTCTACTGGTATGTCCAGAGTATAATCTTCAATGGCGTTTTCAAGATCTTTTTTTGCCTTTTTTGCTTCGTTTTTAGCATCGGATAATAATTTATGGGCTAAACCTTTTTTATCAGAAACTGATCTAGAGCGGATTGGGTTTTCAAAAGAAACAGTTTCCCGTATTTTTTCCACGGAAAGATCACTTCCACAACTTCCACAGAATTTAGCAGATGCATTATTTTTAGTACCACAATTGAAACAGATTTTTTCAGTTATAACTTCTGGTTCAATTTTTTGCCCGCATTCGATACAGAATTTAGCAGTTTCAAGATTTTCAGCCCCACAACCCACACAAACATTGTTATTTGATTCTAATGTTTCTTCCATTCTAATCCTCCCTCACATTTAACTATGAATATTCTTACATGCCAACAATTAAATATTTCTATTTCATAATTAAATCATAAGTTATGATCAATTTTTTAATGCCAAATATACTAATGAAAGTAGTCATGAAATAATTCATAATCAATCACACTAAAATTATCTTATTGACATCAAAAAATTAATAGAATAAATTTCAAAAATATTTGATTAGTAAATAAATTAAAAAATGAAGGTGGAATAATGGAAAATGAATTTAAAGATTTCTATGATGTATTATCAGATAACTTAGAATCATATCAAGGGGAGTATGCATCATTCATTGATCATGGGCCTCATCTTTTCAAATTACTTACCGAAGTCTTAAATGATGAACGAGTTGACCAGGATTTAAGACTGGAAATCAGTGCCGCCATCGCCTACTATGTAGTACCCATGGATGTGATCCCTGAACAAGTCTACGGCCCCTACGGTTACATTGACGATATATTCATCACCGTATATGTGATTAAAAAAATAGAAGAAGCATTTGGATATGAATTCTTAGAAAAACATTGGGAAGGAACAGGCGATCTTGAAACAGTAGTTAATGAGTGTTATGAGCGATCCCGGGAAGTTCTTGAGGATAAAACTGAACAAATTCTTAGTTATGTGGGATTGATCTAATTTCCATTATTGGTTTTATCAATCCATTTTTCTTCTTTAAGTAGATTCAAAGCTTCATCCATTGACTCTTTTTTAACAATTAAATCAATAACTACTTCTAAATAATCATCTATATGGCGATTCACAAACATTTTATTGGTATTAAAGTTGAGAAGTGTTTCTAAATCATTTAAAGTTTGTATTAAACGATCATTTTTGATAATACCCTTTATCATTATATTTGAAGGTGATCCATCATTATTTGATATGTAGATAATCTCTTTATGAGTAAGATCTTGGCTAACTAATGATACTTCTAGATCATCCTCCCCTTTCTCAGGTTTAATTTTACAACTGGACTGAATTTTAACTTTTTCTAAAGGTTCATCTTGTTGGGCTTCCTCAATAGATTCAGCTTTTAGGATATCTTGATAAACTTTGAATTTATCATTATCTTCTAAGACATAGGTGTCGGTTCTTTCATTATAGCTGATTAAATCCTGTTCCTGCAGTGTCCAAATATAGTAATTAGCCCTGGTTTCATTTTCTATTTTTTTGGAGAGGTCATTTTTCGTGAAGGGTATACCAATTTCCACATGTTCCTGTATTTCCAATACTATTTTAGCTGCATTTTTAGTATCTGCACAGTTTTTACAGTTATCCACTAATCCATCTGCATTGTAGGATGATTTATAGAAATTAGATATAGGTAAACTCTTACCACAAGTAAGACATACTTTAACATCTTTATCTATGTTTTCAAGGTCAAATATCTCTGTGTCCTTTACTAAAGGTTCTGGTTTTACTTCAACAGATTCCTCATCTTTAGCATCCTCTGGAGGAACCTTTTCTTCAGGTGGTTTTTCACCATATTTATGGAGGAATTGATTTAACACATCTTCTTCCTTCAATGAATATAAATCAGTTTTTTCATTGTATTTTAATAGATCAAGTTCCTGTAATGTCCAAAAATAATCTCTAAACTGTAACTGGTTTTCACACTGATCCAATAAGTCTTTTTTATAAAAAGATACCCCCGGTTCAACACATTCTAGTAATGCTTCTAAGGCACGAGCTGCGTAAGATTTTCTGGAACAATCTTTACACTTATCTGAGTAACCATCATCATTTGCGGTTGATTTATAAAAATTAGATATGGGCAAAGTTTGCTGGCATATTTGACAAACTTTTGCCAGTTTAGGTGCTGTTTTTTTCTCAGGTGTCTTTTCTATAACTGTTTCTGTTATTTCAGAACTTTCATCCCCATATTTAGCAATGAATTCATTAAGTTCTTCTTCCGGTTTCAATAGATAAAAGTCAGGTTTTTTATCCTCTTCTAAAAGGTCAAATTCTTGAAGTGTCCAGAAATAATCCAAAAAAACCATGCGGTTATTTGATTCTTTTAAAAGATCATCTTTGTTAAAGGAAGTAGCGGGTTCAACAAACTTTCTAATTTCTTCAATTGCTTTAGCTGCATGAGATTTCCTGGAACAATCCTTACACTTATCAGTTAATCCATCAGGAGAATCTTTGGATTTGTAGAAATTATCCAAGTCTAGTTTAGCACCACAAACTTCACAAACTTTCATTCCATCAGTATCCTTTGTTGTTGAAATTATATCCGGAATATCATCAGTTACATCTTTAGAATTATCACTAGGAACTTCCAAAAACTCAGAATAAGTATTAATATATTGATCGATATTTTGTGCCTGGTTAAAGATATAAACATCTTTACTGAAATCTTTGATAAGATTAAGCTTTTTTAAGATTTTAAAAGAATTTTTAAATGTTTGAGGATCATCAACAACCCTTAATAATGTTTTTTCATTAAATAATTTGATGGAAACATGTTTTTTTATTTCCGATATCCCTCTAGCTGCCTGAATTTGTCCCATACAATCATAGCATTTATCATTATCATTCTCTTTGAATGAGTTAACTTCATCCTTTAAATTTAACTGGGAATTTGAAAGGGGTTCTCCGCACAAAACACATTTCACTTTATCATCTTCTACAAACTCATTATCATCTTCTAAAGAATTTAGATCTTTAGATTCAATTAAATCAACATGAATTTCATCATCATTATCAGTTATTCGTCCCATTTCCTGGACAAATTTCATGAGATTAGTTAGAATATCAGGTTGGTTAAGTTGGCCTATTGTGATGAAATATCTTTTTTTACCCTTTTCCATGGCTTGCACGCGTTCCGGGCTTGTTAATATATTATTAATTGGTATTTTCCTTAATTTTTGGTAGTTAACCCTGATCAGAATAAATACATTACCATTCTCATCACCATAGGCCCCAATACAATTATTATCAATTCCTTCTGTGGGAAAATCAATCACACATACCGGCATGTTGGAATCATTAGTTTTTGGGGTTTCAACTCCAAAGGCAAATAATGACTTATTATTCTTGTGAAGATGTGAAAACCATAGATTGGAATTATTGATGGAATAGATAGTAGTTTTTTCATAGAATATTTGAATAATTCCATCAAATAATTGGTATACTACCTTATGTTCTCCCAATTTTTCCGAATTAGTGAGGAGTAGGTTGAAAAAGTCATCATCAGCCAGTTTTATCCGGTAACGGTTTTCTAGAACATCTAAAGTCATATTTATCCTCTTTTATGTTGATTGATAACTTGATTATTATTACATCACATTATTATTGTCAATCAATAATATTTTTATTATATGATATAAGTAGATAGATATTATATTATCATATGATCTATAGCACCAATCCCACGGAGGGGG
>SWCA01001658.1_pt1 | contig 36657 bp, 30 predicted proteins | sample 4692961 | NCBI WGS metagenome assembly SWCA01 (sample SAMN10267275, study PRJNA491770) | bioreactor metagenome | isolation source: DHS bioreactor inoculated with | place: Japan: off Shimokita Peninsula
CTCCTTGTCTCCTTGTCCCTTTTGGTCTTTGGTCTTTGGTCTTTGGTCTTTGGAAGTTGGAGGTTAGAGGTTAGAAGTTGGAAGTTGGAGGTTAGAGGTTGGAAATTAGAAGTTAGAAGTTGGAGGTTAGAGGTTGGAAATTAGAGCCCTGAATAACATCCCCATGTCTCCTTATCTCTTTATCTCCTTGTCTCCCCGTCCCCTTGTCCCCTCACATCACTATTCCATGCAATTCATTATCTTTGCACCTCTTTTTTTTATTTAAAAAAACGACTTATGTCATCAACTTCCACCAAAAAATTTAAAAGATATACTGTTACCTCTGCTTTGCCCTATGCCAATGGTCCTGTGCATATTGGGCACCTGGCGGGAGTGTACGTTCCTGCCGATATTTACGCGCGTTATTTACGAAGCAGGGGAGAGGAGGTGTTATTCATAGGTGGATCTGACGAACATGGAGTGCCCATTACCATAAAAGCCCGTGCTGAAGGAGTTACTCCCCAGCAGGTGGTGGACAAGTATCACCACATGATTGAAACTTCGTTTAAAGAATTTGGTATTTCCTTCGATATATATTCCAGAACTTCCAATGCCATTCATCATGAAACAGCCTCGGAGTTTTTTACCACGCTTTATAACAAGGGTGAATTCATTGAAAAGTTATCTGATCAGTATTATGATGAGGAGCATCAGGCTTTCCTGGCTGACCGCTACATTACGGGAACTTGTCCACATTGCGGCAATGAAAAAGCCTATGGCGATCAGTGTGAAAATTGTGGCACTTCACTGAATGCTACTGATCTGATCAATCCCAGGTCTGCACTTAGTGGGAGTGTGCCCCTAATGCGTGAAACCCGTCACTGGTTTTTGCCTTTGGACAAATATGAACCGTGGTTGAGGGAATGGATTCTTGAAAGCCATAAAGATGACTGGAAAGTGAATGTATATGGGCAATGTAAGTCATGGCTTGATCATGGATTGCAGCCCCGTGCGGTAACGCGCGACCTGGATTGGGGAGTACCGGTGCCGCTGCCTGAAGCCAAAGGGAAGGTATTGTATGTTTGGTTTGATGCCCCTATCGGTTATATTTCGGCTACCCGCGAGTGGGCACAGCAAACAGGCAAAGACTGGAAACCTTACTGGAAGTCAGCCGACTCAAAGTTGGTACATTTCATAGGGAAAGATAACATAGTGTTTCATTGTATTGTTTTTCCCGGTATGTTAAAGGCTGAAGGATCCTTTATTCTTCCCGACAATGTTCCTGCTAATGAATTTTTGAACCTGGAAGGTGATAAAATTTCTACGTCGCGCAATTGGGCGGTATGGCTGCATGAATATCTTCGTGAATTTGAAGGTAAACAGGACGTATTGCGTTATGTGCTTACCGCCAATGCACCTGAAACCAAAGACAATGACTTTACCTGGCGGGATTTTCAAACCCGCAACAACAGTGAACTTCTCGCCGTCTTTGGTAATTTTGTTAACCGTACGTTGGTGCTTACCCACAAGTACTTTGAAGGAAAGGTACCTGAGTTGAGCGGTGTGGGGGAGTATGAAAAACAGGTAATGGCTGAAATTTCGGAGTTTCCTGATAAAATTTCATACAGTATAGAGCATTACCGTTTCCGGGAGGCATTAAATGAGTTGATGAACTTAGCCCGTCTCGGTAACAAATACCTTACAGATACTGAGCCCTGGAAAGCCATAAAAACTGATCCGGATAAGGTGAAGGCAAGCCTGAATCTTTCTCTTCAGATTTGTGCTAACCTTGCCATTCTTTGCGAGCCTTTTTTGCCTTTCACGGCTGTGAAACTAAATAAAATGCTCAATCTGCCTGCTTTGCCGTGGAAGCAGGCCGGTAGTATAGGACTGCTCCCTCCCGGACATCAACTGGAACAGCCGGAATTGCTTTTTGATCGCATCGAAGACAGTACCATTGAGTCTCAGGTTCAGAAGCTGCTCAGTACCAAAAAGTTGAATGATGCAAGCCTTGCCACCGCCAATGCATCCAAACCGACCATAGAGTTTGATGACTTTGGCAAAATTGACCTTCGTGTCGGGACTATTCTTGCTGCTGAAAAAGTGGCCAAAACTAAAAAATTGCTCAAACTCACCATAGATACCGGTATAGATCATCGTACCGTGGTTTCGGGAATAGCAGAGTATTATGAACCGGAAAACATTATCGGAAAGCAGGTTACCATTCTGGTAAATCTGGCTCCCAGAAACCTCAAGGGCATAGTATCACAGGGCATGATTTTGATGGCTGAGGATCATGATGGTAGATTGAGCTTTGTTGGCCCTGATTCCGCAGGTGCAGGATTGAAGCCAGGGAGTGAGATTAGGTAGGAGGTGAGACCTGGAGAAAAGGGGAATGGGACTGAGAGAAAAAGAAATTTCTAATCTCTAATTTTAACTTCTATCTTCTAACTTTGAAGGACAGGTCCGCAATCTGTGATCTGTGATCTGTGGGTTTGTTGATTTGTTGATTTGTTGATTTGTTGAGGTGTTGAGCCTTTGAAACATAATTCGCATTAATTTGCGTAATTCGCGGTTAATTGGTAATTGGTAATTGGTGGTTAGTGATTAGTGATCTGCAATCTGCAATCTACAATCAGTGAATGGTGATTGGTGATTTGAGAATTTGTTGATTTGTTGATTTGTTGATTTGTTGAGTCTTTAAAAACAATACTTGCGTCATTGCGTGATTCTTTAATCTGTGATCTGTGATCTGTAATCTGTGGTTAAGAATTCAATCCGCAATTCGCAATCCCTAATCTGCAATCTGCAATCTGCAATCCGCAATCCGCAATCTAAAACGTAGTTCTCATTGCTTCCACCGGGTCCAGGCGCGATGCATTCCATGCAGGCAGAAAACCTGAAACAAGTCCGATGACGGCGGAAACCGATACTCCCAGGGCAATATTACCCAATGTCAAAATAAGTTCCATATCAAACAGTGCTGAAATGGCCAGTGTGATTAGCCAGATAATAAACAGTCCGATTACTCCGCCAATAATAGAGAGAAAAACAGCTTCAAACAAAAACTGCTGGAGAATAAAATAGTTTTTTGCACCCATGGCTTTTTGGATGCCAATCTGAGCGGTTCTTTCTTTTACCGACACAAACATAATGTTGGCAATGCCAAAGCCCCCTACAAGCAATGAAAATCCACCGATAATCCAGCCAACAATGGCCACAATTCTGAATACACTATCAAATCCCTGTGAAATAATGCTGGTTTCATTGATGGCGAAATCATCTTCAATACCCGGTTTTAGTTTACGTACCGAACGCATTATTCCGGTGAGCTCATCCCGCAACTCATCATTGCTTATGTGTGGTCTGGCTTTTACCATAAGGGCAGCCCCGAGATTATCGGATTTTAAGTCTATAAAATTCCTGACAAAATTCACGGGTAGCAATACCTGATCGTCGGATGAATTACCAAAGTTAATTTCTCCTTCTTTTTTAAGTACGCCAATGATTTCCACATTTTGTCCAAAGACCTTCATGCGTTGTCCTATGGGAGGCGTATTTTCAAAAAGATTCTTAACGATATCGCTACCAACGAGCGCCACAGGTCGACCTCCGGCTGACTCGATGGGGGTGAAATAGCGGCCCTGGCTCAGGTCCAGGGGAGTTACCTGACTGTAATCCTGAGATACGCCAATTATTGAAGCATTGTCAACAGATGCATTTCCACGTTTTACACTTCGGCTGGTAGCCACCATATAAGCAACAGCACCGGCTGCCTGACTTCGTCTTTCCAGCTCGTTCAGTTCGGCGGTAGTGGGTTCAGGCCGGCGCATGTATTTCCACCAGGGGTAATCGTTACCACCCATAGCCCAGGGCCATTTTTGAACATATAAAACATTGCTGCCCAACGAACTTATGCTTTCGCGGATGTTACGCTCAATAGAATCAAATACAGTAAAAACTGAAATTATAGAAAATATGCCTATGGTAATGCCCAGTAATGACAATATGGTGCGTACCTTGTTTACCATAATAGCCGTTAGTGCAAAGGCATAACTTTCACGTAGTAATCGCAAAAAAATAATGGATTGTTTCATAATTGAGCTTTTCCGGATGTAAAAATAAACATTTGTCGAATGCGAATGATAATGAGTTTCAAGGTTTCTCATTCGTTTGGTGGCTTCACCTTTACCTAATCGCTACCCTGGCGGGACTTCGCCGTTTAGTTGCTTAACATTGGTGCTTTCGTCTTTTAGATGGCGCTTTTTCTAAACTTCTCAACCAATGGTTAAGTCACCAATAAAAAAGCCGGAATATGACATTCCGGCTTCTTGTTCAATATGGCTATTGAAAATTAAACGGTCATGATGTCTTTTTCTTTAAGTTCGAAGAGCTTATCCGCTTTTTCTGAATAGGTGTCGGTCAGGGTTTGCATTTCCTTTTCAAGTAATTTCACTTCGTCTTCCGGAACGCCTTCCTTTTCCAACTTTTTGCCTGCATCTATACCTGCACGACGCACATTTCGGATGGTTACTTTCGCATTTTCAAGTTCTGTTTTGGCCTTTTTTACCAGGTCTCGCCGACGCTCCTCAGTAAGTGGGGGCACATTGATACGCAATACTTCCCCGTTGTTTTGGGGATTAAAGCCAAGATTAGCTGCCATAATGGCTTTTTCGATGGGAGAAAGCATGCTTTTTTCCCAGGGTTGAACAATGATCTGACGTGGATCAGGAGTATTGATGTTGGCTATTTGATCGAGTGGGGACATGGTGCCGTAATATTCTACCCTCACCCCATCAAGCATGGCAGGATTTGCTTTACCAGCACGGATTTTTTGAAACTCCCGCTCCAGGTGTTCAAAGGCATTGCGCATACTTTCTTCGGCTTCTTCAAGTATAAAAGAAATTTCTTCATTCATGGGTTTCAGTTTTTTTTTGATGGTGTGCCAATAGATTGCGTTGGCAAATATACAAAAAACGTACCTTTTTTACATGCTTAATTATACAGTAACAAGGGTTCCGATATTTTTGCCTTCAAGTAATCTGGCCAGATTGCCCTCAATATTCATATTGAAAACTACCACAGGTAGTTTATTTTCCCTGCATAAGGTAATGGCCGTCAGGTCCATTACCTTTAATTGTTTCTGATAAACTTCTTCGAAGGTGATGGTTTCATATTTTTTCGCGTTGGGTTCCTTTTCAGGATCAGCGGAATAAACACCATCTACGCGGGTGCCTTTTAAAATTACATCGGCTTCGATTTCCGATGCACGCAATGCTGCAGCAGTATCGGTTGTGAAGAATGGATTACCCGTACCACCTGAAATGATTACCACCTGCCCCGACAGCAGCAATTCTACTGCCCTTCGGCGAGTCATGGGTTCGGTAACCGGAAGTACCTGTATTCCTGAAAGAATGGTGGATTTAACCTGTATTTTTTCCAGCTCAGCCTGCAATGCGAGGCTGTTGATTACCGTAGCCAGCATACCCATATAATCTCCTTGTACCCGGTCCATACCTTTGGCCGCACCCTGTAATCCACGAAAGATGTTGCCACCTCCAATAATTATGGCTATTTCAATGCCATGGTTTAATGCGGTTTTTATTTCCCGGGCATAGGTGTTTAACCGCGCAGGACAGATACCATGCAATTGCTCTCCCATTAGAGCCTCACCACTAAGCTTTAGTAATATTCGGTTGAATTTCATGTTAATTTCTTAGTTTATAATCACCAGGCTTTGGGTTTGCATGGTACGTTCGGTTTGTAAAGTGTAAAAATAACGGCCGGCAGCCAAATGGGCAGTGGAAGCTACCAAAAGATGCTTCCCTGCTTCAAAATGTCCATCAGCAAAGGTGCCTGCCAGTTTTCCCATCATGTTATACAACCGTACTTTTACGTATGAAGGCTGAGACAGGGTAAAGCTAATATTGGCTGCATTATTGGCAGGATTGGGAAAGCAGGCATGCAACTGATCCTGATAATCTAAAGTAACCGGCACCTCTGTTGTAGGATCATAGTATTGCATGTGAATACACCAATTATCCAAAACCCCTGAGTGTCCGGTTACTACGTCATTTATACGCAATTGCCAGGTGCCTGAAATATCTGATTGATTAAAGATATCCAGTGCAGATTCAGGAGCAAAACGACCGGTAAACGGAGCGCTTCCCTCTTCTATGCGCGTTGTTGCCTGGTCGTCGAAAGTGGTGTTAATGTAGTTTTCGCCCGCTCCGCCATTGCGGTTGCTCAGCAGGCAGCCAGAACCATCAGGTCCCATCAGCATCAGCCTCAGGTCGTTGGTGCGTGAATGCGTGATGGTTAGGTTTACATTTAAATCGATGATGGTGCCTGCCTGATCGATTACAATATTATCAATGGCAGACTGCTGGTCATTAATAGCAACAGGTGTACCCGATGAACATGGTTGCAATTGGAAAACATGGTCTATCTGATAACTAAAGAAGGAGGAGGGAGCAACAGTTCCGGGCGGATTAATGCCCTTCCCACCATAAGGCAGTGTGCCAATAATAGAGGCGTTTTCATCCTGTACCGCAAAGTAATAATTTATGGTGCTTCCAAATGATTGGCCTGGAAGAAGAAAACGGATGGTATCGCCTGAAATATACTGAGGTTCAGTATAATTAAAGGTTATTCCGTCAGTAGTATAATAGCAACGGGGATTATGGATAGATGTGTCTACCGGATGTGAACCGGATACACATAAAATTGCTTCGCGGGCTTCGGTTGAGTTGCCTGAAAGTATTGGCTCATGTTCAAAATAAAAACGCTGGTCCCAGGCCTGGGCAGCAATATTGGCTATGGAGGCCCTTACCAGACTTACATAATATTCCATGTTTAAAATGTCAATATCGTCCTGGGGAGTATGATAATAGGCATTAAAATCATCATTGTCTTCTATGGCCAGTATGGCCGGATAATTATACTGCCAGAAGGAAGCATGATCGCTTGCGGTGGTATAATGGAAGGCATGACTAAGTTGTGACTGATAGAGTTCGGTAGTGGCAATAAAATCATTGGTAAATGGCTGGGACAATGCATTGGTGGCAATGCTGTAGCGGAAATCATTGTTACTGTCCCAGGCAATCATATCCAGATTGAGTACGCCGATTATTTGTTGTTGCTCACTGGCCGCACGCTGGGCATAGAAATAGCTGCCTACCAGTCCGATTTCTTCTTCATCCCAGGCGGCAAAACGCAGGGTATAATCAAAGTCGAATCCGCTTAAAAGTCGGGCAGCTTCGAGTACGGCTACCGTTCCTGAAGCATTGTCATCTGCCCCCGGTGCCTTGTTGCCTGATGGCATGTTGTCGTAATGCCCGCAAATAATGAATTCTTTCTCGGGATAAAGCGTTCCTGTTTTTGTAGCAATGATGTTTTCGCCACGTCCATTGTTGAATTTCTGAACCTCAGGTTCATAGCCATATTCTTCAAACTTTTGAACAATGAATTCAGCAGCACGTTTGTTGAAGGGATTATTAAAATGCCTGGATAAAATAGTGATGGTTTCATCGCCCAATTGAACCGTAGTGTCCCCGGCAAGTTGCCGGGTAAGCAGCAGAATGGACTGATGATCCGATTGTTGTATCAATGAATCTACCAGTGGACTATAAACGATTTGTCCTTTGACGGCTCCGGAAATATTAAGCAGAAATGCAATCCCGGAAAGTATCAGTAAAAAATTCCTCATCTCATTTTTCTTATTTAATTTACTGAGGACTATTCCTCCCTGCCATGGCAGTTTTTGTATTTTTTACCACTTCCACATGGACAGGGGTCATTGCGTCCAACTTTCTTTTCCACCCTTATGGGCGAAGTAACCTGACGTTCGCTGGTAGGGTTGGCCCGGCTGAGCAGGTCGGATCGTTCTTCTTTAAGCTTACTGGTATCGGTGCGCTTTGGCGCCTGGGCTTCTTTTACCTGTGATGGCTCCTGCACCGGCAGGTTCGCTTTGGTAATAAAGGCTGTAATGTCGCGGTTGATTTTCTGCAACAATATTTTAAACAATTCAAAGGATTCGAACTTATAGATAAGCAGCGGGTCTTTTTGTTCATAGGTGGCGTTTTGTACTGAGCTACGAAGTTCATCCATTTCGCGCAAATGGTCTTTCCATGCATCGTCAATTACCCCGAGTGTCACTCCTTTTTCTATAGCAAGAGTAATCTCCCGTCCCTTATCGTTGTATGCCTTTTTGAGATTTGCCACTACCTGCATTGCATTTTTCCCATCAGTAATGGGAATGGCAATATTTTCGTAGCGCGATTGATTTTCATATACTTCTTTAATTACCGGATAAGCACGCTGGGCCAGATGTTCACATTTTAACCGATAATTTTTATATACTTTTTCATAGACTTCTTCTGTAAGTTCATCCTTGTTTTTCTGAATAAACTCAGATTCAGTTACATAGGCATCAGCAGCCAGGGTAGTAAGCATAGCCATGCGGTAAGCCTCGAAGTCGCGGTCTTCCTGATGGGTAGCAATGATGTTTTCCACCACATCGTAAATCATGTTTGAAATATCAACAGCAAGTCTTTCTCCATAAAGGGCATGTCGACGTTTTTTATAAATTACTTCGCGCTGGGAGTTCATTACGTCATCATATTCCAGCAAACGCTTACGAATGCCGAAGTTGTTTTCTTCCACCTTCCGCTGTGCCCGCTCAATGGATTTGGTGATCATGCTGTGCTGAATTACTTCACCTTCTTTAAGCCCGAGGCGGTCCATAATTTTGGCAATACGTTCCGATCCAAACATGCGCATCAGGTCGTCTTCGAGTGAGACGAAAAACTGGGAACTTCCCGGGTCACCCTGGCGTCCTGAACGACCGCGCAACTGCCGGTCAACCCGGCGTGATTCGTGACGTTCGGTGCCGATAATGGCGAGACCACCGGCTTGTTTTACCCCTGCGCCCAATTTTATATCGGTACCCCTACCGGCCATGTTGGTAGCAATGGTCACCGTGCCAGCCTGACCGGCTTCAGCCACAATGTCGGCTTCACGCTGATGGAGCTTGGCATTCAGTACATTATGTTTAATGTTGCGTAGCTTTAACATACGACTGAGCAATTCGGAAGTTTCTACCGAGGTGGTACCAACCAGCACCGGGCGGCCTTTTTGTATCAGATCCATGATCTCGTCGGCTACCGCATTGAATTTTTCGCGTTTGGTTTTGTATACCAGGTCTTCGCGGTCGTCGCGCACAATGGGACGGTTGGTCGGGATAACCACAACATCCAGTTTGTAGATGTCCCACAACTCACCGGCTTCGGTTTCGGCAGTACCTGTCATACCGGCCAGTTTACGATACATCCTGAAATAGTTCTGTAGGGTAACGGTAGCATAGGTTTGGGTGGCAGCCTCAATTTTTACATTCTCTTTGGCTTCAATGGCCTGATGCAAACCATCGCTGTAGCGCCTGCCTTCAAGAATTCGTCCTGTTTGTTCGTCAACAATTTTAATCTTGTTGTCCATCACCACATATTCCACGTCCTTTTCAAAGAGTGTATAGGCCTTAAGTAGCTGATTTACTGTATGTACACGTTCTGACTTTATGCTGTAATCACGCATCAGTTCACTCTTCTTTTCCAGTTTATCGGTTTCTGACAGTCCGGCTTTTTCAAGTTCGGCAATTTCAGCGCCTATATCCGGGAGTATATAAAATTTAGGATCATCATATGAAGTTGTAATCAGGTCAATACCTTTTTCTGTAAGTTCAACGGTATTGTTTTTTTCATCAATCACAAAATAAAGCTCATCATCAATGATGTGCATATGTTTGGATTGTTCAGCCATGTAAAAGTTTTCGGTTTTTTGCATCAGGGCGCGCATACCCGGCTCACTGAGAAATTTAATGAGTGCCTTGTTTTTCGGTAATCCGCGGTAAGCCCTGAAAAGCTGCTCGCCTCCCCGTTTTTCATTTTCTGCATTTGAGGGTTCAGCCAGTAAACTCTTGGCTTCGGCCAGCAGTTTTGTTACCAGGTTGCGCTGTACTTCATACAACTTCCTGATTTCCGGCTTCAATTGTTCAAATTCCTGATTGTCACCCCGTGGTGTTGGGCCGGAAATGATAAGCGGTGTACGCGCATCATCAATCAATACAGAGTCTACCTCATCCACAATAGCATAATTGTGTGGGCGCTGTACCATTTCTTCCGGATTGCGCGTCATATTATCACGCAGATAGTCAAAGCCAAATTCGTTATTGGTACCAAAGGTGATGTCGGCAAGGTAAGCTTTGCGACGGGCCTCGGAATTGGGCTCATGTTTATCAATGGTATCGACACTTAACCCATGAAATTCATAAAGCACGCCCATCCACTCCGAGTCACGCCGGGCGAGATAATCATTTACGGTAACCATATGAACCCCTTTTCCATGCAGGGCATTCAGGTAAACGGGCAGGGTAGCTACCAGGGTTTTTCCTTCACCGGTGGCCATTTCCGCAATTTTTCCCTGATGCAATACTATACCGCCGATCAACTGCACATCGTAATGCACCATATCCCAGGTAATGGTGCTTCCTCCTGCTACCCATTTGTTGTGAAAGTATGCTTTGTCGCCAATAATATCCACATGAGCACGTGTAGCAGCCAAATTCCGGTCAAAATCAGTTGCAGTAACTTCAATGGTTTCGTTTTCTTTGAATCGCCGGGCAGTTTCTTTCATTACTGCAAATGCCTCAGGCAACAAATCATTTAAAACCTCCTGTACTATTTGATAACTTTCATTATCAAGTTGATCAATGCTTTGGTAAACCTTCTCCTTTTCATCCATATCCAATTGCTGGTCGTCTTCGATGGAAGCTTTCAAATCAAGGATGGCCTGCTGTTTTTCGGCTACAGCTTCGGCAATTCGCTGCTTGAAATTAAGGGTGCGTGCCCGCAAAGCATCATTGTCCAGTTTTTCAATTTCGGGATATACTGCTTTTATTTTTTCAAGAATGGGATTCAGGGCTTTGATGTCTTTTTCGGACTTGGTGCCCAGAAATTTTTTAATTATGGAAAGCATGTAGTTTATGTTAAAAGGTAGAATTCCTTTGTAAATCAATAAATTGAAAAAGTAAAAAGTTCAAACCTGATCAAAGGCTCAGGGATTTGCAAAGTTAATTTTATTTTTTCATTTGCAGTTGTAAGATGTTAAGGTGGTTATTAATGTGGAAAAATAAATTTCTGGAGTGTTGTTCTGACAGTTTTAGCCAATAAATGTCTATATTTGTGTTGGGCATACATTTAAAGACAACATGGATATACTTTCCCGAGATAATACCAACCATTGCACGCTGCATTTGAAAAATATGCTTTGCAGCTGTTGTCTTACTTTGGTAAGCCGCTTACTTGAAGATGAGGGCGCACAGGTAGAGCACATAAAACCTGGTGAGGTGACTTTTATTTATACACCTGATAATCATACTGAAGCTTTTTATACCGATTTGCTGGCAGCGCATGGATTTGAGTCTATCCACCGTCGCGAGGAGCAGATCGTAGAGCAGATTAAACATGCGGTGTTTGAATTGATACATGAAGCGGGGAATGTAAATTCCATCATTCGCAATTCCGATTATATCGTAGAACGATTAGGATTATCCTATGCCTATCTGTCGTCGCTTTTTGCAAATTACGAGAATCTTACCCTGGAGCGTTACATCATTCTTCATAAAATTGAAAAAGTAAAAGCCCTTATTGATTACGATGAGCTTACACTGAGTGAAATAGCCATTCAGTTGGGATACAGTTCTGTTCAATACCTTTCCAATCAGTTCAGGCAGGTTACCGGGCTTACGGTAAGTGAATACAAAAAGTATACAGGCAACCTGCGTATTCCAATCGATCAGCTTGGAAGGCCTTTAAAATCCTGAATAAAGTTGAAAAAAACCGGTAATACAGCTATCTTACACAATTTACCTGAAATATTATACATATTTAATGCTGTTTTAGACGTTAATTTGTATCGATCATAACCATTGTATATTGATTTTCTTGTGTTAGGGGGTTTTAATCTCTTTAGCCGGACATTAATCAATTACACAAAAATTTTACGGATGAAAATCAATAAAGATTTGGCCATCAGCGAAAATGGCTTTTTGTTTAATCCGGCAACGGGCGAGTCGTTCACTGCCAATCCCATGGCTTTTGAGATCATAAGAATGCTAAAAGAAGGTCAGTCGGGCGAAAAGATTGTCGAATGGGTAAGCAGGCATTATTTGGTTGAAAAAAGTACGGTAGAAAAAGATCTGCATGATTTTTTCGGATTGTTCCGGCTGCACCAACTCAGTGTTGAAAATGACTAAGCCATTGATAACCATAGCTGTAACCGGGTTAAATGCCATTGACAGCCCCGGGCCGGGTGTAGCTGTAATACGTGGCTTGCGCGAAGCTGCCTCCTTTGATGTAAGAATCATCGGGCTGGCTTATGAATCGCTTGAACCTGGTATCTATATGCACCATCTGGTTGACCGCACCTATCATATTCCTTATCCGGCCGCAGGTATCGACGCTCTGAAAGAGCGGCTGGAATATATCATCGGTAAAGAAAAGCCTGATGTTTTGATTCCCAACTTCGATGCAGAGTTATATTCTTTTATGAAGCTGGAAAAACACCTGAATACACTTGGTGTTCACCTGTTTTTACCCACTTTTGAGCAATTCGAGGAGCGGCATAAGGTTAACCTGCCCGAATTTGGGAAAAAACATGGCATTGATGTGCCCCCGGGCTTTGTAGTAAGCGATGCTTCTGAAATTTTTACAATATCAAAGGAACTGGAATTCCCTTTTATGGTTAAGGGGAAGTGGTACGATGCTTTTGTGGCTTACAACTTTGAACAGGCCCGCACCTATTTTAATAAAATCAGTGCCAAATGGGGATTGCCGGTGGTGCTTCAGCAATATATTCACGGTACGGAATATAATGTAATAGGTTTAGGGGATGGAGCGGGCAACACCATAGCTGCAGTACCCATGAGAAAGCAATACATTACCGACAAGGGAAAAGCCTGGGCAGGCATCTCTGTGGATGACAAAAAGCTCATGGCACTTACCCGCCGGTTTGTGGAGTCTACCAAATGGAGGGGGGCTTTTGAACTGGAGTTGATGCGCACCAATCAGGGGAAGTATTACCTTATGGAAATTAATCCGCGCATACCAGCCTGGGTATATCTGGCGGTGGGCGTGGGTCAGAATATCCCTGAAGCCCTTACCCTGCTTGCTTTAGGTAAAGAAGTCCTACCTTTCGAAAAATACGACGTGGGTAAACTCTTTATCCGCTATGCCTTCGATATGATTGTTGACCGTTCTGAATTTGAAACCATTTCATCTGCAGGTGAACTTTAATAATACTACTGAACTATGGAAAAGAAACCTTATGAAAGGCCCCATCTTACAAAATTAGAAACGAGCATGCCCGGTAAGTTTGGGATGCGCCGCGAGCAACCTCCCACAACACATATTGATGGAGTGGCGGTAGAACATCTGGCCAAAACCTACGGATCGCCTTTGTTTGTGCTCTCAGAAAACACCATTCGGTCTTCGTATCGAAAGGCGTTGAATGCTTTTACTACTCGATACCCAAAAGTGCAATTTGCCTGGAGTTACAAAACCAATTACCTTGCTGCGGTTTGTAATGTTTTCCATCAGGAAGGTGCATGGGCAGAAGTGGTTTCAGGTTTTGAATATCAAAAAGCAGTGGACAATGGCGTGGATCCCAAACAAATTATTTTTAACGGACCTGCCAAAACAAGGGAGGAGCTGGAAACGGCAACCCAAAATGGCTCTCTGATACACATTGACCATCTGGATGAGCTTTATTTACTGATGGAGATAGCAGCAAACAGTGAGCACAGGCCCCGGGTAGCCATCAGGGTGAATATGGATACGGGAATATATCCCATGTGGGATCGCTTTGGCTTTAATTATGAAGATGGACAGGCCTGGGATGCATTAAACAAAATAATGCATTCGGGAAAGCTGGATTTGATGGGACTGCATACCCACATCGGAACTTTTATTTTATCGGCCGGAGCCTATGGTGTAGCTGCTGCCAAACTGGCTGAACTGGCCAGATTGCTCAAACAAAAATTCAACCATACACTCAGGTATATTGATGTGGGAGGTGGGTTTGCTTCCAAAAACACCCTGAAAGGTTCTTACTTACCGGGCAGTGATACCAATCCTTCCATAAGCGAATATGCCGAAGCCATAAGCAGTGCGCTTATCAACAGCCACTTTGCGCCCGGGGAATTGCCGCTGTTGATACTGGAAACCGGCCGGGCACTGATTGAGGAAGCAGGATATGCCATAACCACGGTACTGGCACACAAACGCCTTATTTCGGGGCGACGGGCAACCATAATTGACCTGGGAGTTAATCTGCTGTTTACCTCTTTCTGGTATCAGCACCCGGTTACGGTGGCTCAGGAATTTTCGCAATACCGCGAAGATACCACGCTGTATGGCCCGCTGTGTATGAATATTGATTGCATACGTGAGAGTGTAAATCTGCCGCTCCTTCAAACTGGCCACAGGCTGGTGATTCATTTAACCGGTGCCTACAATCTTACCCAATGGATGCAGTTTATTCACATGAGACCGGCGGTGGTAATGATAGATACCAAAGGAAATGTTCATGTGGTGCGTGAAAAAGAAGGAATTCAAAATGTTATTTCTGTTGAAAAATTGCCTGATCACCTTCATATTTCGGGATAATTGTGAAAAACCATTGTTTGCATGAACTTTTTTTATAATTTTATAAACTCAAAAGTTACCTGCGGCAATGGAAGATGCCGGTGTCAATAGTGGCTTCAACCATGTAGGTATTATATCTGGGGTAACCCAATCATAATAGCGTATATAGAACATAGACTGAATGATACACTTTTCTGACAGAGCCATTGTTGAAGGACTAAAGCTTAACAGCGATTACATCATCAAGCATGTGTATCAGGAGTTCTTTCCTACCATTAAATACCTCATAAAGAAAAATACCGGCAATGAAGAAGATGCCGAAGATATTTTTCAGGAGTCATTGATTGTGGTGCTTAAGAATGTTCAGAAAGAAGATTTTTACCTGAGTTGTTCATTCCTTACTTATTTGTATTCCATCAGTCGTAACCTGTGGATGCAACGATTGAAAGCAAAAAAGAAAGACAAATTAAACATGGACATCCTGGATGTATTTTTTGATTTTCCGGATGTTAATAGCGCAGAACTTGCAGAGACTGAACAATTAAGATATCGCATTTATCGCGAACATTTTAATGCCATGGAAAAAGATTGTCAACGGATATTGCTGCTTTCAATGCAAAAGTTCTCTTCAAAAGATATTGCTGACACTATGGGATATGGTAGTGAAAACTATGCCAAGACCAAAAAATACAACTGCAAAGAGAGGCTAAAACGCTCTATCATGGGCGATCCACGGATTCAGGACCTACACGATTAGGTGTTTTTTCAATACATTCATCATGTTGACCAGTCAACGCGTTTCAGGTATTTATTTAAGCACGCTCCATAGCTATACCATGGTTTTCTTCTCGAAAAACCAGCTATTTGGGCTGCTGCTGCTTGGAGTAACCTTTTTTGATGTATATATCGGACTGGCCGGTTTGCTTTCGGTTATTATCGCGAATTCATTTGCATGGATATTCGGTCTTAATAAAACTAGTATCCATGCGGGATTGTACGGTTTCAACGCGCTGCTTGTCGGTTTAGGTCTGGGCATTTCATTTCAACCTTCCCTTGTTTTTTATTTTATTCTGATATTTGTTGCCCTGGCAACCTTATTGTTTACCCTTGCTTTTGAAGGTATAACCTCAAAATATGGTTTGCCCTTTCTAACCCTTCCTTTTCTGGCTTCGCTCTGGTTTACTTTGTTGGCATCACGCAGCTATACTGAACTGATACCCGGAGAGTCAGGTATATTTTTACTAAACAGTTTGTATGCGCGGGGAGGTTATACCCTGGTTGAATGGTATCAATGGTTTGGCAATCTATCCTGGCCGCTTGTTGTTAAGGTATATTTTCGTTCGCTGGGAGCTATTTTTTTTCAATATCATCTGTTGGCCGGAATAATTATTGCGATTGGCCTGCTGCTCTATTCCAGGATCGCTTTTTTACTTTCAATTATAGGGTTTGCATTTACCTGGCTGTTTTATGTAGTAATCGGTGCCAATATGCACGAACTCGATTACTCATACATCGGATTTAATCATATACTCACTGCAATCGCAATTGGGGGGTTTTTCGTAGTTGCTTCGCGTTGGTCGCTGCTTTGGGTTATTTTACTTACCCCGGTAATTTCACTGTTTATCAGTGGAAGCTTTGTGTTGCTTGCCCCGGTTCAGCTTCCGGTTTTTTCACTGCCTTTTAACCTGGTGGTCTTGCTCTTTCTTTATGCCCTTAAGTTTAGAGAAAAACGTTTGCATCAGCCTGAGCAGGTACTCAACCAGCATTTTACCCCTGAAAAGAATCTTTACCTGAGCCAGAATGCACGTAAGCGCTTTCCCAACCAGCAGTATGTCGACATACAGTTGCCTTTTTTTGGAACCTGGAAGGTAAATCAGGGGCACGATGGTGCCTATACCCACAAGGAGCAATGGCAACATGCGTGGGATTTTGTGATCCGCGATGAGTCAGATAAGGAACATGCAGGTTCAGGAGAGAGCCTCACCGACTATTATTGTTTTGGAAAGCCGGTGCTTGCACCTGCCGGCGGTTGGGTAGAGGAGGTGGTGGATGGTATAGCAGACAACACTCCCGGCGACTATAATACCTTAAACAACTGGGGCAATACTGTAATTATCAGGCATAACCAATGGCTATACAGTAAACTGAGTCATCTTAAAAAAGACAGCATAACCGTTAGTCCGGGTGCATATGTTCAACAAGGCCAGGCCATTGGAAATTGTGGGAATTCCGGGTTTGCTGCCTATCCTCACCTGCATTTTCAAATGCAAGCCACTCCATCCATAGGTTCTCATACCTTGAAATATCCGATTGCTCATTACCTGCTCCATGGCAATACCCTGAGCTTAAAAACCAACGATTATCCGAAGCTAAATGATCAGGTGGCCAATATACTTGCTGATGCATCCCTGGCTGCTGCCTTTAATTTCGGAACCGGAAACTCCATTGCTTATTCCACAAACAATAAGCAGCTGGGCAATGGAAGATGGCTGGTGGAAGTTGATTTGGGAATGAACCGGTACATTACAGATACCAAAACCAATGCCCGTGCATATTTTGTAAATGATGGACAATTGTTTTATTTTACGCGTTTTGAAGGTAACCGCCAGTGTTTATTGTGGTATTTTTATCTGGCAACATTCCGTTTGCCCCTGGGTTTTTATGCCAACCTGGAAGTGAATGATGACTTTCCGCCCAATGTGTTTCCTAAAGGCGGATTATTGCTGTTGCAGGATTTTGCTGCGCCTTTCTTTATTTTTCTGAAACCGGCTTTTCAGCTAAAATATGCCTCATGTAAAAACGACCTTGCGGGAAACCAAATCAGTCTGCAATCTTCATTCCGGCCAGGAAGTGGCCGGTCACTCATAATCTTTGATATAGCGGTGCATAACCGTCTCCTTACCTTTTCTATACACAACGGCAAGCAGCTAATCAATGCTGCATTTGAAAAATGAGAAAATATACCGGAATGTTCGGATTGTTGATGCTACTCACCTTGTGGATGCCCAAAGTTGTTAGTGCTCAGAATACTGAGTCTGTTGAAGTGTTGACTTACCGGCTGTTTATGGAACAAAAATGGGACAGTTTGTTAGTGACAGGCGAAGCCGCCATTGCCTCGGGCACCGATTACTTTTATCTGCGAATGCGCACCGGCAGGGCTGCGATAGAATTGCACCGTTATGCAAAGGCCGCAATTCATCTTGAAAAGGCACGGGAATTTAATGAACTGGATACAGATGCAGCAACATTGCTCTATCTTGCCTGTCTATATGAAGGTAGAACAGCAGCAGCCGGTCATTTATGCAGCAAGTTGACACCCAAAATGGCTAATTCGGTTTGCCACGACCGTTTTTCCGGGAAAATTATGGCTGAAGCAGGCTATATGACTTCAAATCAAAATAAAAAATATCCAAAAACGGGAAACAATGCGGCGCCCGTTTATACTGAGGATCATGCATACCTATCAGCAAAATACGGATTGATTGGAATGGAACAGCAACTGGGTTACCGCCTGAGCCTCTCGGCTTCAGTGTCAACGCTATTGTTTGATAAACAGCGAAACGTAACCATTCGTGGTTTTGATTCACTTTCGGATTCTTACCGCCTCAGTCAAATGGAGGTTTATCTGGCTACTGCCATTACGCTTAACAAATATTTTGTATTCGAACCTGCTTTCAGATGGGTTAAGGTTTCTTTCCCTTATCCGTTTGTAAATTATGATTCTGGCAGCGCCACGTATTTTATTCCGGGAATCAAAAATAACTTTAATGATTATGTTGCCGGCGGTCAATTTAACTGCACTGTACCTTATTTTGATGTGTTTGCCGGAGCCTGGACTTCCCGTTATGAGAATAACAAGCAAACTCAGGCCAGCCTTGGAATAATGTGGAGACCCCTGGGGAGCCTAAACTTGTACACCACTTCGATTTTTAGTATGGTAAGCATTCAACGCAAAAGTAATTTTTTGTTTTATCAAAAAGCGGGCTTCAGATTAACAGACTGGTTATGGACCGAGTTGTTTGCCTCTTTTGGGGATCATACCGGGACTTCAGCATTCAATGCAAGGGTTTTTTATAACCTCTCTGATCGCCTGAATTTTTATGGTGGAGGGAAATTTATTGTACCTTTAAGCGATAATCTGACGCTCACTTTCAACTACCAATGGAGTAACAGTGAAGGCAGGAGTTTTAAGATATTGCCTTCAGGCGAAAGGAAGTTCTCAGTCTATGAATATCAAAATCAAATCATTACAGGAGGCATAGTATGGAAAATAAATGGATAAACCGATGGATGATCATCTCTTTTTTAGCGCTGGGATTTAATTATCAGGCTGCCGCGCAGAGAAGCAATCTGATTAGTGCGTTTAGTCGCAGCTATACCCATGAAGCAAATGGGGAATACAGTAAAGCTATTGAAACGCTTAAAAGCGAATACGATGAAGCGTCCTATGAGCTTAATCTGCGCCTGGGCTGGCTTACTTACCTCTCCGGGCAGTTTACCGGATCAATTGCTTACTACAATAAAGCCATAGCACTTCGTCCGCTTTCTATTGAAGCAAGATTGGGTTTTGCACTTCCGGCTTCAGCTTTGGGCAATTGGAGCCAGATAATTTCCCGCTACAATGAAGTACTCAAACTTGATCCCAACCATTATACGGTCAATTACCGGATGGGAAGCATCTATTATGGCAGGGAGGACTATGCAGCAGCCTATAAGTATTTTGAACTTATCGCCAATTTGTATCCATTTGATTATGACGCCATTATCATGTTTGGATGGACCAACTTTAAGCTGGGTAAGTTGCGTGAAGCCAGAATCTTGTTTCAAAAAGCCTTACTTAACAGGCCCGACGATGCATCAGCTACCGAAGGGCTCAGTCTGATTCAGTGACTCCTGCTCAGACATCTGTTGAGCGATTCTACATATTTCACTCCCTTTTTTTAGCACGATCTTGTAATTTATAAAACAATATGATTCAATCAATAGTAAAGGCAAGTCTTCAGAATAAGCTAATGGTTTTGCTGGCCACCGCCACCATGGTTGGTTTTGGGATATATGCCATGTTGAATATTCCCATTGGGGCTGTTCCTGATGTTACCAACAATCAGGTGCAGGTCATCACTACCTCCCGCAATCTTTCTACCCTCGATGTGGAGCGGTTTATCACCTATCCCGTGGAGCTTGAAATGGCCAATTTGCCTGGGCTGGTCGAAATACGTTCCATTTCCAAGTTCGGACTTTCGGTTGTAACCATCGTATTTGAAGATAAAATCGGCACTTACCTGCCCCGCCAACTGATTGCCGAGCGCATTCAAACGGCCACAGAAAGTATTCCGCAGGGCTTTGGTTCGCCCTTTATGGGCCCGATTTCCACAGGTCTGGGCGAAATTTACCAGTACATTCTTGAAGTAGATTCTGCATACAAAGATGAATACACCCTCACCGATTTGCGCACCATTCAGGATTGGCAGGTAAGGAGGCAGTTATCCGGCATTCCCGGTGTGGTGGAAGTGAATACCTGGGGCGGCCACCTCAAACAATACGAGGTAGCCCTGAATCCCAATCTGCTGAAAGCGATGGATGTGAGCATCGACCAGGTATATACTGCCCTTGAAAGCAACAACAGCCTGGTAGGTGGCGGTTATATTGAAAAAACAAATCAAAGTTATTTTATCCGAAGCGAAGGTTTGATTGGTTCGGTGGAGGAACTGGGCAACATTGTGGTAGCTAATCGCGGTGGCTCTATCATTAAGGTAAGCGACGTAGGCACTGTTCAAACCGGCAGTGCCACCCGTTTTGGTGCCATAACCGCCAACGGCGAAGGCGAGAAAGTGCTTGGACAGGTGATGATGCTTAAAGATGCCAACCCCAATCAGGTGATCAACAGCGTGCATGAAAGGGTAGACGAGATTGCCGCAAGCTTGCCGCCAGGTGTCAGCATTAATGGCTTTCTCGAAAGAAGTACCCTCATCAAAAAAACCACCACTACCATTGCCGAGAACCTTATCCTGGGCTGTTTGATTGTAATTTTCGTAGTAGTGCTGCTGCTGGGGAACCTGCGCTCGGGTATGGTGATTGCTTCCGTAATCCCGTTAAGCCTGCTGTTTGCACTTTCGCTGATGTATGTGTTTGGCGTAGATGCCAACCTGATGAGCCTGGGGGCAATTGACTTTGGAATCATCATCGACGGTGCCGTAATTATAGTGGAGTTCATTGCTTACAAGATCACCCAAAGGAGTGGTGAATTGACCGGACTGCATGGCAAAGAACGGCAGGCCATGATTGATACCATCACCCTGAACGGAACGGCCAAACTGACCCGCTCTGCCTTGTTCGGGCAACTAATTATCATCATTGTTTTTATTCCTATCCTGTCGCTTTCAGGTATCGAAGGTAAAATGTTCAGACCAATGGCACAGGTGTTTACCTTTGCATTGCTGGGTACCATGATACTCGGATTTACCTACGTGCCGGTGGTGTCGGCTTTGTTTCTGAAACCAGCATCGCAAAAGCGAAATATCTCTACACGATTGCTTGATTTTCTTAACCGCGCTTATGACCCTTCCATTACCTGGGCACTAAAAAATAAGAAATCCGTACTTTCCCTGGCTGTTTTGCTATTGATCGTGAGTGGTTTTGTTTTCTCACGCATGGGCGGCGAGTTTGTGCCTACACTCGATGAAGGTGATTTTGTAATTCAGCCGGTATTTAAAACGGGAACTACCTTAAGCAACACCATTGATTTCACCACCCGGATTGAGAAAATCCTGAAAACTTTTCCCGAGGTGGATCAGGTCGTTAGCCGTATTGGGGCTGCCGAAGTGCCTACTGATCCCATGTCAATGGAAGAGAGCGATGTTATCATTACCCTTAAACCCCGCAAAGAATGGACCACCGCCGGCAGCAAGGATGAACTGGCCGATGCATTTAAAGAAGCCTTATTGGTGATTCCGGGCGTTGATTATGAATTTACCCAGCCCATAGAGATGCGCTTTAATGAATTGATAACCGGTACCCGGGCCGACCTGGCCATTAAAGTGTTTGGTGAAGACCTTGATTACCTGAATACTACGGCATTGAAAATCCAATCGTTGGTTGCACAGGTTGAAGGAGCGGCTGATGTGATTGTGGAAAAAACTGCCGGTTTGCCTGAAATGAGCGTAGTTTACAACCGCACCAAACTTGCCATGTATGGCTTAAATGTGGACGATGCAAACAAGGTAATCTCCATGGCATTTGCCGGTTTGAAGGCCGGGGAGATATTTGAAGGGGAAAAACGTTTTGACCTGGTAATCAGATATAAAAAGGAGTTCCGGAACCAGATAGAGCACCTGCGCAATACTTTTGTTCCACTGCCTTCGGGTGGGCAGGTGCCGCTGAGTGAAATTGCCGAAGTCTCCTTTTCGAGAGGTCCGGCCAAAGTATCGCGTGACGATACCCGGCGCCGCATAGTTGTGGGTGTAAATGTTCGTGGCCGCGACCTGGAATCTGTAGTGAAGGATGTGCAGAAGCTTATTAATGACAATATGGATTTACGTCCGGGTTACTTTATAGAGTACGGTGGTCAGTTCGAAAACCTGCGAAGTGCCCGCAACCGCTTACTGATTGCAGTGCCCATTGCCCTGGTAATGATTTTCACCCTGCTGCATCTGGCCTTTGGGTCGTTTCGTGAAGCTTTAATGGTTTATACGGCCATTCCATTGTCGGCAGTAGGCGGAGTCTGGCTGCTCTGGCTGCGCGATATGCCCTTTAGCATATCGGCAGGCGTGGGTTTTATTGCATTGTTTGGTATAGCGGTGTTGAATGGCATCGTGCTGATTGAACACTTTAAAGCCCTGCGAAAGCAGGGCATCACCAATACGCGGGAACTGATCATCAAGGGAACCCGTGAACGGTTACGACCGGTATTGCTCACCGCATCAGCCGCAGCCATGGGGTTTCTGCCTATGGCTATCTCCACCTCAGCAGGAGCCGAAGTGCAACGCCCGCTGGCCACCGTGGTTATTGGCGGGTTAATTACGGCAACACTTCTGACCATGATTGTTTTGCCGGTACTTTATTGTATGTTTGAAACCGCCTGGAAACCCAAAAGAAAGAAGAAAGGTCAGAATCCGGCTGCTTTGGTGATGTTGCTTCTGCTTTTGTTGCCGGTTACTAAGGGAATTGCCCAACAGGCTCCCTTAAGTATGAACGAAGCCATCAGCATAGCCCTGAATAACAATCCGGGAATAAAGGCTGCAGCTTTTGAAGTGGAAAGTGCCAGGCAAATGGCCCGGGCTGCCTTTGATCCCGATAAGGCCACGGTTTATTACAATTTTGATGAAAATAATATTGCCGAAAATAACCTACCGCTTAAGGTATGGGGTGTACAGCAGTCATTGGCTTTTCCGGCCACGTATGTGTGGCAGCACCGCGAAGCAAAACATCGCCTCGGCATCAGAGAATGGGAGCTTGAACGGCTCAAAAATATCCTGGTCAGAGATGTGAAAACTGCTTACCTCGAACTGGCGTTTCAAAAACATCTATTGTTAAATTATCAGATGCTGGATTCAAATTATTCTAAAATTTCCGATGCCGCGCTTAAGAATTTCCAGTATGGTGAAACCGGAAAGCTGGAATACCTTACGCTTAAATCCAAAAGTAAGGAGATTGCCCTGCAGCTTGATAAAATCAGCAGCGATATGAATGCGGCAAAAATCAGGCTGACCGCCCTGATGAAGTCTGAGGAGCCTTTTGAGGTGGAACCGGTGGAGTACAAACCCATCGACCTGATGGAAAACAATGAGCTGATGGCTGAAGCCGGACGCTATTATACGCTGAACAGTTCAGCGTCAACTGCCGCTGCCCGGGTGGAGCGCTACAGCAGCTATCCCGACCTTCAACTTGAGTACTTCCTGGGCGTAAACAATGGCGCGGAAAACAACCGTTACAACGGCTTTCAAATTGGTCTGGGCATTCCGCTCTGGTTCCCGGCACGGCACGCCGCTGTTAAATCTAAACGCCTTTTGGCAGATGCCATGCAACAGCAGTCGGACAACCAACTGCTGCAGTTGAAGTCGAGGCGCGATCAATTGATGCTTGAACTTAACGTTCGGCAATCGCGACTTGATTATTATACCACGGAGGGGATTGAACTGGCCCGTGAAATAAGAAGCGCCGCTCAACTCTCTTACCAGTCGGGCGGTATTGGGCTTTTTGAATATCTGCTCTCTCTCGAAAATGCCCTCCGCATCGAGGTAGATTACCTCAATGTTGTACATGATTACAATTTAATTGTGCTTGAAATAAATCATCTAAGCCTTTGATGTTTAAATATTTAATGGATATGAAATACCGGATAGCGAATACCCTGACAGTCAAAAGTGCTGTTTCCCGATTCAAAAACAACCAAAGAATTGGATTTGTATCAACTTTTTTCGGGGTCCTTTTTCTGATGCTACTGCTGTTTTCCTGCTCTTCGGGTGGGGATGAAGCTGCCGCGGATGCACAGGATTCCACCGCAGCCGATATCGTATTGAGCAGGCAACAGTTTGATGGAGCCAATATGGAATTGGCAACATTTAAGGACACCACATTCCATCAATTTATTAAGGCCAATGGCTTTGTGGATGTGCCTGCCAAAAACCGTATGGTGCTGGGAAGTTACTATGGTGGGAAAGTTTCCGAAATACAGGTAATTACCGGGCAGCGGGTGAACAAAGGAGATTTACTGTATGTGATTGACAATCCGGAATTTTTGGATATGCAGCAGGCGTATCTCGAAACTGCAAGCCAATTGCGCAATCTTACTTCCTTGTATGAGCGGCAAAAAACGCTTGTCGGTGAAAATGTAGCTTCGCAAAAAGACTTTTTACAGGCAGAAGCCGACTATAAGACAGCGTCCGCTAAATTGAGTGCACTCGGTCAAAAGCTTAAACTTATGCAAATTGATCCCGAAAAGCTGACTGCTGAAAGTTTAAGCGCACAACTGAAGATACGCGCACCTATGTCTGCATCTGTCAGCAGGATAATGGTAACCCGCGGACAGTGGCTTACGCCTGAAACCGAGGCGATGGAGCTGATCAATGGCGATATTTTGTGGGCCCGTTTAAATGTTTACGAAAGTGATCTACCACTCCTCAAAACCGGACAAACCGTTCAGTTGAGGTTGGTTGAAAGTGCATCTGAAAGTTACGAAGGCGTGATTGAAAGTATTGGCCGGACCATTGACAAGGAAAAACGCTCCTCGGAAGTAATTATTCCTATTAAGCGGGGCAATACCGGTATACTTATCCCGGGGATGTACCTGTCGGGTAACATTGCGGTGAGCAATTACGACGTTCGCTGCCTTCCCGAAGATGCTGTGGTTGAAGTAGATGGCATTTATTATGGCTTATTGCTTGTAAATGAAGATCCAGATGGTTATCATTTTGAAAAAGTTGAACTTTTCCCGGGACAGACCATGTTTGGCCTTACCGAACTTAAACGTACCGGGCAGCTTCCAAAGAATGCGCGTTTCCTTACCAAAGGTGCTTTTCAACTGGTGCAGGAGGAGGGGTAGGTAGAATAGTGAGTTCACAGTTCTTGGTTCGGAGTACTGGGAAAAAGGAAACGCAAGCGAAGTTGAAATAATTGATTATCATTAAAAAACGAAAATGGAAAAGCTGACAAACATACACCCGGGAGAAATTTTAAACCACGAATTTTTAGAGCAACTCGAAATCACAGCCTACCGGCTTTCGAAGGATTTAAAAATCCCGCAAACCCGAATTTCGGAGATCATAAAAGGCAACCGCAGAATTACTGCCGATACTGCTTTACGGTTGAGCAAATATTTTGGGAATTCAGCTAAATTTTGGCTTGGACTTCAAGATGATTATGATATTGAGGAGGAAAAGGAAAACAAAAAGGAGGAATTGAATGAAATCAAACAGTTTGCGGAGGGTGGTTGAAGGACATATGCACGCGCTGCAGGCGCGCGCAAACATTGGGCTGCAAGCGAGCGCAAACATTGGGACCCGGGCACGCGCTACAAGCGTGCAAACATTGGCAATAAGTCCTGCTCATCAATCATTGCTCATCTCTCAACAATAGTCGTTCATCGTTCATCGCTCATCTCTCAAAAATAGTTACTTATCGTTCACATCTGGTCGCTAACTACTTCTTGCTTTTCTGAAGATAATATTATAGGTGGCTTTGAAGAAGTACTTTACATCGGTAAACAATGGACTTTTAAAGTAAGCTTCCAGGTAACGTCGTTCTGAGTCCTGAATTTCTTCCAGTGTTTTGGGCATATCTGCATAAAAGGGCGGAATAAGCCCTGGACGTGTACGGATGCGCATTTCCTGAAGTTCAGGTGAATACAGGTTAAAATAATGTTGGCTGAGCGGACGTACTCCCACCAGTTTCAATTCCCCGCGAAAAACATTAATGAACATTGGCAATTCATCAATCCAAAACCGTCGTGCCAACCGGCCTATCCGCGTAATCCGGTAGTCGTCTTTGATTTTACCATTACTATTCAGGTTATTATTATTGAATATGTATTCCTGCAGATATTCGCTGTAGGGGTGCATGGTCCGGAATTTATATACCTTAATGTGCTTGCCATGTTTGCCAATCCGGTTCAGGTATATAAGCGGGCCATAAGAAGCATGTTCATTATAAGCCGGGGTACCCGTTTTTTGGGCAACAACGAATAATAATCCATTGATTTTCTCCTCTTCAAGAATGGTAAAACCGCATGATATTACCCGGCCCAGCATTTCGCCCCGGGAAATTACCCGGTTGAGGCCACGGGTAAGGAAGAAATATAGTTTTTTAGCTACCGGAATTTTAGGCAACACCCGTTTAATAAAGAAATCAACCGAATAATACATATAATTCAGCAGAGGCGGATATTTTCTGAGCAATCGTTCTTTACGCTGATTTTTGGTTTCTGCACATACAGCCATCCAGCCCCCCATAGGCAATTTCTCATTTATGGCTTCCAGAAATTTATTGATGTATCGCACATCATTGAGCCGGTGCAGGTTTACAATTTTTGTATATCCCGCTCCACTTCGTGAGGTGATGTTAAAACTGGTGGTAGTATTAAAAATCATTGTTTTTCCCGAAAACTTATCTAAAGCCTGGCTGAGAAAATACAAGGAATCTTCACCAAGCTCTGTTAATGTCTCAGGATCTATTTCCGGAATTTTCTTTGCCAAAGCTTCATCTATTTGTGTTGCATCGGGAACCTCAGTTTTGGTAGCATTGGGTAACTCATCAATATCTACTGTTGAGCTTCTGACCAAAAGGTACAAATGTAACAGGGCGCCTTCTGTTAAAAATAGACCAAAGATATTGGTGAGAATTACAAAACGAGAGAGGTAACTATATTGAAACACATAAATAAAAAGAAGCAAAATGCCGGTAGAGATCATCCAGCTTCGGAAGTAAAGGGAATAAAGCTGCATACGCGGATAATAGGTATCCGTCTCGTATTTCCTGTAAAGCAATGAAGTGAAAAAATGAACAATAAAGTATAGCCCTATAACTGGACCGTAACGTTCCAGATTTTCGATATTAATGGAAGAATGCCAGGCTAAAGAGAGAAAAAAAATCACTATAGCACCCGTAAAATTCAAAATTAACTGTCGCAACAGCCGCTTCATAAAAAACTTCATTTCAATCAAAGGTTTTGCAAAGATAGAATACTTGACAAGTGAATGTGACAAATTCTTTTATGTAATTTATTAAAGAGATATTTCATTTACACCAGGCTAAGCTTTTTGTGGGTATTCCCTGGGTAATATTTGGTTACTTCTCCTAAATCAGATAGCCATCACTTTACATTCAAATGGTGATCACCAAAAAACCAGAGCTTAAAAACGCCATCAGCTATGCCTGTTTGCACAATTTCAAACTAAGAGGGGAGTATGTGTGAAAGTCGTATAGAGCCTCTCTGCCCCATTATCCATTAACACAAAGTATTCACTTATGTTTGTCTGATTCTGATTGCTTAATTTCATAAAGAATGTGCCACATGAATCATATCAACACAAAAACACCTACCTTTGATCATAAAACCGGACAAGCATGCGTACACCTCCTTTTTTAAAATCAGGCGATAAAGTTGGAATGGTTGCCACAGCACGTAAAATAAGCCTTGATGAAGTTGAGCCTGCCTTGCATCTGTATGAATCCTGGGGCCTGGAAGTAGTGCAGGGTAAAAATTTATTTAATGAGGCCCATCAACTGGCCGGCAATGACAAAGAGCGTGCCGCCGATATGCAGCAAATGCTGGATGACCCCGCAATAAAAGCCATCTTTTGTGCCCGTGGAGGATATGGAACCATTCGCATCATTGATTTACTGGATTTCAGAACATTTGAAAGCCATCCTAAATGGATAGTTGGATTCAGTGATGTAACTGTTTTGCATTCCCATATACACAAACACTTTGGTATTGAAACACTGCATGCAACCATGCCACTGAACTTCCCCAAAGATGGGAGTGAGGATGTTTCCACTCAGGGTTTAAAAAAATGCCTTTTTGGCGAAACCCCAGAATACAAATTAACTGCAAGGCTGGGGTCACGTAGCGGTCATGCCCAGGGAGTAGTAGTTGGCGGTAACCTTTCTATACTTTATAGTCTGAGAGGAACTCCGGACGACATCAATACGGAAGGCAAAATCCTGTTCATTGAGGATCTGGATGAATACCTTTATCATGTTGACCGCATGATAATGAACCTGAAAAGGGGTGGAATGCTCGACAGGCTGGCTGGTCTGGTGGTAGGTGGAATGACAGACATGCGTGACAATGCAGTCCCCTTTGGCAAAACGGCAGAGGAGATTATTGCATCAGCCATAGCTGAATATTCCTATCCGGTGATATTTGGGTTTCCTGCCGGTCATCTATCAGGAAACCAACCCATAATATTAGGCAGAGAAGCAACCCTTAGTGTGGGTGCAGAAGCTGAATTGCTTTTTAAACCACCCGGTGAAACCGGTAGTAAGCACTATAGCGCATTTGTGAAGCCTGTTATATTTATCAGTGGATTTTTTATCTTGCTTTATCTGATCTATCAAATGTTCTTCAGCATCATTTAAAACTTAAATATTATGGCGGAGCACAATGAACTGGGAAAGCTGGGCGAGGAAATTGCCCTTGGTCATCTTAGAGAAAAGGGATATCTGATTAAGGAAACCAACTGGCGCTTTGGGAAAGATGAAATTGATATTATTGCCGAAAAGGATAAGTTTCTGGTAATTGTAGAAGTAAAAACCAGGCAGTCCAATGCATTCGGGGAGCCGGAAGTATTTGTTACCACTCAAAAGCAACGTTTTCTGATTCGTGCCACTCAGGTATATCTTGAGCGCAACAAAATAGATCTGGAAACGCGCTTCGACGTGATTTCCATCGTCATCAGTGGTTCAAAACGAAACATTAAGCACATCGAAGATGCCTTTTATCCAACCATGAATTAATCGCCCGATTTAAATACAAACAATGGTTTGTCGATACGTTTAAGTATTTTTTTTGTAATACTCGGGGTAAAAAGCCGCGCCATAAGTCCCCGGTTATGATTGGTAAGCGAAATTACGTCAATGGATTGATTTCGCATAAAAGTTTCCAGGCCGTTTAAAATGTCATCGCTCACCAGAATATCATAATGAATGGCAGCATTGGGGTGTTCTGCGTCAATTAAACTTTTCAGACTGTCCATTTTTACTTTTTGCCACGGTTTTTTGATGCCAATGCTGATGTGAACACAATATATCTGAACATGGAAAGGGTGTAATAGATTGATTAGCCGGCTTAAAGCGATGTGGTCTGATTCATCGAAGTCGGTGGCATACAACACATTTTTAAAGCTCTCGATACCTGTAAAACGGCTCGCTTCATGAATGGCCAGCACTGGAACCGAGGTTTTTTCGATCACTCTTGCCGTTACGCTTCCAAGCAGACTGCTGGTTTGCTGTCCTATGCCCCGGGTTCCCAGAACAATTAGGCCGGGACGGTAATGATTGGCCATGGCTACAATTTCTTCAGCAGCAATGCCGTTTTGTAGAGAATAGGAAATCTTTGTGTCTGCTTTGCCTTTGCTCACCCTCTGTTTGAGATCGTCAGCCAGCCTGATGAGCTGTTGTTTGGCATTTTGCTCTGCCTCGTGCAGGTAATTTACCAGATTTACCTGATAGGCATGACTGGTATCAAAAGGAACCACATCGATTACCGGATTATAATAAACATGCAGTAATTTTATCTCTGCTTTTAATTTGGCAGCCAGCCCCAGCGCAAAAGTGCAGGCTTTAAGTGAAGCATCGGAAAAATCAACCGGAACAAGTATTTTACGTACCTGTCGCAATGTTTTTATGGCTGGTTCCTTTCCTGAGCCATGCTCCTCTTTTGACATTTCTATCAGTTTAAGGGCTTTTTCCATATCTGATCTGCGCACCCTCAGTTCGACCCCTGAGCCAAAAGCTCCCTGTACCAGATTTTCGTGAGATAAGAAGCAATCTATACCTTCTGCTTCAAGGTGTGATTGTAACAGTAAAGCCCTGCTGGTGGTATGTCGGGCAATTACAATAAGTTTTTCATTGGTCGGTTCCATTATGGTGAGGGTTTTAGTGGTTATGTCATCCTAAGGTTTACACCTGAGCATACGAAAATACATATTATAGGGTAATTTTCCAAGAAAATTTGCTCGGGATGTATTATATTTAAACAAAGTTTTAACATAACGGTAATGTAAAGGTGTAACGCATTACCTTTGCAGCCTTAATAATGAAGCAGATACCATGAGCGCAATGAAATCAAGACCAGATAAAAATCCGGGAGACGATAAACCCAAAAAAGGGAGAGAGAAAGCCAGGCCCTATCAGAAAGGGGCAGCCCCGGTACCCTATGGGTTTAAAAAAGCGAAAGATAAAGATTGGAAGAAAGACGAAAAAAGAGAACGTTCCCACCCCGATGAGCATAAGGGTAAGTATTCAGATTCATATAAGAGTTTTCGGGATGAGAGCCGCCCGCGGCGAAGTTATGATAAACGCGGTGAAACTTCAGGGTCTTACAGCGATGAGCATAAGGCAGAGCGCCGTTATAATAAACCGGGTGAAACACACAGTACTTCGCGTGATGATGGCCGTCCCCGCCGTAGTTTTAATAAGCGGGAGGAGGGTTCAGAATCATCGTTCGGCAGTAGCCGGCCTGTTCGTAAATTTGACCAACCTGAAAAAAGAAAGTCATCGGTGGAAGATGACCATAAACCCCGGCGAAGCTGGACAGATAATGCCGGTCAGGGAAAAGATGAATGGCAAAAGCGTACTGCCGGCGGTAGAAAGAACTCCGGGTTTGGTAGTGAAAAGTTTGGCAGGTCGGGTGATGAGCGGCCAAAACGTCGTAGCAACCGCGAAGAGGATACACCACGCAAAAATTTTAACCGGGAGCGACCATCTACCTGGAAAAAAGAGGAAGCACCCCGTTATAAAAGCAGTGAGCGCAGGGATGATGTGAAACCATATAAGCGCAAAAGCAGCGGTCAGTTGGGACGCAGTGGTATAGAACAACCCAAAGGACAAAAAGGATTTAATGCCGATGGCACCATCCGCCTGAATAAATATATTGCCAATTCGGGTGTCTGCTCGCGCCGCGAAGCCGATGACCTGATTATTGCTGGTGGAGTTACTGTTAACGGAGTGGTGGTTACCCAACTTGGAACCCGCATCACACGCGAAGATAAAGTGGAGTTTGGAGGAGAAACACTCAATATTGAAAAGAAAGTATACCTGATCCTTAACAAGCCCAAGGGATACATCACCACAGTGGACGATCCGGACGACCGCAATACCGTAATGATGCTTGTAAAGGATGCCTGCCGCGAACGCATTTATCCTGTGGGACGCCTCGACCGCAACACCACCGGCTTATTGCTTTTGACCAACGATGGTGAAATCACCAAAAAGCTGACGCATCCATCCCACCGCGTACGTAAAGTTTATCACGTAGAACTAGACAAAGCCCTGACCAAACCGGATATGGAGCGGCTTACCGAAGGCATAGAATTGGAAGATGGCATAATGGCGGTAGATGAAATTGCCTATACCGGCAAAAGTGACGATAAGAAGAACATAGGCGTCGTTATTCATTCAGGCAGAAACAGGATTGTACGCCGGCTCTTCGAAGTCCTTGAATACAACGTAGTAAAACTGGACCGGGTGGCATTTGCCAATCTTACCAAAAAAGACCTGCCCCGCGGAAAATGGCGCATGCTCGATCAGAATGAAATTAATTTGCTGATGATGATCTGAGGCTGTTGACTGGAATTTTATTGAGAAAAAGCGCTTTCGTTGAAGGTGCTTTTTTTGGGTTTGCCCGGGATGAAATAACCTAAATTATATCACAGAGTTTCACAGAGTTTGACACAGAGTATCACAGAGTTCTTTTTTAATTTTTCATTATGTGCCACTGTGCAACCGATATCACAGAGTTTCACGGAGTTTGACACAGAGTTTCACAGAGTTTGACACAGAGTATCACAGAGTTCTTTTAAATTTTCACTGTGCGCCACTGTGCAACTAATATCACAGAGTTTCACGGAGTTTGACACAGAGTATCACAGAGTTTTTTTTAAATTTTTACTGTGGAGGTAATTTCAATGGCCGTAAGGCCTTCCGGTGAGGTGATGTAAGTGATGGTATCGGTTTTTTGTTCAAAGATAATGATTTCTGAACACCCAGTAAACCAACTGTACAAACTTCTGCCCGGGCAAAATTGGGGAAACCCAATTATACTGCAAAGAGACAACTCTCCAGCCGGTTGCGTTCTCTTTAATTAATTCTTAAATGAAAGATGGATTCTGGGAAAATCAATGTATATCTGACAAGGATAAAGAGTCAAAAAATGATTAAATATTCTTTCTTAGTATATTCAAGTCTTCTATTAACTTAATATATTCCTTAGTGTTTTGAAATGCCTCATATAATGGATAACCTTTAAGAAATGAAGCAGGAAAATGCTCAACAGCCTGTTCTATATCATGAAATATTTCTAAATACAAGGGTTCCTTATCAGAAATAATATTCTCAAAAGTATATAACTCTTCGAGCGTGATATCTCCATGAAGGGCTCTCACAATTAATTTCTCTAAGATTATTTCTTTTTCTGACTTCATATAGCATGCAATTTACCATGGCCAATGATGCCATTTAAAATAAGGTAAATCAATATGTGGCCTATTAACCATTTTGCCCCCAAGTTTAAATTTATGCCAATCAAAGCCAATAAGTCGTTTGCCGTCACTAAGTATATTTAAGCCTCTCCCACCAGCATTTGGATATTTCCAAAGTGCCATTGATAATTGATTGTTATGAAATATAGCCAATAATCTCCCCAGCCCCTATTATAGCAAAAGGAATGCCAACTGTAATATACAATATCTCGGATCCTTCATCTAGAATACGGTACTGGGCTAATGGATTTTTCATTTGATCGGTTAGTCCCCACCAAAAAGGGATACCACCCTTTACATATCCAACTCCAATTTTTGAGATGGTCTAACTCCTTTGGACAATTATTTAAACAAAGATAAGTGTTATTATTAACATGAGGGGGGTTTGGGGGGAGACTAATAACTTCCCTGATTTGTTGAAAACTCATGCTGCCCTCCTGTATGCCTTTATTGGCGGCACATCCCCGATGGAAGAATGATCCCGCCTTTCGTTATAATAGTGAATAAACTGTTTACAAACTGCATACAGTTCATTTCCGGTTTCCGGGCGCTCCAGGTAAATCTTATCATATTTTATGGTTCGGAAGAAGCGTTCAATATAAACGTTGTCTATAGCCCTTCCTTTTCCATCCATTGATATTTTTACCGTTTCAAGGCCTTTTACGAAATTCACATATTCATCTGAGGTGAACTGGCTACCTTGATCGGAATTGATAATCTCAGGCTTGCCATATTGGGCTATTGACGCGCTTAACGTATCCACAACCCATTCAGATTCCATAGTATTTGATAGGCTCCAGCCTACAATAAAACGACTGTAAACATCCATGATTGCCAACAAGTACATAAACCCTTTGGGCATTGGAATAAAACTGATATCCAAAGACCATACCTGATTGGGCCGGTTAATCTTCAAATTTCGCAGCAGATACGGGTATTTGTATTTAGCCGGATCTGATATCGTTGTACGTGGCAGGCAATAGACCGTTTTTAAGCGCATGATGCGCATTAAACTCCGCACATGACAGCGGCCAATTCTGTACCCTAACTTCCTGAGTTCTTTGGCCATTCTGCGGGTTCCCCGGGTTGGGTCTTCCAGGTAAAGCATATCAAGCTCCTGCATAATCCCGATATCCTTATCCGAAGCTTTTGAGGGTGTATAATAAAACGTACTGCGCGCTACGCTTAACAGCTCACATTGCTTACAGATACTCAACTGACTGTCATCAGTTTCTATTAATTCCTTGCGCATTTCCAATGGAATCATAGAACCTTTTTTTTTAACCAGTTATTATCCACTGTCAATTGACCAATCTGCTGGATAAGTTCTTCCTTTTCCTTTTCAAGCTTTCTGACATGGTCGGCCTCTTCTTTGCCACTATCAAATACTTTTGCGGCATTCAGTTGAAACTCCTTCTTCCATAGACCTATCAGGTTGGGATGAATCTGGAATATCTGAGCCAGTTCTGAGGTGGTTTTTAACTCTTTGATCGCTTCAATAGCCACTTTGGCCTTGAACTCAGCACTAAATGTTCTTCTTGATCTTTTCATGGTACAAAAAAAATTAAAACTAGTTAAATTTTCTGTCCAGTTTTATTAGACCAGCTCATTTCTCATGCCATACGACTTCTATGCCTGGCAGAGTGGTGCTATTTTGTGAATACATCGCCATGTTAAAATAAGCATCCATTTGTTCATTAAATTCCATATAGTTACTATAGCCGCCAGTTTAAACAGGTATGGAGGAATTTGAACCTCTAATTATATCCTCTATAGAGGTTGGCTTGTTAGTTTCAATACTGCCTTCACCTCCCGCCATTGTGGTCCACTCAAAAGACCAGTCAGATTGGTTTCCAACTAAATACACACCAGCAGCAGGCGTCGTAATTCCAAGTGCCAAGGAAATTGTGCCGGGATGTGCAATTCCATAGCCACCTACATAACCAAATAAAGCACCAGTTGTAATTCCAATATAGGTTGAAGCAGATTTATAGTTCCATTTTACCGGATTTAGCTCTCCTTCATTTGTTGCCACACCTCCCAAATATGCACCTGTAATTGTCAGACCTATTATTATCAAGTCATCAATTCCAAACACTTCCCCACTCGGATCCGTATAAACCAACGGATTATTCAAACAATACACATACCCATTATAATTCTGCGGCATACCCGGAGCCTGGATATAGGGATCGGGGGAGAGAAAACGCGCCACAACGGGATCGTAAACACGGCCGTTCATGTTTATCAGGTTAAAGGCATACAAATGCTCGTGGCCTGTAAAACTGCGGTCAAACAATGGTTCGGGCGCTGTGCCGGTGAAGGCACGCCAGGTGGCGGGGTTTCTTCTATTGCCCTCTCGTCCTCGTTCCTCGGGCCGAGATTTGTTCAACCAGGCTTTTCGCTTCGCTGCACTTGCGAAAATCCGGTTTCTCTGAACATGCATCATAGCTCATTTCAAGTTTTTCCCCATCGCTGTTGCGAACAAGGGCGGTAATACTTCCTAAATGGTCGGTAAACACCCAATACCATTCACGGCCTGCTGTGTTCGACGAGGCTACTACTATGGCCGTGAGACCTTCCGGTAAGGTAATGTAGTTGATGGATTTGGTGGTTTGATCAGCAAATATAATCATTTAACTATACCGGCATTTAACTTTTTACGGCACAAAATTTAATTGAAAAGAGTTTGTAAGGGAGATGCTTTTATAATGAAAGGAATTGTGCTTCACGATAAAAGTTTAAAGATTTCTTCCAGAAAAACGTGGCCGCCCTTTAAAGAAAAAAAGCCCGGACTTGCCGGGCTTTTCTATCTTACTTTATAAAAGTATTCGTGCTGTCCGGCTTTGGGCTGAAATGCCTAAAACGATACGTTAGGTTTTCTAAATATGTTTTACCTGAGTCATTATTGGTCCACTTTGTTAACAAAAAGGTTGTGTCGTTTAATATTTCACCAAAGTGGCTAAAAGTGGTGATGTCTCTACCGGCTATCCAAGTTTCAAATTCAATAGATTCCTTATTAGTTTTGAATACCCCTATATTACTAGGAGTACTCCATAAACGAGACATAAGGGTATTGTTTAGTAAAATCTCATTTTCAATGAAACCTATTGTATCCTGACTTTCAGGACGCTCAAACAGATGCATACAAATACCGTCTCGATAAAAAACAGCTATACCAATATTGTTTTCCGTAGTTGGATTTGAATAATAATAGCCATCAATTCTCAACTCATTCCCGGTATATGGGGTTTTAGCCATACTAAGCTCATGTAGCTCTTTTTTACAGCTTGCACTTGCGAATAGAATAATCGCAATTAATAAAAAAAGTCGTGTTACCATAATGTGTAAGGATTTGATGAGTAATAACCCCCGTAAAATCTATCTGAAATGTTAAGCACCTCAAAATGTGGATAATTCATAAGACTATGAAAACCGTTTTGAATAGGCCCTCGTATGTTTCTTTCACTATTATAACCAATTCTATAATTTCCATATCCTACATAAAAAGCTCCCAATCTATACCTATTGCCTGGTTCATTAAATGTGCCATTAGGACCTTGGCTTTGTCGTACATAACCATCCGATTCTCCTGTAAAAATATTAAATCCTGCATTTGCTCCTTTAAGTCTTCCTCCTGTAATATCAAACCTCAGTGCAGCAGTTCTAAATCGGTCTCTTTCAGCACCGCCGGGACTTAATAATCCTGGAACAGGTGCCCACGTATCATTTTCATATGTCAGTTTCCATTTGCCACCACCTGCATACATTTGCCCGGTTAGTTG